>Ga0209652_1003701_pt1 | contig 11106 bp, 4 predicted proteins | sample SaaInl74LU_5_DNA_FD_184641 | JGI IMG/M metagenome (GOLD analysis project Ga0209652, IMG submission 184641) | Marine microbial communities from expanding oxygen minimum zones in the Saanich Inlet - ESP_74LU_5_DNA (SPAdes) (version 2) | ecosystem: Environmental > Aquatic > Marine > Intertidal zone ...
TTTCAAGGAAATGGTTCAACCTAGAGCCAGCCGTATCTCCAATCTCCATCTATGCTCATATTCTCGCCAGCTTACAATGACTGTAAGCTATCCACCACACGTCTTGGTAACGGCCAGAATCCCCTTTCAAGAGGCAACATTTATCTGAGTAGAAAGACATGACTATTTCACTTGATGCAAAAGAAGTACTTCTAGGCTTCATGACTTCATAATGTAGAAAGTTATTAATACGTCCCCGGCTATTCCATACGTTTGCTGCTGCATTTTTGCAAATATAGGGCTACGTCAAACCAGATCAGTAACTGTGCCTGTGCTTGTGATGATTGTGTAGCAAGTGCACCCTGCTGAGTGCACATTCAAACCAATGTTGGGTTTCACCGGAACAAAGCAGGCGACAAAGTTGGTGCCGCAGACTATTTGCATTAATTCGTGTGACGGTGACTCGTCAGCCACCACTTTTTCTTCTCGTGAACGGACAGGAAGATAAGAAGTGGTAAGAGCGATCCGCTACCATAAGTACAGCCTCTACTGTCATTGCAGCCGACAGCCCTCTTTAGTGGTGCTAGAGGGAACCTCTGATCAGTTGCAGACAGAGTGAGTCTATCATCATTTCTAAGCGACTGCAACTGAATGCTCAGTGCTCTTAGGTTCTGCGGCGGCGAACATTAAATATTTTTCGCCATCACGATCATTCTGCTAACCACATCTATCTGTCCCTCTCTTCATAATACAACAGACAACAACAAACAAGAAGTCCACCATCATGTCCACCGCAGAATACGAAGTCGAAAAAGTAATCGATCACCGTAAATCCACAGCCACCACCGACGGCCACTACGATGAATATCTCATCAAGTGGAAAAATTATCCACATAGCGAAAACACATGGGAGCCGGAATCAAATCTAAATTCCATAGCGTTACAAGAGGCACGGAAATTAAAACAAGATCGTGAGTTGGAATATTTGGTGGGTGCTTTGGCTGCTAGGGCGGCGGCAAATGTTGCTAGTTCATCTAATGATGTGTCCGACGTAAAGGGAGGAAGTGATAATTATCAATACGACACATTGGCATCAAAAGTGAACCTTCATGAAATCACATCAACTCGTCAAAACCGTCGGATATTGAAACGTATCATACAAAATGATGTGGATTTGACTCAATTGTTTATAGTGGAGGAGCATGATGAGGAGAATCGACGATATGATGGACTTGATTCGAGGAATAATTTCGTTCCGTCTGTGGTAACTACTTCCTCCTCGTCCACAACATCATCATCATCGGGGAGAAGAAGTCGACGCAGCAGCAGCACCAGAACTAATAATGACAACAACTCCTCCTCTACTTCCAAAGCAGACGACATGGGTTGGCTAGGCTACTTCATCGGTAAATCACACACCCTCCAAAACCTCCACATCGGATCACTCCTCAAGGGGGAAGAACACATTGAACCCTTCTGGACAGGGATTACACACAACCGCTCCATTCAATCACTGCGCTTTGGTGGATGTGATTTACTCCGTGGCAATATATTGGAAAAGTTGCATCCCTTCTTTCGGTTTAATGGTAATTTGGTCAAGATTGAATTAGCGGAGTGTACACTGGGTATCAATGGAGCGAAACAGTTTTCGCGAGCATTGGGGGAGTGTACCCACAAGGGATCATTGCGATGTGTCCGCTTGGATGATAATGATTTGACTGATCGGGGATTGAAACGGATTATTCGGGCGTTGTCACTGCATGAGAATATTGAGGGGTTGACTGTGAGTGATAATAATGTGGGGAGGGAGGGCTGTCGTGCTTTAGGGCGGTATTTGACGTTCATGTCGAGTAAGTTGAAGGATTTGAATTTGAGTTATAATCGGATTGATGATGAGGGGTTGACGTTGTTGGTGGATGGGTTGGGGGCGACTACGATTGATAACGATGAGGAGGTTCATAATTGTGCTTTGAAACAGTTGTGTTTGACAGGGAATGCCTCCATATCCTCGTCGGGATTACGTACTGTGACATCACTTCTGACCACCCCGACGTGTAACTTGGAACAACTTTGGCTATACCACATGAACATTGGTGACGAGGGAGCATCCGTATTGGCAGATGGACTAGCCAAGAACAAGTCGTTACGGAAATTATGGTTCAACCCTGCCACATGTGGAATTACTTCCACGGGTTGGAATAGATTCGCTACATTGTTGTGTGATGCAACCACCATCAACAATACCTTCCTGTCGAATCACACAATTGAATTGATTGGGAAGCACTACACCAATTATGCTCCATCCGATGATCAAATTCCTCATGGTATTCGGCGTCATCTTCGACTTCATAATCACGTACAATTGACCACGAAGCACATTGCCTATTGCAAGATTATGAAACATCATGAACACATGAGGATGGACCCATTTTTTGAGTGGAAATTGAAGTTCTTGCCAATAATGGTGACATGGTTTACAAATGTACGCAAGTTGTGGGATGGGCCGGAAACTCAGAGTAGGGAGCTCTCTAACATTTTCCAATTCGTGAGAGGCATGCCCTTTTATTTTGGGACTAACTCGGGCTTGGCTGTGCAGGCAAGGGAGGAGGCTTGTTTGTCAACCCGGAAGAGAGGGAGAGGGCGACACCATGCCTGCAGCTCGTTTGTTTCATTGGGTCGTCAGCAGCTAAAGAGGAGGAAAGGGGGGCGAACACGAGTGTTTGCCATTGGTGATTCGGTGAAGCTAGATAATTTTTGTACTGCAGATGTGGCTGTTGTGAAGAATGTTTCATATGAAGGCTGGAAGCCTGTGTATCAAGTCCAGTTTGCCAATGGTGAGGTTTGGGGTGGAGTGGGTGCCGATGCACTTTCAGAAGTGATTGAAGGAGGTTCAGTAGAGAAGTAGAGGAAGTAGATAGTTTGCATAGATTTTAGCATGTATGTTAATAACCTAACGAGATTATATCGAATCGTACCTTGTTGTGGTGACTGTGCTGTAAAAGGACTGTCTTGACAGTTTTTATCGTGGCCTCAAGCAGATCTCTTTGCATGCACTCCAAGCAAGCCTGCTCTCTATCCAAGCTATCTGCTGGTATTGTAGAGGACTGCTCTAACTCCTGAATAAGGGTCCACCCAGACAAGCCATATGTGGCCTGGACCAGCCCTCCCTGTAGAAGAAAACGGTTGGTTCTTGTTCATACTTTTAGTATCACAATTGCTTTGTAGATTACCAACCAACTACAATACATACACGTGGGTCTACAAACCCAGACCATCCGTATCCATCCAGGGCAGAACGAGGGATTAAGATGTGACTCTCTCGAGACTGGTATCCAAGATATGTATCTTTTTCCACGTACGTGCCCACGCAGATGCCCACTGCACGCTCCTCAAGCTCAACGCTCACAACGCTCAACGCTTCGAGCTTTTGGACATCATCTCATCATGATGAAGCAAAGCCATTAATCGTATTCATACCCACCACCATGGTCGCGACGGCCCCTGCCGGTGCCAAAACACGACGCCCTGGTTCAGGTTCATATGGACGAGTTAATTTTTCTGAAAGAGGGGAAGGACGAGACGATTCTGAATGCTTGGACATCGAAAGATCAAAAGATTATCATAGTAGAGCTCTTACGTCACCACGTTCCGATAAGGGTGACGTAGCCATTGCAAGACGAAAATCAAAATCAGCTTCAATCAGATCTAGTGTAGGCCCTGAGGTGGCAACTGCTCCACAGGAGAGGCGGAGGGAGCGTCGTGAAGCTTCAAGCAAGCAATCATCAAAAGCCTTAAGAAGTCGCCGGTCAGAAGCCGCCCCCATTGCTTCTAGTAGATCAAAGGCAGACGCACAAAATGATATCGTCAACCTTGGAAGAGAATTTGAGCTTGGGTTTATCTACTCCGATCGGCGATCGAAGCACTCTACAACAAACACAACAATCCCGAATATTCAGTCTCCGTACTATACCGGCGAACCTTCGTCAGCAAATTCGATAGTGGACAAGATAACAGACGAACCAAAACAATCAGATAGGTCTGCAGTGTCTGATGTAAATATCCACAGAAGTTTGTCGTCGGTTTTGGCCGGAGGAGGTCGCTCCCGTAAATCATTTAGCAAGGTTTCTACAGCAAACAGCAGAAGTATCCGCAATAATCACTCCTCTAAGAAGGAACGGACATCCATATCGACCTCCAAACGAAAAAAGCTTCAACAAAAAAGTGAGGTGGAATACTGGACGGGTCTTTCTGTCCGTGTAGCAATGGCGGTCATACAAACAAATGGATCAGAAAAGATGGCACAAAAGGCTTCCAGTATAATCCTCATCGAGGGGAAAAGGCAAAGTGGACAAGAACGAAGTAGCAAAATGATGCGTGCCTTGTCTGCCAAGTTGTCAGTGGCCATGCTGGAAGCAAAAGCTGATCAGAAAATAGTTTTGGCAGTCATGAATGCTGTCTCGGAATATGACAATAATGAAAATGCTGTCAAGTCTGCCGAATCGATGTCGTTTGACGACAGCAGCACGATTAAGACAGATCCGAATGTCCATGTGGACTTGGCTGAGGAGATAGAATCTGTTGCTCCATCTGTCGCTCCATCTGCCGCTCCATCTGTTGCTCCATCTGTTGCTCCATCAGTTGCTCCATCAGTTGCTCCATCAGTTGCTCTATCTCTTGTTCCAACCATTCGATCAAACCGATCAAAAGCAGTTTCCACTGTTCGATCGAACCGTTCAAAAGCAGTTTCCACTATTCGATCGAACCGCTCTGTTGTGAATCCATCGATGTCTTCAAAACGGAGTAAGTTGCAAACCATAGAGATGCAGATTTTAGAGAAGCAAATGGCCATCGAGGAAGCTGAACTACGGAATCAAGAGAGAGAAAGAGAGTTCAATGAGCGAATAGCAGCGATGAAAGCAGCAACAAATGAAAGATTGGCTGCTTTAGATGCAACAAAGGATTCTCTGCTAGAGGAAGAAGAATCCACACTAGCTTACCAACAAGTTATACTGGCAGATGAATGGCAACGTACTAGGAGCGATGTACAACAAGAGGATAATGGAAATGAAAAGGCAAATGCCGGAAATGAAAAGGTAAATGCCTTTCAAAGTGGGTTAGATGACTTCGTTTTGGGCTTCAATGAACAAATGACAGCGTTAGACATAGCTGCCAAAGAAGGATTGGCTGGTTTAGATGCAACCAAGACTTCTCTGTTAGAGAAATCTGGTTTGACACAAGCAGACCGACGAGTAGACGCAACAGCACAAGACAGTAGGAGTGCAAACAAAGAGAATAATGGGACTGGAGCAGTAAGCGCTATTCAAAGTGGAATTGGTGGTTTTTTATTGGGAGTCAATCAACAATTGGCAGCGCTTGCAGCAGCAGCCAAAGAGAAATTGGCTGGTTTAGATGCAACCAAGGCTGCCGGTTCTATCGTCGGTTCAACGAAAGGTGACCGAAAAGATGTGACAGCAGATGAAAGTAGGAACATTAACGAAGATGTGAAGCAAGACGATAATGGCAGCGCCCTTCAAATGTTCAAGAGTCGGTTGCTGAACAGCTTTGACTGTGGTGACGGCCCAAAGGTGAACTCATCATCTAGTAGTGGGAAAGGCGATGATCTTGCACTGTGGGAGATTTAATCATTATTAATCAAGAGATCATTACAATTAATGACGCCGAAGATCCACATTTGTAGCTTAGGAACCCAGTAGGAAGGTATAAATTAGTAGACATTCTTTCATATAAATATGTACTCGTATACGAGTCGGAGTCAGTCGAAGCTCTGGTTGACAGGTTTGCGTCAATGGGACAGCCCCGATGACCCCAAGAGTTCAACTGGCGATGATAAGCAGCTCTGATAACTTCTACTTTAAGACTGGCATACAAATACAATGAGACCACTCATTCTTCATTTTCAGCAATAAATAGCTAGGCATTGAGAGCCTGTACCCATCGCATCGCTACTTACATATGCTTATTGAACGGGAGTCGAAACACGATACGACACAAGAGTTGAGAGCGTTGAGAATTTAACGCACGTTGACGTCTCACGAGATCGAAGCGCAGAATAAGATAAGTCAGTACCTACTACCACCATGGTTGTGACGATCCCTGCCGACGGCGGCATGGCAATGGGGTCAGCAGCTATAGACGCTGCTCCTCGAAAAGTAAGCAGTGGCTCATCCGGACGAGTAGTCGACCTTTCTGTTGAGAGAGACGAAGGGCGAGATGATGCGGACATAATCAGATCAGTTGATGACAGAGTTATCTCATCACCACGATCCACTAGGGGCGATGCAGCCTCTTTATCAAGTCGACAATCAAAGGCAGCTTCTGTCAAAAGTGAAAGCGCCTACTTTTCTAGCAAGCGACCCAAGGCATCTTTGTCAGGTCTGTCTATCAAAACTGATTATGTCGGTGGATTGAAGGGAGGTCGATCCAGTAAATCATCTGGCAAGGTTTCGACCAAAACGCCAATAGAAAAGATTCAAACACACCAAAGCGGCAGCAGCCGTAATAATCACTCCTCTAAGGAACAGGCGTCTATACCGACTTCCAAACGTAAAGAGCTTCGACGAATTGAGTTAGAATACTGGTCAGGCCTCTCTGTCCGTGTAGCAATGGCGGTCATACAAGCCAATGGATCAGAAAAGATGGCACAAAAGGCTTCGAATATAGTACTTGACGAAGGAAGGAGGCAACGTGGACGAGAGTGCAGTAGCAAAATGATGCGTGCCTTGTCTACGAAATTATCAGTCGCTGTGTTGGAAGCAGGAGCTGATCAGAAGGTAGCGTTGGCCGTGATACTTGCTGTCTTGACCGATGAAAATAATGAAAATGTGATCAAGTCTGCTGAATCGATGTTGTTTGATGACAGCAGCACAATCTGGACTGATCCTAACGTCAACATTGCCGATGAGGTAGACTCTGTTGCCTCATCTCTTGCCAGTACTATCCGATCAAACCGATCAAAAGCAGTTTCTATCACTCCATCAAACCGCTCAAAAGCTGTCTCTGTCACTCCATCAATGGCTTCAAAACGAAGGCAGCTCAAATCTTGGGAGATGCAGATTTTAGAGAAGCAGAAAGCCATCGAGGAAGCTGAACTACGGAATCAAGAGAAAGAAAGAGAATTCAATCAACGAATAGAGTTTTACGAAGCAGCGGCCGAAAAGATCTCGAAATTGGCTGCTTTAGATGTATCGAAGGATGCTGTGATTGAGAAAGAAGAATCTACACAAGCTAACCAACGAGATCTAGCAGCGGATAAAAGTAAGGCTTCCAACAAAGATCGAGAGGATAATGGAAATAAGAAGGTAAACGCCTTTCAAAGTGAGATAGATGACTTTGCTTGGTGGTGGTGTTGAAATGCTATGCTGAATTAAGGTGAGAGAGTACCGTAATAAACCTAATGTTATTGAGCAGGTAGCAGTTTTGATTCTATCTTCATCTGGCTGAGAAACTAGTCGAGCGTTTCTTGGACTGCCCTTTGATGAAGCCGCTCCCCCCAAAATTTTCTTCTTGTCTCTGCCCGCCTTGTTCGCCTTTGCTTTTCAATGCGCTGGCTGCATGATAGCTGCTGAAGATAGCTCTGTTATTTGGAAACCTGAGGTGAGTACTCTCTTCAGGCAATGGAGCAACCATAGCAGGGGGGGGCGTTTGAAAGGGTGGTCGGGTGCTTGAGACGGGAGTCGGGAGTCGGTGGTGATTATATGATGCCTACGCCACAGAGGGACGGCGTCGTGTGTCACGGGCGAGGCCGGGTATCTTTCTGTCGGCACATCGATTAACATTGCGCTGCGCTACTGAATCGTCAAACCTTATTTGAATCAAAAACTCATACTATTTCCTTTCACTTTTCCCCTCATATTTGCAGGACATAAAATGAGCCGAAATTACGGTGCGCTTGCGAGAGATTGCAATCTCAGCAGCAGCGAATTTGTCAAGAATATCACTTCGTCAGAGGGGAACGAAGATATTATTTGGGGGCTTCGATGTGGTCGTCTAGATGCACTCTCGATAGGGGAGGAAGACGATGAAAGCGATTGTCTGAACTTTACAGTCAGGGAGGGCGACGACTTGGGGTGGTTGGGGTACTATATCGGCAACAGTTCAGCATTAGAAGCGCTGCACATTAATGATATGCCTGGGGACGTAGACCGGATCGAAGATTTCCTTGGAGGTCTCAATCGCAATCGATCCATTCAAGAACTTTGGATCTATGATGATCTTGGGGATGCCGTTTCGGAAAAGTTGGGTGATTTCTTCCGAAACAACAAGCGCCTTACCAACCTTGAATTACGATATTTTGAGATTGGAGATGAGAACGCACGCAAACTTGGTTTAGCATTACGTCACATGTCCCTCAAATCTCTTGCTTTGACTCAAAATCTGCTTAGCAAGGAGGGATTCGCAGAGATTGTCAATGCGGCTGGCACCCAGTCACAAATCGAAAATTTGTCGGTATCAGGCAACGATATTGGCCGAGTAGACTGTACAACACTAGGGACTCTGCTCGGTTCAGGAGCCTTGAACAAATTGAAGAATCTTGATCTAGAATATAACGGTATTGATGACAGCTCACTACAAATTTTGGCTTCAGGTCTCTCGAACAATACTACGCTTGGAGTATTGAGTCTTTGCGGCAATCGATCGATCACGGGGGGTGGGTTGAGATCTTTGATCCCTTTTCTTCAGTCTGAGAGTTGTTCCTTGAGGGATTTCTACTGTTACCACAACAATTGTATTGACGATGTAGGTGCTGCGGCTTTGGCAGATGGGCTGGCCAAAAATAAGTCCCTACTACGCCTGTGGTTCGATCCCACAGATTGTGGGATAGAAGAAGGATGGCAATCGTTTCTCACACTGCTCTGTGATACGTCAAGTATCAACAATACATACCTGTCAAATCACACTCTTGAGTTGATTGGAGAATCATGCAATTATGGTTCGTCTATAAATCAAGTTCACGATCGTGTCAGGGACTTACTTCGCATGAGTACACACACAACTAGGAAAGAAGTTGCCATCCGGAAGATCTTTCTGAGCCATCGTGACCTCGACATGGAACCTTTCTTTGAGTGGGAATTAAAATTCCTCCCTTTGATAATCTCCTGGTTCAAAAAGTCGCACGGATATGACGTGTTTCCTACTACCAATATTCAATGCAGGAAACTTTCGGCAGTGTACAAATTCATCCGTGGTTTGCCGCTGCAGGTTGTGCATGGTCGCCAAACTCCTTGCAGAAGATGCGGAAGGAAGAGGAGATTTATCGAAACATAAGCACGGGAGAGCCAAACTTTGACAGAACGTGTTGTTGGTCACGTTCGTGTCAGATTCATCATCATTAGCCTTAAAGCTGGGCTGCAAGGATAGGGAAATTACGAATCAAGAAGAAAACAGAAGAGTGCTTGTCTAGTGCGATAGGATAGACAAACAAACATGATAATGCATTTTACAATAGACACCAGACGTCGCCACCTACCCCGCACAGCAACATCATTCAAGCAACCCTTGGCAAGCTATTGCTATGCTAGATACCATACTTCTATTTCCATATCTTACGTAGAGGACTCTCTCTTCTCTAGTCCAAAATTGAACTTCTTCAATCAAAAACGAGCTACGAGCTAGCTTGCTTGAAATAATGGTGAGTGCTGTGCGTGTAGATGGTACGAGGCAGGGCATGAGTAGGAGGCACCACTAAGAAGCACCACTAAGAGAAGGATGTCATGATGATGTTTTTTCTTCTCTACCCCCTTGATATTTTTTTCCGGTTTTGCCGACCGTGCTGACCATGCAGGGGCATTTTGGATGTTGCGCTTTCTGTCACATCATCTTAATGCTACGTTATTCACCTTGTCTACTTGGTGCCCTTCTCACTTTTTATCACCTGCATGGGGCGCTATGGATATAAAAACTAATCGACAGCGAGAGATGCAGAGGCGAGATTTTGATTATTATGAAGTCCGTGCACAAGATGTGAAATTGGCGGACATCACATCATGCGTAGATAACGCCGTGATCCTTCGGGGACTTCATCGCCGCTTGAAAACTCTCACCATCTCTGATGATGCCGACGACGGCAACGTGGATGATTATTTCGTTGTAAGCGAGGGTGACGATCTTGGCTGGCTCGGATATTTTATCGGGAAGAGCAAATATCTAGAAAACCTTGATGTTAACTCCTGGGGAGAGGGAGGAGATATTGAAGCATTAATTGAGGGAATCAATAACAATCAATCGATTGCATGTCTCTCGATTTGTGCGGATATTGGAGGTGTGAATTTCCGAAGTATTAGCCCGTTTTTTAGAAACAACAATAATCTCGCCCAACTTGAATTCAATAGTTTTGAAGTCGGGCTCGAGTGTGCACAGAGTATTGCTTTTGTGTTGGATGAAGGTCGATGTCAATCCTTGACCTTTCTTCGCATTCAAAGATGTCATCTCAGCGATGAGGGGTTCGCAGTGATAGCCACAGCTTTGAGAATCTATCCTCAGCTCGAATCACTGTCTTTTCAAGACAACAATATTGGTTTGATGGGCTGTATTGCTTTGGGAGATACGATGCGGGGATGGGGGACATCAAACTTGAAGACTCTTGATCTAGATGGCAATGAGATTGACGACCAAGGCCTACAAGCGCTGGCTGCTGGCATGAATAATTCAGCACTCGAATTCTTATATCTGTCGGGTAACTTGATCACAGCAGTTGGTTTGAGGTCTTTGAGTACTTACTTTCAATCTGAACGCTGTTGCTTGGAAACCCTATCCCTTTATTGGGTCAATTTAGGTGATGCGGGGGTGGTGGCTTTAGCAGACGGATTGATTGGGAATAAGTCATTGACTTCTTTGCGCTTTCATCCACACCAATCGGGTATCACAGATGTTGGATGGGCTGCCTTCTCAAGGCTTTTATGTGACACTTCTAGTATCAACAGTACTTATCTTTCGAACCACAACATCAGAACGATTGGGTACGATGGTGCTCCACTCGATATTAGGCACTATCTGGAGATGAATAAGCACCCACACCCTGCTATGAATAAGATTCTCAAGAGCCATCCCGACCTCGATATTAAGCCTTTCTTTCAATGGAAATTGAAGCTCCTCCCAGTGGTGGTTAAC
>Ga0209652_1003705_pt1 | contig 11102 bp, 5 predicted proteins | sample SaaInl74LU_5_DNA_FD_184641 | JGI IMG/M metagenome (GOLD analysis project Ga0209652, IMG submission 184641) | Marine microbial communities from expanding oxygen minimum zones in the Saanich Inlet - ESP_74LU_5_DNA (SPAdes) (version 2) | ecosystem: Environmental > Aquatic > Marine > Intertidal zone ...
CGCTCGATCAAGGCGCGTACCTTGGGCCTGACGTGGTCGTATCGGCACTTATCCCCGTACGCGCAGTTCCCCGCGAGGTAGTACGTGCACACCGTCGATTTCGGGGCGGACATCTCGTGGCTGAACCGACACGACGCGCCGTTGCGGCAGGCGCCGTGCAGAAAATACTTGCATATCTCTCTCGAGCTCATGGTTTCGTCGCGACCTCGCAGGCGAGGGTCCTCCGCGGGTCCGCTCGCGCGCGCCGCGCGTTCTGAGGGCGCGTCGGGCGGCACCAGATCTTGGAGCTTTTCGAGAAAAAAAAGAACGGATGTATTTTCGCGCCTCGCGCGAAAGCACGCTTTCTCCAAACTGCCGCTTCACTCGAGGCGGGCTCGGCCTACCGGCCACTCCCCGGGGCTCCGGGGTGCTCTTCCCGCGAGGGGACGTTCGGCGCAGGGCGCGCGCGGACCCCGGGGACGTTCCCTGACCGTCGGGTGACGTTTTCCGGTCGAGCGCGGGGATGCCGACCCGGTTCACGTCCGGCGGGGTGATCAACCCCTCGGATGCGCCTCCCGAGGTGGCTCCCGCGACGGGCACCGCGCGAGGAGACGCGTCCGGGCCGGGGAAACCGACCGGCACTCGCTCGAACGGGTCGCCCGCTGGTTTTTCGGGTCGCCCGCACGCGCCTGCGGGTCGGCCCGCGGGCGCGTCCGCCGCCATGAACGCCTCCAACGTGGGGTTCCGCATGCTCCGGAACGCGGGCTGGAACGTGGGCGAGGGGCTGGGCAAAACGAAGCAAGGCGCGACGGAACCTTTAAGGGTCGTGCGCAAGACCTCGAGGAGGGGCGTGGGGGGAGACGATCAAGAGGAGAGTCGCGCGATTGGAAATCTCGATGAAACGCGATCGAAAGACGGGGCGCGACACGCGAAACGACCGCGTCCGTCCGACGAGCGGCACGGCGCGAGAGAAGCGGCTACGACGCGGCTTGGAACGAAAAACGTCGGCGACGAAAAGCGGCGCCGCGCCGCCGCCGCCGACGCCTTCGCGCGCGCCGCGGGGAGAGCGTTCGACGCGCCGAGCGCCGACACAGACGTGAACCCCCTGCTGCGCCGACGCGCGCGGGACCACACGGGAAACCTCTCCGCGAACAACCCGCTGCGGGGGCTCTTCTGAAGATGTAGCGTCGAGGACGACGAGGACGAGACTAGTCTAGATTGTATCCTATTGTCCTATTATCAAAACGCGCGTCTTAAAGCCATTTTGGGAAGCCGCGAGCTGCGAAAGTATTTGACGTCCTTCGCGACGATCGGTGTGTTTACCGACGTGCGTTTACCAGGGAACCGCGTCGCGCGCGGCGTCGTCCGCGTACTCGTCGACGCTTCCCGTGGGCGGCGGTAGGCGCTCGTCCCCGGGAACCTCGAAGGTCATCATCGCGGGAAGCAACCCCGTGTTCATGAGGGTCTCGATCATCGGCCCGCGAAGCAGCGACACGCACACGCGCTCTTTGCCGCTTCGTAACAACGCCGCGAGCACTCCGTTGGAAAGCACACCCTTGACGACACCCGATTTGAACATCGCTTTGGTTAACGCCGGACGGTCCAGCAGAGCGTCCATCAGGTCGAGGTCCAACACCCGGTCGATCATGCGCTTCTCGATGAGCACCTTCAGCGTGTCCGCGCACTCCAGCGCTAACATCGAGCCCACCCCGGACTCCACGAGCTTCACGGCGATCTTCCCGCCATCGGCGAGGATGCGCCGCGGGAACCCCGACGCCAGCAGCGCGGCGACCACGCCGGCGTCGAGCAGCGCCTCGCCCGTCCCCCCGACGCGCCCGAGTTCGGCGAGCTGCGCGGAGCCGGAGCGCTCGAGCAGAAGTCCGACGTCCGCCGCGGCGAGGGGCGCGAGCGACTCGAAAATCGCCGCCGACGCGTTCGCCAAACCGACCATCTCCGGAGTCACGAGACGCTCGATCCGCGCCATCGCCTCCTTCGGGACGAACGCGCGCGCCGCCGCGAACGGATCGCGCGCCACCGTCTCGGGACTCGCAGTACTGGCGGTACTCGCGGACCCACCCGACAGACGCCGTTCCGTATCTTTTACGAAAAGTCTCGTCTCGTTTACGCCGTTCTCCTCCACTCGCGCCACGCACCCCGCCATCGCCGACGCCGGCATGCGCGAGTCCAGCGCCGCCATCTCGAACGACGACAGCGTCAGGGTCTCCGGGACGCACCGCTCCGATTTCGACATGCCTTCGTACCGCCTGTGCGCGTCTATGTCCAGGGTCAGGTCGTAAAGCAACAGCTTGGCGACCACAATCGGGCCCGGCGCGCGGACGTACAGATTGAACGCGCGCCGCACGCCCTCGAAGTCCATGTGTTTCACGACGACCCCCCGCGCTCGTATGGCGTCGATGCGCAGCTCCTTCACATTCCCCGGATTTTGCTTCCACGAGTCCAGCACCTCCAGCAACGGCTGCAGCTGCGCGCGAACGAGCAGCTTCTCGACGGTCATGCCGTCGCCAACCTTCAGGCGCTGGATCACGACCCCGTCGGGATACAGCCTCATTGTTCCCTCGATGGAAACGTCCAACCCGGTGATTTTCTCGAGCGCGTCGACCACCAGCCCGCGCGACCACGCGCCGGGCGCGTCGCGCAGCGACCGGTCGAAGGACGCGCGGCTCCGCGCGCCCGCCTCGACCGTCTCGCGGATGATGCCGAGGGGGAACGCCACGCTGGCGTTTCCCCGGGAAGACTCCAGTCGAACCGAGGCGCGGTCGTGGTGTTCTCGGTTGGGGGAGATGCTGCCATGCTGACGTGGGCGAGAACCCCGGGGCGACGCGGACGCTCCGGGTCGCGCAGTCGCTCGACCGCCGCGCCGGGGAGCGTGCGCCAGACCGGGCGCCAGTCCCGTCCCCGCCGAGGCGCCGCAGCACCACCGCGACGCCATCTCTCCGCGCTCGCGCCTTCCGGACTGGTCGCGGAGGACGCGACGTGGAGCTTTCCGTTGCTTTCCACGTGTGTTCTCAGAAAGCAGAGATCGTTCCGTCCGAGCGCGCGCGGCGCGAAACGGCTGCTGTTTCGGGTCTGGCAGTCAAGCGTCGAGCGAAAAAGGAGAACGACACCGAAACGCTCCGCGGACGTTTTTCACGCGCGCCGCGCTACCCTCGTCTCTCCCCGCACCGGCGCGGGGCGCCCGCGGGGGCGGGGGCGCACGGTCACGCCGCACTCCGCGGTTCTCAACAAATCAACTCTCACACGCGGCTGTTTCTTTTCAGCGCGACGAACGCGGCGAGAGCGGTCCCCACGCAGATGGCGGCGAGCGCGGCGGCGTCCCTGGCGACGGTCTTCGGGTCCAGCCCGAAGGTGTTGAGGTAGGTCTGCCCCCCCACCTCGACCTCGATCATGGTGCCCTCGAAGTCGGTGTCGAACAGGAACCTCTGGTCGCGCATCTCGTTGGACAGCATCGCGCCCCAGGCGTAGCGGTAGACCGAGATCCACTGCGCCCAGCGGAGCCAGACCGGGATGGAGTCGATGGCGATGAGGAACCCTCCGAACATCGCCGAGAGCAGAAGCGAAAACGTCGCGACGAGGTTCGCCACCGCCGGCGACCCGACGTACGCCAGGCTCACGAACGCGCTCAGACAAGACGCGCACGCCACGAAGAGCTCCAGGATCCCGAGGAACACGAAAAACGCGCCCGCTTCGCGTTTGAGGCCCATCATGTGGTACAGGATCGCCGCGTACGCCGCCGCCGGCGGCGCGCGGAGGACCACGACGTCCGCCAAGAGGTTCGCCAGCACGTACGCCAAACACCCGTGGTACCCCGAGCGGATCTCGCGGCGGCGCGCCGCGGTTTCGGCGGCGAGTCGGTCCGAGGCGCTCACGGACGCGAGCCCGAAGAACACCAGCGTGAAGAACATCGCCCCGGCGCGGTTCTGGAAGCCCGCCAGGTTCTTGGGCGAGTCCAGGTACAGGCACCCCAGCAGAGTCGCCGTCCCGACGCCAACAAACAGGTGCGCCACCGCCAGCGACGGGTCCCGCGCCAACACGCGGAACGCGCGGCGCGTCAACACCCGCAGCTCCGTCGCGAACGAGCGCCACCTCCATCTCGGTCTTTCGTCCTTCTCGTCGGTATGTCTCCTTCGCTCACGTTCATGCGAGCTCGACGCCTTCAGAGCGTCGCCGTCGACAGAAAACGCGGCTGATCCAGAGACACACGAAAAAGCGGCATCCTCCGCGGGCGACGGAGCCTGTGCTCGTCGGAGCTTCGCGCGCAGCGCTTTTGAGCTCGCCACCTCGAGCATCCACTCGGATATGTCCACGCGGTACCAGTCCGGGTCGTCCGGCGACGTGCTGAGAGGCTCAGGACAGCCCACGCCCGCGGCGCGGAACGCGGAAGCGCAATCGCGCGGCGCGCCGCTCCACAGCGCTCTTCCCCCGGGCGCCAAGAGGAGCACTTTGTCCGCCGCGCGAAACGCGCGCGGCGAAGGTTGATGCACGGAGAACACCACGACGCGTCCTGATCCTAAACTCGCGAGATGTCTCAACGTGAAGATCATTGAGGTCGCCGCGCTCGCGTCCAGACCTGAAGTGGGCTCGTCGAGCGCCAGAACGCCGGGGCAAGCCACCAGCTCGACGGCGACGGCGACGCGACGACGCTCGCCGCCGCTCACGCCGCCGCCACCGCGACGACGCTCCCGCCCCTTTTCCGTCGCCTTCGCTTTTTCCTTGTCGCGCGGTTCGGATTCGGATCGCGCCGCGCTCTCGACGTCGGAAGAGGAAGACGCGCCGGCGCGAGATGTCTCGTCGTCGGTCGCGTCGCGGAGGAAGAGCCCGAGGCCGCCGAGCGCGCCGCCGCCGCCGCCGCCGCCGCCGACCAGGCTGTCGGCGACGTCGGCGAGGCCGAGTTCGGCGAGCACGTTTTCGGCGCGTCTTTGTTTTTCCGCGGCGGGCGTGAACCAGGGCAGCTGCAGCTCCGCGGAGTACACGACGGTCTCCATCACGGTCAGGTACGGAAGCAGGTGCGTGTCATCCTGGGGCACGTACGCCACGCGCGCGCTCAGCGCGGCGGCGTCCAGGGAAACGCCGTCCGCGTCCAAAGTCACGGCGCCGGCGACGCGCGCCACGCCCGTGGCGCGCGGGTCGGTTCGGCCGGCGAGGACGTCCAACAACGTGCTTTTGCCCGCGCCCGAGGGGCCCATGATGGCGAGCATCTCGCCGCGCGCGCACGAGCCGGAGACGCGGTCGAGCAGAACGCGGCCGGAAGGCAGAACGCGCTCCTCGAAGCGTTCCGAGTCGCCTCGAGGAACGGACCCGGTCGGCGGCTCGCCGTCGACCGGAGCGGAGCCCTCTTTTTCGCCTTGTTTTTCGCGCCGCCGTCGACGACCGACTTTTACGGTGAGACTCCAGAAACGCGGCGGCGGGGTCGCCGCGCAGGTGATGTCCTCGAAGACCAGCCTTTTGGCCCCCGCGAAGGCGCTCTCCTCGACGGCGTCGGCGTGCGCGGCCGCCAGGTACGCGCGCCTCCGCTCGCGGTGCAGATACCACACCGTGAGGGCCAGGACCAGCGCCGCCGCCGCGGAGGGCGCGACAGCGGCGGCGACGTTGCCGCCCCCGCCATCCGCCCCGGCCCCGGCGGCGGCGATGGCGTCTCCCAGGACCACGTCCCCGGGGGCGGGGGCGGCGGTCGCGGCGGACGTTGTTCGTATGTCCGCGACCGCGGCGAGCAGTTCCTGCGCCTTGGATCCCTCGGGGGCGTCCTCTGGGTCCACCGCGGCGCCGTCGGCGGCGACGTCGGGGTCGCCGGAAGCCGGGCCGGCGGCGGCGCGGGCGAGAGCGTCGGGGTCCGTGGCGGAAACTCCCCGGTCAGTCGCGGCCGCGTCGCCCGCCATGCCGTGCTTCGCCTCGAGGTCGGTGACGCACGCGGGTATATCGGAGCACCGCGACGCGACGGTCATCATGCCGGTGAGTGTGATCCCGCCCCGGCGCTGTAACGTCGCGAGGTGTTCGAACGCGCACGTCTCGAACGAAATCGCCTCGGGACCGGTGACCGCGTACCCCGCCTCGAGTATGCGGTCGGACATGTCGCAGATGCACGCGTCGCACAGCCCGTCGCCCTGCTTCGCGGGGTCGCACATCTCCCCGAGCGTGGGGTCCAGCCGGACGGTGGAGATGTCGATGTCGCACGTCGCGGCGCCGGACCCCTCGGACCCGAAGGGGCCGAACTGGCCCCGCGCGGGGCTGGGGCAAAACAAAAGAAACGCGAGGAGCGTGCACGTCGTCGGACGGCGCGCATCGCGGACGGGTGGGGAAGCGCGCGAGGCGCGACGAGGCGCTCGCCGGGCGCGCGCGAAGACCATCGTGACGCGCTGAGCGGCGTGTCCCGCGCGTCGCGCGCGACGGGGTCTGGCGAGGCGACGCCCCGAGGTTACCTCGGAGGAGCAAACGAAAGGGAGCTCTCCGCCTCTCACCCTCTCTCGGCTTTGCCGAAAAAATTCCACCGAAAAGAAGCACTGACACCCCCGAAGACGTCCCCGAGTGGTGCCTCGCGCACTCCGCGACGCGCGGCGGTCGGGTCGTCCCCGCGCCGCGCGTCGTCCGGGATGCCCGCGTTCTTCGGCGGGCGCGGCGGGCGCGGCCCGGGGTTTAAGCCCAAGCCCCCCGCTGACCCGCTCGCCAAGATCGCGGAACTCGCGAAGCTGACGTGCGAGAGCCCGCCTTTCGGGACGCCCGCGCCCGATGCCGAGCTCCTGCGCGCGTTGAAGCGCGAGGTCCGGCGCGACGACGCCGCGATGGACCGCGTGCACGACGTGCTTCTGCGCGCGCTCGCGCACGAAGAGTGCGGCCCCCGCATGCACGCGGTGGCGGTCATCGACCAGCTGTTCCACCGCTCACATCGGTTCCGCGGTCTCATCACCGACGCGCTGGACGCCTTCCTGAAGCGCGCCATCGGAGTCGACCCGGACGCGCACCCGTTACCCGGGCCGCCCGACGAAACGAGAAAGCTCATCGACCGCGCCGTCGCCGCGCTCGCCTCCTGGAACGAAACGTTCGGCACGCACCTCCCGCGCCTAACCTTCGCGCTCCGATTCGCCAACGATGCGCTCGGCCCGGACGCGCCGGCGGCGCGAGCCGAGGCGGCGGCGCGCGCCGAGCGGCTCCGCGCGCGCCGCGAAAACGCCGCACTCTTAACGCAGTGGCGCCGCGTCGAGGCAGGTCTGCCCTCCGTGACCCGCGACACGCGCGAGGCGGTCGCAGCCATGCGCGCGGGCGTGCGCGAAGTGCTGGGGGGGGACGCCGAAGACGCCGACGCGGACGACGACGAGTGGGAGGACGTCGCGCGCGGCGGCGCGGGGGACGGCGGCGGATACAATGGCGGGGGGGGCGTTTCTCAGCCGCCGCCGCGGACGGCGGACCGTGTGACGCCGGCGGACTCTTCGGCGCGCCCGGAGAGCACCATCGCCGTGCGCGAGACTCCGGAGAACGCTCTGGCGCTCGCGCACTTGCGGGACGCCTGCCGCGTCGCGCGCGGTCGGTCTGTCCCGGCGCTCGCCGCCGCGCTGGCTCTGCTCGCGAAACTCGCACCGGAGGAGCAGCCTCCGGCGGGCGACGCGGGCGTGAGCGCGGCGGCGCGCGCCGCGACGCTTAACGCGCTCGCCGCGCTCAAACGCGACGCGATCGAGTGGCTCGCGCGGTGTCGCTCGATCGGGATCGAGGAGGCTGTTTTAACGGACGAAGAAGACGAGATGGATGAGCGGGAGCGACGAACCGAAACGACGAACCGCGACGAGCAGCGTTCCCCCGGATCGACCCTCGTCGGGACGACGAACCGCGCGGCGGTGGACGCGGGAGCGCTCGTCGTCGCCGTACCCGTCTCGCGCGGCGTCGCGTCGTCCTCGGGAGACTTTTCTGACCTCGCCGGCGGCGAGGACGGCGCGCCCTTCGGAGGTGGCGGGACTGCGCTGGACGACCTGCTGGAACGCGCGCGGAGACGCCAGCGGGGCCGCGCGCGCGCGACGAGCGCGAGAGACCCCCGCGCGCCGTTCTGGATGGGGAGGCGAGCGGCGACCCCGGGTTCCGACGCGGGCGGTCCGGGAGGTTCCGGGACGTCTTCCTCCTCGGCGGCTGCCGGGTCCGCCGCCGCGCGCGCGCGGCGCATCTTCGCGTCCCGGGAGGCGTCCGCGCACAACGCGTCGGTCATGCGCGAGCTCGGCGAGTCTGGCGTGGAGCGGCGCGACGGCGTGAGCGGGTTCGCGGACGCCGTCGCGCGGCGCGCGGATTTGAACGCGAGCGAAGACGCGGCGCGTGCTCTGGCGGAGCGCGAGGCGCGCGACGCCAAGCGAAGGCGAAACGAGCCCACCGCCAAGCAACGCATAGAGGCGAAGCTCAAACGCATGAAACGCGGAGGCTCAGGGAAGAGGTGAGATATATGTCATATATCCATAGCCCACACGCTTCACGTCGTATCGTCTCACTTCTTCCCCTCGATGCGCGTCGGGAACGATTTTTTTTTGATCGCGAAGAGCTCGGCGAGCGCCGTCGCCGCGCGCGAAAAACGGCGCGCGACAAAAAAAACGAAACCGCGGAAACCGCCGACCGCGCGGTTACGCGACGTATCACCCAGTCGCGCCTGTTCTCGGTCCCGGGGAGGGGGACTTACCGCGCGGCGGGGCGAAGGGCGGGGTTCCGCGAGGACGCTTTTTTGCGTCGGTGATTCCGCCCGGACCTCCTGGACGACGATCAAAGCTGGCTTCTCGGCGCTCGGTTCGCGACCGACGTCGCTTTTTTTTTCGTCGCCGCTTTCGTGTCCGGCGGCGGGTCCGGCGTCCTCCTCGCGTGTCTCTTCGGCGGCGGGGGAGCCTTCGTCGCGTCCCTCCGCGACCGAGACATACCCGTCCGCCGAGCGCTCCACGTCGACCCGTTCGTCGCCGAACGCGACCGAAACCGAGCCCGAGCCGTCGTCTCCGAAACGGCGCGCGGAGGAGGTCTCCGGCGGCGGAGCGCGTTGCGACGCATCGTTTGCGTCGGTCGAATCCGTCGCGTTGACCGGCGGCGGCGTCGCCTCCGAGACGCGCTCGGGACCCTTCGCGGCCGCGGCCGCGAGCGCGCGCTCCGCGAGGACGAGTTTGGTCGCAGCCCTAAATTTCAGAGTGGCTGCGATGGACTCGGCAGGTAGGTCGTTCATCAATCTCTCAGAGTTCTGCACGACTCTGTACGCGTTCTTGGCCGCGGACAGAGATTCTCGCGCTTTGTCGACAACCGTTTTTGCGAGCTCCATCGCACTGAAGGCCTCGTCCACCACTTCTCCGTGAAATTGGATGCGGATGAAGTCCTCGAGGGAGACGTGCTGCAGCACCAAAGGGATAAGCGTTTCAGGTTCCTCTTCCAGCAACTTCAACGACGGGCGCGATTCCAAGATGGCCCTGAACCAACCGCCGTGCTTCGCCTCCAAGCGCTGGTGAACAGCTTGGATGCGAGCCAAGATCTCGGCCATCTGGCTCTCCTGCTCTTCCTTCTCTCTCATCTCCTTCATCTCCTTCATCTTCGCCATCCATCTCTCCTCCCACGTGGACGTCCATTCCCTGCATCTGACAGCGTCACGCTGCAACAATGTGTCGATTGTATCGGTATGCCGGTCGATGCCTTTGCGGATGCCATCTAAACAACGCTCGACTTCACCGGACGGGCCCCGAATGACGAGCTCATCCGCGAGGTCGAAGACCTCGCTGTTCGGGCCTTCGAGTTCGCGGAGCTCTTGCGCAACATGGCGCATGATATCGGCGGTGATTTTTGCACACTCGCAGTCCCGTTCCCCGCCGTTCATGTTCCCGGTGCGGCGCTCCGCGCGCGTCCGGTCTGTGGGAGGACAAGCGTCGTGGTTCTTTCTTTGGCGACGGTTCACGTCGGAATCGCGGGACCGGCCGAAAAGTGACGCGACCCCGCGATTCGGCACTTTCGTGGAAACCGTGCTTTACGACAGATCGACGTCATCAAGAGGCGCGCGGCGGTGGCGCCGCAGTCGCGATGATCCCCGTGAACATCATCACGGGCGTGCTCGGGGTGGGCAAGACCACCGCGATCCGCCACTTGCTGTCGCAGCGCCCCCCGAACGAGAAGTGGGCGGTCGTGGTGAACGAGTTCGGCGCGCTCGGCATCGACGGCGCTTTGCTGGACACCGCCGCGGGCATCGCCGACGCGGACGTCGCGGGAACCTCCACCACCGGCGGCGGGGACGGCGGAGTGGTCGTGCGCGAGGTGGCGGGCGGGTGCCTGTGCTGCGCGGTGGCCGCGCCGTTCACGGTCGCGGTGACCCAGGTGCTGCGCCGAGCCAAGCCCGACCGGCTGCTCATCGAGCCCAGCGGCATGGGGCACCCCGGCGGGCTCTTCGACGCCCTCTCGGGCGAGTTTCTGCGCGGCGCGCTCGAACTCAGGGCCACCATCGCGCTCGTGGACGTCGCGGTGGTCAGCTCGGACGAAACAAAAAACGCCGAGAACGCCGAGCTCTTCGCCTCGGAGGCGTTCAGGGACCAGGTGCACTGCGCGGACGTCGTGGTGGGCACGAAAGCCGACCTGGCGTCCCCCGAGTCGGCGGCGTCGTTTCGCGAGTGGGCGGCGACCCTGTACCCGAAAAAAGCATTCGTCGACGTCGTCGAGCGCGGGAAACTCCCGATCGCCACGCTGGACGTGCCCGTGGGCTCCGTCCTGCTCTGCGCGCCCGTCCTCGACTCGGCGCACAAAAAAGCGCGAGACAGGCGTCTCGCGAAAGTGTCTCTCAAAGAAAACGACGACGAAGAGCGTAAGAGCGTCGGTTTACGAAATCCGTCGGCGCGCGTCGGCGCGCCGAGCCGCGTCGTCGGCGGCGACGACTTCTTCGAAACCGCCGGGTTCGCGTTTCACCGCGACGAGGTTTTCGTTCGGCCTCGGGTGCTGGCTCTGTTCGAGAGCCTGCATTCGCATCCGAGCGTCGTGAGGTGCAAGGGCGTGGTGCGCGTGGGGAAAGAGTGGGTCGCGCCGGCGTTCGAGGGGGAAGAGCGCGTCGCGCTCGAGCCCGTGGCGTACCGCCGCGACTCGCGCATCGAAGTCATCGTGAAGAGAAACGCATCCGCCGCCGACGTCGGCGA
>Ga0209652_1003707_pt1 | contig 11098 bp, 4 predicted proteins | sample SaaInl74LU_5_DNA_FD_184641 | JGI IMG/M metagenome (GOLD analysis project Ga0209652, IMG submission 184641) | Marine microbial communities from expanding oxygen minimum zones in the Saanich Inlet - ESP_74LU_5_DNA (SPAdes) (version 2) | ecosystem: Environmental > Aquatic > Marine > Intertidal zone ...
ACCATTCCTACTAATCTTGACGACTAGCCATCGCATTAAATAGAGGATCATCATTGTCGCCTAACGACGGTAAACATATATAAGGCAAGATGATCTCGATGATAATGGTCCTCAACCAAAAGGGAGAGATAATGATCTCCCGACAATACCGAGACGACGTTAGCCGTGTGGCAGCCGACTCGTTCCGCCTCCAGGTTATTGCAGCAAAGGAGGCTGGTTCTCAGGCGCCCATCCGACGTATTGAGAACTGCTCCTTCATCTACACACGCCATCTAAACATGTACTTTGTGGCCTTAACAAAGTCCAACGTCAACCCAGCGCTGGTGTTTGAATATTTATTTCAGAAAATTCGTGTGCTCAAAGCCTACCTCGGGGAAGACTTTGATGAAAACTCAATGAGAAATAACATGACGTTGATTTATGAACTTATGGACGAAACAATGGACTTTGGTTATCCCCAGAATTGTGCCGTAGATGTGTTACAAATGTACATCAATCTTGCCAACGTGAAGCCCCAGGATGAGCCGGAGCCAGAACAGTTAACGAAGCAAATTACCGGTGCAATCGATTGGCGAAGGGAGGGAATCCGTCACAAAAGGAATGAAGTTTACATTGACGTTTTGGAGTCGGTTAATTTGATGATATCAACCTCTGGAGCTATCCTGCGAAACGAGGTAACGGGGCGAGTACAAATGAACACCAAACTTACGGGGATGCCTGAGTGTAAATTCGGTCTAAATGACAAACTCGTGATCGAAAAGGAATCTGCTGGGGGGAAGAAAAAGCCTGGGGTGGAGATTGATGACTGTGTATTCCATCGATGCGTCCGACTTGGCAAGTTTGATGCCGACAGGACAATTACATTTATTCCTCCAGATGGGGAGTTTGAATTGATGAGGTACCGTGTCAATGATAATGTGAACCTTCCATTTCGGTTAATCCCAGCTGTCCAGGAAGAAGGGCAAACAAAGTAAGTGATATGGCGAGTTGCTGAAGTACATTGTGTCTGTAGTTGTTCGTCTCTCACCACTCTTTGCTTCTCTTTCCATCAGATGCTCGATCAACCTCAAAGTGATTGCTAACTTCTCAGAAAAATTATTTGCCACACATGTTGTGATCAAAATTCCAGTTCCAAAGAACACTTCCAAAGCTAAGATTAAGAACTCTTTCGGACGTGCGAAGTATGAACCGGAACAGAATGCTATTGTTTGGAGGATTAAAAAGTTCCCTGGGAAGGCGACTTGTATGTTATCTTCAGATATGGAATTAGTGCGTACAGTTCGTCCAAAAGCTTGGGACCGACCAGCAATCAATGTCGACTTTCAAGTGCCCATGTTTACAGCGTCAGGAGTCCACGTTAGGTTTCTACGTGTGTATGATAAGTCTGGCTACCACACAAATCGATGGGTAAGGTATATCACGAAAGCAGGAGGATATCAAGTCAAAATTTAAATTGGTGTTATGGGTGAGAGAAGGTTTATCTGTGGTAGATGGCAGAAGTCATGGTTGTTTAAACTCTTTAATGTGCATAAAATGAATGTCTCTTGATGTCAAGAAGTATAAAGAAACTAAAAGAGCAAAAGTCTTAGAAACTCTTCATCACTTGTTTCTCTCATAATTGGAATGTCTGCTATTCTTATCCTCAGGGAGTATGTATGCCGCACACTGTATTCTAGTCTCTCTTCCCTCGGCGTTGTCTAGCCTTTGATTGCTTCTTCACTGAGATTGGGATGGTCTCGTCCACAACCTCTCCTCTCTCCTTCTTCTCTCTTAGCTCGGCTTCATACTGAGATCGAGTTATCTCTTCGACGAGGACAACCTCCTGCTCTATCACTATTTCGTCTCCAAAGAGCATTTTGAATACGTATCCAAGGATGAACACAAACATGATGCAGGAAGTGATCATTCCAACACGGTAGATAATCTTGATAGCATAGAATGATGCCCTATCTTCTCCACCCTCTAATGAGCTGGCAATAGCTTCAAAGAATTTTGCAGTACCAGTTCTCTCCACCAGCGCAATCAGCATACCAGCATAAGTTGTCTCTCTCCATTCTTTTTTCCACTGCAAGGTTCTCTCCCATTCTTCTTTCTCTTGCTCTTTCCGCTTTATGCCGTCGATATAGTCAAGGAATTCTGCATTTTCTTTTGGCATGGTTGTGCTGCTGTTAGTTGTATTGTATCTTCTTTTGTGGTCAAGGTCGGTGTACTTCTTATGGTTGATATTTATGGTGAGCAAGGTAGGTTGTGGGTGTGGGTGCGGTAGGTTGGGGTGTGGAGGGAGATTCAAAGGGAGATTCATGAGGCCTCGACAAATGTACTGTAGGAATTAGTACAAAGGTCGCTGTCTTCTCGCCAAACTACCATCACTTTTGAGCCAACCATCTCTCCGGCTCTCAGCGGCCCATCGTCCTCTCAAAGAACACTACTGGCCTGCTGCAGCTGGCTAGCAGAACTTAGAACAACAATGGAGCCAACCAAACAATTCAGCACATCTGGAAAGAACCGGCTGCGGTTCGTCTCTGCCAAAGAGCGTGCCAAAAAAGCCACCGCCGATGTCTACCGCACTTCCGATCGGCGGCATAATGTCAGCTCCACAGCTGTGAGGGAGAAGCGTGTTCATAGTGCTGGTGGTGCTGGGACTAAGAAGAAGAAGAAGCGCAGAAAGAACAAGGATTCTTCAAAGGAGGATGAGGAGGAAGAGGAGGAGGAGGATACAATTCGCTACTTTGGGCGAGATACAGATGCAGGAGGATTGGGTATTGGTCGAACTGCAGTGATTGTTTCGTCCAAGTCAAAACTCGTACTTGACGAGCAAGCACCAGCCGAAGGAGATTTGATGGATGAAGATAACATTGGCGAACCAGGCCTAAGCGACGACGAAGAGAAAGACAAGGCACTTTTAACTGGCGGGACAATCTTTCTTGCTGAATTGGAGATTTCATCTCAAAGGAATGGATCTCAGCTCTTCCAAAACTTGGTGAGGCAGTTGCGACCTTTTAGCAATTCTCTTGCTGAATTGTTGCACCACAAGGGGAAGATTGTGGAACTTCTATGCGCCTTTTTGTTGAGTCCAAGAGAAGAAGATGGCGCACCTACACCGCGTAGGCGTGCAAATGAAGATACGAAGTCATACAAAAAGTGGTTGGCAGCGAAAGCGTCAAATGGATTCGTTGCAAATCTTGCCACCAGTGATGTTCTACATTTGTTTGGCGTATTGGCTCGTGAACTTCGTAGAGAGATTTATCCATTCTTGAACACAACAATATTGCCCCGTATCATTGATGATTTGCTGAATCCACCATCAGTCATTGTGATTGATTCAGAAAAACATCAGAACAATACCTTGTTGGACGTTTCGCTGGTCGAATCTGCCTTTAGAGCTCTTTCGTACCTCTTCAAGTACAATTCTGACGAGCTCATTAGTAGCCAACCGCCAAATCTAAACAAGACGGATGAAAAGAAAACTGGAGATGCCGATATCATTCGACAATACTATGGAAAGACCATTTGTCACAAACGTGAGCTTGTTCGGCGTTTAGCTTGTGAATCGTATGCACCGCTACTACGAAAATGTACTGATAAAGGATTGAAACGGCATTTATCTCGGTCTGTGAAAGCTCTGGCAAGTTCTCTTGCATTGGCAGCTGAACAGAATACTGGGTTCAACTCCGATCACAACATGGAGCGTGCACGTTCCGACGCTATTGATGGTGTATCTTCACTTCTATTTGAGGTCGCACGAAGTGTTGCTGGGAGATTGCATTCCAAGAAAGGAATATTAGTTATTCGATCGTTGATGGATTGTTTGACCGGTATCTCCAAGAAGAGCGAAGAGAACGGTGAAAATAACGTCGTGGATCGCAACAAGGTGGATGCCATTTATGAAGTATCATCGCAGCTTTTATCAAAACTTCGTGATCATGTTCTTCGTGGAGGAAGTGATGCTGTCGAAAATTCCTTTACGGATGTCTTCAACGAGATTCAACGAACATTGGAATCACAGACTGCATTGTTGAATGAGACATCAACTTCACTGGCGAACAAGCCAATTGCCTTGGTGACTGGACGCATCGTTGATTTGCTAGCCGAAGTTCTTGAATTCCAGAACGGCAGGCTTGCTGGGGGTCATGCAGATCAAATTACTCAATCATTACAGAGTCTACTTGGCGATGATATATATCAGAAAGTCGGGCAGGAGGTACAAAGTCAGATATTGAACTTTCTTTGCGCAGCTTGGAAAGCTAATCCCTCTCATACTGCGTTCGCATCGCGACTAGGGAAGTTCTTTCCCTCCATTGTAACGGGAAGCCTTGATCAGGCGCTATTCCTAGCAAAGAATTTACTTCCGTATTTGCCCAAGAGAGTAGCGTCGAGTTCCCTCGTTCCAGCTCTTTTGAGTTCAACAGCAATCTCAGTCGAAACGGCGGAACAGGCAGATTCTTCTTTGGTTTTGTTGCACACGATTTCAACTACGGTGTGGGCTGGTTCACAGAATGACAGCGGGGGTGCTGATGAAACAGTTGGCTCGCTCTTTGCCTGGGAGGCGGCAGAAGAGTGTCCGGTTATTTCCACGAAAACGAGAAAGACTCTGTTGGACGTGTGTTGCATCGATTTGGACAAGAAGTCTGCTGAGCAGCTTTCACGCATAGGTTATGCATCGAGATGTATTCCGTTCTTAGTTTTCCTTGAATGCAGCAGCGACGGTGGTGATGATGCTAGTGATGAAGAAGAACAGTCAAACACCGGAAATGGACTCTCAGAAGATGCTATTGTTAGTGTGTTCCAGTGGTATGCAAAAGTGATGAAAGCTGTGCAAGCAATGATCGGAAAAGGACATGAAAAACATCAACAGGATTTATACACTGTTCAGTCACTGTTGCTAGAATCTTTTTCGAAGTCATCCATTGAGTGCCATCGACGACTCCCGTCGTCTAGAGTGAAACAATCGGTGAAGAAGACAATGGCCAAAACGAAGTCTTACGCTAACACTCTTTTGCGACAACAGCCGAAGTCAGCTTGGGTTGTGAGAGGTGTCGCTGCGATTGTGAAAACTCTGCAAATTGTGGAGCCTGGCAGCAAACTCAACGATCATTCCAATGAAACGTTCGAGTTACTTGCTCCGAATTTGGCACAACCAAATCATTCGCTCCGGTTACTCACACTTGAAATCTTGGAGCATTATCCTGCGCGACCTTTCATAACTGATCATGCTGATATTGATTTAACGGATGACCTTGATGAAGAACAAAGCCAACGTCCTCAAGCCGACGAAGAAGTCACAGATCAAACGACGGATAACCAACCAGGATCTTCCCTATCTGGTGCATGTGATGTAGTCTCAATGTTGAAGCATTTGGAGCTCACACCAGTTACCTTCGACAATGAGCGCAATCTTACTTCGCAGCTCGGTCGAATTGAAGTTTATGCTCGAACTGGAAAGCTTCCAATTGTGTATGCCGAAGTTGTTGCATATCACATGCTAGGGTTGCTGCATGTCAAATTTGCACCTGTGTGGCCAGCTGCAGTCAAGGTGATTGTTTCTCTCTCAGTAGCGCAAGAGGGTCCAGTGTGGCCTTGCATTGAGGCCGCTTTGAAGCGGTCTATGATGAAAACAATTCGCGAAGATTGTAATGAAGTCGCCTCCGCCGACTCAATTGAGCCTTCTTCTGCAATTGAGACCATCACCGGTCATCATTCTCTCTGTCTATTGTGGGACGCGTCAAAAGGAAAGAATATCAGTCTATTCGGGAACCAAAATATGGAGAAGCTGGGAGAAGTTCCTCGACACGATGTTGTGGATCAGCTGACTTTATTCGAGAGTGTATGGAGCATTATGGAGAAGGGTCCGCATTTGACAGCAACTAAATCGAAGGTGGCTGTTCCCCTATTTTTTGAGTTCATGGTTTCTCAATATTACGTCTTTCATGACGACGACCAAGATTTACGAGAGATCAAATTTCCGGAATTGGCACCAAGTACCGAGTGGAATCGTAAGGAGCTAGGTCACAAATCGATTCATAGAAAGCTTGAGAGCTTTCTCAAGATGTTTGCAGCTGTGAAAGGGCCACAGCAACTTGTCAGTCATCAAACGCTTCTGCAGCTGTTTGTTGCATTCTTATCAAACCAAGATACCAGAATGGCCAACCTGGCATTTGCATGCGTTTCGAGGTTTAAGCTTCCATACCTTGTCCCCTACGTCGAATACATACGTCCAATGCTCAAGAAGGAGGGTTTGCGTGATGCTTTGACAAAGTTCAACCTTTCAGTTGACAGTGAGACTGTTATATCAGAGCATAGATTGCCGCTGATGCCGATTGTCACTAGAATCCTTTTCGGTAGACTCGCTGCCCGTGGAAATGGATCAAAATCTTCAAAAGATTCACCTGCAGCACGAAGAGCTGCAATACTGTCCTTTTTCTCGGGAGTTGGAAATACAGCTGGAGAATTGAACTACTTTTTGTACATGATGGTGAGGGCGTTCATTCCACAACATGAATCAATGACAATGAATGGAGTGGAAAACCAGAATGATCACTTGAAAGTATTGATTGAACTATCGGGGGATATCACGACGGAGGGTTTGATGAGTATTCCACTGAAGAGGCAGGAAGGTTTCCTCAAGCTTCTATCCGATGTCATCACTCAGGTTGGTTTCGGTGTGAAGGGGTTCGTTGGCACGTTCATATCATTACTGCTGACTCTGTGTGAACAATCCGAGAATTCTCTTGTCAAGAACTCCAAAAATCAGGAAATGAAGAACATGATTGCAAACGACAACGAGAACCAGACTGAGTCACTCGAGGATACCTCCCAAAATGGTAGCATCAGGACTCTTTCGTTCCTCCGTTTGACGGATATATTTAACAAGTTTGCTTCGACAGTAGATTTTTTGATGTACAGCGAACGGTTATGGAAGTCAATGCACTCTTCCATCGTTGCACTTCCAAATACTGTCGTCAATGCGGAAAATACTCCAAGTTTGATGCGTCTGCTGGAGTGTATTGCATCACATTCGAGCATGATTCCTCTTCTCGCTCAGTGTGATGATGCTATCATCGCTGTCTTCAAGTGCATTGCAGGTACAACAAGGATGAAAGTAATGAACAATGTTCTTCGTTTCATTGATAGCCTCCTGACAGATGGAGATTCTGGCAATACATTGAATCAAAATACCGAGAATAGTTTGGGTCGCTCTCTTGTTCTCAAGCACATCCATCTGTTAATTGCGCAATTTACCAATCGTCTACAAACAGATTCAAAGATTGCAAATCTGGATGGTGAAGTTTCTTCGGGTAAAGGCTTTAAACAACCACCGCTTGCAGGGCTCCAGCTGAATATCTTATGTCGAGTCACTGAGCTTCTTGTTTCTGTCGAAAAAGCAGAAGAAGAGAATGTCACTACAATGGAAAGTCTATGCGGATTACTAGTACCGCTATTGAAGTTTGATTCTAATCCAAATCAGCTGTATTTGGTTCGAACTATACATAGTTTGATCCCTAAGATGTCCAATGAGGGTGCAATGGCACACTTTCATTCTCTGTCAAAGGTAAGACCACCACGATGTGGATTATTTGGAGCTCATCTGCAATGTGGTCCACTGATTTCTAACCTCGTTTGTTTCTTTTTACTTTGACAGCTACTTGGGCCAAATAAAGCCAACGCCGGAATTTCGTCAAATGAACATCGTCAACTCATCGCTTCAGTGCTGAAGGCAATAAGTGATCAAGACGTTAAATCCTCAAGCTTGGCTAAAGTCGCGAAGGCTGTTGTTGAAGCTAATGCTGTGAGCTCAAAATATGTGAACGAACATGACTATGAGCGAATTTTACCTGCCTTGAACAGTTTGGGTACAGAGAGTGGCGACGAGTCATGGTTCGGCCTCTCGAAAGAAACGTCGGGTAGTATCGCAGGACCTCGAGTATTGCTGCCACTGCTATACACATGTTTTCATTTGCTTTATGATGCCGACGGAGTTGTCAGTCGAGTATCCAACAAAGCATTGAAATGTGTGGTGACGACTTGTATTGAACGAGCAAAAGACGAAGATTTGGATGAATTGTCAAAAAATTCCTGGATCAAATTCATAGAGACAACATTCATCCCGTCTCTGAAGATTGGTATTATGACAAAGGACGCTTCCATACGAAGGAGTTTTGTTCTGCTATTTTCTCATGTGGCACGACACTTTGGCGATTATGACTCTGTCCACTTGTATGGGGACTTGAAGAGCCTGATAAGAGATGATGATCAAGATCTTGACTTCTTTCTGAATGTGACTCATGTACAACTGCATCGAAGAGCCAGGGCGTTCAATCGATTGAGGAAAACGTTGACCTCGTCGGATGAACCTCTATTTTCGGAGCAATCGTATGTGAATGTGCTTCTTCCTCTTGCAATGCATCCTATTTACGAATACAGCTCAAAAACGGAAGAAGCGTATGTACTCGAAGCAATTGCAGCAGCTGGTGAGATCTGTAGACATCTACCGTGGAGCAAATATAACAATACTTTGCAAACTGCTCTCAACAACTTGGGGCGATACCCCGATCAAGAGAGATTTCTGATTGCCATGATGTGCTCGATCATCGATGCTTTTCATTTTCCTGTTGAAACTGGAGAATCTGCTGATTCCGCAACCAAGACGCAAGTTGGTAATGGGGTGTGGAGGTCCCTTAAGAACAGGATCATTCCAAAGGTTGAGTCTTTCCTCATCAAAGAGAAGACTGACAAAAGTGGAGCAACGGTCAAATCTCTCCGCCCATCGGTGACTCTAGCATTAATGAAACTCTTTCAGAAGTTTCCATTGAAGATATTTGAAGAGAAGTTGCCAAAGCTCATTACTGTTGTCTGCGGTGCCTTGAGAAACAAAGAATCAAATGAGCGTGACATTGCAAGGGAAACTCTGTCGAAAATGGCAGTTTCCCTCGATCTGAAGTATTTACCTCTCATTCTGAGTGAATTGTCTGTAGCGCTTTATGAAGGTTACAAGCTCCATGTTCGATCTGCGGCTCTTCATTCAATTCTGGTGGCTCTATCAAAAGTATACCAGCAACCAGCGGTGCAGAGTGATGACGATATTGCGTCACTTCCTTTTGAACGCTGTGTCCCTGCCATGCTGGATATCATTCATCAAGATATATTCGGGAAAGCAAGCGAAATCAAAGAAGTCCAGCATGTTCAGAAACGATTGATCAAGGAAGCAATGGGGTCAAAGAGCCAAGATTCGCTGGAAATCATTGCTAGGAATATCCTATTCAAGCCTTCTGTGATTGCAGTATCAGTGAAAGAAACTCTCCCAGGGCTGTCTCATGCTTCGGCAGTACATGCGCTCATCACCCCGCTCCTTGAACGCCTCCGAGACCCTGAAGTTTCGCCTTCGACTATTAGAAAAGTGAAGGAGTGTCTCCAGAGAATCACTGTTGGACTTTCCAACAATTCAACTGCAAATTACGACGAATTGCTACCGTTTGTCTACGCGACTGTGTCTCCATTTGTTTATGGTCGAATGAATCCAAATACAGATGAAGATAACTTAGACGACAGCGATGGCGAAGAAGATGCCCCCATTCAAGTGAGCAAGTCAGGTGCAAGAGAGGCTTCTAAATCAAAGCCGGAGGACAGCACGACAGGACCAAGCAGTGTCGCTGTTGCAACATGGAATCCAAGTAGTCTTGGAGCAGCAGAAAGTAAGCGTGCGGCGCTTATAGCAAAAAAGAAGGCAAAGTATGATCTTCACAAAGTCATTGACGGCGTCTCGGCACCAAAATTCACGGGCAGCTCACGTAATAGCTCGTTGCAGTCGTCCTCGTCAAAAACGTTGAACATGCCAGCGAATGCATGTGCTGTCAACTTTGGCCTGGCACTACTTAATTCCTGCCTCAAGCGGTCCAAGATTGATGTTACAAATGAGCTACATTGTTCGATGGCTGATCCATTCTTACCACTACTTGCTCATTGCATGCGATACTCGAGTGATAACCAAGCGGTTGTACTATCATTCAAAAGCCTTGGCTTCTTGCTTCGTATGGATCTCCCTTCTGTTCCTCAGACAGCGAAAGAACTTGGACCAGGCATTCTGGATCACTTGTCATCTTCTGGTGCAGCCTCAAATGCTCAAAATGAAATTGTTCAGGGGTGCTTCAAATCGCTTACCCTTCTCATCTCGCATCCAAAATTTGCTTCGGTAATGGAGCAGGATGATGCGACTTACTCGATTGGAGATAATACTGAGCAGTTCGTCCACAATGAGACGTTGCCACTGACAGCAGACCAGATGCAGGGTCTCCTTTCTTTGTTACATGGTGCAGTGAGAGAATCGGAACAACACAATGCAACTTTCGGATTGGTCAAAGCTATTGCAGCCAAAAGATACATGTCACCTGAGTTCTTCGATTTGATGGATATTGTCCTCAAACTTAGCGTACAAAGTCAAAAGCAGGCTGTTCGGCTGCAATGCTCTCAGATATTTCTGAATTACCTTGTTGACTATCCGATGGGTAGCAAACGATTGGATAATCATCTTCAGCAAATCGTTCTCAACATGAAATACGAATATGAAGAGGGAAGGCTATCTGCCATCGAACTTCTCTCGTCATTGATTCAGAAGTTTCCTCTACCGGTTCTTGAGGAACACGCTCAGCTATTCTTTCTGCCTCTTGTTTTGAGTTTGGTTAATGATGAGTCAAAAATATGCAAGGAAGCTGTAGCAGATTGTATATCGTTGATTCTGAAGAGACTATCTACTGACACTGTGCAGTCTCTTTATGGATATGTGAAACGCTGGTCACAGCCATCTGGGACTGAGTCCATTCCTATGCAACTCGCGTCTGCTCAATTGTTCGGTATCTTCGTTGAGGCCAGACCTGATTACGTGAAACGTGGAAGAAATTCTACTGATCTTGCTGATCTCATTATGGAAGTTATATCACAACACTCCTCCTCTACTGACGATAACGGATGGGAACTCGTGTATCACTATCTCGTGTGCATGGAGAAGCTTAATAAGTATGTGCCAGGTGCATTCGGATCTAACTTGGATGTTTGGAGTTCCCTTGTCAGCCTGATGGCTTACCCTCATCCCTGGATTATGCAGGTA
>Ga0209652_1003709_pt1 | contig 11097 bp, 6 predicted proteins | sample SaaInl74LU_5_DNA_FD_184641 | JGI IMG/M metagenome (GOLD analysis project Ga0209652, IMG submission 184641) | Marine microbial communities from expanding oxygen minimum zones in the Saanich Inlet - ESP_74LU_5_DNA (SPAdes) (version 2) | ecosystem: Environmental > Aquatic > Marine > Intertidal zone ...
ACTCTCTAGCACCATATCGTATCTCACGCTGTGAATATGACAATCCACAGCTTTTAGTGACCCATGATAGTTGGCCATGATAGTATAGAAGCATCTTTGTTACTGGACAATTTCATTTTCACTGTATCGATGTTGCTACCACGTCATAGGTGACCTGATGAGGCATCTGAGATGGCCGCCAGCATTACACTCTCGCACAATATCGTATCTCATGCTGTGAATGGAGCAATAAACACTTCCTTGTGGCCCACATTATTTGGCTCTGTTGTGAAGTAAGTATTTGTTTTTCTCTTTGCATCATACCATCATGCCATGCTTTGAAGCTGTTTCTTCTATTTTTTGACGTTTAAGATAGGCATCTTTGTTCCTGTCCACTCTTCGCCCGCGCGCCCGCCACGAAACGCCGCGCCAAACGCCAAGCCAAACAAACATCAACATCTTCTATCCGTCCATCAAGCTGCCCTACACTGGCCGTTCAATACCATCATTTGCTGGTAGTAGTTTCAAGGGTTTGCGTGATATCCTGGCTAGTGGTGGATTCTCATTTACCTACAATGACTTCTTTATCACAGTGTTGCGCTTTCCTTTCTTCCTCTTCCAATTATGTCGGGCTTGGCTGCCACATGCCGTGTCGTGATGTATTTCACTCTCCCGTCCTTCCTCCAAATAACCACTTAACAAGCTTGTCGATGGTTTCTTCCCAACGCGCTGGTACTAAGAATAGGCGTCGTGCTTCTAACGCCAAAAGAAAACCTGCGCAGCAAGGAAATGCCAAAAAGCGATCTCCAGTACAAAAGAAAACAGTACCAATTCACGAGGCAAGCTCAATGGGAGAGGCAATTCAACTAGCAAAATCTATTTCCGATCACCTATATATTGCCGAAAAGTTCATTTGGTTGCCAACGGATGATAATTTAGCACCTCATCTGCGAACACAACTCGTCCATCATGAGAAGAGACGGAGATGGGGAAGCCAACTGCTAGAAAGTCTAGGTCAGGCTGCTTTAAATGAGTGGGAAAACAATCCACACGAAATGTTGAAAAGTTTATGGTTGGAGGGAGACGAACATATTTGGACAGATGTACGCTTCCTAAGAATGATTTCATCTGTAGCACTGCCAATGAGCGACTCTATCGACCGTCCAGATAAAGAAGGCATCTATATCATCCAAGCTCTAAAAGGATTGCATGTGATTTCTGGATGTATAGCTCCTGTTGCTCCCAATTCAGCACCAGCGTTAGAAGTTTGGATTGGAATTCATCGTAGCATATCTGAACTGATTCAATCAGCTGATAAATTGTTTACAACTCAAAACACTTTGCTGAAAGATGTAGTTGAGGTTCGCTGGGCTATTCGTGGGCTTGTTGCGAGGTTACAGATGGCAAACAATGGTTTGTATCATGCAGATGGAATGGAAACCGCAGGAGGAACTATGCTCTTTACGACCCCGAATCTCAATGCACGCACGATTAATTTGCCATTTGATATCCTCCACCACTGCCTCCCGTGGCAAATGAACTCGGTTGCAAGTCCTGATTACCTCGGTTATCCCACAAAAGAGCTACTTCCTAACTTTACCAGATCGATCCCATTTAATTTCGACACACTCACGACACGTACTGGCGACTCGGTCATAGAACGACGAGGAACTTCGTGGGTAGCTGAAGAAGGAATAGGGGCTTTAGCATATTCAGGAAAATTGATGCGTCCCATGAACATCCCAACATCTGTCAGAGAAACTATGCGAGATATTGAGCAATGGTGTTGCCAGAGCGAAACTTCTTCTTTGTCACAACTACCAACTACACAGAAGATCGGGAACAATCTCGAATTTATTTGGGATGACTGCACTTCCAGTGACCTGCCCTACACCGAACTAGGCCAATTCGTTAACGCTGACTCGAACAATATTGGAGGGTTTTTCGATTGTGCACTCACCAATCATTATCCTGATGGCGATTCGGCGTGTAAATTCCACACAGACCCAGAGCATGGATCTCATTGGCATCGTGTCACTGCAGTGGTATCTTGTGGTCAATCACGCAGATTTGCATTTCGTCCGATCCCCGATGCGTCAATTTGGAATGATTGGGATACTACAAGTCAGAATGCAAATCAGCCGAAAGATGATACATCATGTGCACCAGCAGCATTGAGTTTGTTCCCAGGCGATGTTGTATTTATGACAAGAGACTGCAATGACCTGTTCCATCACGCAGTTTATTCGTCTCAGTCTTCATTGAGTGATCATGTGGATAGTAGCAGAGTCAGTCTCGTGTTGAAGAGAGCACTCGATCGCAATGGAAAGAAAGGACACGGGCTAGCAGGAGAAGGCAGAAGAGCAAGGCGAAATAATTCACTTTAGACATATTGTTGTTGCTTTTAACCTTGACGAATCTCTCGTATTGTATTCCGTAATTTAGACCACATCTCGCCTCTCTCCACGTCACTGTCAAGCACATACTCAGGTGGAACTTCCAAACTCACCCACTCATCTAGTTTACCATCATCATCAACAACTCCCTTGAACATGTCATCCAATTCATTTTCTCTAAATTGCATGTAGTTGAAGAAGAACTTGAACTGATCCGGATTGGCTAGGCCAGCGTCTGCAGCCTCCATAGCAGATACAACTCCACCTTCATAAATACCACTGCTCCCGATCATTTCTCCTGTTCCTTTGACATGCCCATCAGCTCCACCCGCTGAGTGCAAAAGCATCGCGGAATCTGCGCCGCTCCTACCACCACGGAACATCAAGTTGTCAGAGAGGCTGCCCATCACATTGGGAGACATTTCACTTATTGTAAATGCAGTTGGATGATCAATAATTACTCCTCGAATAACCATATCTTCATTTTCATCTAATCCAATGGCATACACGAAAACAGCACTTTTCATGAGGAAGTGATCGTACTCGTGTGCCGGTGCAACCAAAACCACACCTGGACGGATGATGGCATCATCGCCAGATCCGAGAAACCGTATCTTTGAAGAGATGTCATTACTTGCTGCCATGGACAAAGGCGAAAAGCGTGGACGACTGGACGACATCACATCATTGGAAGGGCAGAATGCCGATGCTATATCATTGCAGAGACTCAGCAGCAGCGCGAGTAGAAGGTAGTATGGCGACAGCATCATGGAGGAGAGAAATGGATAATAAAATTACCATTCTGTGGTCTGTGGTCTGTGGATCTGGCGGTTGTTGGCAGAACCGATGCGACTATTGGTTGCCGTTTCAGCATGATTTAGCCACTAATTTCGATTGGATCTTTTAGTGCTGATGTACGCGTCTGCTTTTCATTGTTTTCATTTTTTCATCTTTATCTTTCTCTCTTCCATTTTTTCCCGACACGCCAAGCACCAACGACAAAACCTGACAAAACCTTTGGCCAACCAGCCTGGGAAGAAGAGAGAGCATACTTAGTATAGTGCGAGGGGTACATTTCTTTCAATTTTTCCTCGCTTTCTTAGCTGGTGCTGCCTGTGTAACCACGTTCTTGGAATTCAGCTCGATAGAGGGGGCGGGGGCAAAGAGCACCGAGACAATAATTATACGTCAAAAAGAATCTCGCAACTATGTCGAAGAACTCATGTACAAGTACAAGTCGGACAAATCAAGAGATGATCACTCCTATGTTAAATTGTACAATATGATCTTTGCAAGCATTCGACATTCAGTGACAAACATTACCGAGATCGGGATTAGCCATGGGCAATCAATTCAAGCTTGGTTTCGATACTTTCCCAATGCAGATATACATGGATTTGATGTAAAATGGTACGGAGAAGATGTCGTTAAGAACAATCTCGAGCATCTAAAGCCAAGAGTGCATACTCACATAGTTAACATTCTTGAAAACAATATCACTATGTCAGGTCTAGGCTTCTTACCAGAATCTATGGATATCATAATAGATGACGGACCGCACTCAGTAAGTTCTCAAGAGGGTTTCTTACAAAAGATCTTTCCCTGCCTAAAGCCTGGGGGCTACTACATCATTGAAGATATTGGTATAACAGGTAATGGTAATGGGGTATCATTATTCCATGACGATCCTTCGAAGCTGCAACAAGCAACGAGAGATATTCTCGAGGCGCATGATACAATCTGGGTTGATACGGCAATTTGACATCGAGCGTGGAAGGAATGGTTGAAACGAGTTGGAGGCATGTGGGCAAGAAATACTACACATCATAATTCATACATGATAGTCATTCAGAAACGTACAGATCCTCTGCGAGAACCATATCAAATGCACTACAAGCATTCAGCTATGAATCTAGGGGGTGTTATTTTGGAGGATGTAAATGCTAATGCCTTATGATTTTGTAGGAGTAATGCTCTTTAGATGAACACTGGACTGGATACTGGCTGGATAGATAGTGTACAGAGTAGATTTTTCTTGACTCTGGCTTGGCTCGCTATCTTGTCTAGCTATCTCATCTCGCTTCGCCCTGCCTCCCTCTACTTTCACATCTATCTCTCCAGTGAAAGAGGGGGCTCTTTCCCTGGCATTTCGGGGGTCAGCGTTCCAAAGGCCCGCTACTGCATACTTTTTCTACATATTTTGTAAAAGAAAAGAAGCCCGAAAATGAGGTTGTGAGGGGGTTTGCCCCCTTGCCCTTCAATTTCAAAACCTCCTTATCACAATCCCCTCCACGACGCCAACGTCGGAGAGTGGTGCACCTTGTCATTGTTGGGAGCAGCAGAATCATCTTCACGCCCATCGCTTCCTTGCTGGATAGACCTGATCCCTAACTCATTATAGAAGGTATGTAACTGAAATGGCCGCAAAAGCCTCGTTTTTCACTTGATAAACCACTCTTCTCGCTTTGTGACGATCCCGGCGATGGATGCGGCTTTTTACTTTGAATAATTGTATCGATTGGTGGTGATTCGGCCTACATAGTGGCTGTGCAAGAGATTCAACTCAAGCATGCACCATATATGCCGATACTACGAACAAAGATGAGAGGGGTCATATTTTGCCGCTGTAAAAAGCATTGCTGTGACCAGATTGTCAGATCACCATCACATGCACCTATTAATTATTTATCAGACAGACGCCGCTACTGCAAATGGAGGCGTTGCTGTGCTAGGCCTCGGCTATTATGCTAATCTGAACCATAAAATGAACCAATCATCTAACGTTCTTTCATTGTTATTCATTGTTCATCCATCCACTTAACAGCAGAGTTTCGTCGAGTTGATACAGCCAACATGTCAGGGGAGGAAGATCTCAAACTTCCGGCTGCAGGGTCATCCGTTTTCAACGCGGAACTCCCACCCGCTAACTCATCACAAAACGGAGAGAGAAATCCACCTGCTCAGATGGCAACGGGATACCCATTAGTGGCAGCAATGAATGTAGCCCCCGCTGCTGCAGCCGCATCAAAACCTTCACCATACTCTGTCATTATGACATCAAATAAAACAACCAACGATGAATCCGCGTCAGTGTCCAAGAAGCAATCATCCGACCACGGTGATGGTAGGTCGGTTCTTGATGACAGGTGGTATGAGAATCTCAGTAAATTGAAACCCTGTATTAAGGATGAAGGAATCATGGATTACTCCAGCATCACGGATGATAAAGTGAAGCAGAAGCTCATGAGTTTCACCAAAGACCAGAGGAAGTACTACAAGATGCGTGAAAATAACGAGAAATGTCCTCTCACGGATGATCGTATCAAAGCACTCTTGGCTGCAAAGTTTTCCTTTGAGCCCGTAAAGAAACGAAAGAACGCTGACTCGAAGCCGAAGCCAAAGGCTAAGAGACCCGCGAAAGAAAAGAGTGAAAGCACAACACCCGGCAACGCCAAAGTGTTTGACAACGTTACTACACCGCAGATGGAAGAGGAAAAGATGGCAAAAAAGAAGTCTGCATCAGCATCGGGTGAGCTAAAATCGGAAGAGGCAGAATTAGACGTGGCGAAACCAGCTGCAAAAGCATCAACCAAGAAAAGTCCCGCTTCAAAGGGTACTGCTAAAAAAGGAGGAAAGCCATCCTACGCTGATATGATTCACGAAGCTATCGTTGCAATAAAAGATCGCACTGGTTCTTCTGCCATTGCCATCAGCAAATGGATTTTGGCACATCACCAACACGCGGCATCTATCAATCAAAACATGTTCAAAAGTCGTCTGAATATGGCCTTGAAGCAAGGGGTGAAAGATGAGAGATTCATGAAAGTTAGGGCGAGCTTCAAAATCAACCCTGAATGGACCAAGAAGCAAAAAGCCAAAGAGGCCGCGATAAAGAAAGCAGAGCTAAAGAAGAAGAAGGAACTTGAAAAGATGAGCCAAAAGAAGAAGGAAGAGATGGCCAAGAAAAAGGCGGAAGCGGATAAAAAGAAGAAGGAAGCCAACATGACTCCGGAAGAACGTGCTGCTGCGTTAGAACGAAAGAAGAAGAAGGAAGAAGCTGAAAAGAAGAAGAAATGGATTGCAGAGCAAGTGAAGAGGCGTCGCTTTCCCATCGAAGATACTCGGCTTCACTCGGAGAACAAAGAGTGGGGCGTGAGACCTCGGAAAGATGTCACGAGGCCCCCTGCTTTGCCTGATACACTGGCCTGTATTATTCCTCCCCACTTGCGCACAGGAGACCGGAAGTGGAGCTCCAAGAATGCATGCTCAAATGTTGTACACACTGGTGGGAACTTGTCGGAGCTTGGGCCAGATAGAGATCGTGGGCTTGTTACTGACGTACTGCAGGTTTGGCACTTCTTCTGCGGCGATGTAGGTCTTGCAGACGAGAACTACCCCGTCCCCAAATTCTCAGTCAAAACTATGTTTTATGCACTAGACGAAGTTTTGAGCGGAAACGCCAAAGCGGCGAAGGCGCTGCCTCCTCTCATTACGCATCTCTTTGTGACAGCTCTGAAGATGTTGTCCGCAGCTCAGGATACAAGCAGTGATGCCGAACCAGTGGATTTGCGACTTCAGGCAGATTTGGTCAAATTGGCAGAGGGTCTGAATGCTGTGTCGTGGTCGCAGATTTTCTTCTACTATGTAGAGCTCATGGAAAGCTACTATACGTCAGATTTATCACTAGGACCTGATGTCTTGCCGAGTGAAGGAAAGCTAGACATGAGTTACTTTTGGGACCATGTTAAAATGGATGTTGATAATGACGAGCCAAAATCGGAGGAACCGTTCGAATACAACGCATACATTGGAAATCCAAATGGAGTGCTTGCGAAAGCGCTGTCAAAGTTGCAGAGGCAAGTTGAACCATGGGCTCTCTCAGCAGAAGAACTGATGGCGATGCTTCGCACCCTTACTGACGACATCTTGGCAAAACGCCCCGATCTCTCGGAAGATATGTTGGGCAGAGGTGCAAAGCTGTACGAGCTCCAAAAGGCAAAAAGAGCGGCCTTGGTCAAGTACAACAAAGTCAGACTAGCCTACGAAGGTCCGAAGAAACCGTCAAGACCAAGAAAGGCTGACAACGATGCGAAAAAGGAAGACGGAGCCAAAGGTAGTGCGGGAGATGAAGGAACTGGTAACGATTCGAAAGTAGAAGAAGAAGAGGAGGAGGAAGAAAAGGAAGAAGAGGAGAAGCCTTTTGTGCCGACCGCCACCAAGAAACAATTCGAAACCGCACAAAAGGCGTGGGTCAAGGCCCATGAAGCGTTTGAGAATGGTATCACGAAACTCGTGTCAAGATCTGAACCCATAGGCTTTGATCGTCACCACAATGCTTTCTATGTGTTTAGGCATGATCCCGAGATGGTGCATATCGAGAGGCTGAAGCCAATGTCACTGACCGACGAATTGAAGCTTCTTGGTGTTGAATTGAATCCATTCAGCAGCTGGCATGTTATTGACACGAAGCCGTTGTTTGAGCAGTTTCTTGGATGCCTTGATGATCGAGGTGTACGCGAGCGCGAAACTCTCTATGAACTGCGAGAACTTACAATTCTGAAACGCCGACTTCATGATGGAAAGAAAGACAACACTCGCGTTCAGGCAAGAGAAAAAGAAGTAGAAGATTTGCAAAGGCGTTTAGAAAATGCGAAGAGTGCTTGTGATGCTGCAGATGGGAGACGCAGTGGCAGATTGGCCGTCAATGCTGAAGATGATTTGAAGAAGATAGAGGAGGAAATCAAATTTACATTAGAAGCTCACCAGGAAGAAGAACGTCAAGAGAAAGCGGGGCGAGAAAAAGCGACCGATTATTTTTCGCTGACTGGACTGCAAATGGTGATGGATCTTCACGCAAGCGCAGGCAAAAAGCAAACAAGGAGCAGCAGGAAGGCTGACGAAGTTGTCGAGACTGGCAATCCTTCAATTGCGGACATGACTTGTGACAAGCTGTGGTGGGATGACAAAGTTGGTGGCAATGGCACTGTAAACGTGCTTGTAAACGCTTTGTTAGAGATGGAAGGCAAGTGCAACGATCTATCCCCATGGAAGAGGCATGACACCACACGTGATGAGTGGCGCAATCAATTGAGTGCTGCATCCGTTGCATGGACTCAAGACTGCTCAATGCAACTTGGTCCATCCGCTGAGCACGAAGACGAGATGACATTAGGATCATCGAGAGTGTCTCACGCTACCATCGTTGCGTCAATCAAAGGTAGCCTGAAAGACCTCGAACTCCGTGTGTTTGAAATTTCCGGTCAAAAGAAGGCGGTCGAAGAGGCCGATACTGCCGAAGAAGACGGAGGCGCTCAGTCTGACGACGAAGACGATGCGGATAAAAAGAAACGCGGTCAGAATTGGAAGATCAAAATCAATGCCCTCAACAGAGTTCCTACACCCAAGTACACGCTCATTCGTGACATTATTGTTGCGGCTATTACTGTTGCACGCAAGGCTCATTTGAATCAAGTTGCAGCAGAGTTGAAAGCTGCACTGCAGCTTCATCGCCCACATGCCGCAGGCGAAGCCAAGGTTGCAGCAATAGCAGTACTTGAGAAGTATGGAGGTTACGATGCATCTGGCGACGAGGAAGAGGATGTTGACTTCGATGAGCTTGCAGCTGTTGACGCACCCGCCGAATCCCCTGATAACGAAGCAGACGGCGCAGCAATCACATCAATGCTTTGCAGTGAAGCTATCATGATGAGTGGAAGCATTGGAGGAGATGATGACGCAGACCCGTATGACTGGAGCGATGCCATCAAAGAGTGCAAATCCTTATCAAGACTTGCTGCTTTGTCACAATGCTTCCTATCCAAAGCATATGATGTAGTGGCTCGTATTGAACTAGAAAGGGGTGAACTTGATTCTCTTCTAGGAGTGAATTCGAAACGGCAATCAAGGTCGAAAAAAGCAAGCAACATCAAGAAATCACGAGACTCAAGTGTAGCCATATGGTGTGACTCGAAATTGACTGACCGGCTTGTGAAAGCAAAAGTGACAAACTATCCATGGTGGCCTGCTCGTGTATGCGAGCCTTTGGACCCTTTGATCGCTGAAGGGGTGAAAGATTGTGGACACGTTGTGATTTCGTCAGTTGGGAATCCAGGTATGTTCTTGGTACCGGAGAAAGATGTCGTCGACTTCATTGAAGAGACTGAAGATGATCTATCCCTTGATGCCGAAGTCGCCACGAGTTTGCGTGAAAGTACCGCCATTGCGAAGAAACTTTGGCGTCGTCAAAACGTAGGAGTGCAATCTCCTTGGAGTAAAAAGTCGAGACCTCGCTTTGTTGAAGAGAAGAAGACCGAGAGCTAGCTGAGCACAGACATGAGCAGATAGCCGAATAGAAGTGCCAGGGCAGTTGGATAGTGCTTATACTTTTATTTTAATATAATTCACACAACGTTTCCATTCACTGAACTCTTGCACTGTATGGTAGTTACAGCTCTTGTCCACCAGACGTACTGTAAACTTTCTGTTATATTAACTCAAGAGCTGTAACTATCATGCTCGAGGCGCGGTGGCACCATCATGTCTACTATCGTCCCATCATATCAACCCCAAGATTTATTAACCCTTGATACAGATCGCTCGAAATGTAAGGTACCCCCCAAACTCGCATATCCCCCTCCAAATCTCTGATACCCCTCGTAAATTAGAAAAAGACGCTAGAGAGATGACATGTTCGAGAGATACCCCCCTATCTCAGCCTAGCCAAAATGTTATCTCCCCGGGGGGATAGTTGACATACACATCCATCCACATAAATCCCAAGCACACAGCACACAGCACAGTTTGACGACAATCCCCTTGACCATGGCGAAGTCAGAGAATCCTCTCGACGTGTATCGCCGTCAGCAGCGGAAGAAGGAACTAAAAAAGAACAAGAACGCCCGTATCAAAGCCCGAGATGAAAAGGTGGCCGCGACGCGAGCGATCGATGAAGTCAAGGCGGAAATCTCGCTGCTGGAGCGCAAGAGAGATAAATTATTCGGAAAGAGCCGGGGAGACAAAGAGGGGGATAATGAGGGCGACGACGCTGACGAGGATAATAAATCGGGTGGACTGGACTCCAATGAGACGAAAAAGCTCGAGCGTCTGAGGAAGGAGCTTAAAATAGTTACTGCGGCAAGTGCAAGGCGGAAAGAGCTGCATGAACAGGCGCAGCGAGAGCAGGAGTTGCAATTGATTGCGGCACAAAAGACTGTCGAGGGTGTTCAAAAATTGAATGAATCCAAGTACAGTGTGCTGGAGAGGTATGCAAGTGTCTATTATGATGAGCAGATGAATCCATTCGGGGCACCTCCTCCTGGAAGGCCGAAGATGTATTGGAGTGACTCTGAAAAAAAGAACACTACTATGAATGCGAGAATGGCAGTTGTGCCGAGTCAGTTGCAACAAAAATTTGATGTAGAGATGAAGAAACAAGGGCACGATGATGTTGGAAATAATAATCAAGATACATCAGGTAAGAAAAGGCGCTGGGATGAGCGAGGTCCTGGTATGCACAGCCAACAACAATTCAGCAATCAAAGAATGGCACAGGGACAGATGCGTGCTCCACCACCACCTCCTCCTCCACCACCACCATCTTTTCAAAGACCACCTCCGCCTCCATCACGGCCACCATCCCAACCACCTATTGCACCACCTCCTCCACCACCTCCACCACCGCCTCCACCACCACCACCGCAGACCAAAGATGAAAACGGCCAAC
>Ga0209652_1003710_pt1 | contig 11094 bp, 11 predicted proteins | sample SaaInl74LU_5_DNA_FD_184641 | JGI IMG/M metagenome (GOLD analysis project Ga0209652, IMG submission 184641) | Marine microbial communities from expanding oxygen minimum zones in the Saanich Inlet - ESP_74LU_5_DNA (SPAdes) (version 2) | ecosystem: Environmental > Aquatic > Marine > Intertidal zone...
TTGAGCAGCTTAGAAAAGGCCAGCAAACCCGTAACGCAACCCAACACAAAGACCATTAGCAGCGATAATTCGGGGGTCACCAAAGCGCGAATCACCGGTGCGTACATGCCGAGCAACAGCAAAATAAAACTGCCTGAAATACCGGGCAAAATCATCGCGCAAATAGCCAAACTGCCGGCCAAGAAAAATCCGAGATGGCCGCTGACAAACCCTGTGCTGGGTGCCAACCCAATCCCCACCGCAACCACTATGCCTAGGAACATTAACAATAATCGGCTAGCGGTCTCAGCCACTGCTTCGCTGCGCACTAGGTAGGCCACGGAGACCAGTACCAAGCCAAAAAAGAACGACCACAACGGCAGCGGATGGTGGCTCATCAACCAGTTAATACCCTTAGCTAAGGTGAGCACCGCGGTGGCAATGCCCGCCAGTAATGGCAGCAAAAAACCGCCATCAAAGCGGCGCCACAATGCGCCAAACCTTCCCGCGAATAAGTCGGCGATGGCCGCCCGGTCCGCAGCGGCAATGGCCGCTAATAAGCGCTCATAAATACCGGTGATCAACGCCACCGTGCCACCTGAGACACCCGGTACAATATCCGCCGCGCCCATCGCGAGGCCGCGCCAAAATATCGCCAAGGCGCTGAGGTCAGCGGCGGGTTGTTGCGGGCTCTTCATCGCTGGGTACCGGCTAACATCGGGACGAACTTTACCGGCTCTACCACCGTTTGTTCGGGCCCCTGGGGGGTCATTTCAACCACCACCAAGTGTTGCTGGGCACCGCCAATAGGCATGACCAAACGACCGCCGGGTGCCAGCTGCTCCAGCAAAGCCTGAGGCACCTGCTCTGGCGCCGCACAGCCGATAATCGCGTCGAATGGCCCCTTGTCGCGCCAGCCGTCCAAACCGTCTGCGTGACGCAACTGCACGTTGCGCAGCCGCAATCCGCGGATGCGCTGCCGAGACTTATCGAGCAGGCCCTTGATGCGCTCAATTGCAAAGACTTCACCGACCAACGGCGATAACACCGCGGTTTGATACCCCGAGCCACTGCCGATTTCGAGTACCTTTTCCGGCTTGCCCCCCGCCAAGACCAATTCGGTCATGCGCGCGACGATATAAGGCTGCGACAGGGTTTGACCAAAACCGATCGGCAGCGAGCTGTCTTCATAGGCCCGGGTTGCCAGCGCCTCATCGAGAAACATATGCCGCGGCGTATTGCGTATCGCATCTAACACCGCGTAATTGGTAATGCCTTGGTCCATAAGACGTTGAATCAAACGCTCGCGCGTGCGCATCGAGGTCATACCAATACCCGCGTGATCCATCATGAACACGACGCCTCAGACAACAGCACCACCGCGTGGCTAGCGATGCCCTCTTCACGACCGATGTAGCCCAACTTTTCCGTCGTTGTTGCCTTCACATTCACCGCCCCAATCTCCACCTGCAAGTCCTCAGCAATACATCTGCGCATGGCGTCAATGTGTAACGCTAAGCGCGGTTTCTCTGCAATCACAGTGATGTCCGCATTGCCGACGCACCAACCCTCGGCACTCACAAGGCCGACAACATGCCTAAGCAAGGCACGGCTATCAATCCCCGCATACCGTGGGTCGCTGTCTGGAAAGTGCTTGCCAATATCACCCAAAGCCGCGGCACCGAGCAAGGCGTCACACAATGCGTGCAACACCACGTCGCCGTCTGAGTGCGCGATTAAACCCGCGTTGCACGATATACGCACACCACCCAAAACAACAAATTCGCCCACGCCAAAGCGATGCACATCATAACCATGTCCAATTCGCATATTCAGTGCCCCGCGTGCAAAGATTTTAGGTAGAGCTCGGCGAGTTTTAAGTCCTCGGGCACCGTCACTTTCACATTACAGGCCGGCCCCGCAATAATTTGCACCGGATAGCCCGCCAGTGACATCGCAGCGGCTTCATCGGTGATCGATGCGCCCGATTGAATCGCCGCTTTCAACGCCTCGCGCAACGCCTGTACACCGAACATCTGGGGCGTTTGCGCGCGCCACAACTGATTCCGGTCCAGAGTCTCCAGTACCAAGCCCGACTCAGAACAGCGCTTGATTGTATCGGTAACCGGTTGCGCCAAAATGGCACCGCGCTGATCGGCAAGTACCTGATTAATAAAACCCGTCAGTGCGGCAATGGGTAGACAAGGTCGCGCCGCATCGTGCACCAGCACCCAGTCATCGTCGCGGGCCATGCTCTGTAAGTACTGCAAGCCGGCCAATACGGAATCGGCGCGTTCGTCGCCACCCGCTGCCGTAAACACTCTTGGGTCTGACAAACTGGCGATCTGATCGGCCCGTCTGTCACTCGGGTCCATAACAACGACAACACCGCGGATTTGCGGCGAGGCCAACAAGGCGCGCAAGGTGTGTTCAAGCAAACTGGCACCGGCAACAGTCAGGTACTGTTTGGGCACCTCAGCGGCCATTCTGCGGCCACTGCCCGCAGCGGGCACCACCGCCCAAACACTAGTCATTGCGGTCATCTCTTGGCGCGTTGTCGGCGGCAGGGTCGACGAACTGAAAATACACCTCGTCTTCGCGAATCAAACCCAGCTGTTCACGCGCGCGTTGCTCAATGACTTTTTGGCCTGTCTGTAATTCCAGTACCTGCCGCTCAAGCACAGCGTTGCGCGCTGCCAACTCGCTATTGAGGGCGGTCTCGCGCGCAATTCTATCGCGCAGCCGCAGTGCCTCGGCAATACCACCCTCAGCGAGCCACAGCCGGTACTGTAGAAACACCAGCAGTATGATTAGCCCACCGAGGACCCAGCGCATAATCAGCCCTGCTTGAACTCAGCGCGACCGCGATAGGGTGCGGTTAAACCCAATTCAGCTTCGATACGCAGCAAGCGATTGTACTTAGCCACGCGATCAGAGCGGCACAGTGAGCCAGTTTTGATTTGACCCGCGGCAGTACCCACCGCCAAATCGGCGATGGTGGCGTCTTCGGTTTCACCCGAGCGATGCGAAATCACCGCGGTGTAACCGGCAGCTTTAGCCATGGCAATGGCGTCCAATGTCTCGGACAAAGAGCCAATTTGATTGAATTTAATCAAAATAGAGTTGCCGATACCTTCATCGATACCACGCTTGAGAATCTTGGTGTTAGTCACAAACAAGTCGTCGCCGACCAACTGGACTTTCTCCCCCAGCTTTTCGGTCAGAATCGCCCAGCCTGCCCAATCAGATTCATCCAAGCCGTCTTCAATCGAAATGATCGGGTGCTTAGCCGCAAGATCGGCCAGGTAGTCGGCAAAGCCTGCGCTGTCGAACTGGCGGTCTTCGCCTTTTAAGTCATAAACCCCATCGCGATAAAATTCTGACGCGGCACAATCGAGTGCCAGCGTGACGTCTTCACCCAAGGTATAGCCCGCAGCGGACACCGCCTCGGCAATGATTTCTAGAGCCGCGGCATTAGACGGTAAATTCGGGGCAAAGCCGCCCTCGTCGCCCACGGCTGTCGCCAAACCGCGCGCCGTGAGTTGCTTTTTCAAATGGTGAAAAATCTCGGCACCCACGCGCAGCGCTTCTGCAAAGGTGGGTGCCGATACGGGCTGGATCATGAATTCTTGGATATCGACGTTGTTATCTGCGTGCTCACCGCCATTCAAAATGTTCATCATGGGCACAGGCATGGTCAGCTGTGTGTTGCCCGCCAAATTGGCAATGTGCTGGTACAGCGGCAGTTTGGCCGACTGCGCAGCGGCTTTAGCTGCCGCCAGCGACACCGCAAGAATGGCGTTGGCGCCAAATTCGGCTTTATTTTCAGTTCCGTCGGCGTCGATCATGCGCTGATCAATGCCCCGTTGATCCATGGCATCGTGGCCGAGCAGTAAATCGCGGATGGGGCCATTGATATTGCCAACCGCTTTGGTCACGCCCTTGCCCAGGTAGCGCGCTGGATCGCCGTCGCGCAGCTCTAACGCTTCTCGCGTACCCGTGCTGGCACCGGAGGGCGCGCAAGCACTGCCCATCGAATCATCGGCCAAGGTGACCTCAGCCATAACGGTTGGGTTACCGCGGCTGTCCAATACTTCAAATGCACGTACGTCTACAATCTCACTCACTGCTCATTTCTCCAGTCTGGCGAGCCAAAGCTCAGGGAATATTCAGTTCAGGTAGCTGTTTAACCAAATCATCAACGGCTTTTACCTGTGCTAAGAAAGGCGCCAATAGGGCTAATGGTAGCGCGCTGGGGCCATCACAGAGCGCTTTATCCGGGTCGGGATGCGCCTCGAGGAACAAGCCCGCAATGCCGGTAGCCATACCTGCTCTGGCAAGTTCAAGTACTTGGCTGCGACGCCCGCCCGAGGCGGCATCACCAGGATTGCGGCGCTGCAAGGCATGGGTGACATCAAAAATCATGGGCCGGTCGCCGGTGACTCGGCGCATCACGCCAAACCCGAGCATATCGACCACCAAGTTATCGTAGCCAAAATTGCTGCCGCGCTCGCACACAATGAGCTTGTCGTTGCCACACTCGACAAATTTGTCGACCACATTGGCCATTTGCTCTGGGCTTAAAAACTGCGGTTTTTTAATGTTGATAACCGCACCGGTAGCGGCCATTGCGCTGACCAAGTCCGTTTGGCGTGCCAAAAATGCCGGTAGCTGAATCACGTCACAAACGGCAGCCGCCGGTGCCGCCTCTTCAGGGGCGTGTACGTCGGTAATTACAGGCACGCCGTATTCTGCTTTTACATCGGCCAAAATCGACAAGCCGGCCTCGAGACCGGGCCCGCGATAGGAATGGATCGAAGAGCGATTCGCTTTGTCGTAAGAGGCTTTAAATATCAGCGGTATCGACAAACGCTGACAAACCTCGACATAAGCACCCGCCACATCCATCGCGAACTGGCGGCTTTCTAACACGTTCACGCCACCCATCAGGACCATCGGCAAATGGTTGCCAATGCTGATATCAGCCACGTTTACAGTGCGCCGTTCATTACCCATGTTGTCGTATCCCACTCAATTGGCAGTCACTAGCTAAGGCCACGCTACGGCGAAAACCCTTAGGCCTCACGGCTGTCCGCATTCGCGTGCTCAAAGGCCGCGTTAATATACCCGGTGAACAAGGCGTGACCGCCGCGGGGTCGCGAAGTGAATTCTGGGTGGAACTGACAGGCGAGGAACCATGGGTGGTCGGGTAACTCGATCATTTCTACCAACTCATGACCCGCTGACCAGCCGGTAAAGCGCAAGCCCGCCTCTTCAAGCTGCGCCACATAATTGTTGTTCACTTCATAGCGATGGCGGTGTCGCTCGCTGACCTCAGCGGCACCATAAACTTCACGGGCTAAGCTGCCCTCGGTCAAGTAGCAGGTCTGTGCGCCGAGGCGCATGGTGCCACCTTTGTCTGAGTTTTCGTCGCGAACCTGCACTTCACCTTCGGCGGTTTGCCATTCCGTGATTAACGCCACGATGGGGTGCGGTGTCGCTGGAGCCATTTCAGTCGAGTGCGCGCCGGCAAGGCCGACCACATTGCGCGCATATTCAATAAGCGCCACGTGCATCCCTAAACAGATACCCAAGAAGGGCACCTTGTTTTCACGGGCGTAGCGAACCGCAGCAATTTTGCCGTCGACACCGCGATCACCAAAACCGCCGGGCACCAAAATCGCATCTAAATGGGCGAGCAAATCGGTGCCCTTGGTCTCGATATCTTCCGCGTCGATGTATTCAATTTCGACCTTACACAAGGTCTGTAGTCCCGCGTGGCTCAGGGCTTCATTGAGGGACTTATACGCGTCTACCAAGTCGACGTACTTACCTACCATACCGACGACGACCTTGCCGCGGCGCTCGCCAAACTCTCTGGCAACCACTTCATTCCACTCTGAAAGATCGGCTTTGGGGCAATCGAGACCGAAACGCTCCAAAATAAAGCTATCGAGGCCATTAGCGTTGAGACTGGCGGGGATCTTGTAAATAGAGTCTGCGTCCAATACGGGAATCACCGCGCGCTCTTCGACGTTGGTAAATAGGGAGATTTTTCGGCGCGCACTGTCATCAATTTCAACAGAGCAACGGCACAACAACACGTCGGGCTGCAAGCCAATAGAGCGCAGTTCTTTCACTGAGTGTTGGGTTGGCTTGGTTTTGATTTCGCCTGCGGTGGGAATATAGGGCACCAAGGTCAGGTGCATCAGCAGCGACTTACTTGGGCCAAGTTCCAACTTCAGCTGACGGGCCGCCTCTAAGAATGGCTGGCTTTCGATGTCACCCACCGTGCCGCCAACTTCCACAACCGCCACATCAACACCGGCAGCACCTTCGACAACACGGCGCTTTATTTCATCGGTGATATGAGGAATAACCTGCACCGTACCGCCGAGATAATCGCCCCGGCGCTCTTTGCGCAAGACCGTGTCGTAAACGCGACCGGTGGTGAAGTTATTACGGCGAGTCATGGTCGTGCGAGTGAAGCGCTCGTAGTGACCCAAGTCTAAGTCGGTTTCAGCGCCGTCTTCAGTGACAAACACTTCACCGTGTTGAAACGGGCTCATGGTGCCGGGATCGACGTTGATATAAGGGTCTAGCTTGAGCAGGGTAACTTTTAAACCACGCGCCTCAAGCACTGCGGCAAGGGACGCGGCAGCGATGCCCTTACCAAGAGAAGAAACTACACCGCCAGTAACAAATACGTATCGAGTCATGCCGACCACCAAGCTGAAAATTATGCCGGGGCGTCTTGACCCCGATGGTCGCCATCCGCACTCCGATGGGCGATCAGTTTACCAGCAACCTGCCCTCTCACTCAATTGAGTTAGGGGGCACAAAGGGAATATATACCGGTTCATAACCCGAATTAGTCACATTGACATCATCGCGAGCCCCCTCAGCCAGCAAACCCAAGCCCAAAATTGCCACCGGCCGGTGCTCAAGACACATCACCGCGAGTCGGTCACGCCACCAGGGCGGCACACCCGCCTCTTGGCACAATTGCTTAAAGGACTTGTGCCTGCGTCCCACTAAGGCAAAGCGCTCGCCGCCGAGGGGTTGGCGCAACATGACTTGCATGCCCCGCTGCAAACGACTGTTTGCGGACACCCGCCAATGCAACTCACCCCAGTCAGCCGCTACGTGTTGCGCCACAGCGAGGGACTTGGGGATACGCCCGTCAGTGCCCGGAGAAATATCGCCAGAGGGCGCACTCAAACGCGTTGCCTGCAAGTCAGCCGGCAACCGGTAGACCGCACCGCGCCAGCGCCGCAGCACCACATCACCGACGCTTAATTCCGGCTGTCGATCAGCTGCCGCAGCCAGCAATTGTCGGCTGAATTCCTGCAGGCGTACCCGCGAAGGCACGGGTACGCCAGAACGGGTCAACCACGCGTGCAACGCCTGATTCAGCTGCACTGCAGTGGCGGCTTCACCCGTCTCGGTCAGCAGACTCATCCCCGGGTCGCCGAAAATCGAGGTACATTGGGGCAGCGCGGCCTGGGCCAAGAATTTCACGGATTCTGCCTGTAGCGCTGCGGCCCGAGCGAAGGTTTGCCGATAGCCTGGCCAACGCGCCGCCAGTAATGGCATGACTTGCTGTCTTAGGTAGTTGCGATCAAATCGCGGATCGCTGTTCGATGGGTCTGTAACCCAACGCAAGCCCCGCGCTCGCGCCCAGTCTTCGAGCTGGCGCTTTGGATATTCAAGCAGCGGACGGCACACATGCCCTTTGCAGAGCGCTCGCTGCCCGGGTATACCCGAGAGCCCCTGCGGCCCGGCGCCGCGCAGCAATCGCAACAATAACGTCTCTGCCTGATCGTCGAGATGATGCGCCTGAAATAGGATATCGTCGCTGTTTAGGCGCGCCTCGAACACCGCATAACGGGCAGCTCTTGCGGCCGCTTCAATGCCGAGCGTGGTCGCATCACCGATCGCAACACGGTGTGTTTCAAGGGGGATGTTGTAGCGATCGCACTGCTGCTGACACAACGCAGCCCAATCGTCTGCGCCCGACTGCAAGCCGTGATGCACATGAATCGCGGTGAGGCTCGGGCCTTGATGTCGCGCTAACCAGCGGTGCATTAGATCGAGTAGAACGACACTGTCGACACCGCCAGAGAGTGCGATCCACCATCGTGGCGCACTCGCCTGGGCGGCAAAATCGGACTCTAGCGCCGACTCCATAACCGCAATGCCGAGATTAGTTACCGTAGGACATCAATCGCTGATAACGGACTTCAAGCATCTCATCGACATCCATCGCAGTCAGTCGATCCAACTGCGTGATCAGGTGTGCTTGAATGCGCTCAGCCATCACATCAAGATTGCGGTGTGCACCACCGAGGGGTTCTGGAATGGTCGCGTCGACAATGCCCAGTTCTTGCAAGGTCGATGAGGTCACACCCATGGCGGCAGCGGCTTCAGGAGCGAACTCCGAGCTCTTCCAAATGATGTTGGCGCAGCCTTCAGGTGAAATGACGAAATAAGTCGAATACTGCAGCATTGCCAGATGGTCACCGACACCGATCCCAAGTGCGCCACCTGACGAACCCTCGCCAATCACAGTACAAATAATGGGCGTTCGCAAACGCGACATCACCGCCAAATTTTGTGCAATCGCCTCTGAAATACCGCGTTCTTCTGAATCGATACCCGGGTAGGCTCCGGGGGTGTCAATCAGGGTGACAACAGGCATTTTGAAACGCTCGGCCATTTCCATGAGGCGCAGCGCTTTGCGATAACCCTCGGGTTTGGGCATACCGAAGTTGCGTGCGACCTTGTCCTTAACCGTGCGCCCTTTCTCCTGACCAATCACCATCACCGGCCGGCCATCGAGGCGGGCTACACCACCGACAATCGCCTTGTCGTCGCCAAAACGACGATCCCCGTGAAGCTCGTCAAATTCGGTGAATAACTTCGGAATATAATCCAGTGAATACGGACGCTGAGGGTGTCTCGCTACACGAACGATGTCCCAGGGACTCAATTCGGCGTAAATTTTTTCGGTCAGTTTTAAACTTTTGTTCTGCAGGCGCTGAATTTCATCGCTGAGATTAAGCTCGGCATCACTACCTACCAGCTTCAACTCGTCAATCTTCACCTCAAGTTCGGCGATCGGTTGTTCGAAATCGAGATAATTGGGATTCATTGTCGCGTGTCTGCCCTGCGGTTGTTATCAATTAAGGACGCAGTCTACAAAAGCGGCCGCTGCTTAGCTATGGGTTAAAGACAGGAGATATTGACGATGATTGGCGCCATCTGCGCTTGCCAGCAGGTTTTTGACCTGATCTATGTGCTCAAACACTATTATCAGCTCGCCGCCAGTGGGGTACCCTTAGCGCCATGAAACCCGCCAAAAATAATCCAATCCGCCTTATTCTCGCCCCGATGGAAGGTGTCGTCGACGGTTTGATGCGCAGCATGCTAACAGGCATTGGCGGCTACGATCGCTGTGTCACCGAGTTTGTTCGGGTGTCGCAGACGGTACTACCACCGCGGGTATTTTACCGCCTCTGCCCCGAGCTCAAGCAAGGCGGCTTGACCCCTGCCGGCGTGCCGGTTTACGTGCAATTACTCGGCTCTGATCCTGAGCTGATGGCCGCGAATGCCGCCGTGGTGGCACGACTCAACGCGCCAGGCATCGACCTCAACTTTGGCTGCCCCGCAAAAACCGTTAACAAATCCGAGGGTGGCGCGGTCATGCTGCGCCACCCAGATCGAATCGCGGCGATTTGCGGTGCGGTTCGAGACGCCGTGCCAAAACACATCCCTGTCACCGCCAAAATCCGCCTCGGCTTTGATGACGACAGCAATTTTGAGGCCATTGTCGACGCCGCCATCAGCGGCGGCATCAGCGAGCTAGTCATCCACGCGCGCACGCGACAGCAAGCGTACCGCCCCCCTGCACATTGGCACCGACTAGCCGATGCCGTCGCGCGCTCCCCTATTCCGATTATTGCCAACGGTGAATTGTGGAGCGCCAGTGATGTACAAACCTGTGGCGGCATCAGCGGCTGTGACGCCTTTATGATCGCCCGAGGGGCACTGTGTCGACCCGATTTGGGGCTCGCTGTTCGCGCGCATCTACGAGAAGAAGCACACACAGCACTCGCCTGGACAGATGTGCAGCCTATGCTCAGTGAATTCATGTCGGCGAATGCGGCCACTTATGAGCCCAAGTACGCCGTCAATCCCGTTAAACAATGGCTGGTCTATCTCAAGTGCTATTACCCCCAGGCGGGCGCTTTATTTGCCCGAGTAAAACGGATTAATGATCCGCGGTTAATGGCGCAAGCACTGGTCGAAGCACCGCTTGCCGATGCCGCTTGATGCGCGATAGCGGCGCAAATAACGCGCTGTGTCGGGTCTGTATATACCGCACACACCATGCGAGACTTTCATCGTCGTTTAATGACTTTTAATAACAACCACGCAAAATGGAAATTCTATGACCTCTCATGTAGCGACTAGCACCGAGCCCTCGAGCGCAGGGGATTTTCTGGGGCATCCCAAGGGGCTCTACATCTGCTTCGGCACCGAATTGTGGGAGCGCTTCTCCTTTTACGGCATGAAGTACCTCCTGCTGCTGTACCTCACCAAGTACCATTTATTTACTGACGAAGCGGGCCTCGGTGTTTTAGGCAGTTATGCGGCGCTGGTCTATGCCATGCCGGTGGTTGGCGGGTTGATTGCAGACCGTTTTATCGGCATGCGCCGGGCGGTGGTATTCGGCGGCTTACTCTTAGTCGCCGGCCACTTTGGCATGGCCTTCGAAGGCAATGCGGCGCAGCAAAGTGCCAATGGCATCATTCGTGACGAGAACGCATTACAAGTGTTTTATTTCTCGCTCGCGTTGATCGTCATGGGCGTTGGCTTTTTAAAGCCCAACATCTCTACCGTGGTCGGCAAGCTCTACCCTGAAAACGACCCGCGTCGCGACGCGGGGTTCACCATTTTTTATATGGGCATCAATCTCGGCGCGTTCACCGCAACGCTGCTCTGCGGCTGGCTCGGTGAAGTGTACGGCTGGGCCTATGGTTTTGGCGCCGCGGGCATTGGCATGCTGTTTGGCTTGCTCCTGTTCCTCTGGGGCCAACCCATGCTCGAGGG
>Ga0209652_1003711_pt1 | contig 11090 bp, 9 predicted proteins | sample SaaInl74LU_5_DNA_FD_184641 | JGI IMG/M metagenome (GOLD analysis project Ga0209652, IMG submission 184641) | Marine microbial communities from expanding oxygen minimum zones in the Saanich Inlet - ESP_74LU_5_DNA (SPAdes) (version 2) | ecosystem: Environmental > Aquatic > Marine > Intertidal zone ...
CGGGTATTTTTGACATCGGCCTTGAAGGCAAAATGTTGATTGCCGCGTTCTTTTCTGCCGCGATCAGCTTCAACACAGGCTCTGTTTGGCTTGGGCTTGGCGCCGGTATTTTGGCCTCAGTCACCTTGTCGATCATCCACGGGCTGGCCTCGATCACATTCCGCGGCAACCAACTGATCTCTGGGGTGGCAATCAATTTTCTCGCGGCAGGCATGACCGTTTTGATTGCGCAAAGCTGGTTCAAACAAGGCGGGCGTACGCCCCAGCTTGAGGGCGCTGCGCGGTTCAACCCAATTGAATTTCCATTCGCCGAAACCTTTATGCCTGTGCCCGTTGCAGGACCGGTCTACGCCAGCCTAATCGGCGGGCACGCTCTGTTGGTTTATGTGGCAATCGCAATGGTGCCTCTGACCTGGTGGGTCCTGTTTCGCACACGCTTCGGTCTGCGCCTGCGCGCCGTTGGCGAGAACCCCGCTGCGGTCGATACTGCAGGCGTTTCCGTGGTTGGTCTGCGCTATGCGGCAGTTTTGATTTGCGGTGTCTTGTGCGGGCTTGCGGGTGCCTATTTGGCGACAGCGCTGCAGGCAGGTTTCGTCAAAGACATGACCGCAGGCCGTGGCTACATCGCCCTTGCCGCGCTGATCTTTGCCAAGTGGCGTCCATGGTACGCATTGGCCGCGTGTCTGCTGTTTGGCTATCTACAAGCGATTGCCTTGCGTCCTGATCTTTTGACCGCTGCGTTTGGTTTCAAAGTGCAAATCCAATTGCTTGACGCATTACCGTACATTTTAACAGTCGTGATCTTGGCCGGATTTGTGGGCAAAGCCATTCCCCCACGGGCTGGCGGCGCGCCATATGTGAAAGAGCGGTAAGACAACTGGACTCATAGTGCCTTTCAATTTGGCGGTTGAAGTCAGGCCAGAATAGGTTGAAGGGAAGCCATGCAAATCTACCTGCCCATCGCGGAAGTTTCCGTTAACGCATTTCTGTTGTTAGGTCTCGGCGGCATCGTCGGTATCTTGTCAGGGATGTTTGGTGTGGGTGGTGGTTTTCTGATGACCCCCTTGCTGTTCTTTATCGGCATCCCGCCTGCAGTTGCTGTGGCCACTGAAGCAAACCAAATTGTAGCCTCGTCGTTCTCTGGTGTGCTTGCGCACTTCAAACGAAAAACCGTTGATTTCAGGATGGGCACCGTACTCCTTGTAGGGGGACTGATCGGCGCTGCACTGGGTGTGGTTGTTTTCAACTACCTGAAGTCCTTGGGGCAAGTCGATCTGCTGGTAAAGCTTTGCTACGTCGTCTTTTTGGGCGTTGTTGGCGGCTTGATGTTTATCGAAAGCCTCAACGCAATCCGCCGCACCAACGCCCCTGCGGGTACGGCACCGCGTAAACGCAAGAACCACACTTGGATTCACGCGCTGCCGTTCAAGATGAAGTTCCGCGTCTCGGGACTCTATATTAGTGTGATCCCGCCTGTGATCGTTGGTGTTGTCGTGGGTATTCTAGCAGCAATCATGGGCGTTGGTGGCGGCTTTATCATGGTGCCTGCGATGATTTATCTACTTGGCATGCCTACCAAAGTTGTTGTGGGTACATCCCTTTTTCAGATCATCTTTGTAACCGCGTTCACCACAATGCTGCACGCCACAACAAACTATACCGTAGATATGATGCTGGCGGTTTTGCTGTTGGTCGGCGGCGTTATCGGCGCACAGATCGGAACGCGGATCGGCGCAAAGATGAAGGCAGAGCAGCTGCGCATTCTGCTTGCGCTGATGGTGCTTGGTGTCTGTTCCAAGCTTGCACTGGATCTGTTGCTGACCCCGTCGGAGCTTTATTCTATCGGCTTGGGAGGGCACTAGATGCTACGTGCTTTTCTCATCGCGCTTTTACTGGCGACGCCAGCCGCTGCGCAGAACTTAGTACTTGGCCTGTCCGAGAGCGAAGTGGCAATTACAACAACCTTCGATGGCTCAGACATTTTGGTTTTTGGTGCAATCAAGCACGAAAGTGCGGTGACGCAAGAAGCCAAGCTTGACCTGATCGTCACCGTAAAGGGCCCCGATCAAGCAACCACAGTTTACCGCAAAGACCGCCGCTTTGGCATATGGGTGAACGCCGCAACCGTTGAGGTCGACGCAGCGCCATCGTTTTACGCGATCGAAACAACGCGCCCCATCGCCGATATCTTGGGTGAAGAGGCCGATCGGTATTACGAGATCACCCTACCCCGCGTCATCAAGCCAAGCGCGGAGGGCCACGGCGACAACGATGTGGCGCTATTCACCGAAGCTTTGATGCGCATCCGCCAAGACGCGAACAAATACCAATTGCGCGAATGGGATGCCGCGCTGATCGACAATACGTTGTTCCGCACAGACGTTGAGTTGCCCGCCAACCTTGTTGAAGGCGCCTACGAAGTCAGCGTTTTTCTGTTGAAAGATAAAAAGGTCATCTCAACCTACAGCACTGTTCTTGATGTGCGCAAAGCGGGGCTTGAGCGTTGGATGTACAACCTGTCACGCCAACAACCGTTCTACTACGGTATCCTGTCACTGATCATTGCAATCAGTGCCGGTTGGGGTGCATCAGCAATTTTCCGTGTGTTCCAACGATAAGATAACGGTATTCAGTATCGTCAGCCGCGCCCGATATGGGGCATTGCGCTGGCCATCACCATCATGGTTTGGACGTTGGCTTCCTCTGGCAAACTAGCCATATGAAAAACGGACTTAGCCACATCTTCAACGGCCATTGTGGGCAACGGCGGCAAGCCTTCGGCCGCGCGCTTTACTTCAAGGTTCGCCACTAAATCAGTACGGGCATTGCCAATATCAATTTGACCGCAAGCAATGCCAAACGGACGCCCATCAAGCGTGATTGTCTTGGTCAGGCCAGAAACGCCGTGTTTTGTTGTCGTGTAACACGTCGACCCTTCGCGCGGGGTATGCGCACTGATCGAGCCGTTGTTTATGATGCGACCGCCTTGATCGGACTGGTGCCGCATGGTTCGAAACGCAGCACGGGCACACAAAAACATCCCCGTTAAGTTCACATCAACGGTCGCCTGCCAATCAGCCAGCGGGATTTCATCAATGCTCATTTGCGGCCCAAACTGGCCCGCGTTATTGAATAAAACATCTAAACGGTGATTGCCTGAAAAGGTTTTAAACGCGGCATCAACCGCTGCTTCATCAGTCACGCTACACGGTAGACAAACGGCGTTCTCATGGCCATCTGCTATGCCTTCTAACGCAGATGCCGTGCGCGCCATCAAACCAACGCGCCAACCGTTCTGCAAGAAATAGCGTGCTGTAACTGCGCCAATACCGCTGCTTGCCCCAGTGATGATAATCGACTTCATGAGTTTGCCTCCAAAGGTTCAGCTTCAAGGGTAAGCGGTGCGGGCTTGCTCGGCAAATCATCAATGATCAGCGGCCCCTTGGGACGGGCCAACGCAGCACGTACACACCAATGAAGTCGCGTCTCTGCCCGCGTGATTGCAACATATGCCAAGCGCTTCCACAGCGGCTGCCCCGCCTCAGAACGGCCCATGCGCGCGGCGACAAAAATATCTGGCGCAAACACCTGCACTTCATCCCATTGCGAGCCCTGCGCCTTGTGAATTGTCACCGCAGCACCGTGCAGAAAAGTAGCACCCATGCGCGCGGCAAACGGAATGACAGGTTCTTCCTCGCCGGGCTTTTCTAACTTCATAATTGACGCGGCACTCACCTGCGGGTCCTCTGCCCCCATGACGTGCAGGCGTGAAAAGCCAGGCTTGCGGCCAAGGCCCATATAGATGACCTGCGCGCCTTTAATCAGACCTCGCGCCTCAAGATCGAGCCGCTTTTTGCGGTGCTTCATGGGCAACTCAATACCATCACAAATAAGCGGCTCACCTTCCAGCAGCTCTTCTTCGGGCGCGCTGTAGGCACCGCGAAACGCATTGATCAGTTTGATCCGCGTCGCGTTACGCCACACAAGACACGGCGAGCGCGCCATCAAATCGCAATTCACCCGCTCGGCCCATACGACCCGATCATCTTTTTGGGAGGCGTCTCTTACCATCTGCTCAAAGTGATGAAACTCAAGCGACGGGTCCGCCAGCGCATGGGCCAAATCAAGAATGGGATTGTCTTTGGTTTGCCGGTGGACACGGCTCAGCTCAAGCTTGCGCGGCCCCTTGAGACCATCAAACACCATACCCCCAGATTGGTTAACGGGTGCAAGCTGTGCGGGATCGCCAAACAACACAAGCGTTGGAAAAATTTCCTGAAGGTCTTCGTACTGCTTAGCGTCCAGCATCGAGGATTCATCGATGAACCCAATATCAAGGGGGTTCTCGCGTCGTTTCCAGCCGGTGATAAAATCAGAACCGCGCAAGCCCGCCGCAGCAAGCGCACCCGGTATTGATTTGTTGGTCTGATAATATGCCCACGCGCGATCAAGCGCTAAATCCGTCAGGTCTTCTACGTCAGGCCGCTCAAGCGTGTTGCCTGCCAACCATTCAGCAATTTTTTCATACTCCGGATCATACATGGGCGTGTACAAGATCCGGTGGATCGTCGTTGCGGGAACACCGCGGTTACGCAGTACACTTGCAGCTTTGTTGGTGGGGGCAAGGATGGCCAGCGTGCGTTTGTCTTTAGATTTGCGGGACTCGTAGTCACCTGAAACAACCTCAACACCTGCGGCTTCTATGGCACGGTACAATTCGGCCAGCAGCAGTGTTTTACCGCTGCCAGCCTTGCCGATCACGGCCATCACACTGGATTTACTGTCTTGTGACGGCAACACCACATCGTTTTCAATATCGACGCCCGCGCGCTTCAACAGATCAGAAATGCTGTCAAATGCGTGGGCTTGGTCTTCAGAAAACTGGATGCTGGGTATGCTCATGGCGCGACACTATATCGGCGCACCAGTCGCTGCCAGTGGCTGTCTCAGCTTGGGCTGGAGTTTTTGCATTTAACGTTTGCAAAGACGCCTTGAACCACTGATCCGACGTTGCCGCCTCAATGCCCAAGCGTGCATACGTCTTTGCCCAGGCCTCATCTTGCATCTGCCAAAGGCCTACGCAAATTTCGCCCGCACCCGAGCCAGCCTGCCCGATGATATCAGGGCTTACACCGTATAGACGATAAATCCGCGCCATCCGCGGGTCAAAAACACCAATGTAGTGGCGCAATGAAAAGCGTCGCATGACCTCGCCTGCCCCAAGCACCAGTGCCGCCGCACAGGAGCGCGTATCATCTGCGCGCGGGCTGATGCAAAACCGTGTACATTCCCAAATAAGCGGGCTTTCGATATGCACTCCACCGGTAAGGTGGGCAAAATGGTCGTGCACCATGGTCCGGCCCGTTGTGGGCAAAAACCGCATTGAGCCGCCATGGGTGCCATCGGGCAGTTCCCAAATGACATAGAGCGGGCACATGTCGTCGTACTCGTCACGCTCATGCCCGTTATGATCGACGCTTACTTCCCATCCAAGACGGTCTTTGAACTGAACCGCCCTATCACGGAACATGGTGTGTGCAAGGCGTGGAAATTGTTCGAGCTGATCTGCGTAGATGTAGCGAAGCATGCGGGCGTCCTATCACTGATGAAGGTGGCTCCTGTCGCAAACCGGACAGGAAGATTGCCTCATCATGTGTTTAGGCCTGTTAAAGGCTGCTTACGCCAACGCGCGGCGGCAGAGCGCCGAACGCAACACCAAGGGGGAATGTTTGCGCTATACGACGATCAATCCTTTGGTCAGCGCACGAGCAACCGCATGGGTGGTGTTAAGCGCCCCCAGCTTATGACGCGCGCCCTCAACATAGACCCGCAGCGTGTGCTCTGAAATCTGCAAATCATGAGCCGCCTGAGAGCGTGAGTATCCCCTTGCAAGCAGCGCCATCGCGGATAGTTCGCGGGGCGAAAGATTGACGATTGTGTTATCAAAGCCTGTGTCAAAATCGAGGGCACGCTCATTAAACTTATGGGCAATAATGATCAGGGATTGCTGATTTAACTCAATAAATTCTGCCCATGCCTCGTCATTGGTGTTCGCGTTGCACGACAATAAAGCAAACTGACCAGACGGCCCACGCACCGGAATGGACAGCCCTTGATTGCCTACACCGTATTCAATGGCCTCGCGCAGAAACGCTTTGGCCCCCTTACTGGACCAATCAAGGTCTTTCCAATTCAGCGGATGAAATCGCTGTAGCGCGCCAAGGATAACGGGGTCCATCCGCAGGTAGTCCTTTTCGACGTACCGATCGACCCACTCGGTACTGTAGGTGCCTGCTCCAAAGCGCTCACCGACAGAATTAACCCAATGGTAAATAAAATGATCTAATTTGTAATAATCCCGAAGGTTCTCAGTAATTCGTTGAAAATCCTCAAGCGTGTTCGCTTGCTCGAGGTCGTTCACGATACTCTCCAGTGCCCCACTCATTGAGTGCGTCTCCCCTGGCGGCCAAGATGTCACTTGCCGCAATCAAAGCGACGTCATCAAGATGCTCAGCCAAGCGCCCCAAACCATTGGAACGGGCGAAAACACGAAGATCTACGAGGACGTCTAATATCCATTCATTCTGCATCTACACTCATCCTAAAATAGTTAATCTCACATAAACACAACCTTAACTTGTATTTATTTTATATGAAATTCGCGCATCCTAGCTCCCCAGATATAGTGAGGCAGTCAAATTTAAGTCGTTCAAAACGAAAGAAGCCCAACACCTTCATGGCATTGAGCTTCGATTCGGCGCGCAGGGGGAGCCTGCAAACCGCTATAAAGGTTACTTTCCGGCCTCAACCGTATCGATCAGCGTCCGCAGACCGGTCTTTGGCGCTTGAACCAATACGGACATATTGCCCGGCTTATGCTCGTTCCGGAGCATTTTCATGTGGGCCTCAGGCAGGTCGTTCCATTCAAAAACTTCCGACATACAAGGGTCAAGACGTTCCTCTACCATCAATTGGTTCGCCGCAGCCGCTTGCTTGAGGTGCGCGAAGTGCGAGCCCTGCAAACGCTTTTGGTGCATCCACATATAGCGGACGTCAAAAGTCATGTTGAAGCCAGTCGTGCCAGCACAAATCACGACCATGCCACCTTTCTTACATACGAAGGTAGAAACCGGGAAGGTGGACTCACCAGGGTGCTCAAACACCATATCAACGTTGTTACCTTTGCCGGTAATCTGCCAGATCGCAGCACCAAACTTACGCGCGGCGCGGAACCACTCGGCATATTCAGGTGTGTTAACCGTTGGCATCTGGCCCCAGCAGTCAAAGTCATTGCGGTTTAAAACACCCTTGGCACCCAGTGACATCACGAAATCGCGTTTACTTTCGTCCGAGATAACGCCGATTGCGTTGGCACCAGCAGTCTTAATCAGTTGGATCGCGTAGGACCCAAGCCCACCGGATGCGCCCCAAACAAGAACGTTCTGACCCGGCTTAAGATCATGAGGCGCGTGGCCAAACAGCATCCGGTACGCAGTGGCGAGCGTAAGAGTGTAGCAAGCGCTTTCCTCCCACGTCAGATGCTTTGGACGCGGCATCAATTGTTGCGATTGGACCCGCGTAAATTGGCTGAACGAGCCGTCAGGTGTCTCATATCCCCAAATTCGCTGGCTTTGCGAGTACATCGGATCACCGCCGTTACACTCCTCATCATCGCCATCATCTTGGTTGCAATGAATCACAACTTCGTCGCCAACTTTCCAGCGCGTCACTTTATCACCCACAGCCCAAACAATGCCCGACGCATCAGAACCCGCGATGTGATAGGGCTGGTTGTGGCCATCAAACGGGCTGATTGGCACGCCGAGGGCGGCCCAAACTCCGTTATAGTTAATACCGGCAGCCATCACGAGAACCAACACTTCGTTGCTATCCAGCGTGGGAACATCGACCACTTCCTGAAGCATCGCGCTATCTGGGTTGCCGTGACGTTCGCGGCGAATTGCCCATGAATACATCTTTGGCGGAACAAAGCCCATCGGGGGGATTTCACCCACTTCGTAGAGCTCTTTCTCGACCGCATCATATGAAATCAAGTTGCTGTTAGTATCCAAAGCCATTGCGCGGTCTCCGTTCCAAATTTCAGGTGCCGCAGCGCAGAATCACTGTCGACACCTCTTTGAATATGATCGCAAAGGTAATATAGCAACTATTTTTTATATATCTTTGTAATTTTATAACCCAGCAGTCGCAGCATTTTCTATATTTCTACGCTGCACATGCACGATAGAGTTCGCATAATACTCAAGAATATGGCGTTGATCGTCTTTCACCCGCACGACGGTACCAGTCTGTGTAATCAAGCGGCGGGCCCTCATGACCTTCAATCCTTCAGCAACAATTGACGCTGCATCACCACAAGACACGTTGTGCGCCGTGTCATCATCAAGGCCTGCAAAGTATTTGGTGACGGCCAGCTCAAGATCAGCACGGGTTGCACCATCCATGGCCTCCAGCAAGACAGTGCTCAAGACAGGGATCGGCAGGACAGGCATTACGTTTTCAATCCGCGTCATCAGTTCACGGCCCAATGTACGCGGCAATTCCGCATGATGTGTTGCAAATTCACGTAAAGACAGCGGCTTGCCAAAACTGACGCTCGCAACCCCAAATTTATAAGCGCGCCGACAAATACGAAGCCATACGTGCTTTAAAATGAAGCCGCCCACCACAGACATGCGGGCGTTAAACTTACGGTCACCCCGCTGACCGGCTGAAATAAGAATGCGGTCCTCAAGTATCCGGTCGTAATTCAAGGCAACCGGCACAAAAACCACATCACGGCTTTCGGGGGTCCACCCTTCAATAATGTAGTTCAACAGCCCCAGCTTGGGCGCCGCCACTTTTCCATCAAGGCTTAGACCACCCTCAGGAAAAACAGCCTGTGTCACACCGTTCTCCGTAGCCATTTGCACATACCGCGCAAGAACGCGCCGGTAGAGCGCATTACGTGAACGGCGCCGGATAAAATACGCACCCATTGAACGGATTAGTCGTGAGAGGGGCCAGACACGAGCCCACTCACCGACCGCATAAGACAACGCAGAAGCATCAGCCGCCAAGTAAGTGACCAGCATGTAATCCATGTTGGAGCGGTGGTTCATGATGAACACGACCGTAGCATCCTGATCAATCTCAGCGCGCTCAACATGGCCAAGACGTACGTGATACAGCGTGTTGCCGAGCCAACGCGCCACCCGAATGCCCACGCCAAAATACGCCGTCGCACTGAATGAGGGAACAATTTCGCGGGCGTATCTGCGGGCCATTTCCAGGGCGACCTCATCAGGCATCCCTTCCTCAGAGGCATATTCTGACACAGCCGCCAATACATCACGATCATACGTCAGCCGTTGGATCATATCAGCGCGCCGCGCCAGCTTGAAAGGTTGGATAGGGCGGGTCAGCCGCTCGTTTACTTTCGCCACAACCCGCTCTGCACGTTTGCGCAAAAACCACCGGACAGAAGGAAACAGGAGCCGCTCTCCGATAGAGATAGCAGCTGCGATGCCGATCAGAACGAGAACCCACGCGGGCAGAGCAACTGTTTCAAACATATCTATAACTCGCATGTTGTTGCAGCGGGGTAAATGCCCAGATGCTGCGGCGCAGCGGATTGACAGAAGTATATTGTGTCCGATACACCCTACATACGTGTAATTTTATTGCGCAACTAGATTCGGCCCCTTTGGGCCAACAGCCAACTGTGGAGCCTGCCATGACCAACGCCACTCAAGACCGCACCAAAGATCGCCCTTGGCTGTTCAGAACATATGCGGGCCACTCAACGGCAAAAGCATCTAATGCGCTGTACCGTGGGAACTTGGCAAAAGGACAGACGGGGCTTTCTGTTGCTTTCGATCTGCCAACACAAACAGGGTATGACAGCGATCATGAACTTTCCCGCGGCGAAGTTGGCAAAGTTGGCGTGCCAGTGGCCCATCTTGGGGACATGCGTGCCCTGTTTGATGATATCCCGCTAGATCAGATGAACACATCGATGACGATCAACGCCACGGCACCGTGGTTGTTGGCGCTTTATATCGCGGTTGCTGAAGAACAAGGCGCGGACATCTCCGCGCTGCAAGGCACAGTGCAAAACGATATCATCAAAGAATACCTGTCACGCGGCACATACGTCTGCCCACCCAAACCATCCATGCGCATGATTACAGATGTTGCCGCCTATACCCGCGAGCATCTGCCAAAATGGAACCCGATGAACATTTGCTCATACCACCTCCAAGAGGCTGGTGCGACACCAGAGCAAGAACTCGCCTTTGCGCTTGCTACGGCAACCGCTGTACTTGACGATCTGAAAGGCAAAGTCCCCGCCGAACACTTCCCCGCCATGGTTGGCCGGATCAGCTTTTTCGTGAACGCAGGCATCCGGTTTGTAACCGAGATGTGCAAAATGCGCGCTTTTGTAGACCTTTGGGACGAAATTTGCCGCGAGCGTTACGGCGTGGAGGACCCAAAGTTCCGCCGTTTCCGGTACGGCGTTCAGGTAAATTCTCTCGGCCTGACCGAGCAACAGCCTGAAAATAACGTCTATCGTATCTTGGTAGAAATGCTTGCGGTGACCCTTTCCAAGAAAGCACGCGCCCGCGCGGTTCAACTGCCCGCTTGGAACGAAGCATTGGGCCTGCCACGCCCTTGGGACCAACAATGGTCTTTGCGCATGCAGCAGATCATGGCGTTTGAAACGGACCTGCTGGAATACGACGATCTGTTTGACGGTAACCCAGCAGTTGACCGGAAAGTCGAAAGCCTGAAAGAGGGCGCGCGCGCAGAACTTGCGACGATTGACGGCATGGGCGGGGCTGTTGAAGCGATCGAATACATGAAGTCACGTCTTGTCGAAGCCAACGCAGAGCGGATTGGCGATATTGAGCAAGGCGAAACCACTGTGGTTGGCGTCAACAAATTCACAACCGGAGAGCCCTCGCCCCTGACCGCCGGCGATGAGGCAATCATGGTGGCGGATGCGGACGCAGAGCGGGATCAGATTGAACGGCTGAATGCATGGCGCAGCGAGCGTGACGACAGCGCCGTCAAAGAAGCACTTGATG
>Ga0209652_1003712_pt1 | contig 11090 bp, 9 predicted proteins | sample SaaInl74LU_5_DNA_FD_184641 | JGI IMG/M metagenome (GOLD analysis project Ga0209652, IMG submission 184641) | Marine microbial communities from expanding oxygen minimum zones in the Saanich Inlet - ESP_74LU_5_DNA (SPAdes) (version 2) | ecosystem: Environmental > Aquatic > Marine > Intertidal zone ...
GCGCGCCGACAACCAGTTAGTACCATACCGCGGGTGAAGTAAGTACCGCTCTAAGAGGTAAGTTCTGGCACAACTGCACCATCATCCATCATTCAACAAGCAACAAGGCCGCGCGCGTGTGGGTGTTGGCGGTGGAGGAGCATTGTAATCCGTAATACACGATTGGGCAGGAGAAGAACACAATGTTAGCTGATCCGATACTTACAACACCATAGCAAGTCACCCCCACAACACCACTTATTATCATCCACAATGAGCTCGAATAATAGCCGCCCTACCGTCGCCGCGTATCCGTTTTCGGATGGTGTGTCTGATGAAAAACAAAAACAACAGCAGCAGCAACAACAACAACAGCACGAAATGGATGCCGAGACTGGCCTACGTCAATTGAAAGCGGAATTGGACAACATACCCGACACCATGAAAGCGTCCTTTGTTCATGCGCAGCACGTCGCTCCGGATCTAGTGTGTGATCAACATTTGTCTCGATTTTTATATGCGGAAGGTTATGATGTAAAGGTGAGTTAGACATTTTGGAAACAATTCCCTTATCGTCGTTGCGTTGCTTTGATAGCCCCAGCTAAACAAACATGAATACCCAAAATCATCAGCTCGCAGCGAGAAGGGTAGTTAATTATTGGAAACATCGCAACAAAGTATTCGGGGAGGACTATACATTGCCATTAACACTTTCCGGGGCTATGAAGAGCCACATTCAATCATTGTATGATGGCTTTTTAAATCTGTTGCCCCTGAAGGACAACTTCGGCAGAGCCATCATTTTCAGTGATCCCATTAAGCTTGCACCTGCGCGTTTTGATAATCAAGTTCGAGTATGGTGGTATCTCGTACATGTTGCCATGAATGATGATGTGGCACGGAGAAATGGATTTATCATCATATCGAATGCAAGAAGCACGACATTGAATAATTTTGACGCCAAAACGACAGCCGCAATTTGCACGTCTGGGGATCGCTTTTTCCCGATACGGTGGCGTCAAACACATTGCTGCCACACAAATCCTGTATTCCCCCTCGTTGCAGCAATGGTGAAGTCTGTTTTATCGAAAGAACAGAGAGAGACTTTTGTGCTTCACAATGGAAATTGTGAACAAGTTCTTGAGTCTTTCAGAGAGGAGGGGATACCAAAGGAATGCTTGCCCACTGACCTGGGTGGATCCATAATAGTCTCTCCAGAGCGGTTTGTAAGGGAACGCTTGACCGTTGAAGGTTGCTTCAAATCAGAGGAGAGCGATAATGCATCTCAACTTTGCGTAAGGAGCACTGAGAATGCTATGGGGTCAACCGTAGATGTCGTGATGCAGGTACCAGAAAAAAAGCCATTTGATCATACCTTGAAGACAGCGAAGAAAAAAGCGTCAACTGCCACTAAACAGTCAGTTCAACCTGGGCGACCTGGTGATCCGCGTATGAATGCTGCTGTCCAAGCAAAACTTGAAGATCCTGATCTACCCCTTTTAGAAGCTCTCGCAGCAGGTGGATTTGTTTTCGAAGATATCAACAAACCTGGTGTAAAGTCAAGTGAAGTGAGAGATAAGGACGGCGTTACTGTGTATCAACGGAGGAATCAGTTATTACGAAGACTGCGCAAGGAGAGAAAGCGCTCACAAATTTGACACCCAAAGATGAATTGGCCGAGAGAGACCCAGTAATATCAACGTCAGCCGCGAAGCTAGTTATCATCTACTGTCGGGGACTGCAAATGCAAACATCACCAGCAACTCAAAAGAAATTATCTGTTATCGAAGTGACCATAAGTCTGCCGCTTTTATGGATGTGCCGTTATTTAACTTCTACATAGATATGGCCATGCCAATGGTTGCGCACTCTCGGTCGGTTTAGAAGGTTCAAAGTATTTAGTAGTACATAGTTGTAAACAAGACTGACAAATTGTACTTCCAGCTCTCCAATTGAATTGAAATTGATATATACAATACGAACACCCTTCAGTCCTAAAGCGGAGTTGTACTAGGAGTAACTAAAGTAAAGTATTACTTACCAGTACCACTCAGTATTACGTAGTAAACCATCGACATCGATGATGGATGATGATCATCTCCATCTCGCTATCTACTTGCAGTGCTCTCTACCTCACCTACAGACATTGCCTTCATTTGCAACCCACAGATCGTCTTTTGATGTCTATGCTGCAAGCATAAAACAGGGTAGAGCTGTCGGACATTCTTTGGCAGTAGTAGTATTTTAGGGACTACGAGTCGTTGTAAAGAAGATGGATCGCTTTCGGATTGGGCGGTCGTCCAATAATGGAATTGATCAGCCATCCGACCCTCTTCCACAGCCTTCCCGAAGAATAAACTTCAAGTCTGCCCTTCAAGATATTCAAGTGCCAGATTCTTTCCTGCATGGAATTAGCATGTTTAAAGTTGGGTCAAATGGAAGATTAGAACCTGTCACCTTTAAATTGTCAAAAGATCGGTTCATCATTTCAATTCTACCTCGGAAAATAGAGCGAGTCGGTGGAAGCAGTCTTATGCGACCAAGCATACTCAGTAGGAAGAGGAGTGGAACTAGCCAGACTTCTATGGGAAGTATTGGTGGAGATTCAATAGATGGAAGCTCAGTGTTAGATGCAGGCGTATTATCTCTGCTATCGGACACAGACGTCGATATTGGGTCCATAGATCGGATTCAAAGTGGGCAGATGACACTAAAGTTTGAGATGGCTCGTAAAAAAGAGAGGAGGCAATCAATTGCTCAGAGAAATAGCATGGGTATTCCAATGCTGGATGAAAAGCGTTCCTTTTCGCTTATTTTTCGAGGAGCCGAGACTCTTGATCTAATGGTAGATCAAGGAGGGGATAGAGAAGAAGTTTTATATATCCTACACAGCATCATAGGACAATATGAAAGTGCAAAGCTAAAAGTGGGGAATGAAGTTCTATTGCTTCGATATATCTGGAATGACGTGGATCGAGATGATTCCAATACTATCAATGAAAAAGAAATGGGTGAGCTATTGAATAGGATCAATTTTCATGTAAAGGAAAAGAGTACCGGCGCAATGTACCAGAAATTTGTTAAAACTCTGGGTTTGACGAAGGCACAGCGAAAGCAAGGGCTTTCTTTCGATCAATGTGTAACTTTATTACACAAAACCAAGAGAGACATGGCTACTTGGCAAGTCAAACCAGTAACCCAGGTAAGTGGTGGTGCATAAACGAGCAATTCACTTATTTTCATCACTCATCCTGATCTTGCTGATTGCTTCTGCAGTTATTCTACGATATATTCGGGCAATTTATGACGAAGAATAAAATCAGAAAGAAGGTTTCGGCAACTTCTTTCCTAAATAAATTTTTACTAACTGTACAGGGAGAAGACAACAAGACTATGGAAAACGTGATGCAGATATTTACAAAGTTACATCAATTAGAACTGGCGGATGTTTCGAATCACATTACTGAGAAAAATTACATTAGCTTAGAGCAATTTGAGGCCTACTTGTTGAGCAGAGATAACGATATATTCAACCCGAGGAGAGAACAAGTTTGCAAAAGCAGCGAAATGACGAAGCCTTTATCTGAATACTGGATTAATTCAAGCCACAATACCTACCTGACTGGTGATCAGCTGACGTCGAAATCTAGCGTGGAAATGTACACGAAAGCGCTGTACCGAGGTAAGATGAAACAGGCCTGCTCGATATCTCAAATTGTCAACTTTTCAAATGTTCTAACAGTTGTTTCTCAGGTTGTAGGTGCTTAGAACTAGACGTTTGGGACGGGGCAAGAGATGAGTTTGGCAATCCTATGCCTGTAGTTTATCATGGACGAACGCTCACATCAAAGATCATGTTTGAAGATATCATCAAATCATTTGATGTGTTTTTAATGCTGAATCCGAAGACATATCCGATTATTCTCTCGCTAGAGAATCATTGTAGTATACCTTTTCAGCAGGCCATGGCCACGCAAATGAAGTCGATACTAGGTCGCCATCTATACGTTCCCGACGAATCTTCGCTCAGAGGCTCGCTGCCATCTCCAGCACAACTTCGCGGCAAGGTAGTGCTCAAAGGAAGACGACCGCCCACCGGTGCAATCGACGATTACGATACTGATGATGATGCAGCAGACGACGACCTAACGGAAATGCAATCAGTTCGTACAGAGAAGACATCCGTGACGGGAAATACAAAGAAGTCACAAACTTCAGTGAAAATAGCTCCAGAGTTGGCCAAGTTGACTCTCTTCCATGGGACTAAATTCAAGTCATGGGGAGAAAGTGGACAGGCTTTGACACATCACATGCACTCATTCTCCGAATCAAGAGTGAGATCATTTTGCAAACACAACCAATCGCAAAGATGGATCCAATATAATCAGACTCATATCTCACGCACTTTCCCATCGGGCAATCGCACAAATTCGAGTAATTACAGTCCCATCTTAGCGTGGGCGACAGGTTGTCAAATGGTTGCCTTGAACCTTCAGACGCCTGATGAGATGGTTAGGATGAATTATGGTCGTTTCAGGGAAAATGGAGAGCAAGGGTACGTGCAGAAACCATCGACATTAATGATGAAGGGTGTGACCGAACCTCGCACTACACACATAGAAGTAAAGATTCTCAGTGGATCTTGCATCCCAAAGCCAAAAGGAGTTTCTGATGGAGAGTGCATTAATCCGTACGTCAGCATCTCTCTCTTTGACTGCAGCGACGGAAGAGAAGTCACATCTACTCAAGTGACTAACACTGTTTTCAATAACGGATTCTCCCCTATCTGGAAGTTTGAGGACTCGTTTCACTTCGATGTGAAGAATGCTTGCGTTGCGGTGATGCAGTTCACTGTGATGGATAAGAATTCAACTCCTACCAAGACTGATGAGTTCATTGCAAGCGCATCCATTCCCATCGCTTGTATGAGACAGGGCATTAGAAGCGTGCAACTCTCTGATGCTCACAATACTAGAAGTGGTGCGTTTGATTTTGCATCCCTGCTTGTGTTGGTGAAGTTTCAACACTGTCAGGCAGAGATATGATGTTTCTACGGTATAAAATAGATTTGCCTACATGAATTGGACGATCTTACTTTTCCAATAGTTGAGTATAAGCTAAAATCCTCAAAGTGAACACAAGAGAAAGAAAAAGAAGGAAGACTCCTGAGCAGATTTTACCTTGCCATCGATTTTGTTTACAACATGCGTCTATTAATAAGTGAGAACGAATTATTTACCACAGATTCATATTCATTTCCCTCCTCTGATAGATTGGACTTCAAAGCGGAAAATGTATTAATCTCCAGCCCGTAGCATTTAGAACTTGCCCAAATTAACACCGAATTTCTTGGCAGCGGCATCAATCGATCCATACTTGTTAACAGTCTTGATTCCCTTTGTGGACAATCGCAGACGAACTTGACGTCCCAAATCATCCGAGTAAAACCTCTTCCACTGCAAATTGACCTGTTGGACCTTGTGAATACGCTTGTGTGAAAAGGTAACGACGCGAGCCTTACGGTTGGCGGTCTTGCCGAGGAGATCGCAAGCCCTCTCGCGCATTACAAGGGTAGAACGGGCGTTACTTCTCACTGCAGCGGGGGAAGAACGTGTGAGTTGGAGAGGGGTGCCGGTGAAGGCAGCCGCTGAGGCAACCAAAGCCAAAAGGAGGGCGAACACGGTCTTCATGGTGTTGGGTTAGTTGATAGTATTGCTCTATTTGCAGCGTTGAGGGGCAGCAGGTGGAGGATGGACTGCCATCAGTTCTTGCTCGCCGCTGATGATGACTGGTGATTTTGAGGCTGCCTGTGACGCACTAATTTGGTTTGTTCTATTGAAGTGGACTCCCATCACTTTTTGGTCACAATTTGACAAAACATCACCGAGACGACGAGGGGACGAGCCCGAGCCCGATCCGAGCACTGCGGTGTTGCCTACTAATAATCCATCATCTATTTATCTATCAGAACATACAAACTTTAGGATGGCCTTCATGACCACCAGAAGCGTAATACTGGGAAGCTCCCTTATTCTTGTCGCAACCTCGTTTTCATGTCCGACGAGATACATTAGAAAATTTGGGCGGCATGGTGTTGCATATTCAATGAGTTCATCATCGGCATCAGAAATGAGCCAAATGTCATTTCCATTAAGCGGAAAGACTGCATTTATCTCTGGATCGTCCGGTGGAATAGGAAAGGCTATTGCAAAGACATTTGCTGCAAATGGTGCGGATGTCATATTGCACTACAATCTACGTAAAGATGGTGCTTTTAGTGCATGTGAGGAAATTAATAATGCACACAAAGATGCAATAACTAGTTCGTCAACTCAAGGTGGTGATCGAAATACTCCTGGCAAATGTCTTGGGGTTATACATGCAGACTTCCGTAGTCAAGAGGACGTACACAAAATGTTTCAGTCAATCATTGATAAATACGAAAGGGTCGATATCCTAGTCAATAATGCCGGTATTGTGACAAAACTTGCAATCGAAGACGACGATGATGATCTGTCAGTGTGGCACGAAACAATGGCAGTGAACCTACATGCCCCGTTACAACTCATGAGACTCGCTCATGGTCATATGAAATCGAAAGGTGGCGTCATCATTAACAACAGCAGTATACATGGAAGTCGCTCAGTTGAGTTCATGAATGCGTATGCTGCTTCCAAAGCGGCCCTTGATTCGCTTACAAGAGGACTAGCTTTGGAATACGCTGCAGATAGCGTGCGCGTGAATGCTATTGCCCCCGGAGTCGTTCCAGTGGAACGAACTGCACACTTATTTTCTGATCCAAGTGTAGTTGACATGTGGACTCCTCATCTTCCAGTTGGTAGACTTGGAACTGTTCAGGATATTGCTGATGCAACTTTATTACTGGCAACTAACGAATGGATGACTGGGTCTGTTCTAACAGTCGATGGAGGTATGATGGCTAGAGCAAACATGCCAATCCGACCAAGACCGCCGAAATCTTAGTGGTGTACACGAAGAAACTGGCGTGCCAATAACGATGATGAACATCTTGTTTGTATACTATATCATTTACTAACTTAATCTGAATAGATCATGTGCAAGACATCTGCCTACTCCTATATATATTGCTTCTGACAGCTGTGTCTGGTACAATAAGTATGGTGTCGAGTAGGTTATGTGAAGTGTGAAGGCATGGAGGGAAGAGGTGTAGGTATGTCAGTAGAACATGCGCTCGGCTGGTAGCCAACCTTTCCACGTTGAACGTTGCCACAACTCTCATGGTAAAATATCTACTCTGTCAGCAAGCCGCAACTATTATTCATTCAAGAGTTGCTGCCATAGACTCTCTGCAACATTTAATACTTAGCTATAATATACTTCTGTTGAGGGAGACAAAGAAACAATACCATGGCTTGTTCTTTTATATCAGCATCGCTGCCGCTAGTGCTTCTATTGGCAACACTGTCATCCAAATGTTGGTCGCTGCAGATACCGTCAGCTCGGCACGGACACAGAATATCTCCAGGTCACATTCGGTCGTCAGTTATGCGTCACATGTCATCAAACAACGACGGCGACGACCCATCCACGGATTCATCGACGAAAGTAAAATTCTTTGAGCTCGATGATGCTTTTGAGGATGATGGTGAAAATGTTGTCGGTACAAAATTCTTCGGTGGCAACACCATCAAAGAGGAACTCTACATTCCAGAGGAGGAAGAAATGGCACTTGAATTGCAAAAGGTGAAACCAAAACAAACAAAGGAAGACAGCGAGTACAATCGGTTTCAAGACGCAAATGCTTTTGGGGACGACTTGGCCAGAAGAGCTGGGGAGGCTTTGCAATTGGCAATCAACAAAATCTTATACGATGATTCCACTGATGATAGTGTGGCGACATGGAAAGAAAATCCTTCTATTGTATGGGAAACTGCATTCCCAAAAGCAAACAATGCAGGTGGCAATTCTCCGTTGATGGAAATGAAAGCATCTAAAGACTTCTACAACAAGTTAGATGTTGCTATTCTATCTGCCAAAACGATCGAGTCAACTGCAGATACTGGCGTTGTAGAAGTTCGCTGGGATGTTGGAGCCGTGTGGCCAAACCCTTGGGAATCACGAGTGTTGCTCACAGGAACATCTCTTCTTTCTGTTCGTGACGATAAAGACAATAACATCATTACACTGCTGAAACAGGTGGACAAGTTGGATGGAAACAAGCCTGCAGACATCGTGGGATCTCTTACTTCACAACTTTCACCTCGATTCTGGGATGTGTATCATATTGGTATGTCTCCTTCAGCAGAGCGGGACCCTCGTTTAACCACGCTTTCACCCTCACAGTTGAGTACGTCCAGAGGTAACAAAGGTCTATTGAGCAGCTACACTCTTTCACATCTTCCACCTCGTTTGGTTACAGAACCATCCCTGGTTGATACCAACGGGCGTTTTGGGCGTACAGCACAAGCGCTTCCAAATCATGGTTTCACTACAGCTATCAAGACAATGGGGCCAAATAAAGAAGAGTTTGTTCCAGTGAGCCCGATCGAAGTCAGCATTTCGAAAGTAGAGGGCCAAGATGGCAGTTTGATCAAATGGACAGTTCCAGTGCCTCCTGAGTTTGCATCCAAAGCCGTGCTTCCTCTACCTGTGATTGAGGAAGGAGAAGATGATGAAGAGGATACTACCAGTAACGATGATGCTTTGGCAACCTCATCGGCGAATACTCCATCTAAAACGTCTTCCCCATACTCTTCACGAAGACCTAACACACCGGCACCAGAAGATCCACAATCTCTAAAGTGCAACTATTCCCTTCGGCCACCCCGCCTTGTCGCTACTCTTCCCTACGCTGGAAACCCACAAGATGAGGAAGTAACTGAACTGCGGCGACAGCTTTATCAGCAGGTTGTCGAAAACGATGGTTTCAAACCCAAATTGGACCCAGAGACAAAGCGACCAGTCTTTTTCTTTTGGATGAATGATGCCAAAGCCTGTTTCACTAGAGCAGGAGGATTGGGTATGGCAGTCTATGAATGGAGGGCTGATTGGGCCAAGACAAACGAAATTGGTATTGAACTAGAATGCTAGAAAGGTTAAATCGTAACAGATAATCCGACTGAAAAACCTGATACCACAGCACATTAATCTGGTTGTGCAATAGCTTTCTTTTTACCTCTCCTCTTTCGTATCTTTTTTCCACTTGTACCCTCTTTGTCTGGTTGATCGTCGCCCTTGCCCATCGGTGATGTTTCGACGGGGACAACTTTCAGAGTGATCTCAGTCGACCCCACTTCTAGCCCAAGCAACTTTTCAAGTTGTGCACATGCCTTTTGCACAGACTGTTCATTTTTGCCTGTAATGATAAACTTCGTGTGAGGGCGAACTGCGGCTGTCTCTTCCTTATTTACATCATCGTTATCAACAACATCATCCTCATCATCACCTTCAATCTCGTCAATTTCATTCACCAAAGATGGCTCGGTATCAAGTATATTTTTCCGTTGAATCTTAGTGTTTGTCTTGCGCATAACTGCACGCCAACTTCTGGATGAAAGAGTCCTATTAGGATTTGCGACAATGATGGCATTAGCGACAGTCTTTTCAGTGGGTGAAGCCTTGTCATTTTTTGATTTCTTCGTGGGAGTTGTCGATGGAGGATCAATTGAGGCAATAGTGTCACCAATGTCACAATCGATAATGATCCCTGTGGGAACAATTTTTTCTTCCATAGCAACAATTTGCAGCATCCTTACCAAGCACTGTTCTACATTGTCGAGTTCACCTTCGAGCTGAATGATATTGGAGATTAAATCTGTGGTATTCGCCTGCGACATCATATTATTGTTACTACCAGCTTCACCACCACTTCCTAAATCAAACAGCATTCCCGCTCCTGCATCATTACTAGCTTTGCTCTGTTGTTGTTGTTGCTGCTGTCGCTGCTCCCAAATGTTTCCACTCGATTCAACATTAGACATGAGCTCGTTAGGTGGTATCATAATTCTCGTCTCATAACTTGCAGACAAGGAAGCAAGTACTATACCACCTTTGCCGACTAGGAGGTTATGCTTTGCACGGTGAATTGGGACGTCAAACACGATGGTAAGGTATGTAGGATCTTGTGGGCGATCTACGAGAGGAATAATCAGTCGACAAGCTTCGAGACAACCAATCGGATCTGCGCGAATTGTGACGGGTACCCAGTCATCTACATCGTCACTTTCAGTCTGCTGCGATGCAGATTGCTGCTGTTGTTGCTGCTGATATTCATTATAATTCCAAGTGGCTGCTCCAGACGAAGGAGCTGCGCTACTGTTATTATTATTGTTACTAATCCCTCCAACAACATGAATTCTCACCCCCATATCATGTCCAAGACTTCGTCTCTTGGCTTCTAGTTGTATACTCAAAATTGTCCGCCCGCCCCTTCCGATGATTGCACCGACAGCGTTGGGCGGGACGTAAATTGTTAATTGACATTGTTGTAGTGGATGAGAGATGGCCTTTTGACGCAAGCGAGCGAGGGCAAGTGCCTCGGTTGATGGTGGTGGAATTGGTTGTGCGGCGGCGTTCTCAGACGGCATGCTTTAAGTAGTTCTGCCGCCTAAGCCTGATCTCTAACAAATAATAAAGATATTCACACCACCACCACACTCTAAACGATTCCAAATGTTATTTAATTCAGTGACAACGATCCTATCCATCATAATGCAAAGTATTGATTGCTTCGCTTCTGATTGCAACGCTCAAAAATACATTCAGACAGTTTCTCTCCCGTCTCCCTTCTTCTTCCTCCTTGCTGTTAGTTGCATGTTGTTGCATTCATAACACTAACACTTTGTAAGCGACGCCGGTGATTATATTATGACAATGAAAGCTATTCAACTCCTCCGCCAAGCGGCGTCAAGGACGCATGCTCGGCCATCATTCACTGCGTCATCATATCGGGCACTTTCTTCTGTGATTCCAGAGGCACCACAGTCTGCCATGGATGGCTCTGACAAATCGTTAAATCGGTTAGAAAGAACTGAGAGCCAGGTGAGTTTGTTGATAGGTTATTGCGGCGGCTCTTGCCATCACCCATTGTGAATGGAGTATTTTATGGATGTCTATGTGCACATGTTATA
>Ga0209652_1003714_pt1 | contig 11088 bp, 6 predicted proteins | sample SaaInl74LU_5_DNA_FD_184641 | JGI IMG/M metagenome (GOLD analysis project Ga0209652, IMG submission 184641) | Marine microbial communities from expanding oxygen minimum zones in the Saanich Inlet - ESP_74LU_5_DNA (SPAdes) (version 2) | ecosystem: Environmental > Aquatic > Marine > Intertidal zone ...
CACGTCACTCGTTCGTTCTTCACCGGCGGAACACGAGGCGTTTCCGCCGAGAGAAGGAGCCGACGGGACCGAGCTCGACCCCGACGCCGCGGAGGTTGCGGAGGCGATCGCCAGCGTCTGGCGGGCGTGCGACGCGGCGTCCAGAGAGCTGGCGTCGGCGATGGAGGCGCGCGACGCGTCCGAGAGCGTTTCACCCGTCGTCGGCGTCGGGCCGAGCCCCGTCCCCGCGTCTTCCTCGGTGTCTCCGCGCGGCGGCGCGAGGGCGGCGGCGAAGCGCGCGATGCTGGAGGAGGCTGTGTTCTCGGCGTGGATGCAGAGCGGGGACACGTCCTCCAACCTGATGTTCTCGGAGGGACCGCTCCCCACCGCCGAGACCTGGCCGCTCTCACCGGGCGGGTCCCGGTCCAGAACGGCCGACGCCGAGCGCTTCGCCGCCGCCGCCGCGGACGCCGCGTTCGCCGCGGCGTCCCCGGGCGCGAACGACGGGCCAACCGGGGAGAGGCTCAGCGCGGCGGGCGACGCCGCGGGACCCGCCGCAAACGACGCGACGTACCTCAGCCCGGGGGGCCGCGACCGCGCGCGGCGGTGGCGCGCCGTCGTCGGCCGTCTGGCGCTCGCGTCGCTGCGGCGCGTGCAGAGCGAGCTGGGCGCGTCTCCGGCCGGCGCGTCTCTGTCTCTCGGCGCGGAGGACTCGTTCCTTGTCGGGAGCGACCTGGACCGCGCGGACACGACTTCCACGTTCGTGCCCGTCGCGTCGGGATCGGCGGACGACGTCGGGATGGCTTCGCCTCGCCCGCGCTCGCCGCCGTTCGCCGTGCGCCGCTCGCGCGCGCGCTCGTCGCTGGAGTGGCAGGACCTGTCCCTGATCGCATCGTACATGACCACCACGCGCCTGCTGAGCGCGTCGCTGGACGAGTGGCGCGCGCGCACCGCGGCGGCCAAGGCGCGCCGCCAGCGAGAACGCGAGCGGAGAAGAGCGACGGCGATGGCGGAGCGCGAACGCTCGCGCGTGGTTTTCGCGCGCGGCGTGTTTCTGGGCTGGCGCGACGCGGTGCGTCGACAGACGCGCGAACGCCGAGCGCGGTACGGGAGCGTCTCGCGCGCGTCCATCCGGAAGCTGACGCGCTCGCCTTTAGACCGCATTTCGCCTTCGAGCGCCTCGAAAAGCCTTCGAAAAACGTTTTCGGGGAGCGGCGGCGCGTGGCATAAAACGCAAACGCGCGCGCCGAGCGCATTCGGGAGCGCCGACCGATTCGGATCGGCGTCGGCGATCGATCTCGGTTTCGCGGGACGCGAGCCGGGCGGCGACGCGTTCACGCCGCGGACCGCGCCGCCGCCGCTGAAGCTGTTCAGGACGGGCTCGTAGGGCCGTCGCGGGACGGGCGCGGGAGAGGATCGAGAGGCGGCGGCGAATCGCGATCGCGCGGGGAAACGAAGACGCGCCTATTTTATTTATCACCATTTGGAGCGTCGTTTTTCTCCGCCTCGTCTCTCTCCGCCAGCCGCTTGTGTTCCCTCGCGGCGTCCTGCGCCCTCTTCTTCCTGCTCGCGATCTCCAGCGCCTTCGCCGCCTTGGTGGCCTGCCACGCCAGCTCCTCCTCCTCCTGGATCTGCTCCAGGTAGTTCGTCGGCAAAACGTGCGCCGACGTGAGTCGCCGCGCGAACGCGACGCCTCGCGCCTCCGCCTCTTTCGCGCGACGCTCCTCCGCCGCCGCCTCCGCCTCGACGATCTTCAGCGCCTCGTCCTCGGGGAGACGCCTGGTCTGCATCACCTTCAGCTGTCTCCTGGCGAAAGCGCGCACGTGGTGCGTGTGCGCCGAGCTCAGGTCCGCGGGCACGAACTTGGCCGTCGGGTCGCGGTTGTAGTAGGCGCGAATCAGTTTGTCCTCGGGGTAGACGATCTGCGTCGGGCGCATCGCGGACGCGGTCACCGTGGGGGGCGTGCTGTTTTCCGTGGGGAGCGAAACGGGGCGAACGCGGGCGCGTGTGGTCAGAGGAGCGACGAGAGCGAAAGGCGACGGAATCGGTCGTCGCGCGTCGCGAGCGGACCCGCGTCTGGGGTTCGCTCGACGGAGACGACGGGGTAGGGTATGACGCGCTCGCGAAACCGAACCGGGACGCCGAGGCCCGGGGTCGCGCGGCGCCGGCGCGACCTCCGGGTTCGCGTGACGCGTCGATGCGGGCGTCGGTCGCGTCGAGAGAGACGTTTCGTCGCGCGACTCACGTCTTGAGCGCGTTGAACCACTTGGGCTGCTCCACGGCGCCCGATCGCAGGATCTTCTCCGCCTCCTCCAGCAGCCGCTTCTTGCGGCCGATCCGCGTGCGGCTCCGGAACTGGCTCATCATCAGCTTGCCCGTCTCGAACCCGAAACGCTCCGCCATCGTCGCGAGCGGGGCCTCGACACTCCACCCGGCGCGGTCCCGCGCGGACGCGTGTGGCCCGCGGAGGGACGAGGACGGGAGCACGTTCGCGAGAGGTTCCCGTGCGACGAACGCGACCACGTGACGACGTGAGTTTTCGTTCGTGAAATCGACAACGCGACGATGAGTGCTCGCTGCGGACGCTTGTTATTCACAAGTCCTCGAAGACGGCTTTGCCTATGTGCTCGTGCCAGTCTCGGTCGCACTCCGGCGGATCTTCGCGCACGTTGGGCCGCAGCGTGTACATACCCCGCACCACCCCCAGATCGGTCTTCTGCTCGCGCGCGAACAGACGCGGCACCCACGTTTTCCGCCCCTCCTTGATCTCCTTCATCAGCGCGCGCTGCGCCACCTCCACGCGCTTCTTCGCGGCGTTGGCTTTTTTCCAATCCTCGCGCACGATGGCGCGTATCAAGTCGCCCCACACCAGGTGCGACTCCGTCTCGAGGTCGATCGGCACAGTCGCCGCCACCGGGTTGCGTGGCTTGCGCCGCGCGGCTTTCCAAAACACCTCACCGGTTCGCAAATCGAGGATGTCGGTGTTGTAATGGCCCTTGAGCGTCGCCACGACCTCGACGCCCGGACCGCCGCCGCCGGCGTAATTCTTGGCGCACCACTTGGGCGCCGACGCCTTCGCCGACTTAAACGCCGCGTCCGTCTTCTCCGAGAAGTTCTCCAGGAACCCGTACCCCAAACCAACGACACCGCCGCTCGTGCTGGGCGCGTCCGACGCGTCCCGGTACACCGTCGCGTCCATCCTGTGCGCCTTGCTCTTCCAGCCCGCGCTCCCGCGCGCCTTGAAGTGCAGATCCGCCCAGAGCCGGCGGTGGTCGCCCGTGCGCCCGCCGCTGACGCGCTCAAAGCGCACGCGCCCCACGTTTTCGTTGTACCCGCCGCCCATCCCGAAGAAGCGGATGTACAGGTCGGGGATGGACGCGACGTACGCCTCGCCAGTCTCCGGGAACTCGTACAGCAGCGTGCCCCGCAGCGCCACCTGCACGGACGTTCCGTGGAAGATGGGCTTCGGCGAGAGGTTCCCAGTGATTTTCATCCCCGCCAGCTTGTGCTCCACCTCCCAGCACGTGATCGGGGGGTGGTGGCTCACCTGCTCCGCGATCATCTCCACCTCCCCCACGCGCGTGCGGTGCGTCTCGCCCAACACGGAGTTTATGGGTTTCTTCATCGGCGGCATCGTGAACGCGCTCTTAGTGCCGCCGCCGGTGCCCTCCTCGCACCGCAGCGACTCCATGTCCAGGAACAGCCGCAGCACGTTCAGGAACCGCGTCTCGCAGTCCACCGAGCCGTCGGAAAGCGCCTTCCAGTCCTCGTCGCTGCGCTCCGTGCCGGCGATGATCGTCAGCACGTCCTCCGAGGCCTGGATCGCGCTGAACGGCGTGAGGAACGTCGCCGGGAGCTCGAACTTGGTGATGTCCTGCCCCAGCTGCATGCGCCCCACCACGCCCTTCGCCTGGTCGTACAGGGACATCTCCGGCGGGTCCTCGACGTCCATGGACATCCTCCGCCGCGCCGCGTACGTCGCCGCGCGGTCGACGTTCTTCTCGCGCGCCACGCGTTCCTTCGTGGCGTTCAAAAGCTCGGCGACTCGGCGCGAGTGCATCTCCTGCGTCCACGACTGGCGACACAGCTCGTACGGTATCCCCCCCTCTGATTCGACGCGCGCCACCTGCTCCTGCGGGGTCAGGTCGTGGAACGGCGAGTCCGCCATCGCCTCGAGCAACGGCGAGAGCGCAAACGCCATGCCGCTGTTCGTGCTCGCGCGCGGCGTTCGGAGCCCCTCGTCCTCGTCTATGGTCTCGAAAGCGTCGACGAACTCGTCGTGCTCCTCCCCGGGGAAATCGGGCGACGGCGACCGCTCGCCGAAGTCATCCTCCAGGATGAGCGCTCGTCTCCCGCCCTTCCGCTTGGGCGTGCTGCACGGCGTGCTGCGTCGGTTCGGTTCGAGCGAGAAAACGATGTACGTCGCGGCGGGCGCGGGGACGGCGCGGGAAGGCGGAGCTCAGCGACCGTTCGATCGCTTCAGGACGCGGGAGGGGGCGTAGGAAAAGGAACCGGAGGCCCGATTCGTCGATCGGTCGGTCGGCGACGGACGCGGCGGTCGCCGGGGTTCGCGGCGGACGCACCTCGAGCAGCAACCCATCGCGACGAACCGATCCGCGACGTTCGCACAGCGATCGGTCTCTCCGCCCCCGACCGCTTCTCGGTCGCGCCGGTCTCGCCGCCCGGCTAAATGTCGTCGCGCACCCGCGGGGCGCTGTGTGAAAAGTTCCGCAAGCTCCGGTCATCAATCGGCGATCGAGACGTCGTTTTGGCGAAATTCGGCGACAGTCGTGTTTTTCGTCGCGTGTTTTTCGTTTTTCAAGACTACGAAGACCTACGCGAAGACCCTGCTGTTGATCATCGCGCGGTACGCCACGATCGCCTCTTCCCCCGCGGTGATCGAAACCGCCTCGTCGGCTTTGGCGAACACCACCGACCCGCGCGCGACTTTTTCGCCACCCATCTCGCCCGCGCCGCCGAAGACGAGGAACACGCACGGCCCGGGTGAGACGGACGCCAAACACGTCGACCCGGCCTCGACCTCGTACGTCTCTAACTGGAACTCGTCGAAGGGCGGGACGTACCGCCGAACTTTAACGTTCGATTTCGTCGCGCCGGAGGGTTCGCTTTTGATCGCGTCGCCGTCCAACACGGTCGGCTCGCCCGCGTTGTACGTCAGCATGTCGCACAAAATTGCGGTGTCCCTGAGCTTGGGCGTGAGGCCCGCGCGCACGACGTTGTCCGAGGTGGCCATGCACTCCACGCACTCGCCTTGGAGGTAGGCGTGCGGCTCGTTGGCGGCGAGGTAGATGCACTGGCCGGGTCGCAGAGTGACGTAGTTGAGCAGGTACGCGCACAGCACGCCGACGTCGCCCGGGTACTGCGTCTCCAGCCGCAACGCGAGCGCGTCGACCGGGGACAAAGCAGATTTGCCTTCTTTCCGTAGTCTCGAGACGAGCGACGAGATCGATTCCGAGACCGTCTCCGCGGACGCCGTCATGACGGCGGTGAAGACTCGGCGCAGCGTCGCCGTCGACGGCGCCGCAACAAACGCCGCCGACGCGTCCTCGCCCGCGGCGGCTCTGAGTTCGGGAACCTTCGACAGGTTTTGCACCAACACGTCGTGCGCGACGAAACCGCACAGCGCCTCGAACTCGGTGATCGCCAGCGTCATCTCCGGCTTATGGTTCGCGTCTTTGTACACGTGCGGGCGATCGGCGTGCAGCGCGCGCGCGAGCGTCTTGTCCGGGTGCGCCTGGATGCTCAGCGCCTTCGCGACGGAAAGCACCTTGGTCAGGAACGGCAGGTCCGCGCCGAAGGTCTCGAGCGTGACTTTACCTAAGAACTCCTCCGCCTTCGCGGCGATGGTCTCCTTCAGACCCTCGCCCGTGCCTTTCACGATGGACGGGCCGGAGGGGTGCGTGCCCATCCACAGCTCGGCGTGCGGCTTTTCGCGATCCGCCGAGGTGCCGGTGTTGCGCTCGCCGAGGGAAGCCACCTCGGAGTCACCCGTGATGCCCCAGTCGTAGTTCTGCACCGCGCACGTCAGCGAGAGCACCATGGCGGACGGGTCGGACGGGTCGGGGGGGCGAACGGGGGTCGCCGGACGAGAAGTGCGCGCGGACGGGGGCGAAGCGCTTTTTGCCCGCGAATTGACGACGTTTCCGAGATACCGCCCGCGGGCCGCGGCTCGAACTCTCGCCGCTCCGCGAATGAGCGAAAGCGACGAACGGAAGGCGCGCGAGCCTCGTTTATTTTGGAACCGTCGACTGTAAAAGCCCATACACAGAAACGGGAAACTTTTCCCTCGATTGCAGACTAAAAACGCTGCAAAAATGAAACACCACCAACAACGAAAAACTGCTGTGTAACACCTGGGACGTGACGGATTTGATTTGCCTCCGCAGACGCGCCACTTAGGCCCGCGCCGCAACGCGTCTGCGGGGTGCCCGGTGGGAACGAGAGGTCGTTCGCCATGGCGACTCAGGGGGCGTTCAAGCACACGTCCAAGTACGCCGCGACCGCGACCAAGTACGGCACGCGCGAGGGCGAGGACGGTGACCCGTCGAGCAAAAAGGAGCCCGGCGTGTGGGACGGGTTCAAGCCTGATGAGCGCGCGCCGAGGTCGAGGAAGAACGCGCGTCTGGGGGACCGCGAGAAGCTCCTGGACAAGGATTACATGGCGGAGATGCGCCGACGCAGGGAGCAGAGCAACTCCATCATGACGCAGGTGCGTGCTCGGCAGAGCGCTTTTGGTTGCCGTCCGAGCCGTCGATCGCGTCCGACGCGAAAATGAACAAACGCGTCTCGGACGACGGTCGCGTTCGAGATCTCGCGCCCGCCGTTCGTCGCCGCCTCGCTGACCGCCTCTCGCCCTCGCGCCTTTCGAAAACCCCTCTCGCGTTCTCGAAAACCTAAAACCCAGGTGGCGGTGCTGTTCGTCGCCGTGGCGTGCGTGTGGCTGGCGGTGGTGGCGTACCGCACGTGGGGCGGGAACCTGCCGGAGCCGCTCAACTGGAGCTTCTCCGCGCCCTCCTCGGACGGAGTGACCGCGCCGGTGGCGAGCGCCGACGCCGAGGACGCCGAGACGCACTCCATCCGGTCGTCCTTCGTGGACACGTTCGACCCCGAGCGCGCGGAGCTCCCCAAGTTCCCGCCGCCGCCGCAGGCGCCGCCCGCGGTGGAGCAGAGCCCCGAGAACCAGGCGCGCATCGACGACGCCGCGGCGAAGCGCGCGGCGGCGAGCGCGTCGCGCGACGCGTTCCTCGACACCGTCGAGGACGAGACGACGAAGCGCAAGGCCCGCGTGTACTCGGACGCCGCCATCGCGGGCGTCGCCGCGAAGCACGTCGAGGCGGACATCACCGCGGCGGACGAACACGAGGCGTGCGCGCAATTCTTTGCCAAGTTGCACGTGGACCCGTCGACGGCGTCGTGCGAGGTTTCGCGCGCCGTCGTCGACGAGGGCGGCAAGAGCTACGTGCAGGACCTCGAGCCGGAGGAGGCCAAGATGGCCAAGAGCGACGTCGAGGAGGCCAACATGGACGCAAACGAGGAGGAGGAGGAAAAGGAGGCGTCGTCGAGTGAACCGACCCCGGCGAAAGCCGCGAAAGCCAAAGCCGCGCCTCCCGCGCCGGCGAAGGCGTCGGTGGCGCAGCGCCAGAAGGACCGCGAGCTGGAGGATGCCAAGAAGGAGCTGGCGCGGCTGAAGAAGCAGCTGGAGGAGAAGGAGGCGCACGAGCACGACCATGCGGAGATGGACGCGTACGAAGACGAGCTCGCGCATCAGGCGAAGCAGGCGGCGGCGGCGGCGGATGACGGCGAAGTCGACTCAAAGGACGACACGCAGTCGTACGAAGACGCGCTGCGCACGGCGGAGATCATCGGCTCGGACCCCGAGACGCGCTCGGACGGCCTCCCCACGACGAAGGAGAAGCAGGCCATGGAGGCGGAGATGGAGGCGCTGAAGCAGGACCTCTTCTTCGGCGGCGCGGATGACGACGCGGGCGTCGAGACCGCGACGCTGGGGAAGGCGGCGGAGAAGCCCGCCGACGCGGCGAAGCCCGAGGAGGCACGGAAGCCCTCCGAGGCGGCGAACCCTTTGGAGGCGAAGGCGGCGAAGAAGGACGCCGCGGCGGATTCCGCCGAGCCCGAAGCCGCGACGAAGGTGGAAGACAAGGCGTCCGAGTCCGAGTCCGAGTCCGAGTCTCTGTCCTCCGAGGACGCCGAGAAGCAGAGCTTCCTGGACGCGTACGAGGACGAGCTCCGCGAGTCGCAGGGCGAAGACGAGGCGGAGGCGACGGTGGCGTCGACGGCGGTGTCGGACGTCTACGTGGACTTCGTCGTAGACGCCGTGTTCACGCCGACGGATTTCCCGGAGGGCGTCCTGGACGCCGCGGTGAGCGCGCTGGAGGCGTCGGGCGTGCCCGTGGACGCGCGGGACGAGAAGCCGCTCGAGGTTCTCAAGAAGCTGGAGGGCGTGGACGGGGAGAAGCTGCAAAACCTCCTGGACGCCGCGGCGGCGGCGGCGGAGGCGGAGGCGGCGATTCTGTACCCGCCTCCGCCCAGCCCGAGCCCGCCTCCGCCCGCGCCCTTCTACCCCACGGCGAACGCGCCCCCGGCTGCGCCCTGGCCCCCCGAGCCCCCGCTCGCGCCGCGCTCGCCGCCGCCCGCGCCGAGGCCGCCGCCGCCGCCGCCGCCCATCGACGTCGACGCGGCGAAGGCGGCGATGTTCAGCCACGCGCCGCCGCCGCCGCTGGACGAGGCGGCGGCGAAGGCGGCGCTGTTCGCCGTCGCGGACGGCGACGCGCGCGAACGCGAGAAGGAGGACGAGAAGGAGGACGAGAAGGAGGACGAGAAAGAGGACGCTTCGGATACCGTTCTGAAGCGCGCGACCGATTCAACGGCGGTGGAGGAGGAGGAGGAGGCGTACGCGGAGGAGGAGGAGGCGTACGCGGCGATGGACGCCGCCGCCGAAAAAAACGACTCGGACGAGGACGAGGAACCGAAAACGGTTTTCGTTTCGGACCCGGTGGAGGACGAGGACGCGGTGTGGTGGTACAAGCAGCAGGGGAAGAAGTCAACGAAGGACTCCTCTGCGAAAGTCTCGGACTCCTCTGCAAAAGAGTCCTCCTCCGGGTGGTGGGAGGAGGAGGCGGAGAAAGAGTCAAAGAAGGAGGATGAGCGCGACGACGCGTTTGAGAAGCTCTTCGCGGCGAACCCTTCGCTGAGCGGCGACGCCTCTTTGGCGTCCGCCGACGAGGACTCCGAGGAACAGGCGGTGGATTACCAGTACGAGCCGGAAACTCGCGCGTCGGTTTCGTCCGCGGACCAGAAGCGGCGCGAGCGCGCCGAGGCGGCGGGCGAGGCGAAGGCTAAAGCCGCCGAGACGAAGAAGGCGTCCGAGACGAAGAAGGCGTCGAAGAAAAAAACGGCCTCCTCCGACGCCTCCGTCGCGGCGACTGGTAAGAAGCACTCGAAGACGCGCCGCGGGAAGGAAAGCGCGTCCATGACCTCTTCCGGCGTGATGTACGACGTGTACGAGTCCGCGAACGCGCTGCACGTGAGCAAGACGCCTTCGCCGCCGATGCTGTACCCGTCGCCGCCGCCGCCGTTGCCGCCGGACTACAGCGACGTGTACGAGGCGGCGACGCTGGCGATGACTGAGGGCGTCGGCGTGCACAGCACGGGCGACGCGCAGATGAAGCTCATCGCGAACGAGATTCTGCTCATGGAGAATGAGATCGGGGTGAACAAGTTCAACCACCTGTTCGAGGCGTACAGCCAGCCCGCGGTGGCGTCCGAAAAATCGGGAAAGAAGACGGAGAAGAAAAGCCGAGGAGGGGAGACGAAATCGCAAAAGGCGTCTGTCTCGTCGACGTCGGAGGGCTCGTCGCGGAAAAAACGCCTCGAGACGGCTTCGAAACGCCCTCCTCGACGCGCGGGGGTTCGGTGATCGATCAACTCCGCGTCGCGCGCGTAGGCAAACGTAGTCGTCTTCTAAATGTAAAGTGATACGCGTTTTTTTTCAAAAACTCGTTACCTATCGTCGTCGGCGTTCGGGATCAGATGCCCCAGCGCGCCGTACACCGCCGCCGCGCCGGCTAAATTCCCCGCCGCGAGCGATGCGGGATCGCGGCACAGCGACGAGACGCCTCTCTTCGGCAGCGCCGAAGGATCTGGCGCGACGGAGAATACCGCTGGGGCGTTCGGGAACTCGGAGGGCTCGTTGGGGAACCGTAACGCTTTTAGTAACGCATCATCCAGCGCCGTCGCGGCGCCGTCCTGTGCCAGCGTTTTCATCGCGTCGTGCGTGCGCCACGCGTCGCGCATGTGCCGCGGACTGAGCAGCGCGCCGCGCACCGCTTTGTACACCAGCGGTCCAAACGCGCGGGACGCGAAGGATTTCTTCTTCTTTTTTTGTAACCTTTTTTCCTTCGTCTCGTCCTTGTCGTCACGTAAAGCCGCGTCGTCGCGATCCAGCACGCGCGTCAGCAACACCAGCACGTGCGTGCACCCGTCGGCGGCGGCGGCGTGCACGGGCACGGGCTCCATCACCGCGGCGTCCACCAGTCGTTGCCCGCGGTGCCGTACGGGCTTGGGCCCCGCGAACAGCGGCACGGCGGCGCTCGCCTTGAGCGCCGTCTTCAGGTCGCGCACGTTTTGAAAGGGGCTGTGCAGGATGACGGGCGTGAGCGTGTCGAGGCTGGTCGCCACGACGTTGAACGCCAGCGGACTCACTAACACGTCCGGCCACCGCAACGCTCTTCCTGTAAGGCCGTCCATCACCCCGTCGACTAAATACGACACGTCCATCGCGGGCGCGCGTCCTTTTCTAGTGCCCATCAGTCTTCTGCTCTTCTTCGTCTTCGGGAGCCGTCGCAGATCTAAAAAACGGCCGTCCACCAGGTCCTCCTGATACGCATTGACGCCCTCGGGCTGCTTGGCGAGAAAGTAGGTGAGGTTCATGGCGCCCGCGCTGGAACCGTACACGGCGTCGAAGCAGTCGTACATGCCCAGTCTTAAGAGCTCGCCGCACGCGCCCGCGCTGACGACGCCCTTCATGCCCCCGCCCTCGACCGCCAGGCCGATCTTCATTGTGTCGTGTGC
>Ga0209652_1003715_pt1 | contig 11087 bp, 4 predicted proteins | sample SaaInl74LU_5_DNA_FD_184641 | JGI IMG/M metagenome (GOLD analysis project Ga0209652, IMG submission 184641) | Marine microbial communities from expanding oxygen minimum zones in the Saanich Inlet - ESP_74LU_5_DNA (SPAdes) (version 2) | ecosystem: Environmental > Aquatic > Marine > Intertidal zone ...
CTTTAGGAAAGATGTCGATATTTGTGGTTATACTTACTTTTTTTACATTAATTGCTGATAAAGCATTCCCTACTTTAAACGATTGAGCATGGAAAAAGCCATAAATATTGGATGTTGCGGCATCATAAACTTGAGTATCTATTCCACTGTAAGAACCAAGATTAGATGAAGTGCCATCAGTTGTATTTAGAAGTTTGGCAGATATTGTAGAAGTCATTGCATTTTCTCCAAGACTAAGAGTTACAACTACAGCCAAATCATCGGTTAACCCATTAACACCTTGACAGCCAGAAATTGATAAAGAAGTTTCTAAGCTTAGTGGTAAACTATTAGTATTATTTCTTAGCTGAAGTGAGCCACCCGGATTATCCTCGTTGTCAGCTGTTGTAGACAAAAAAACTGTTGATGATGGTGGATTTGCCCCCCCAACATTACTTGACGCACTAAAACCAATTTTTATTAATGGGTTGTTTTGAGCAGTAAGGTTTCCTGTAAAGTTCAAATCTACTCTAAAAGTAATTTCGTCTCCAACTCCAGACAATGAAAATCCTTGCTCCCAGGCTGCTCTTTTCCATTCATCAGCAGCAGTAACCAGTCCTTGAGAGGCATCAACCATCCAAGTTGATGTTTGAAAATTAGCATCCCAATTTGGTTGATTGTAAAGAGCGCCATTTGTGAAACCCTCTTCAGTTGTGAAATTCACAACATTTTGGCTATTAGCACAATTGAGGCTAAAAGCAAGGACGATTGAAAGAATATTGTAATATCTTATTTTCATCGAGTTTTTACTAGTTCATTATTTTTTCCACATCTAAAATTAGCGAGCTTAAATGGCCACCAGTATCTGGGAAAGAGATTTTAACAGAATTGTTTTTCGAAATAAAATCCATAGGTACAGGAATCTCTATAGCCCCAAAGAATTTTTTTCTGTTGGCCTGATCATATCCTTTCCAGTTCAAAGGGACTTCAACTTTATTGTCATTAACAAAAACTTCAGGAGTTTTCGATAAATCATGCCCTCGGCCTATACTCATACTCAGTTTTGAAAACCCTACTCCAAGCTCGACATCATTAAATTCAAATATCAACTCTTTTTGAGCTTCGATAGGGACTAAGTAATTGGTGCTGTAATAACGGCTAGATTTTATTTGGTTATTAAAATCAATACTATTTTTTAAATTGAATTGCAGCACAATAGTTTCTGCAGGATCTATTGAAAAAATATCAGGAATATTACTAATGGTTTGTTCATAATAACGAGGAAAATCATCAGAATATACAGTTAATGATTTCACAAATAAATCATTGAGATTTGATTTTATTGTGCTAACATCTAAGGCTACTTGTTGTGCAGCATCATCCAAGTTATTTAGTGCTACATATAATTTCTTATCATCCAAAAAAGCTTGGACTTGAATATCTGGATTTGATGTTGAAACAAAAACTCTTTTACCTTTAACAGCTTTCCATAACTCATAAAATTGAATCCGATTAGTATATACCCACCCTGTAATTTGATTCTTTGGTACACCCATATTTTCTGCACGCCATAGAACGGCTTTATATGGTAAATAATTATTTGCTTTAGTAATGTGCCAAGTGGCATTATCTGTTGTGAAGGGTATAGAAATTTCTAAGCGATCCTCCCGATCCAACAAACCAAAAATCATAGCGTTTTGGGATCGAATCGATTGCATGTTTCGGATTAAGGAAAATTCAGAAACCTCGATTCCACCATATTCTGTAATCGCATGTGGTTTGATAAATCCCCAACGCTGATGACTGTAAGTTTCAATGAGATCCATGATGGCTTCGTTGTTACTTCCTGAGCGTTTGTTTTCTTGTCCCACTTGGTTTACTCCATCGTATAGATGGTAGGAAATTGCATCAAGTTCATCTCCAGCGATGTCCAAAAAAAGACCCATATTGGTTTCCCAGTTTTTAAAATCTTTTAATTCAAAAGATGGCCATGCAGCGCTGTAGCCCATTACTTTAATATTTTTTAAAGCAGGATCTGCATGAATCTTTTCTGCAAGTGCCCTAAAAAGTTTAGACATTTCTGTTTTAACCCGTAATTCTGCAACAGGATCCCAATCTTTTTCTTCATAAAAATCTTTGGCATGAACAAAAGGCTCATTCATTGGCTCATACCATAATGGTCTGTTATTTTCCTTAACATTTTTAAAATATTCGACTGCCCAGTCCGAAACCGCCTCTAAGTCAATTCCTTCTTTGTATAAATTTCGAGGATGTTCTGTAGCTACGTATCGATTTACGGGCTTTAGGTTTTCCTCATTTTTATTTTTGGGTTTTGGATACGCGCCTACTTCTCCCATTATTTTTTTAGCATCTATTCCAGGACCATAAAATCCTCTTCCTGATTGTTCAACATTATAGTCTTTATAAAACGACTCAAGTAATGGCGAATTACCAGGAGCGTGAATATTGAAATATTTTGTACGATCTAGTTCTGATACGTCGCCAATAAACTTTTGAACAGATGGTTCAACCAATACAACATTTACTTGGCCATATAAGTTAATGCTTGATGCAAATGCAAGTGTGATAGTATAAATTTTTAGTCTAAAATTCATTTACTCAAAGGTGTTTACGGAATTTTATATGCTTTATTCTACTTCGTAAATCTTGATGTCATCAATATAAACAACACCAATTTTCTGAAATCTAAAAGAAAAGAAATATTGTCCAGACTCATTTGGACTCCATATTTTTACCGCTTCTTTATTGACTGTGACCCATTCGCCTCTGGGTAGATTAGCTACAGATGTCCAAAACCCTTCTCCCAACCATTGGTCAGATTTGAAGACCTCGGGGAATATATTGGTATCTGTATAATTTGTGTCAATCCAAATTTTAAATTCAATGGTATAACTTTTACTACTGTCTAAATCGAAATACGCTTCAGGTGTTTTGCTGTAAGCTCTACATCTAGCGTCTGAGGTAGCCTCCATTTTCATGCTGTGTTGACCCGAAGCAGGGTTATCGGTTGGGTATGTAATTTCTCCAACATTATCCCATTGCCAAGCTACATCCCAGCCCAAGCCACTATCTTCAAAGCCGTATATTTCTGGGTTTGCTATAGTATGTAGTGTTACTTGTTCATTTGAGAATTCAGGGACAAGGACGCCATTTGTTCTGGCCAAATCACCATTACCGTCGTAACGGAGTGTAGCAGAGGACAATAAATTAGGATTTACACTAGGAGTAATTTTAACAACTCTGTTGTCGTTTGAGTCGATAATAATACTTGTAATTTCAACGTCATTGCCATCAACTGTAAATGTGAAATTGTTTAACAAATCATTACTAGATTGAAGAGGTAAATTATACTTTAAATCTATTACACCTTCTGCATCTTCAATAATACTCATTATTGTTGGAGGTTCTAAGTTTTCAGTTACATTGATATAGTTTTGTAAACGAAGCGTGTCTGCAATGCCCTCTGGATATTGTCTCCAAGAAATTAGTTCCACATCGTAGGTGCCAATGGTTGGGTAGGTTACCGAAATGGCACTCACATCATCGTCTTCTTCAATACTTATTCCTCCTGCTGAAGACGGATTGCCGCCTGGAAATGTCCATTTTCGTCTGTTTGGACTACCCAGAGATACATCTTGAAATGTGATGGTACCACCTTCATACATCGTTATTTGTGTTAGTGTTTCTTCATAAAAACTTGAATCTATAGATATCACATCAAAATTTGTTTGGACATAATCCAAAACAGTTACATTGAAAGTAGTGTCCAGTAATACAGCAGTGTTTATAAATTCATCTTTCAAATTCACTTCAAATTGACCAGATTCGTCAAACTGTACTTGAATAAGCTCAATTTGAGAGGGGTCTCTTCCATCAAGATTAATTATAGAAGCTGATTCTGGAATGGTCCATGTTCTATGAGTTACTCCTTTTGATAGATCCGCAAACGAAGCAAAATCGCCCCTTTGAATTCTTTTATCGCCGGAAGTGGCTAATGCGTCCGAAAAATTATTATATTCAGGAATCGCATCGTCTTTTTGACAAGCAATGATTGCTATAATAATCAAACCTAAAATTGATATCTTCTTGCAATTTTTTATCATAATATTTTATTTTAATGTCTTTGTTGTAAAAGAAATATTTTTAGTTGAAAAGATCTGGATTCGAGTTCTGTTCTGTCGATGGAATTGGAAAATAATTATGAGTACCTGGCTGATATGAATTAGCTGCATCCTCAAATTCTTTAAGTGCTGTTTCTTCACTAAAATTGGTGTGAATAACTGGATCAAATTCATACAGGTTTTTCTGAATTAAAACGTAACGTTTTGAAGCTAAACGATCATATTGCTCTTGTACTTTATCCCACCTTGTTAAATCTTCCCATCTCGTATCATGACCTTCAAACATAAGTTCTAAAGGGCGTTCCACCCACATAATATGTTCCATTAGACTTTCTGGGTCATAATCGACTGAATTGAGTAAAACAACACCAGCTCTTTGTCTTATATCATTAACCTGTCCAAGGGCATCATCATAGGATTCATTTAGCATGAGTAAACATTCAGCATATAAAAGTTTAATATCTGCCAGTCTTATGGCTCTTTCATTAATACCAGAAATAGATTGATCGCTCTCCCTAATCAGTGTCCAGTTTTGGATTTTTTTTAAATAAGAGGCTTCAAAATTATTATACCCTCCACCTTCATTTGATGGTCTTTGATATAGTGTTGAATTATCATCGTCAGCAATGGCTATTGACATAGAAGTTCTGATGGAATAGTTGGAAGTACCTGTCCTAGTGGCATTGATTGGATTGTTGATGTCCATAACATCATTTTTAAACAGCATGGTCATATTGTAGGACGGCATAATTGTTCTGTAGCCCCCGCCTTGAACTGTTGCTAGAATTCGTGCTCTAGATGAAGCTTCAGAACCAAGAGGCCCATCAGCGGCTCCGTTAGATGTTCCTTGCTTTAGTTCTGTAGAAAATGCGACTTCAAAAATAGATTCGCTGTTCATTTCATGATCTTCATCAAAATTATCTCCAATATTTGGTGTTAAGCTGTATAGATTACTATCTAAGATTTCTTTGAATTTATTTCTTGCAACTCCGTAGTCATGCTCATTAATATGCAACTTGCCAAGCATGGCAGTCGCTGCGCCCCAGGTCGCTCTTCCAATGTCTTGATTATTGTCGTATTGCTCTGGTAAATTATTGTATGCAAACTCTAAGTCAGAAAGAATTAAATTATAAACATCTTCTGCGGGTGATGGTGATTTATAAAAATCATCACTAGACTCAGGTACAGTGGTATGTATAATCACACTTCCTCCGTTATAGCCTCGATACAAAGAATAGTAGAAAAATCCTCTCAAAAATCTTGCCTCTGCTTCAATTTGGTTTTTAGTAGAGACAGATAAGTCAATTTTATCTAAATTTACAAGCACTTGGTTGGCTCGATATATACCAATATAACAATCGCGCCATCGTTTTTTAACAATATCAGAATTTTCATTGAATGCTAGTTTATTTAGACCAATGGCATTCGCATTCCAATTGTTGGGTCTTCCTGTGTCTGACCTTACGGGATGTTGAGTGGCAGATGATCCACCAAAAAGGCCATCAAGTTGTAATGCAGCATAAGTGGCTATCAACCCTTGTTGAACATCATTTTCTGTAGACCAAAAAGAATCAGCACTTAAATTGTTGGGGTTTTCTATATTTAGTTGATCATCGCTACAACTGCAAATCATAGCAATTGTAGTCATTACTACTATATTTAATTTATTTAGTTTCATTTTTCTAGGATTTAAAAAATTAAAATGTAATTGAGATACCAGCGCTGTAATTTGCAGTAACTGGATAGTTTCCTCTATCTAAGCCTCCATTAAATGGATTGCTGCTTCCAACCTCGGGATCAAACCCTGAGTACTTGGTCCAAGTGATGGGGTTTTGAGCATTGATATAGAACCTAAAGTTTTCAACCCCTATTTTATCTAATAATTTATTACTCAGTGAGTAACCAAGAATTATATTACGAACTCTAATGAACGACCCATCCTCAAGAAAATAATCCGTTGAGGTTTGAACATTGGGGTGTTCTATGTTTGAACGTGGTGTGGGTATATTGGATGTAGGGTTTTCATCGGTCCAACTGTACACCAAATCTCTATGTCGTTTTGTGCTGTAGGCATATTGTTTTTGACCATTGTAAATAGTGTTGCCACTGACTGCATAGAATTGCACAGAGAAATCAAAATTCTTGTAATTAGCATCTATATTAAAACCTATTTCAAAATCTGGTTGATAAGACCCTTTGTAAACCTTATCATTGTTATTTAATTCTCCATTCCCATCCGTATCAACATACTTTAAGTCTCCTTTTTGTGCATTCGGGTCTAGGAGTTGATATGCTGCCAGTTCTTCATCTGTTTTAATGGTGCCATTGGTTTCATAAACTTTAAAGGCGCCAACAGGTAAGCCCGCCTCAAGAACAGCCACAGGCTCTGTTTGATTGACTCTTATAATATTTGGATAACCATCAAAAATAACCTCTCCCTCCCTAGATAGTTTTACAACTTTATTTTCATTTTTTGTAAAATTTGCACTGAATTTAGTCGAAACTGGTCCAAATTCGTGGTTGTAATAAGCGTTGATTTCAATACCTCTGTTTCTTAAGTCTCCAATGTTGGTTAAAAAACGATCATAAGTTTCTCCATTCACAGGAGTTGAACCTGCCGAAATTGGTGTAGTAATAGCAAGTAGCATATCCTCTTTGTCTTGTTCGTATAGATCGATTTCAAGACCTGCCTTGCCGCCTTTAAAAGTTAAATCCAATCCAATATTTTTACTGATGTTTGACTCCCATTTTAAATTTGGGTCTGCATATCCTGGTTGTGTTAGGCCAGAAATTAAGCTGGGGTCCTCTCCAAGTATATAATCTACATTAGAAATAACTACAGGACTGAAGCCATAGGGTGGAATTCTATCGCTTCCTGTGGTGCCATAACCAAGCCTCAATTTTGCCATGGTTATGGTGTTTTTTAAGTTTTTAAAGAAGGATTCATTTGAGAAATTCCATCCTGCAGAAATAGAGGGGAAGGTTCCGTATTTTTGATTTCCAAAATTACTGGATCCATCTCGTCTAACCACAAGACTTAACAGGTACTTCCAACTGTAATTGTAGTTGATTCTACCAATGTAGGAAATACTTTCCGTTTTGTTTATGGTTTGCGTACCGACAATGGGCTCACCATTTCCTAAAACAGGGGTAAGGTTACTTGTGATGTTATTGGCACCTGTTCGATAAAACTCATAGCTAGAAGATTCATAGGTGTTCCCTAGTAAAAAATCAAAATTATGTTTCTTAAAACTTTTTTTATAGCTCAACGTAAATTCATCGATACTCCTATTACTTGTCGCATCGCCCAATCTAAGTTGAGCATTTAAGTTACTAGCGCCAAGGTTAATTTCTCCTAGGCCATTATAAATCTCAAAACTTGGTTGGAAAAAGCGATCTTTCTTGTTATAATAAGATCTGCCGATATTGGCCCTAGCGGTCAGCCCTTCAATGATTTCGTATCCAAGCTGTATATTTCCATTGAAGTTATTGATTTTATTGGAACTTTCTTGTTTGAGTTTTCCGGCAAAATTAGAAATCCTTTCCGTATTAGTCTGGTCTTCAGAATTGCTTTCAAAAATATCTGTATTAAGATCAAAAGGAGGCCTGTAAGGAGGCAGTCTCACAGCATCATAAATGATTCCGTATGGTTCTCTTGTTTGTTTACTGAAATTAACACTCAGATTAGCTTGTGCTGTAAATTTGCCTTTTGTAAAACCTGTGTTGCTTCTCAAAGAATGTTTATTAAAATCGGAATTAATCAGAGACCCTGTTTGATTAAAAAATGTTCCAACAACACTATATGTCAACCCATTTTTGCCACCACTCACACTTAATGAATGGTTTTGAATAGGTGCTGAATCTACTTGAAGTAGCCCCATCCAATCTGTATTGTATTCTAATCCATCTGGATTTTGATCGAGAGGGTTAAAGTTGATATCATCGTATCTATATAAGATGTCATTAATATATAGTGCTTCTAAGGTATTCGCTAGTGGAATACCTGATGTTATATTTTGAACACCGTAGTAAGAATCAAAACTCACTTTCATTTGGCCCTCTTTCCCTTTTTTAGTGGTAATTAGAATCACACCACCAGATGCTCTAGAGCCATAAATAGCTGCAGAAGCACCATCTTTTAAAACTTCAATGGATTCAATTTCTTGTGGTGTAATGTTTGGATTTTCAATATAAGTAACTCCATCTACAACATATAAGGGTCCTGAGCCCCCATCTTGAAAAGAGGTAATCCCACGAATAGTAATCGTAGCATTTTCACCAGGTGCAGCATTGCCTTGACGAACACTAACCCCTGCCATTCTTCCTTGAATAGCAGAAGCAAAATCAGAGGTTTGTGTTTTCATTAAGTCTTTAGATTTTACTGAAGATATAGCACCTGTTAGCTCACGTTTTTTTAAAGTACCATATCCTACTACAACGATTTCGTCCAAGCCTGTAAGGTTTTCTTTCATCAAAATGTTGTGTATTGGTTCAGTTACAGTAAGTTCTACTTCTTCTAAACCAACATAGCTAAATACTAAAATAGTCTCCATGGCAGCATCAATTGTATAGAACCCGTCAAAATCTGTAGTAGTACCAATGGATGTCCCTTTTATGATTACTGTAACCCCAGGGATTGGCTGACCACTTTCCTCGCTTAGCACCGTCCCCTTGACACCTAGGGTTTGACTGGAAACTTTAAAACTTAATAGAAGAATACACATAAATACAATATGCTTAAAAGCCATGTAATATTTATTTAATTTGAAATTATTTTTATCTATCATCAAAGTTAAAATTTAATAAGTTTAATATTTTCTTAAAATTAATATAACTAATTATTTCTCTTTTACTCAAATGTGTTAAAATACATCACATATGTTAAACATATACTAATGATAAATATATTTATTTGTAAGTTTAGATTTTAATTCTAAAATTGAATTATGTATTATGAGATACCTATATAAAGTTGGGCTGCTATTTTTAATTTTATCTTTATCCTCTAGCGTTGTATTTAATGAGGAACTAATTTTTAAGAATTTCAATTCAGCAGATGGTTTATCACAACATGACGTAAATTGTATTATTCAAGATAAGGATGGATTCATGTGGTTTGGAACTAATGATGGTCTTAACAAATATGATGGATATAATTTCAAGGTTTTTAGACCTTCAAAAAATACTAGCTCTAGTATCTCAGGTAGAATCATCCAGAAAATTGAGTCAGATTATTATGGCAACCTTTGGATTGCCTCTTTAGATGGTGGATTGAATTATTATAACTTAGAAAAAGAAATCTTTTTTAACTTTAGTAAAAAACTAAGTCAATTTGGAAATTATGTTAATGATGTATCGATATCCGATGATGGAATTTTATGGGTTCAGTTTAAGCAAAAAACATGCTATGCTGTTCTTAAAGAAAATGTTGATGAAATGGAATTTCACGTTCTTTTGTCTGAAGATGTAGAAAAGCCAGTTGAAAAATTGGGGAATAGAATTTTGATAAAACAGAATGATGTATTTTTTTTAAGTAATCAAGTTTTATATTTATTAAATTACAAAATAATTGACGGTCAAATCAAAGCTCTTGATTTTACACCAACTAAAAGTACAAATTTCATTTCTCAACTCTCAGCACCCAATGGTACAGGCTGGGAACTTTATAATGATAAAATTATTTACAAAGACAATAGTAAATTAATCTTCACAAAAAACATAAATAATTTATCAAATCGTTTTGGCGTTTTGGATCGCAATAATAATTTGTGGTGTGTAATTGATGAAAAGCTTTCTAATGTTTCCAAAAATGGAGAGGCTCTTATTGTAAAGACTATTGATTTTGAAAAATTGGAATTTATAGGACTTAAAAATAATTCCATCAATTGTTTGTTCGTTGACAGGACGGGTAATTTATGGGTTGGTTCTAATGGGGGTGGTATTTATAAAAAAACGAATAGTGACTATCAATTTAATCATTTTAGAAAAAACAATCGTGAAGGTAGTTTAAGTAGTAATAAAATTAGAAGTTTACATGAGGATCAGTTTGGGAATTTATGGGTTGGTACAGAGCTTGGAGGTTTAAATTTTTTATCAAAATCATCCTCCAATTACAATACCTTTGAGTACTTTACTTTATCTAAAAATGAAAATGGCTTAACATCCAACAATATTTTTTCAATTTCTGAAAATATCATTGATAAAAACCACTCTATTTTGTGGTTTTCGACTGAAAATGGTGGATTGAATAAATTGGTTATTAAAAAAAATGATTCATCAAAAGATTTCAAGTTTGAAAAATTTAACAAGCCTGTTGATGATGGTACTAATGTAAAAACTTTAGCTATTCATTCAATATTTAGTGAGGGTAAAAACAGGTTATGGATTGGATACTATGGGTCGGGCCTAGGTTTAGTAGAGTGGAATTCACCTGAAAGCAAGCCGTACTTTTCATTTATAAATCCTGCTGATCAAAAAGCTCAATTTACAGGAAAAATTATTAGGGATATATTTAGAGATACTAGTGGAGTACTTTGGATAACTACAAATAATGGGTTAAATAAATTAATTGAAAACAGTACTGATATTACTAAAAGTTATTTTAAATCTTACAGGTTTGATTCATCTAATGACAATAGTATTGGAAGCGATTATACCTTACAAATTTTTGAGAGTGCAAATAAAACCTTATGGATTGGAACCATCGGCGGGGGGCTTAACAAATTAATTAGGAATAAAGAGCGAAGTGTCATTGGTTTTAAACGATACAACACCCAAAACAACCAATTCCCTAATGATGTTATTAACTCTATACAAGAGGATGACAATGGTTTTTTGTGGGTAGGGACAAATACAGGGTTGGTTAGGTTTGACCCAAAAGAAGAAAGCTTTGAGACTTATTCAACAAATGAACTTCAAAACCCTGAGATGAGTGAAATTTCAGCATTGAAAAGAAAAAATGGAGAA
>Ga0209652_1003716_pt1 | contig 11084 bp, 8 predicted proteins | sample SaaInl74LU_5_DNA_FD_184641 | JGI IMG/M metagenome (GOLD analysis project Ga0209652, IMG submission 184641) | Marine microbial communities from expanding oxygen minimum zones in the Saanich Inlet - ESP_74LU_5_DNA (SPAdes) (version 2) | ecosystem: Environmental > Aquatic > Marine > Intertidal zone ...
TCATCGTCACACTAAAAGTACATCCCGTAACCAACACATCTCGTCACCAGTTCAGGTAGTGTTGCGCTGCCATTGTGCTGCATTATCGCTGCCTCACTCTCATACTTTAACTAGCAGCTTCATTTTGGAGTCTTCACACCGAGGGACACAGTCAAACAAACACATCCACCATGACACAAGAACAAGAGCGAGATGCAGAAGCTGGATTGGTGCAATCTATCGCATCGGGGAAGATGTCTGAGAAATCGGGGCTTGTCTTTCGCTCCAACGCAGCCGCATCGGCCAGAGGAGAAGGGGAATCATGGAACGAAGATCCTCCTACAAAGCTATCAACATCCGTTGTTGATCTAAACGATGATGATGACGCAAAAGAGGATGACAACGATCCCATCACTCTTCCAGAATCGACCCACACTCTACTGTTTACTGAGCCCATCAACTCAACTCCATTTATTTGGTCCTTCCTAATTGCCGCAGTATCCATTCTCTGCTTAGTCCTCGCTCTCCTAGACAATCCATGGGGTGGATTTAAAGATGCTATACCAGCCAATGTAAACCGCGCAGTCAAAATTGCGCAATACTGCTCCGTCTTTATTGCACTATTGATGGAAGAGGAAATCCCGACCGCGTTGTATTTGCTGAGGAGAATTCCAAAGCAGTATTTTTATAGCAAATTTCCTGAGTTGAATTACAGCAAGTTTGTGTGCTCCATGCTACTTCGTATTCTTAGTGGGTATTTGTTTTTGCTGAATGTGCTGTTGATTTTGGTGCAGTCGAGTAATGTTCTAGACATCTTTTACGATGTGCTAGCACTGCAGTTCCTCCAGCAACTTGACGACATAGCATTCGGTCTAGCCCGTATGAGTGTCCTTTCGAAGCGTATGAAAGATGCTACGACCTGTAAGTACTTTCAGATTGAGTTTAACAAATCCAAGTTGGGGCAGGGTAAGAAGTTAAGCATCTTCCTCAAGGGAGTATATTTCTTTAATTTGATTGGGTTATTGGCGGGTTTAATTGTTGTGACTATGCGACAAAAATCAGGACATTATACATGCAAGGAAATCACGGCCAAAATGCCTGATAAGTTGTGGGAGGATGCTGTCGTCAAGTGGCCAGATGGTAGGAATGAGGATATGATCCTGAACTACCCATACTTCAATGGAGTGTATAAGCAAGATGGAAGTCGTCGTGGTAGGAGACCAGTGTACGTCGAGCAGAATAAGTTTGATGGCACCTCTTTTGACACGGAAGCTCCATTCCCAGAATATGTCCCGGGATATGAATTTAAGTTGGGTGCCAAGTTCATGTATTGTGAGAGTTTGAAGGCATGGGTTTTCACTCATGAATACATCAGCAAGTCTTCTAAACATGATGATTCTAATTGTCCATGGTTACTTCGAAGTGAGGAGACTGAAGTATATGATATTGAAGATGTTGAAGGTCCTTGGCAGATCTGGGTAAGTCACTCGTTATATTGTTGTTTTTAGCCATCTGTCTGTGCTCCTTGAAGAATGTTATCGTTTCGCTCAAATACTCACAATAATAATCAATACTCTTTGTTTTAGGCTGGTGTCATTAGCGATACCACGGTTGCGATCACTTGCAATGAGTGCAATAACGAAGCTGATTGCAATTTGAACGGAGAGTGCATCGATGGCAAGTGCAAGTGTGGCAATGAAGATGGTGTGTCCTTCTTAGGTCCCCACTGTGAAGTGAGGCTGAGAGATCAATGTAGAACTATTGTTGGTGGTAAGTGGAGATATCGTCATGCTCTCTGTGTGGTTCTCTCTTCGCTGAGCTAAACCTTTTAATGTCTCGCACTATTGCAGAAGCCTACAATGAAACTTATACAGTCATTGAGGAAGACTGGGCAGGTTCTCAGGGGTTGGTGCAAGCATATAATAGACCGCAGTATCTCCTGCGGGAGACCTTGAATGAGAGTGATTTGGTCTTCCTGACCTACTCGGGTAACAGGTGAGTGCAATAATTTTTAGTTAACAACACATAGATGGATGGAGTGTTGATTGGAGCTCGCAGCAGTCCATCATTATTTAGAATTTGTCAGTGCATCCGACTTCATCCGGTTAACTCTCTTTTTATCTAATTCTCCGACACGATACAGATGGTTTGGAGGCTATTACGCAGGCGCTCAGATACTTTTTACTGAAGAGTTGAAGGAGAAAGGTATTTACTCCTTCTACATGAAAAATTATCATTCATTTTGGGACAAAGCGTACAAAACAAGTGAGTATATTTATATGATTATTTATAGTTGTGTGATATATTTTTACTCCTTCGCCTCTTGCAACAACTGACCTGCAAGTTCTTTAATGCTGTTCTTACAAGGTACTTTCTACGTGAGTGATGTAACTACTGGAGATACTCCGGTCAACGTTGATTTTTACGAGGTCGGTGAGAAAGGCGAGCAATTTGGACCTTTCGGAGTCTTATATCCAGTGGCCAATCAGACTGGGAGAGGATACTTTCGCTGTAGCGACCCAGTGAAGTCAAATATCACAGCGAATGCAGGTCGACATTTAATGAGTGGTGGAGGCTTCTTTGAGAAGTATCCACACCTTCTCGGGCATAAGATGAGAAAACCTTAGATTGGAGTCCTAGTGAAAAGTAAGAGGCTAGTGCCAGAGTAAACGTATCTCATTTAGCAAGAAATAATTAAGAGTTTGTTATCTGACTCATCTGTTTGATGCAGAAGTCAACCTTCATCGAGCATCCCCACTCGTTGTAGCACAGCTTTGCTTGGTGAAAGAAGTTCACAGCGTGATCGAACTTGTCGTTCCTCTTACAATGAAATGCCGCGTATTCACAGGCCAGGCCCTGCTCATGAATAAACTTTGACGCACGCGCTGCCGTGATAGCGGCCCCGTACGCGGCTTCTGCTTCGTCGATCTTGCCTTCGTGAGAGAGTATCTCTGCTTGCAACAAAAACACTTTATTTCTATAGTTCCATTTCGAGACTTCTTCTGCTTCTCTCATCACTATGAGTGCATCCTTTGTCACCTGCTTCAGCTTTGCCGCCTTGATGAGTTGGCCCTTCCTCGATAGACTGAATGAGTTCAAGCCATAGTAAAAATTAGCTAATATACGGTGATGCCCACCAAGCTGAGTCATTCCAAGCAATTTCTCACAGTAGTGATGACATCTTTCATTATAGCCAAGCCAAAATGATTGCCAAGCTTGTTGGAAATGTGATAGAAGTGTGCGCCGATTGCCGTAGACTTGTTCAGGCGCCTCTCCGCTCTCCCCTTGGTCAGCGGTGACGCCAGTGTTGATCCCAGTCAAGGTCGCGATCATTTGCCTGTAGATCGAGAGGTATGCTGTCGACAAAGTGTTGCGATGGTGCCCTATAATCGAAAGATACTTGTCTGTCTCGCGAAGAACGTCTGGTAGTCTTCTGCCTCCCATAATGGACAATCTGATGTGTTGAACTGCGTTCAAGAACGCGGATACAGTGTCGCCACAGGCGATGCCTAGTTCAAACCCCTTGGCAGCACTCTCTGCAACTTTTTGAATTGGATTGCAATGTTGTTGCACATAGCTGTAGATATGGACCACACTTGTCTTTATTTCAGAGTAGTCAAAATGATCCAACATTGACATTGCTATCTCTCCAATTTTACAACCAACTTGTACATTAGATAGTGATAGAACTTTGCCCTGGCAAAGAACGAACGCAAATTGAACGAAGCCAACTAATGAATGTTTACACAAACCATTCTCCATGGTAATCTTCGCAATTCGGAGACAAATAAAGGGCAGCAGCTATAAAGTTGAACAGATGTTAGAATCACACCAAACTACAAGTGGAATGTTGTAGCAGAAGATGAAGGCACAATCAAAACTCACCTCAGGTCTTGAGAACCAGGCAATCTGTGCCATGAAGGAGAAAAACTTGACAGCAGTCTGCATAGATGTATCCATCTCGTTCATTGCTTGCAGACTTTCTTTGGACAGGTCACTCAGGAGCAAAGTGGTTTCTTCGATGAACTTTTTGTTTTCCTCTGGTGTCACGCATTCTGGAATTTCCTCACCAAGTTGAGTCAAGACATCTTGGCAAGTCGTATAAGCTTCCTCTCCACGTTCCTGCGAATGATGGATGAACGCAACAAGGGAGTATGCATCGAGTTTGTCCTCCATGCAAGTCGCTTCTTTGAGAATGATATCGAGCGCTGCTTGTGATTTGTCAGTGTTGCCAGTTGAATATGTTGCTTTCGCTGTAGCAATGTTGATTTTAAGACTGAGTTCATAGTTGCTTTCCCAGTGGTTGTCGGGAAGCATTTGCGATGCTAAGCTGAAGTAGTGGGATGCTGTTTCATAATCAGACCTGTTCATTGCAATTACACCTGACTTGTAGTTCAAAGAAGATACTTCTGTACGCACGGAGCTGCTGCTTTGCTTCAGTGAAAGAAGATTGCGGTTTAATTGACAAACAATTGTAAGAACAGTAGCATCATCGAGGTCATCTCCCTTAGAGGCGTTTATCAACGCCATCCCTAGCTTGCTGTGGAATCTAGAAGATTTATCACATGTATGTAAAGATGAGCCGTATTCATTTCCAAAAAAGTATGATACATCCATTCTGAGATACTCACTCGTGTTTTTCATCGTTGGGAACGAGACTGTACGCCGCTTCTCTGACCTTATCATGAGCAAATGAGTAACAGGATGGTTCTCCTGTCAATGATATAAATCCACTAGATCGAGCCTCTTCTATTCCAACGACAATGTCAGAATACTGACTCGTTGAGTTAAGATACGTAATGATGTTTCCGTTGACTTTTATACCAAAGCAGGATAGAACTTTCAGAACCGCCTGAACTTCGTTTGTCAGCCTATTCATCTTGCTTGATAGTAGATAGAGGACATTATCGGTGGTGTTCTCTAATCCAATTTTTTCTGCGTCCCACTCCCATGAACCTTGGCGCAGACTGTGACGAAGCAGACCACGATCAACTAATGAACGCAGAAATTCTAGGCAAAAGAATGGATCTGAAAGAAGTAGAAGTACGAGTGAGTCATAGTTGCATATGGGCAATCTTCACATCATCAATTATGACTTACTGCCTTGAGTCTTTTCATGTATGATGGTGGATAAACGCCGAGTCGTTCGTGGAAAGGCACAGAGTGCGTCAGATATGAGTGTGTTAACATCTTCAATCTTGATACCATCTAGAATCAGCTTGTGTGTTGATACTTTGCTCATTTCGAGGTCTTTCATCAGACCAAATATAGCATGCTCAGATGATACTTCATTACTTCTATAGCTACCAACGAAGAAGCAGCGTGCATCAGTCTCTTCAGAGAGGATATCATGAATAACATCCAGTACTGTGCTGTCAGACCACTTCAAAGTGCAGAGGCGTATAATAAGTACGAGTGAGCGAGAGTAAGCTATAATTATATCAAATTTGACAAGTGGAAAAACGACACTCACCTGCAAGTCATCCAAAAATAACATGACTGGGTGGGATTTGCTCGATACAACTCTCATGAATTGACGCAAGATAAAGCAAACGCTTTGAAAGTTCATTCGATTGCCACCCTGTTCTCGCGACTGCTTCAACTGTCCGCGCGGTAGAAGGCTGTACACATTTGGAAGCAGTCTTCCAAGCATCGACAAATCTGAACCAACTGATTCGGTAAGTTGATCGACAATGATTTGTAGCTCCTGCGGGGATTTTTTCTTTCGGATCAATGAACATAGTTCATTAAAAGCAGAAATCAATTCTAGCAGAGGCCTCCCCTTAACTTGATCAAATTTGAGCTTGATGACATAACCACCTGAAATCTCCACAAGTGCCATCACGGTCTCCACAAGTCGAGTCTTTCCCGACCCTGAGAAGCCTCCAATGAAGAATGCCTCGTTGCCACCCGCAGATACACGGTTGAATGCGTCAGATAGAAGGGACATTTCCTTCTCCCGGCCGTACAATCTATTTTGACGAAACTTAAGCTGTACACTCCCCCCACACTCCAGTTGTTTGCGCGTAAACATAAACCTACTGGGTTCGTGCAGCAAAAGATGTAAGTCATCACATGCCTCTTTCATAGATGTATACATGTTTTGTGGATTGAGTGGGTGGTCACATTTGCTCTCAACCAAGTTTTGAACTAGCATAATAATACTTGGTGGTGTATTAACATCATGCAATGCAGAATACGTTGCAGTTGCAGCCTTCTTTCTGGCTGGCTCCTTTGCTCCGTCATAGTCATCACCCAACTGCTCGCTGTTGTTTTGGATCGGATCAGCCCCCAGCAGAGATTCTTTGGAGGTGGGATCCAAATTAGAGTATAACTGATACAGCATTACGCCAAACAAGTGACACATAGTCTTTTCATCGGTTTGTTCAAAAGCCGAAGAGCTGCTTTCGAGTAGCTGAGAGGGTGAAATGCACACTTCTATCGCTCTTCCGGTGCCTCCTTCCTCGCCTTCATCTAACATATTATTCACATGTGTCGGCTCAATTATGGTCAGAGACAGCCTCTCTGAAATCATATCAACTCCTAAAATATCTATCATTGATGACGTTGGCAACAACTCAGAATTATCATGCTGCTTCTTCGTTCGGACCACAAAATTATCGATACTAATTTTTGCAGCCGACAGTGGAGTGGACGTGATTGCTCGTCTCAGCAATTTTGCCACGGCGTAGGCAACTGTCGTCTTTCTGATGATAGATAGCTGCAGTCCATTTTGTTGCACCGGGACCTGCTTCTGTATCTCGCCAAGTAGCCATGTTTGTAGCGGCACGGCCTCGCCTAGTTCAGGCTGATCAGGATTCATCATCGTGGCATTGTGGTGTAACAACTTTCTGCTCACAAAGAAGTATGTACTTACTCATTTGCAATGAGCCTGTGCGACCGTACATACGACCTGGCGCTGGCTTTCTGCGAACCAGAGTTGCGAACCAGTTGCGAACCCTCTAATTTTCCTTGGGACTAGAATGCGAACCCCTCTTTGAACCGGTAACCATCCGAGAACTATTTACGGGGGCTTGACCCCCTTTCTGCAAGATTAGTTAGGTACGTTGCAGGAGAATTATGTATGGGAATTACATACCTATTGCCGGGGGCAACCCTCAAGCCCTCTTCTTTTTTGACCTCCCGCCCTAAACAATTTTTTCTTTGTTGTTCATCGGTACTCATTTTCTTCGTCTGAAGAGGTGTAACTATGTATGCGGACACTCAAATGTCTCATTCACGACTTATCTACTGGCTGCCCGCCTGCTCGCAGTCGTCAGAGCAAATTTGTAGGGAGAGAAGAACGTTAGAAAACGCTCCTTATGTTGAAGTAATGAGAACAGTGGAGGTTAACCAGCCTTTTCATATTGATTCCTATGTATGTGCAGGGGTCCTCGCCCAAGGACGTCTCGCTAACGAAAGAGTGCAGCTCTTAAATCCGCCTTTACTGTACATAAGTAATCGTACTCTTGTATCAGAACTCTGAAGTACAATATCAGAATCATGAAACTTTCCATCTTCATCATGGCCACTCTACCATACCTACTTACACTCCAAGAAGTTGACAATCGAGAACAACTTTGGAGTGTGCACCAAGAAGGCGAAAATATTGGATACATTTTCGATGAAAGTCTGTTGAAAGGCAAATTGTTCGTGATTAACTATTTATTTCTTCTCAACGGCGATTCAGAGATCAACGGCGATTCAGAGATCAACGGCGATTCAGAGAGTACATCCGCAAATTCCTTTGCTGGTCCTTCTTATCGGTTAAAAGTTGCACAATATCTCTTGTGCGAAGATCACGCACTGGTGTATCATCTATTGCCACAAGGACGTCCGACGGGAAAACCCATCCTGATAAAGGGCTAGAGTCAGAAACATTGCTCACCATTGTATTGCCCTCGTATTCTACGAAAGTTAGACCAATTTTGCCGGGTGGAGCAGAAACGACTCGATGATATATATCATCTTGTCTTATCTCTTCTTGGCTTTGATTGGATTGAGGTGTAAATAGTGCCGACGGGCTCCATGAAGATGAATTTGTATTGGGACTCTTCTCTGAACTCAGTGGATGATACAAATCTGACGGCTGAGGGCCCTTCCGACGCGATAGCAAGCCTCCAAAGGCACCACTGATTGATCCCATGATGCTGCTTGATTGGCGTTGACTCTTGCTGTCATCTTCACTGACGCTTGACCCAACGCTGAGGTCGTCGCCCAATGCTGGGGGAGGCACGCTCGGCATCCTACTCGGCGTCTTCATTTCTGAAAAAGTTGTGTATGAATCTTCAGCATGAGATCGAAATAGATTCTTCGCAGCTTGAGATGGTGTTCGATTTGAGATCTGCGCAGTGACAGCAGTGCTTATTGACTCAGTATGGCTCGAAGTCCTAACAATATCTGGAGCTGTGCGACCCAAGAATTGCCTGGCAGAGAAAGACGGCGCAATATTGGAATCTTCCATCCCACCACCACCACCATTGCTTTTGACAGCGGATGCGCTGTGTGCTGCTTGATACGCCATTAGATGGTGTTTTCTCCCTCCTAGTTTCGATCGGTGTATTGATTCTCCCGAAGTACGACTTTCATTACGATTGTTGTTCATGTCGGTAGAACCTTTGACTGATTGCGATATCGACACAGCCATGTCGTAAGTAGTCTGACGATGTGCACGGGAAGTTACGTGGACGTGGATATCTTTTCGCAGCAGCAGCAGTGGCAGTACATGCATAATGAAGCCATCCCTGATTTGATGATCCAATCCAGATAATTTCAAAGACGGAGAATCGTCAGAGCTGTCTCCATTCAAAATGCTCTCAATCCATTTAACCAGCGCAGATTGAGTGTTAGAATCATCCGTCCACTTCGACAGAATAGCGTCGACAATCGGTGATTTCAGCCCGTGGTCTGGTGGAGGAGGCAATGGTTCAATCAGATCACTCCACTCAGTTGTAAAATTCTCCCCGTCGATCATTCGAACATTGACCATCCGCTTATCAGTAGATAACTCCGACGAAATACTATTTGATACATCCTTTTCAACATTGGAACTCGCCGCGGTGCTGGGTTCAGCCGTGTTTTTGCTGCCCTCTTCCACACGCAATGATTCAATGAGAGCTAGCCGGTACTCTTCCAATTCTTTCTCCAGTCTAGGATCATCAATGGAGATTGAGTATTGGTTGTTACTTTGCGCCTCTTCTTCATCAGGCAGTGATGAAGATCCCACGGAAATATTTTCAATGCTTTTCGCTATCTGTATAATCATGTCTTCAGACCCTTCAATAGTAGTAGATGCATCTATGGCTTCAATCTCTGATTCGAACGGCTCTTCCTTGTCTTGGCATGTCTCACTATCGCGCTCTAGAGCAGCAATTTTCTTGTTTGCTTTCTCCAGTGCTGCTTTGAGAAAGATGATCTCCTTCCGATTCTCTAAATTCATGTCCGCCTCAATCCTTTTCTCAAATCTGATGTAGGATTCATCGTGAGAGTCGCAGTACTTTACGGTGGGGAATGGGGATGTGAGATTTAACGAGTTGTTGCCATCTGTCGCGGAGGAGTTATCAGAAGATGAATCAGACAGTATCGATTTGTTGTGTGTCAGTGCTGGTATCTGCTGCTCTCGCGGTGAGCATTTTAACCTTCCAATTTCAGCACGGCATTTCGAAAGTTCGCTGTTTAGGCGACTGATTTCTTCTTGCTTGCTTAAAATTGTGTGTTCCGCCGCCTCGAAGTTTCCATCTGTATCATCGTGTACCGGCATAGGAACATTATTTGCAGTGCTAGGGACAATCGTGATGCTCTCAGCTTCCCCAACCCCAATTGACTCTAACCACTTCCTGGCAAGAAGTGCAGATTGCTTCATCTGGATGGCATACTCGTGTGAGTGTACGAGTAGATTAATAGCAGCACATTGTGCTTGATTGTCGAGCTTGGGTTCATGATTGTTGTATTCTGAATTATCGTCATTTTCAGCGATAATACCTCGTTTGATCGAGTCGGCAATGGATTTCACCTTATCCAAACAAGATGGGCAGTTATCGTGCCTGATGCTAGACGTCTCGACTGACGTATTACGAAGGTGTGATTGACAGCTTTCACAATGCAGTGACTGAATATCCAAATCCTTTTCGTCTTGTTCGGTGTGCGAAGACTGTATAACAATGGATCGTAGCAAAGTCAAGGCCTCGTTACGATCTGCTTCCACCTTGCTGTCTCTCCTTGGTGATGGCGAAGGATCAAATGAAGATGAAAGACGAATGCCGCCATTACCTGTAGAGGCTGACACTCGTATCGGTGAATTTTTATCGTCCCAAACTTGTCGATGACGAATGACTTTGGGGCTTAGCAGCGTGCCACCCCCTGACATTGGCGGATACCATTTTGGCCTGAAAGCACTCTTTTTCGACGACGATTGCTTTGTTGATGGGATCTCCGATTTATTGTTGGCTTCATTTGAATTTCGCTTTGGAGTGCTCCTCTCAGCAGGAGATCCATCGTCTTCACTGGCAAATGATGCCACCCCCGAGAGGCCATAGTATTTATGAGTCGGCTGCTGCGCACCACCATCTCCTCCTGAGTTGAGCTTTTCTGGCATGATGAGAAAATTAGAGTCATCGACGGTTGTATCTTCAAATGAGAAACACTGCTGCGCAACTTTAAGACCACTTGCGACAGCATTTTCAGTTTTTGCGTAGGAGGAATGAAATCTGTTTGGTGTTAGTGCCGATAGATGAGAAGGCAAAGGAGGAAGTGATTTGGCCACGCTTTGAGTTTTCCTTCGTAATGCTGCCCTGATTGGTGATTCGTCGTGGATGTTACTAGCTGCTTTGATGTTGTTGTGGTCATTATCACCAGAACTTGAATTAGCAACATCATCGATTGTCACATTAGTTTGTACATTGTCAGAGCCATCGACAATCTCATCATCTTCCATCTTGGATTCGGAAGCATGATCTTCCTCACTCCTTGCCTCTTCTGCATTGCAGTCCACAGATTCATTTACTGTCGGAACCGTATGCAGTAGAGAGCTAACTAACATTGGTCTATCATCTTCATCATCACGAATATCGTCGGCATCGCTATCCGACATATTCTCATCCAGTTCA
>Ga0209652_1003725_pt1 | contig 11062 bp, 6 predicted proteins | sample SaaInl74LU_5_DNA_FD_184641 | JGI IMG/M metagenome (GOLD analysis project Ga0209652, IMG submission 184641) | Marine microbial communities from expanding oxygen minimum zones in the Saanich Inlet - ESP_74LU_5_DNA (SPAdes) (version 2) | ecosystem: Environmental > Aquatic > Marine > Intertidal zone ...
CGACAATTTCGAGCCTGATTCTTCAGGAACCTTGATGGACTTGAAGTATCAAGGGTTATCTGTGGTGGATCCTCAAATTCTCTCCTACACAACTCTTGTATATCTTGATGTTTCGTTCAATCTATTGGAGTCTCTCCCTGATGAGATCTCTTTACTTCAAAACCTTGAAGAGCTGCATTGTTGCTCCAATAAGATTGCTGCTCTGCCAGAAAGTATTGGCTCTATCCAGTCTTTGAGACTTATCAAAGCAAACAACAACATGTTGATTTCTCTTCCAAAAAGTATAGGGCAATTGCAAAGCCTAAAAAGTTTGGTTCTTAGCGACAACATTTTGACTTCTCTACCTGATGAAATTGGAAACTGCTATCTAGAATCATTGCTCTTGGAGAACAACTCCTTGTGTCGTTTGCCTCTATCGTTAGCATTGCTGAAAGGGAAGCTTACTCAGCTTGATGTGTCAAGAAACGACGAGCAGATGCAAACAACATTGCCAATTCAAATCCACCAAGATGCACAATCAATACTGTGGATTCTTGCATTGCAGCGTGAGAAAACTCATTGCATAGAAACTCTGAAAACAGATGTGAAGTTGCTACAACATCAAATACATTCCTCCTCGGAATCTTTGGCAGAAGCAAAACAACAGGAACTAGAACAGAAGAAGAAGTCATTAGAAGACGACTTTGAATCAGTCAGATACTTCTTGACTTTTCGTTATCTTTGCAGAGAGCTTCGAAGGAAAGCATTGGAGTTGTGGCAAAGCGTCCGTCGTGCTTGCGCTAAAAAGTATTCGGAACGCCAAGCTAAAGTCAGTGTAGCTCAAGTCGATGCAGTGTAGCGGGAATGTATAATTTATTTTTCATTATCTCCACTGCCTTCGGCTTCTCCTCCTTCTTCATTCTCGGCGGCGTCTTCGCTCTCATCTTCACCCTCTACTTTCGGTTCATCGTAAACCTCTTCTTGTCGCCCCCAGCCACCAACCTCCTGCTCGAGTTGCCTCCTCATCCATGCAGCCTTAACACCCTTAAACATGAACTCACTTTCATTCCTCACGTGTTTCCAGCTTGTTTGCTCCAGCTCGGCAATAGTTGCCACGCGAACCTCCCCATCTTTCTCTATCAAAGTGTTTCCGTCGACTATTCTCCCATGACGGCGGGCTTTGGCCCTTGCGGCTACTCGTTTACCATGCTGTGATGAGCCTGGAGGATTTTCCAATGTGTGCGTGTTAATAATTTGGGCTGCAAACTTCCAACGTGGCCGACGAGTTTTGGGAGTTTCGTTATAACCAACATTGTTATCAGGATAAGGTAAGGCTCCCTCAGGAATTGGGGGTACTTTTGTTCTGGTTGACACTGTCTCCTTCTCTTCTTCGTCACCACTAGCTTTTTGTATATCATATAGTCCAGCAAGGGCCTTCTTCATCTTTTCGAGTCTCTTCGCTTCCTTGTCAAGCTTTACATTTCTTGTTCTATCATCAACGTCCTCCACATAGATGTGATTCTTAATTCGCATGCTTGCTTCATCTTTCTCCATCCTCTTGACCTTCTTGACCAAGGCATCAATATCAACCAAATCAGATGCTCCCATAACTGCAGCAGAACCAACATCCTCCCTGGCAAGAAATCCCGAGGACGCAACCGGATCTTCAACGAAACCCATAGGATCCTTCTCTCCGTAACTTTGATAGACATCTCTGTGATTATCCCTCACCTTGGCATCCACAAAGGCTTGAATATCATGCCTTATTTTGAAGTTTGGATCTTTGTTAAGCTGTTCTTCGTTATGCTGTAGCTGAATAACTCCCGCAGCCCTGGCTGTGGTGATGTTATAATGCTGAGCAATAACCCTCACAACATATTCGTGAGATGTATTAGTTGTCAACACCCCCCAACTATCCTTCTTTGGGTCCCCACCTTTCTCCGCCATGACAGTCATTAGATCGCAGTACATTTTATAAATTCCGTCCTTTTCATTTTGAGTCATCCAAGTCAGCGTGGCCATGGCATCGTGCAAACTAGCAAAGTGCTCCGAGAAAGTTACCCTGGGTCTGTTGGCAAAATCTTCAGCAGATATGATGTCAGCGCGACTCTTCCACGGTGGACGCCAGTAGGCATCACGCCCATCATTCTCATGACGAGAATGCCTGGCATGGGATTGGGGAGAAGGACCTGTTCGTAGATTTTGGTGAAAGAAAGGGGGAAGATCGCTTAGTTCACCGTCTTCGAGCGGCACTTCATCGGTGACAAAGGATTGAGGGTGCTTCTTAGGTGCTCCTTCGCTGTCATCGGTTTCGACACTGGCTCTAGTGGAGAATAGTCTACTTCCCACTGCGCCACGCAATGAAGAGGAGCATTTTCGCAGGGAGCTTCCCCTCGTGGTGAAGGCTAGGGCGGCCATCGTTGCCATGGTGGTTTTGTCACTTTTGATGATGCGATGGCGAAAACAGACCGAGCATTTAAATTGGGACGCCTCCTTATTTGGGATGGTAACGCGATTGTCATCAAAGCCAATCAAATCATTGATGCTGCCAAAGAACAAAAGCACCGCTCCATACTTACTCTTTATTTGAGTTGTAATTGACCCTGTAGTCACTCTTTATCGTTATCAAGTTCTTCTGAGACAACCACTGCTGCTTGCATCTTATTTACAATGGACGGAAAACGAGACAAATCTCCTAAATCTTTCGACAAGTTGCACAAAAGGGGCAAGGGCCCAAAGCCCAAAATTACAAAAGAGCAACGCAGGGAAAAGTACACCGCCATAGCTAGAAACCAAAGGAATAAGCACATGTCACGTGCTCGCGATAAGAATCTAATATGTTATCGCTGCCGGCAAAAGGGACACTCGGCAGAGAATTGCACCAATGAAGCAAAAGAGACAGCTGGCAAAAAGCAAAGCAACAACATATGTTATAAATGTGGAAGCACCGAGCATAGAATTCAGCAGTGCCCGAAAATCAAGTCATTCATCAAGCAAGGCCAACGGGTTGATTTTGGTAAGCTTGGAGATTTGCCATATGCAAATTGCTACGTGTGCAATAAGAGTGGGCATCTTGCTGGTAACTGCCCAGACAGTAGTAAAGGGCTTTATCCTAATGGAGGCTCCTGTAGATTATGTGGCAAAGTCGATCATTATGCTGCAGATTGTCCAACTAAGCACGCCAAAAAAGAACAAGCTAGCGACGACGAATCTGTGACTATTGATCAATTTTTAGACGAGCCGAACAAGAAAGAACAGACAGAGAAGAAGGTTCAGAAGCCTAAGAAAAAGGTTGTCAACTTTTGATTTTACAGTATTATAACAATTCGTGTAGTCTACACAATCTATTTTACAATTTCATCCAACATTCGTTACATCTGTGGTCGGACTGATAGAGCGACATCGTGGACATACAACCAACCCAATCTCAATATTGATTTTCAATCCTGCTCGACATTTCCAACACCTCACAACATGCTCATATGCACCTAATTCCGAGTCATCTAATGTCACTTCCGACCATTTGTCTGCAATTGAGACATCTTCTTCTTGTTTCTCTTCTTCGTCGTCACCTGGATCGAAGAATCTTCCGACAGCAATCTCACTATTTGAAACGCCACTGTCTGCTCCCTCTTCATTGAATGACAAAGGCAGGGGTCCAGGTGGCGGTAGCGTTGGCTCTCTCCGAAGCATTTCATCACTAGGTGGATCCCATGTTTTCACTTGAGGTCCAGTTCTCTCTGTGCTTTGCTCCGATCTTGTAGCTTCCAGCATTCGCTTTTCTTTCTCATAAATACGTTCCACCTCTTGCTTTTTTGACTGCAGATCTCTGAATTTGAGTCTGCCTTGTACTTCATGCACTGCGTTGATTTTTCGTTGGATTAATTCAATTTCATCTATCTGTCCTACTGGCACGATTTGACCAGTAATTGGACCTCCTACATGAACAACGCCGGGACGTGATGAAGCTGCCTGACATCTCTCCCATCGGTGACTGCCCCCTCGAGGCGGCGCTGAAGGAGTGAAAGTAGTCCTGGCGCTTGCACTTGTACGTTCGGAAAATGCATTGGCCGTCGTTCTGGTGCTTGTACGTTCGGATGCTGTATTACTGGTCGCCGTCCTTGCTGTACTGATTGTTGTCCTTGTCCTTGCGCTTGCACGTTCATTCTGATCTAGAATGTTTCTCAATTCCTCTATGGGCATGACACCATCTGGATCTATAATCGAACGTAAATGTTGAAGTCGTGGGTCTTCTTCTGATGCTGCTGCTGCTGCTGCTCTGTCAGCTGTAGGAACGATAGACTGAGGAGTGTTTGCAACAACTTGGTGTGCATCAGATGAAGAAGCGGATGTTTGAGATGAAAAGCCGCTCAGCCGTTCTTCACTTGTGGTAGAGGAGGCGGCGGGATCATCATCGCCGCTGTGAGTTGACCCATCATTGATTACGGAGACATTCATGTTATATCATAATACCATCGATCGCTTTAATCCACACCAAGGACAACCTATGCGCATCGTCAAAGGCCTCTCTGAGTTTGTCATGCCCAAGCTACTTCGAAGATCAAAGATCAACACTCAGACACTTCACAGGTAACAATGGTAACAGAATATGTAACTATGTAACACCTACTCACATCAATGCCGCCAACACCAAAAACCGAACAACCATGACAAAGGCCTACCCTATGAAAGAAATCTCGTTTAGCATGCAAAGCAAATACTCCGCCTAAATCATACCATCATCATTATTATTATTACGTTATTATTATTCTCAATTGAGCGAGGGATATAATAATATCATGAGGCCGACGCCAACTAAAGCAAGGCCAACGTCGCGCTCTCCGCGGAGATCATCTCCCCGCCGACAGAAGGGGAAAGGCAATAATCCTCCCTCCGCACGACGTTCCATCAAACGCGGGCTGGAAGATTCCTTGGGGAGTCCAAGTTTTGCTGAAACACCAGTGACAAAAATTCAGAAGAGCAAACAGCGTGTTCGTTCTCCCGGTGTCAAGAGGGCGATACCGGCCGTTACATCTGACAAGAATAATAACACACCGGCAAAGAATAGTAGTAGTAGTAGTGGCGGAGGCAAACCTAAGAAGGCAAATGGACGGAGAGTCAAAATGTCCCCACGAACGCATGGTGCCGCAATAGCAAATAGTTTGGCTTCGCCGGCGATTGATTCTGCATTCTTGATGAGCAGTACTGCGCCCATTACGCCAAGTAAACGATCCACGGCTGAATCGGCATTGCATCACATGGCAAGGAACACGAAGCGGGGTAGAAATAATAGCAATACTCAATCAGATGATGATAATAACAACACTACTCTATCAAAGAAGAGACAAAAGAAGAAACCTGCAGTCAATGCTAGAAGTACTATTGATTCACAACCCCAGCTCAATGAACAATCAGATGTCGAGTTTGTCCCAAAAAGAAAACTTGAAGAGAGATGGCTCAAAAACTTCCACAAATGGAAACAGTCCGTAGAGAAGCAAGGGCTAGATGATGCCGCAAATCTGTCACCGCTACCCAAGTCATGGATCAATGCACAGAGGAAAGAATACAAAGCCATGAAACAAAATGAGAAAACTTCAATGACTCAGTCTAAAGCTGATTTGCTCGAAAGTGCTGGCTTCACTTGGGATGCTCCAATTAGGCGGTCTAGGAGAAATAACAGTAGCAGCAGTAACAATGAAGAAGATGCAGCTGCTGCTCTTGTAAGCGTCAAGAGTGACGTGTCAAAAAGACAAAGAAAAGGCAACAAGGGCGATGATGTCAAGAATGATAAATCGGTTGAAAAGTCAAACCTATCAATGCGAACGTCTCCACGCAAAAGTTGCCCAACTCAATTTTATCACAACTTGTTAGGGAAAGAGGAAGAGGGAGGCGATGAGAAACAGAGCATCACCAATACTGTTGAGCAAAAGAAAGACAAAATCCAGGACGGGCCAAAGATAAATAAATCCGTCTCCAATGCCAAGGATGGCGACAAGTGCAGAAAATGCGGTGAGCCGAAGAAGAAGGGACATATTTGCACTAAAGACAAGACTGACGAAGATGAAAAAGCTGTCGAGTCTCTGGCGTTACTTGCTACCTCATCTGATGAAAAAGATCAACCAACAAAACAAAAACGTGAAGGGAAGAAGAGAAGGAGCCGCGGTGGCAAGCAGAAAGGGTCACTCTTGTCATTACTTGAGCCATTGCAAACATCGAATACTAACTCAAAAAAGAAAGGCGTGTCTTCAGGTCGAAAAGAAGATCCAGCCAAGGCAGAACACGCAGAGGAGATGGAAGTGAACAAGTATACTTCATCGAAGAAGACAAAGGTTACTTCGGGCGATGCTACTGAACAGAATTCAAAGCCACGATCGAGAGTGAGTGAAGTGGAGAAGGCGGCCCCTCCAACAGAAACGATTGAAAACGAAGCAGTCTTATCGGATGATCAGCCAATGGCGTCGCCTTTCGCTAGTTCCCCACTCCGAACATCAAATCTTGAATGTCCAGAAAGCGGCAGCATATCTGTAGGTCAAGCACAAAATAGTCCGGCGAAGAAAAACGTACCTGAATCAATATGTATCAGAGAGTTGATGATGTCGTGCCTGACAGAAGAGGACAAGGAAGAAGAAAAGCGCAATTCCGAAATTAGACGCTCGGAATTTAAGACGACTGAAGAAGAAGAAGTTGATGATGGTGATGACGACGACGACGTCGACGGTGCCATGAAAGCTGACGATCCTCTTCCAAACACACCTACGCCTATTCAAAACAAAGAGATGCCTCTTTCTACATTTTCGCCTCTGTCAATGACATCACCTCTACGGGCAAACAATTTATTGGAAACTAGCTACAACGATGAACCAGAAGTTCAAGATGAGTCTCCGCCGCATGAAAACCGCGCAGATTCTCATCCCAATCATCCTACAGCAAAACGCAGATCGACAAGTACATCTCGTCGTTCGAACCAGATGGTAAAGAACCCACCCCGTAATATCAGTACGACTGTCAGCGCGGAAATAGCCACTCAGACGAGTGAGAGGGTTGACGAAGCAAAACAGCTTCAATTGATCCAGGAGAAGCAGTATCAAGAGAAAATGGCAGAATTTGGAAAGCTTGAATTGGAGGCTAAGATGGTAACGGAACGCATGCGTCAAATAGAGGAGAGAATGAGACAAATTGAATCAACCTCTATTTCAAATGATCTTAGAGAATATGATGAAATGAAAAGGCGTGCATCGTATGCTGCGGAGACATTGCGTCCGTCGAAGAGGAAAATGATTACATCACAACGTCATTACGGATCATCAGAAGATGACTTTAGTGACGAGTACGACTCGCACAGGAACTGGAGGCATAGTACTCATGGAAGACATGGGGACCGCGAACGATCCATCAAACGGAGGAAAATTCGATCAGACTCTCGATCAGACTCTCGTCGCTCACGAAGTCCTTCAAGAAGTCACTCAAAGAGAAGCAGCCAATCAAGGAGAAGCGACACCCAACGTCGTCGCATTGAAGATTCGAGAGCAGAAGTTGACCGAGACCGTTTGTCTATCTCGAGGAAGCAACGAAAAAAGAGCAGTAAGAAGAAATTAGATGAGGCAGGGGGGCGGCACTCCATGTCTCAGATGGATAGGACATCGTTGAAATCTCCATACGCTGTGCTGCGAAGTGACGAGAGAAAACAGCGCGAGACTCGTCAACCTGATGATCCTTTAGACGCAAAGTTGCAAATAGAGAATGATGCTTCGGATGAAGATGTGGAAGAAAATGACACTGCTCCATCTATCGAGTCAGCAAAAATGCCCGACAATGACAGAGAAGAGAACAAGAAGGATTCTGATTCGTCTTCTACAAAGCAATCATCCATAGAACATGCCGAGAAAAGCAATGATGCAACACACCCTCGCAAAACTCAAAATGAGGATAAATCAAAAGATCCTTTGTACTGGCTTGCAGGTGGAGAAAGTGACTCGGATGAGGAGAGTTGGGACTTTGATGGGCCCATGATCCTCCCCCCTCCTCCGGCGTAACGGTTCAAAGAATCATCTTTTCAAAGTTTGATATAACTTCAGAGATAATTCAACAAATTAGACAGACAGACGTCTGTAACACATATCTTCTTTTAGAATTAAACTCTTCTTTATGACATCCATACATATACGGAGATTCACGCTTCTCTCCTACTATCAAATCACTATGACTTTTTCTTCCCCCGAAACATCTTTTTGAACGATGATTTTCCCTTGTCGCTTTGCGGCGATTTCACATCAGTAGATTGGCTGGAATTGGGTTTCGATTGTTCTTGTGTCATCGAAATGTTGAGATTCTTGGCCCGTCTTCGGTTGGGTGAAAAGTCAAGACTGGCTTTATTACCAGCTGTTTGATTTGCCTTCTTTAGCCCAAATATTCGTTTCTTGGCTTTCTTTTCTTTGACTGAAACATTCTTATCGGTGACTTCGAATCCTTCTTGGATGACTGCACCAGGAACAGGACGCAGAGGACCAACATATCTCAAGAATGTAAGCTCTACTCCCTCGTTTTTGGGAGTACCTGATATAATTGATGCGACTTCATCTATGGTTGCGTGGGCAGAATTCTTTCCATTTATTGCTGCAAGCTGGTCTCCTGGCTGGATCTCCTTACGTGCTCCATTGCCGTCGGGTACTACTCTTGATACCCAAGCACCCAGCTCATGTTCTTGAAACAAGAGTCCAAGCGGAAGTGCGACTGTTACGACAACAAATTTGATGTCCGTCAATACATTAATGTCTTGCATCTCATCAAATTGTATACCATGAATGTGATGGATAGCTCTAGCCGAAGCCAATGCTTGCTGCAGCAGATAATCATCATTGTTCTCCTCCTCTGTGGAAGCGGTGCCGGAAGCAGTATTGCTGTTGCTCCGAAGTGTTGACATGTTTGTTTGCGTGTCAGTCTCCCCGCCTGCCGTCTCCTGATCCTGATAACACAAAACAATTGTCATTGCAACAAACATGAGTCATGCTATAAGATAAAAGGAAATTAGGGTAGAAGAATCTTTCAAACTTACCGTCTCTGGAAATAGAAACTTTTCCATGTAACCTATCCAATCGTACTCAGACGTACCTGCCGCCTTGGCATTTGTTTCTTCTGATTCCTGACCTATCGTTGAGGTCCCCTGCTGGGTATCGTCATTCTCAGCAGTCTCAGCAGACAAACTAGAAGCTGCATTGTTAGCTAAAAGTAAAATACCACCAAGAGCAGATCCTATTGCTTTGACGGCGTGGTCCACATGGTCCATAATATTGATATCATCTTCAGGTTTGCGTGACGTATCAATTGTTGTTCCGCCGACAGTAGACTCTCCATAGGTTGCATCATCGAGCGTGTAATTGTCAATAGTATCCCCATCTTCCAGTGTCTCACCATCAGTTTCATCGTCATCGTCATCATCATCTCTTGTTTCGTACGTTCCTGAATCTGAACCTGAGTGGTCATGATCTTGCTGAACGTGGTACGTGTGCACTTTGTTCCCCTCTTCCCCAACAAATGCCACACTCCTCGATGGAGAAGTTGGTCCTTGATGACTCCGAAATTTTAATTCATTCTGAAACGCTTCATCACTCTCGCCCCCTTGCAAGTTCTGCGCAACGTTTCTTGCGTCGTCAGCCTGTTGTAACCCTTGGGAGATCTTGCTAAAAGCTTCGTTAGGATCTACCGAAGTGTTGTTGTCATTTGGTGCGTAGTTCTGCTTCTTTTTCTCGAACTCAAAGAGACTATCGCCGTCAGACTCCTCCGAATCAGATACTGGCATGTTAACTTCCGTTTTTCCCGTGTATCCCGTTGGAGCAGAAGAGGTATCATGTTGCTGCTGCGCCTTCCATGGGTAGTTCTTATCCAACACTGAGTCTAACTCTTCATCCTTCGGTGGCTCCTGTGCTCTTGCTGGTGATACTTTGTCTTGCCACTCAGCTTCCGCCTTGTCCCATGCTGCAAGTGTCTGCTGATTTGGAGGCTGACCACCATCATTCTGTTTCAATTGGCTACCACTCTCTCCAAAGAAAGAGCCAGCCCATAGATTTTGTTCGAACGAAGTCTTATTCTCTTGGTCCCAAGATTTGGAGTTACGGTCAAACTTTTGCATTGTGGCGCTGTTATCATCCTCCCACATGTTTCGTTGCTTGTTCCCTCCGTCCCACACAGGAACGTTACTCTCACTATCATTGCCCATGCTATTCCTACGTTCGCTTCCATCCCAAGAGTTGGCATTTCCAATTCTCTTTGGCAAGTTTCTACCATTGGAACCAAACGAACCTTCATCATCATCAAAAGGATTCTTAGTTGTTGCTTTGATTGGTTTTGGGGCAAACGAACCAGGCTGACTCCCAGCAGCATATCTTCCAGCATGGGCAGCAATGTCTCCATAGTTGTACTGCCTGTCAGGACTCGCTCTCCCATCCTCTACTTCACCACTGTCGTCATCATCACCATTATCATTACTTCCCGTAAGATGAATCCCATACCGAGGATCAGATACAGACGCAGGTTTATCCATGGCATCATCACTCCCCACATTATGAATCAGAAATCTCGCATCCTTTGATACCTTTTTGCTCTTCTTTTCCTTCTTCTTTTTTTGTGTAGGATTACCATTGAGTGCAACCTCCGAACTAATCGTTTCATTCTCTTCATCAACCACAGGTTGACTGAATACAGGCGTTCTTGGTGCCATCATAATAGGAGCAACCATGTCATTTCGTTCATTCACATATGCTTCCTCATCCTCGGTAATGTCATAATCGTATTCACCGCCATCCATCATATTTTCATCTTGCGAACCTTGGAAATATGGAGACATGCTGTTGTTGTTGCCTGAAGCGTGATTAGGAGCATTGTGAGGAGAAGGAGCAAATGAATTAAATGCTGCACCCCCCTGCTGTCTTTGCGGCATAGCTGTTGGTGGAGGCGGGGGAGGAGGAGGTGCATGATGCTGCATACTTTTATAATATTGCTGATTAAACCTCTCCTGCTCTTCTTTGGGTGCATCCGTGTACGAATCATACCCTCTTCGTGGCCTATTGGGCGAAGGAGTATTTCTGGC
>Ga0209652_1003728_pt1 | contig 11059 bp, 4 predicted proteins | sample SaaInl74LU_5_DNA_FD_184641 | JGI IMG/M metagenome (GOLD analysis project Ga0209652, IMG submission 184641) | Marine microbial communities from expanding oxygen minimum zones in the Saanich Inlet - ESP_74LU_5_DNA (SPAdes) (version 2) | ecosystem: Environmental > Aquatic > Marine > Intertidal zone ...
CTTTTTCGGCAAAAAGTCGACAAAATCCCATTTGGGCTCGCAGAACCCCGACCCCTCGCCAACGTGGGGTCTTCTATTCTTCTAATGACCGCCCCTCCGATTGATGCGTCAAAATAACCACGGGGCACTCAGATGCGTTGGAATTGATATCTTACGGTACTGATGCTGTCACAGCTGATTTTTGATTTTTGCAACAAGTAAGTGACGCGGCAATGATCGCCTGACGGTACGGTGATACTCAAGTGGCGTTTTGGGAAGCCCTTGAGCTTCTTGAGCTTCTTGAGCTTCTCTATCGATTAGGCGTGCATTCATCCTTGTTGGAGCCATTTTGAGAATCTTCCCAAAAGGTGGTTAGAAAGCCGATGGCAACGGCAGGCAGAGGCACTCCCAAAAATTGACCATTTGCATTTGAAGCAGCAAGATCCATTCTAGGTTCTAGGTTGATACAAGCAGGTACATCCAACAATATAATCACAGCTTCGCCCGAGGGGCTCGCTCTAAGGACGCTTCGCTGAACACACTTTTTTTTCACCACTTCTTAGAGCAGCGCCGTCACGAACTCCAAGTTAGTGAGATCTCAAGAGCAAGAGACTGAGGGCGTGGGGTTAGTGTGCTCTATGATCTATGTCTATGATGAATTGGCACCTGTATCGTCTACTTTATCATCGTCTCGACAGCTCCACTCCCTTCGATCGGCGAGCGATGGAGGATCATCTATTGCTGCTGCTTTGGTTGTCAACAAAATGTGTTGGGTTGGTCATAAGTGAAAGTAGAGTTGTGTCGGCCAGTCGCGTTTCTCTGCCTCTGCCAAATTTGATGCACTCTAAATGGCGGAGTAGATGGTTAAGGTAGACAGCTGTCATTCGTCTGTGTGGTAGTAAGAAGTCTTTTTAACTCTTATCAGCACAATAGGCATTAGTAGGCATTAGGATTAGGCACTACATGAATCCATAAGCCATCTCTTCAATTCAGCTTCCATTATTTTGCCTAACAGCAGAGGTCACTCTGTATACAACTTTGTTATCATCACTCTTGACACAAGTGATGAAAAAACTTTGTCAAGATTGCCCTGATTGGCGGGCCTGTTATATGCAATCCATCATTTTGTCCATCGCTATCATATGTAAAAGCTGCCGTAACATCAAATGCATTGATCATTTTGTAGCCCTTGGGGGTTAATTTCTTCCAAGCAAGATTGCTGAATTGAAGAGATCGATCCACAATTACATGAGGTTCTCGTTCACTTGAGAAATAGAAACCGGTGACAAAGTAATACTCGGATGTTTCATTGTTGATTTCTCCATATGCATCAAGTTTGTTTCCAAATTCTTTCACTGCGTCATGCCAAACAACATGAGGCATTTGCAATGTATCCAAAACGATATTTCGCGAGAATGCTGTCGGTTTTACCATCTGGATTCCATTCAGTTTCTGCTCGATGTATCTATTTAGCATTTGTTTCACGCTCGCTCCCTTCACTTCAATATTTGATATGTTCTTCCGATCGATACATTGCTGAATTTCTGCAGAGCTCAAGTCGTCATAAAAGCAGTCGTAGTTTTCCCACCTTCCAAACCACTTTCCACTTTGACGAAGGTCTGAGACCCAGCGATGGTTTACGATGAATCTGCAGCCCATCTCTCCACATACATTACAGCATTGATCAATATTGTCACGATGCCAACAGAATGGAGGCATCGAAGTCCCATTGTACTTTGGCATATAAGTACTAAAGCCGCCGTTGTCTAAATCTCGTTCAACTGGCATACATACGGAGTCATCAGGGAATGGATACTTCACCCACCTCCCGTTACCAAACGATTCATCTTCAACAGAACACGCCTTCTTCTCTTCCACTTTGGAAGCAATGGACACATCGGCTATCTGATCCTTTGAGTCGACAGTAATCTCTATCCTTTTCCCTGATCCGAATATCAAATCATCGGAGGGGTAGTGGCAAGGACTAGATAATCGTAGAGAATCAGAAATAATGGTGAGTAAAGGAGAGAGCAATGAATTCATCCACAAGTCTTGACCACATACCTTTCGAATGATTTCAAGTTACTCCAACCACATCCAATGAAGTCTAATACTGGTTCTTCCCTCGGGTAGCCAAAGGAATCAGGAACACCCAATTTTGGCCATGTCGGTAAATTGATTTCATTCCTATTCATAGCTAACTTCCGGCGATCATTCCGACGACCTAATCTTCTCCTCACAACTGGAAAATCAGATACCTTTTGCTGTGCATATGAATACGTCCGGTCCCTTCCAAGGTGTTTGCCCTCATCGCTGTCCCAAAAGTCAATGTCGTCTTCAATTCTATCAAAATACAACTCACACTCGTCAATTTCACCTGGTATGGACCACATGCGACAACCCCGGCTCCTGGTACACGCCTCACAGCACGAGTTAAGTTGGTCATAATTCTTGAATGCCATTAAACCACGATGATGCGAAAAGTTTCCCTTCTCTGCAAGTTGATGTACAATCGCCGCCTGTATCTGACCATCGCCAACGTCTTCAGTCGACTCATTTTCCCATTGTAACTTTTCGACTTTGCATAGATCCTTGTTCCAATCTGCAAAGCCATTGAATGTCAGCGCCTTGACATAGATTGAATACACTCCTGGTATTCGAGGTTCAAATTCATATCGCCATGCACACCGATGTCTATCGTCGGGAGAGCTAGATGATGCAAAGACGTGTGGGAGAGCAGTACCGGCAAATATCTCTGGACCATTGGCACGCACCCACATTGTCAATGGGGGGTGGTAATCCATCCAATTATCCGACAGTGTCTCATCGCTGTTGTTGTCATTCCCACCGCATTTCATGTCACCGACAGCATCTACGATGAAGATGGAGATGTTACCAGCCGAAAGCACACCCATTGACTCCTCCCCATCAGCAGCAGCAGCAGCATTGTCTCCGACAACTGCAACAGTTAGTACCATTCCCAACCTCTGCTCAATCCATCCTAAACCCCGTGCTCTATAATCTGGTATTGCATTCACCTCCTCATACCGCGACTTCATCTTCCTAGTGTGTTCAATTGCCTTCTCAAAATCTGCCTTTACTCGTGAAAGTACATAATCATCATGTGAGTGATCCATGTACGATTGTGACGAATCATTATTGTCGTTGTTGTTATTGCTGCGCTTGACATTCTTTGCTGTTGTCCAATAGTGGTACCATTCACTTGCCCCTATAAACGTGCCATTTTCATGTCGCATATTATGCGTTGGCATGGTGACATTCAAGTCTTTTTTGTAATTCACCTTTACTACTGCCGGTGGCGGCGGTGGTGTGGGTGACGGTGTTGTTGGTGGTGGTGCGGTAAAAATACCATCCTTGTTCTTCGGGCAACACACCCCTTCCTCCTTCTGAATTGACGTGCATAGATGGGTACCATTCCTATTATTCTCATCTACTGAGAGCACCATTGACCGTAGCTGCCCACAAGTGTGTCCACTAGTACGAGGAACAATAAAGTTTGGATCGATCATGCCTTGTTCGCAAAATGTACATTGTCCGTCGGTGGTGGTTGCCTCCTCTTGCTTCTCCGTGTGATCTAATACTACTTCAATACAATGACCAACTTTCATTAGATTCTGCTGCGCCACTTCCTTCGTGGGGTTGCTATCTGGAAAATGGCGTAGTAGGTAGTCAACTATGTCATTGCAGGAAGTGTCATTGAGATAGTTGCAGGTGCTACAAAATAATAATGGTGGTGATGTGCCTTCTCCGATTGTATTATCCCCCGAATTATCATTAGTGCCATTACTAGTTGACGACGATGATGATGACAACAATTGCACATCATTATTATCAGCAGCAGTCTCATCAGTAGAGTCAGACGACTTTGTCACCTGTTTCGAAGCACCCACCAACGAAGAGGAAGAGGACGGCGAGTTGTAAAATGTTTGAATTTCCTCCCAGTAGGCAAATGTAAATATTGCAAGGATGGTGTAGAATGCAAAGAGGAGGCGGCGGAAGCTGCTGCTTCTACTCATGATGCTGTGGCTGCGTGCGCTGTTGCTGGCGGCGTCCATTGTTCTCAGCAAATGTATCCATGAACCCGTACCATAATCCATGGGCTTAAGTAGTCGACATGGTGTGGTTTCTGCGACAACTGCGACCTGTGACTGCGACATGCTTTCTCTCATCTGCTGATTCTACGTTTTGCCTAAACTGTATCTACTTATCTATGCTTAATATCCGTATGTTAGGTACGCGTACGTATGTATGGTTGAGAGATAGAAATGACAGTATTACCGAAATGTCACACGATCTGAGTGGAAATATTGACTGATAATTATTTGTCCAATTCATACTTTTTTTAGAACGATAATTTGTTCACGCCTAATCTTTTCGCCTCCGCCTCTTTTTTGATTGACACTGTCAATGCAGCCAGTTCCCCTTCGTGCTAGCTCTAGAGAGTGAGAGCTGCTTGGTAGGGTCTATTATTGTTCGTGTCGGCAGATATTGTCTCTTTATCTTTACAGAGGAAACGGCTCAGACGATTTCTGCTGCTTGCTAACGCTGTCCCCACTGAAGAGAATGTACAATCAACAACACTTTAAAAAGCTGATTGAGGAACACCAACAAAAATGAGTACTGAAATGGGAGAACACACTCCACGGACTGCTGCTGCTGCTGGTAGTGCACCATTGTCACCGCCGCCGTCGTCATCAAACGACTACGTCTTTGGATTTGGTTCAATAATGAACACTTCGACACATGCCGTATGGAAAACAACATCATCTCCCTCCACCGAATCATCAGCATCATCACTGCCAGGTGTAATCGCCACAATCTCCAAAGAATTCGGATACAAACGACAATGGAGCTTTCGATCTAGTACTGGATTTACTGCCCTAGGCGTTGGTCGTAATAGCAACAGTAGTAGCAGCAATAACAGCAGCGAGGGAAGTGATATCAACGGAGTGATATTTCAAGTTCCAACGGACGATATGCCAGACTTTGATCGTAGAGAAGTTGGCTATACCAAGATTCGTGTGCCTTTGGAATATATTACAATAATGAACAATCACCACCACAGCGAAGAACATGCATCATCATCATATCACAAACAAGCCAACTTTGCCTTCACTCCAAATGATAACATCTGGCTCTACGTTCCCCTTCCTAATTACATACACTACGCAGATGAAACCCACCCCCTCCTCCAATCCTACGTCGACACCGTCCTCCAAGGCTGTCTCGAATGGGGTGGACCAACCATGGCCGAACAATTCATCCTCACCACAGGAGGGTGGAGTGAATACTTTCTAAATGATACACCCTCCTCGCGACGACCGTGGTTATTCCGAAAAGAGTACAATACCATTGATGAATTGTTGAAGAAGTATGAGGAGTTGACGTATTATGCCGAGAGGCGTCATCCGGAAGAGTTTGCGAGTGCGTTTAATCAACGTATGAGGGGGTCGTGGAATTTACCGAGGCGGAATCCGAATTTTACGGGGAGGGATGGACAATTGGATCAATTGAGATTGAGATTGGTGAATCAGGATGATAGGGGGAAGCAGCAGCAACGTGTTGTTGTGAGGGTGGATGTGGCAGGGATGGGGGGTGTTGGTAAAAGTCAGTTGGTTACTGAGTATTGCTATCGTAACTTTCCTTCGCAATATGGTCTAGTGATTTGGTTGAATTCGGAAAGTGCCGATTCGTTGGTGGCAGATTATCGATCGCTGTTATCCGATATGGCAATGGAGGTGGATGTTGGTGGTGTTTCGGATAATGCTGATATGAATAAAAGTACAGATGAGATTGTCGGTGAGGTGAAGACACGTCTGTTTCGATCACGTGTGCCTTGGCTATTGGTGTTTGATAATTTGGAAGATCATGATTTGCTGAATGACTTTGTGCCACGTGGTGCTGGAATTCGAGGTCATGTCGTTGTAACCACACGCCACATTGAAACGGAAGCTGTGGATTCTCATGGGACACTAATCTTGGGATGCTTCGATATCTCTGAATCATTGGAGTTGCTACGTCGTTCGGCTGGATTACACAATGTAGATGGGGAGAAGAACACTCTTGCAGCGACGGAGCTGTGTAAAATGATGGGCAATCTGCCTCTCGCATTAGGCATGGCTGCAGCTTATATGAGACGCTGTGATGTGCAATGTGTAGAATATTTGGATAGATATATTGCATCTGAAAAGACTGGACAATCTCTCTACGGCAAAGTCGAGAATTATTCGTTGAGTGTTGCATCAAGCGTTTCGCTGAGTTTAGGTGAAATTGAAAAGGAGAGCCCTACTACGTGCCAAGTCCTACGTCTACTCTCATTCCTCGGACCAGATCAAATAACAAAGTGGTTGCTGCGGAACCTTTTAAGTTCAAAGAAGAAGATGGACGCTCATCTGAGTGAACTAAACAAAACGGGCAGCGGAATGAATTTATCGTCTAATAGTTCCGCAATGATTTGCGGGTTTGTTCTCGCTGGAGCAGCGTTGATACTGCCAGCATGCGCTAAAGATGGACGGCGTGTGGGTCTCTGCGCAGGTTTGGTCGCGGCTTCAATGGTGATTTTCTCTAGTAGTGCTACAGATAGTGCTGCTACTGAGCAACAGGCCCACCATGAAGACATAAAAAGATCTGCTTCCATATCAAATGCAATCTCTGCTTTTGAGTACGAAGAGTCGGACGTCGCTTGGGATTTGCTGAAGTCCTTCTCTTTGTTGTCGGTAAAGGAGGGCAAAGGTAGTGTTCATCGTCTTCTACAGCAAGCTATGCGGACTTGTCAGTCGGAGGAAGAAAGTCAACGTAATTTGATCATTTGCATCGATGCTCTCCGATCGCTCTGGACGTTCAAGCCAGAAGAGGTAGAATCATGGAAAGAAGCTGTTCAAATATTGGATCATGTGAAATGTGTTGTCGCACATGCTCTCGAATTTGAGCTTGATGCAATTTATATTCTGAAAGCCGCTCAATTATCTATGGAGGCAGGAGTATTTTCTGCCATGGCACTCAACGCATTTGTTGAGGCTCAGTATTCATTACACCTTGCTTTGAGTCTACTGGAAAAGGCGAAGTTAGGACGCAACTCTTCGTCTCAGAGGCTTAAAGCGGAGGTATTACACGAGTTAGGTCGAGTTTATCGATACCAAGGAAGCTACAATGAATCAGAAAGATCGCTGTTGGAGTCTCTCGAGATATCACAACAGGTTAGTAGGAAAGACCTGGCAGTGAGAAAGTATGTTGCTGACACGTTGCATGAACTTGGCGTCCTTGAAGTGAAGAAGCATAACTTGGACTCGGCTGCTCAATTTTTACAACGATCGCTGGAACTACGACAAAGTCTAACAGACACAGAGAGCGACTCTGTCAATGCTAGTTGTGCAGCAACACTACACCAGCTTGCAGCAGTTTATGTGGCACGGAAGCCACCGTCGCTAGAAAAGGCAAAGGCTTTGCTTCAAGATGCGCTCAAAATGTGCAGACAAATTGGTCAGAGGGCGGCAACATTAAAACAAATGGCACGAGTGACCATTCGCCAGGGATATCTTGAAAAAGCAGAAATCTATTTAGAGCAAGCTCTAGAGCTCTATCTTGAATTGTATGGGGATAATAAGTTGCACATCAACATTGCGTCGGTAAAATTTCAACAAGGAGCTCTTGCTCTTCAGCGTGAACAGTTTGACGAAGCGTGGCTGCATTTCTCCGAGTGTTTGCGCATCCGCCGGCACGTATATGCGTATGCGAGACAAGTTGGAGTGATCGGTACAGAGGTATCAGCGTCACGTAAGTCTTCTGTAGATACGAATCCAATTCATCTGGAAATTTCAGTTGTGCTACACGAATTGGGAGTTGTCGGATTTGCGCAGCGGCGCTTTTCTCAGGCCTTTCAAATGTTGCTTGAGGAGAGAGCTATACTCGAGAACTTACACGAAACAACTAGCCACAGTAACCGCATTTATCAAGCTCGTCTCACTTGCTTGACCTGGCTCCGTAAATGTGCAAAAGAGCTCGGTGACGAAAGTGAAGCCGAGAAATACACCAAAGAAAGAACAGCAATGAAGAAGGAAGCAGGCCTGAAGACGAAGGAGAAGCATCTAGTATCAGAGTCTGTCATGCTTCAACACAAAGTAATTGACTGCCGCTTGTTAGCTAGGCAGTTTGCTCTCGAAAAAAGTGATTCGAACATTGTAGGGAAGGAGAAACTTCTCAACGTTTTAGCTGAACTCAAAGAAGAGATCAGCTTGGCTCCACCTGAATCGATGGCATGTGCTGCGACACAGTTTCGTGATACCATGATGATCTGGATTGATGAGCCCATTTCAAAGAGACGGGTACCAATTCTCAAAGCATGTGATAGCCTAAGAGATACTCTGAGAGCGCATGGCATTCAGGTCGTTGATTCAATGATCCAAAATAAGAGATAACGTAACTCTGAGAGTTTGCATAATGCATTTATTACAACTACAACTTCTGTAACAAAAAAAATCTACAATACAATGTCTCATCTCTTGCCTTCTTTGTGATGGTTCATCCATGGACAAGAATTCATCAGTCACTTTGAGCTCGAGCACATTACCCTTCCATGTGTCAAAGTTTTGATTCTCCGCACGTTTCTGTCCCAAGTTTCTTTTTCTTTTGTCAAACATTTCGTCAATCCATGATTATCCACAACAAACATGATTCCTTTGTCATTGATGTCAGCAACTATAGCATACGTCCAGCGACCGTCAGAACGCCGAATGAAGGCTGCATCCAAACGTTGGAGCTCCTTAACAGACGCTATGAAATTACTCTCATTGAGCCGATCTTGATCTTCAACATCACTACTCCTCGCTTTACTGCTGTCTTGGCCTCTCCTCCGTCTTTCTCTACCAGATCTACTGAGTGACTTCGGGAGAATTATCATGTCTTCATCTCTTGCCGAATCACCTAATTTATAACGAGGGTGTGTGATGGGCTGACGCTGATTTGTTCTCAAACGAAGAAACTCGGTAACTTTTTCTGGAGAGGAAACAATTGTCTTCTGCAGCGAACTCTTCTCGCCACCTATCCCTTTACCTTTACGAGTTCTTGACCTGTTTTCATCTGCATTCTTTTCCCCACCAGTTGTGATATTAGATTTTTTGCTGCTAGTGTCGTTACCAACTTTCCTTGTAAAAGAACGACTCCAAGAACAAGATCTCGACCTGCTTGCATCTGAAATCATCATCTCTTCATTTTTACATGCGCGTTCACTACCATCATTTTGTGTTGCTGATCGACTCCTTGAGCGTGGACGCGTCCATAGCTTCTTCACCCCCTTCATAGTATTTCCGCCGACATTCCTTGTAACTGATTGACTCCTCGAACGTTGCCGAGTCCCAGAATCAATACGTGACCTAGCATTCTCCACCAGTGCAGCAAAGAAAGGAATGCTTGACTCTACATATGCAGATTGAGAGTGGCTTCTTCGTTTGTTAGTGACGTCTCTTCGTGTGGTAGAGCGAGACAGCTTTTGTTTGGAATATGATTGCCTTTTCTCTCCTTCTACTTCTGTGATCTGATGTTGAACTTTGTTACCTGTATTCGTTTTGGATTCTGTGGAGGAGGTCGAAGTTTCATTCAATGACTCTCTTCGACGAGCGTTCTTACTACTTTCGTGAGATGCTAAAGTTGAATCTAGTGTTTTCGCCTCCGACATATCACTCGTATTTGTCACTATCTCTAATGACAACGAATTAGTTGATGGCCCCTCGATGACGATAGTCGGAGCAGAAGACTGGATAGCAGCACTTTTGCCCTTCTCTATAGCCCCCCTCTTCGGTGTAGCCATGGTAGCAGTACCACTTACATTATCATTTTCAATCTCATCCTCAGTATGGCCTTCTTCTGCGTTATTTTTGACTGTGTCTGAAGCTTTTGGTTGAGACCCTTGCTGCACCCATGGGAACATAGTCGTAGTCGTAGACGGGACGTTACCGTCTTCATCATCTTCATCAGAATCCGAGTATACGTCCTCCACAATTACATTTGCCGATTTTATTGCTGCTTTGATGCTATTTGACTTTGATCCTAATTCCTCCGGCTGCTTGGCTTCTGTTATTTGCAGCTGCTCTTCTTCTGCCAACTCTACATGATGATGATCGACCTCCCCATTTGCATTTGGTTCATCATCATCATCATCATCATCACCACCACCACTACCTTCCTCTACGTCAGCTGTTGACGACTTCGCAGTTGAATCAGTAGCACTTTCTTCATCAGATGTGACAGGATTAGTATCCACGATGGCTTCTTCATTCGTGCGATCCATCAATCGCTTGCTTCTGTTATCGTTGCCAAATTCTTCACTGTCTCCACCAACATTGCTAATGTTGTCCTTATCTCCCAAACTAATATCATCTTTATCAGAACTGCTATCATTGTCGTCTCCTCCAGAAGCAGAAGTCGCACCATCATCACCACTCTTCGTCATTGCCATAACACGCCCCGCCTCCAATTTCGCCTTTCGAACCTCCGCAGAACACCTCGAACATCTATCATTCCTCATTCTCACCGTTGGATGGTGTGGACACATCTGATGATGATAAATACTTCCACTTGTAGTGTTACACGTATCGCTTGCATTATTCGAATTGTTGTCTATGCCGTCATCACTAGTACGAGAGCGAATGATTAGAGGAGGATCCGGGGGCGTAGTTATACTTTCGTTGCCGCCACCTGTATCAATATCACTGAGATGAAACTTCGCCATCACTTTCCACATCTCCCGTCTCTTTTTTAGTTGCTTTCGCTGGAAAGATGATGAGGACGATGAAGAATCATCATCGCTGCTATCACTTTCACTATTTTCTGTGGACGAAGGAGGTGAAGGAGACGTACTATCGTTATCATTTCGACGTTTCCTTGGAGATAAAGTCCTCTGTCTTCTCGACTGTCCATCACTATTGCGATCTTTTCTCGGAGATATCGTCCTCTGTCTTCTTAACTGATTGCGATCTTTTCTTGGAGATAAAGTCCTCTGCCTTCTCGACTGTCCATCACTATTGCGATCTTTCCTTGGAGATAAAGTCCTCTGCCTTCTTGACTG
>Ga0209652_1003730_pt1 | contig 11058 bp, 10 predicted proteins | sample SaaInl74LU_5_DNA_FD_184641 | JGI IMG/M metagenome (GOLD analysis project Ga0209652, IMG submission 184641) | Marine microbial communities from expanding oxygen minimum zones in the Saanich Inlet - ESP_74LU_5_DNA (SPAdes) (version 2) | ecosystem: Environmental > Aquatic > Marine > Intertidal zone...
GTACTAATATTTACAACTTACCTATTAAGACGATATGTACGATAAGAACACAAAAAGAAGATCCAACATGCGATGCATCTGGCCATGATCATGCAAGATCCAAGATCCCCAAGACCCGCCTCTGATCAAGATCTACAATATCCGTTACAAACAACTCGATAAGTATCGTATCCAGCACAAAAAGAGGAGGTGATCAGTATAATACTATATCATACACAATGGGATTCTTCAATAAACTCAAGGAAGCCGCTCTCAAAGAGGCAAAGAAGAAAATAATGGAGGAATTGGGCCTTGGTGGCGATGACGATGAAACCAAACCCACCATGACAACTGAGGAGTTTGAAAAAACAAAACCCGACGAGTTACGCAAAGATATTCGCATGATATCTGGTTGCCAGGATCGTCAAACTTCGGCGGATGTGTCCAATGTTTCTTCGTTCCAACTTCCCGATCCTGCAGGTAAGGCCGGTGGAGCGTGTACTTCGACATTGCTGAACATCTTGTATGCAGATGAACAAGTGCCTGAAGATGATTTGAGTTTTGTTGAAGTATTAGAGGAAATGAGAATTAAATTGAAGAGCGGGGGCTATTCACAAATTCCTCAGTTGAGTTCCATGAACCCTATTGATGTCAACACTAAGTTTGACCTCGTACCTGATACGGCTACTGGGACTCGTCGTGCCGTCATGATTGGGATTAACTATGTTGGTAAGTAGACGTTATGAAATTTCTTCATCCCTGTTCAGTGAGAATTACATCAATATTCATTCACATTTAAATTGCTTCATATTCGTAGGTGATGATCCTGGAGAACTTAGCGGATGTTGGAATGACGTGCTTAATATGAAAAAATACATCATCGATGTGCACGGGTTTGAAGAAGAAAATATTGTGATTCTCATGGATGACGGCATTCACACTGAGCCTACAAAAGCGAACATTATCGATGCCTACAAGACGATTATTGCTCAGGCTGAGGAAAATGATGCAATCTTTCTTCACTACTCAGGTCATGGAACCAAGCTCCGTGACGACGATGGAGATGAAAGCGATGGATATGACGAGGCGTTGGTGCCGCGAGATTTTCAAACAAGCGGAATGATTCGTGATGATGACCTGTATGAGCTGCTCTTCAAAAATCTACCCGATGGAGTGCACATGACGAGCTTAATGGACTGCTGTCACTCTGGTACAATTTTGGATCTTCCATATCTCTTCAAGGGAGATGGGTCGCAGACAGAAATGACTCTCGATCCAAATATGAATCTCGATGCGTTCATTGAGAAGTTGACTGGCAAGTTGATGGAGTTTCTTCAAGCAAAGATGGCGGCCAGTCTTTCTTTTTGATTTGGTCAAATGTGTTAGATACTTAAGTGTTGGTAGTTCAGTCTTAGTGGAGATCTTAGAGTTTATTGTACATATCAATCTATTTTCACATGCCATCGGTCTCGCTCACGAGATCTAGTAGCTAATTAGCATTCCTGGCCATTCGTTCGTCATGGTCTTGAAGGGCACGATGTGTCATAGCACCGTTACGAGATCCCTTGAAGCGTTTGCGCAACGGACCTTTGCGAGAGTCCCTGTCGTCTTCTGAACAAGAGTTGCTTGATGAACTGTCGCATCCTTTAGCTGCGTCACTTGGCACTAGATCAGCAGATGATGCTGATCCTTCAGTATCATTTGGATTCTTCGATCTTGACCCAGATTCAGACGATACTACAGTTGCACGCTCATACCGGAGCTGCTTCTGATTTTCGCTTTCTGACGACCCATTTGTCAGACTTGAAGATGAATGCGATGACATCTTGAATTTCCCCTTCTTCCTTTTCTTGGTTTCTCTTCTTGCTTTTTGCAATGCCTCGTCGTGACCTTTTTTTAGTTGAGCAAGAAGATCTGCGATAGGATTGTTGGGCGACTTCGTGTTGTTAGGAGGATTTTGCGGTTTTACTTGGGGTGGAAGATGCCGTGTATGCTGACTGCTTGCGCTTTGTACGCTAACAGTACTTTGGCCTCCAGGAGGAATGGTGGGTTTAGGCACGGCTTGTGGCATCTGGAAATGCTGCATGCCACCATTGGCAACCGTGAAATTACCAACTGGAGCTTGACTCGCGGCTTGAACGTTTTGGAGTAATGCTGCAATATCCATGCCTGCTGCTGGGCTCTGGGTTGGCGGCGGCGGGGCTGGCGGTGATACCGCAGCAAAAAGCTGACTATGGAGTTGATTTATTGTCCCAGGTGAAACTGTGGCCAGTGTCTGTAGTTGCGTTAATAGCTGCGACACGAGAGACTGGGTAAGTTGCTGACTGTTCACACTTGGATGTGTTTCTGGTGGTGGACTGCGATGTGATAAAGGGTTGATTGTCTTAGTGAATATAGATATAGTGAGTAAACAATTCAAATTGTATCACGAAAGCACTTACTTTGTGGGTTGCACCCTGTTGTTCTGTTGTAACAGTGCCTGCAAGTCAAATGTGGGTGCTGGTGCTGGCGTCCCTAGGTTTGCAAAGGCGGCTGGCGCTGGAGCTGGGGCAGACTGGCGGATAGTTGGATTACTGTGTGGTGCGGCGCCAAACGGTAATGCTGCTGCAGGATTAGAGGCCGCTGCTAGCTGCGCATTGTATGCCAACAGAGCGAGAGATGCTTGTGCGTTGGGGGCCATCATTTGGGATGGATTGATTGAACCTGGTACAGAGCGCACCGAGGGCGCTTCAGGAATATAAGAATTTGAATAGTGCGGTGACGTGACACTGCCTCCAATGGGTACAGGTGTTTTTCTTTCCATTGGAGGCAACACAACACCTGGTCCATGCTCTAAACGTAGCTTGAATCTCTCTTCCAAACGCTCAATTTCAATCCTGGCTGCCTCAATCTCTTGCGGAGTGAACTGAGGCCTTTCACACAAGGTGTGAATCTTCTTGCTTAGACAAGATGCTCCTGCAAACTTCTTTGTGATGCGCATAGGATCACATTGTAGCTTGTCTGCAAGAAAAGTTCGAAGTGTCTTTCCCTCAGGCAATGTGATGAGGCCTGAACTGAAGTGATGGATGACCCTTGTAGTATATTCTTCTTCCTCCTCCTGCGGACAGTAGATGAAAAGAGAAGTTATTAGAAGGCATGTAAGGGCAAGGGATGCACCGAGCAGAAACCATGTCTTTACTTACCATCCATTTGCCTTTGCGCAGCCCTTCCTTCTTAGCCTTCGACGCGGCCTTCCTAATACTGCTGTTCATGTCGTCATCGGCAGAACCCCTGCCCCCTGAGTCGTCGTCCTCCTTCGTGTCTGATGATGTGGAATAGTGATCTCTGTTTTCTGAAGAAGATCGGCCCGAATGTTTGGAGGCGTCGTACCGATTACGTAGTTCGTCATCACTTGCTGTGTCGGCAAGAACTTCTAGTGCGTTTTTGTCCTTGTTTGGAGAGGACATATTGTCGGTTTTGTTATCAATACGCTTTGCGATGCTGTTGCTGATATTGATGAATGTTGTCGTTGCTGACGATATCAATAGAAATTACGAATTCGCTTTTGGTGTCAAAAGCAAGGAGTAGTTGTGATGTGTGCAAGTGCTCTTGGCCATCTGATGGAAGGGAGGTAGCGGCCGCTCACGAAGTACTTACTTATGAGGAGCAGCAACAACCTTCACTTTTCAATCAGCTTGCAGCAGTCTCAGCTGTTTTGAGATAAAAGGCCCAATGAAGGCTGACAGGTTGCTAACATAGTCAACGATGACGTCATAATAAAATCTACATACAGTGGAACTAGTATTCTCTCTGACGTTTTTTGACGTATGCGCAAACGTAGCTCAAACAGGGGTTCCGTCGGGCATTTGTCACCCAAATATCAGCTGTTTTGAAGGAAAGGAACGAATTCCGTGGCTAATATAGCTCTGATGACGTAAAGAAACGAATCTACCTACGAAGGAACTAATACAGTCCCTGACGCAATTTACAGAAGTTCACGTTATGAAAACAGATGTCACCTAGGGCAATTTTACTACTCACATCTTCCGGATCAAAATCAATGTTGGAATTCAGTACAACGAATGATGTCAGTGCAAACATGACCTATCTCGGGTGCAACTCTGATCGTAGACTTCCGAATGTACTGATTCCTTCATGAAGCTCTGACGCACTAAGTGCAAACCACGAAGACATAGAAGAGGGCAAGAAGAGGAGGAAGGGCTGAGACTCTCCCCTGCCTCTTAGCCCTCTTCCCCTTTCAGATGTCAGATGACATAAGTAGTACGTGACTTACTTGAAGTCTGAAGTCGAAAGTCAATCAACAACAAAAGCTATCTCAAGTATGGTAGGAATGGGAAGGCAACTCATCCGGAAACAGCAGCATGCATAAAGGGTGCCTGCTGGAGTGATGTGTTCCACAAATAATAGTTGCGAAGCAACTCTATATATGTAGAGCGAGACAGAGTCTACTTGCATGAGTGAGCCTCATCTTGCTTGTGAGTCGAGTGCATTTTGCACTCAAGAAGTCAAACAACATACTTACTTAGGTGCATAGTAAGATCGTTTATGCATGGTTCAAGTCAGGATGAATCTAATGAAGGTTTAGACTTAGAGAGGACTACCTCTTACACTATTTTAAGGAATTGCAATTCTATTCTCAAGCTATGCTATACAATCAGATTTGATTTACTCTTCTTCGTCGGCCTTGAAACCAGCCTTGAGCTCAGCCTCGATATTAGGGGGTACGAAGTCATAGTTAGCTAGCTTCATGGAGTAGTTGGCACGTCCCTTACTCATCGACCTCAGTGTGCTTACGTATTGGAACATATTTGCCAGGGGAACCAGTGCAGAGATTGTCTTGGTGTTACCTCTCTCTCCAAGATCTCCAACTTGTCCACGACGTGAGTTAATATCACCCAAAACATCTCCCATGTATTCTTCGGGGGTAGTGACATCGACCTGCATAAGGGGTTCCATGAGACGTGCCTTGGCCTTGCGAAGACCTTCACGTGTGGCGGCACGTCCGGCAATTTCGAATGCCATGACGGACGAATCGACATCGTGGTAAGCTCCATCGATAAGAGTGGCCTTCATACCCAACACAGGGAAACCAGCAACAACTCCGGATCCAAGAACAGACTCGATACCCTTAAGAACACCGGGGATGTACTCCTTAGGAACGGAACCTCCCTTAATATCTGAAACGAATTCGAAGTCCATGGCACCCTCCTCCTCAGAGAATTCCTTGGGTTCGAACACGATCTTAACACGTGCGTATTGACCAGATCCTCCAGATTGCTTCTTGTGAGTGTAGTCGATTTCAGCGGGGGTGGTGATAGCCTCACGATAAGAGACTTGGGGAGCACCAACATTGGCCTCAACATTGAACTCACGCATCATACGGTCGACAATAATTTCAAGGTGGAGTTCTCCCATACCCTCAATGATAGTCTGGCCAGTCTCCTCGTCACGAGAGAAACGGAAGGATGGATCTTCAGCTGCAAGTTTGATAAGTGCTTCTGACATCTTCTGTTGATCGGCCTTAGTCTTGGGCTCAACGGCAACCTTGATAACGGGCTCAGGGAAGTCCATCTTTTCAAGAATAACGGCATGGTTCTTATCACAAAGAGTCTCTCCGGTGGTGGTATCTTTAAGACCAACAAGGGCGACAATATCTCCAGCAACAGCATGTTTGATCTCAGTTCGTTCGTTGGCATGCATCTCAAGCATACGTCCGATACGCTCATTCTTTCCCTTCACGGAGTTATACACAGAAGTTCCAGCCTCCATAACACCAGAGTAGATACGGGTGAATGTAAGAGTTCCGACGAAAGGATCGTTGGCAACCTTGAAAGCAAGAGCGGAGAAGGGCTCGGCATCTGATGAGTTACGGACAGTTTCCTCATCACTATCTTCCTTGACACCCTTGATAGCAAGAACATCAACAGGACTGGGGAGGTAGTCAACAACAGCATCAAGAAGGGGCTGAACACCCTTGTTCTTGAAAGCAGTTCCGGTAAGCACGGGCACGAAGCTCAAGTTCAAAGTTCCCTCACGGATCAAATTCTTCAAAGTGGCAGTATCGGGTTCATTTCCCTCCAAGTATTCCATCAAAGCATCCTCGTCTTGCTCAACGGCAAGTTCAACAAGCTTCTCACGCCACTCAGCAGCCTTGGCTTTGAGCTCGTCATCAACAAGGGGCTCGTCAGTGACTTCATCCAAGGGGATGACGTCAAAAGAAGCACCCAAGTCCTCTCCCCTCCAAATAATAGCCTCCATGGTGACCAAGTCAATAACACCCAAGAAATCACTCTCAGTTCCGATAGGGAGCTGAAGCACGGCAGGGGTAGCACCCAACATCTCAATGATGGTATCAACACAGAAGTAAAAGTTGGCACCAGTACGATCCATCTTATTCAAGAAACACATACGGGGAACCTTGTACTTATCAGCCTGACGCCAAACAGTCTCAGTCTGGGGTTCTACTCCGGCAACACCGTCGAAAACAGCCACGGCACCATCCAACACCCTCAAACTACGCTCAACCTCCAAAGTGAAATCAACGTGACCAGGTGTATCAATGATATTAATCCTGTGGTCCCTCCACTCGCACGTGGTGGCAGCAGATGTAATGGTAATACCACGTTCCTTCTCCTGTTCCATCCAATCCATGGTAGCACCACCCTCGTGGACCTCACCAATCTTGTATGATTTTCCAGTGTAGTAAAGGACACGCTCGGTGGTGGTGGTCTTACCGGCATCGATGTGTGCCATGATTCCAATGTTACGGTACAAGGGAATATCGATCTTACGGTTTGGTGAGGAGGAGGCAAGCTCAAGGTCGATGTCTTGGGACTGAATGACGTTCAAGACGAGAGCGGACTGTTGTTTGTTTCGTTTTGTTTGATTCAGTCAAGTGTGTGTGGAGGAACATGAATGTTAGAAATAATACATGAAAAGGAACATCACAAATAGTATGTGCTCTATTTCTTTGCAATAACGAGTCTCGTCCGTACAATAATAGTAGAGAGTCACATTCGCTTGTATGGAGCACAGCGCATTCAGTTAATTGCATGTTTAGGACCCACCTTAGCATCACAGCTCTCAATCTTTTGGATAGATCCAGAGTTGACAGATGAACGGACACCATTTCCGAGCTTGGAAGGAACGAAGGCGGTTGTGCCGAGGGCAAGAAGGAGCACAGAGGCTGCTTGAGAAAATTTAACCATGATGAATATTATTTGATGTGTGGCTGAGTGAATTGCCTACTGACTTGAAAAGTGAGTCAAACGGTAGGCGAGGCAGTGTGTTCTTTGGCAGCGCCGATGATTCAGTGGTTCGGATGGCTCAGGAAAACTACTGTAAAGTGACGCACTGAGCAATCAACGTGGCTTTGAGCGGAGTGGGCTTGCTTGTGTGCTGGAACCCTTTTGTTGGAGACTCCCTTTGGAACACGATCTTTTTGACTCGACTGTTGCCTCTGGCATCTGGCACTTGATCTGACTGACACCTGACACCATCGAGGCCATGGCACTCCGTCCGTCCATCCAAAAGTTGTTACCAGCAACTCGAAGCTGCCCTTTCAACACCACAATATTGTACACAACAAAATGAATCACCTAGTCGCCCTAGTAACCGCAGACTTCCCCTACGCCACAGAGACTCTCTGCCTCTTCATGGCAATACAGGGTGCCATGACCGTGCGCAAAGGGGCCAATTCCAAAAAGAGCATGAATTGGTTCCACGCCTTCTTAAAATCCACACTCACCGCCTATTCAGGAGCAGCATTCACCAATATGTTCATGGGACGACCTACAGCAATGTTCTCGAATGACATTTTCTTTGGAGCATGTGTCATCGGCTTTGTGATTGTGAATTACCTCCCCATGGATATCGGGTATCACTTCTTCAACACATTTCTCGGCGAGGCGTTGTACACGGTCTTCAGTCAAGTGTTCCGAATGGGCGGTGTTACCGGCTTTTCGGATGCGGCATACGCAGCTTTTAAGGATACACCGAGCGTGTGGTACCCCACGCCGATCTTTGGTCCGATCCTCTTTCCCGTGGCGTTGGGAAATATGGGTGGTTTTTTCATGAAGGGATTTGATGCCTATTTGGAAAAGGGGATGCCTTGGTTGTTTCAGCAGGCGTTGGCGAGTGCAACCTTTTATCACTTTTATGCACATGATGCGGAGGGGTATGTTGGACAAACGGTGCGGGGAGTTGTGAAACCGTTGGGTATTGCATTCATGACACTCATGGGTGCAGATGAGAAGGAGCGTGAAGATGATGTACTATTTGCTAAAGTCATCGTCGGAATCTTTATGCTTGTCATGGCTGTTGTAAGGATGCCTCAATTCTTAGGGCCGAGTTATAGTCCCTTTACGGCATTGGGTGGTATGATGAATAGCAAGAAGAGCAAGAAAGTGAATGTGGCTCCAAAGTCGAGTAAGAGTAAGAAGAACAAGGCCAAGAAACAATGAGCAATGAGGTGATGTTGGCGCATTAAAGGAAGCGGATTGGAACACCAGCATCAAAGGGTTCTGCCTCACATTATCACCATAGTTACAGCCGGGCACCTATTGAGTTGATACGAATAAATGATACTTATTATACCTTTTATATCATGAGTTGATTGAATTCATTTCTTTACTTCAACCGCAGTGTAGGTCATCCCACTAATTCAGTGTAATGAATGGGTTTACTCGGATGAGGTGGCAGGTTGCCTATTCAATGGATGCGTATGTGTGCTGGCACGTGGGGCAAGAAAAGGGACTGATTTTACATGCCATCCAAGAAGCTGACAAGATTATTGCTAGTCTAAAAGATAGAGAATGAAAAGAGTGTATACAAATAATAAATGATCTGACTAGATGGCTTTCTTCTACTTGATTACTCTTGAATGAGAAGAGACAATGCTCCTGCTTCATCGTCATCACAAACCTAGAGTATACTCCCCATTACTCTCCGGTACGATTCCCTCAACAAAACCAGGACTTCCTAGATCTGGGTTGCGATACATTGCAACAGAAACCAAATCGCCCGTCTTGACAAATGAGTTCCAACCATCAAGCATTTCTTCGGATTTGGGAACAGTTCTTTTGTATGGAGCACAGTCGTCTCCAAAAACAATCGCACCTTTCTCTGCAACTTTAAGCAAATTCTGTAAATCATTTACAACACCATTCCTTGAATGCTCTCCATCTACAACTATGAGGTCACATTTTTGGCCATTCATTGTTTCTCTGGCATTTTTTAAAGTCACTTTAGAATCTCCCCAAACAATGTGAAAGTGATCTCCGAACTCTCTATCCATTTTCTCTGCAGTCGGTAAAGATGATCCAACTTCTTTGAGGTCCCAGCCATAGTAATAGACTTTGATTCCCTTTTCCAGGTCCAAGAAGGACAAGAAGAGCATTGCTGAATGGCCACCGTTAAATCCTGTTTCGCAAACATTCACCCTCACCTCGTTTTGTTCTAGTTGTTGCTTGTGCTGAATCATATGCTGAACAGCTTCAATGTATCGGTAAGTTTGATAAGGGTTAGTCCCCACATGTCCAAAGTATTTCCTTACAGTTTTGCTGTGCCATTCATTCAATTGTTCCCATGATTTGGTGACTTTGGGATCAATAATAGGCACAATTTCTTGCTTTCGAAAATCTTTGGGAACTCTCACACGTGTGTCATTCTTTTGGAACAAAGTACCACTACCATTAGTACTGTTCTTTCTGTCGCGTTTGTGTAGATTGAATTGTGGATGCACACAGAAACCCTTGCTTAGCAGATCTTTAACTGCTTCTTTATCAGATGTGTCGTACGACTTCTTCAAGTATTCAACTCTTGCATTGCAGTCAAAGCTAGTATTCTCATATGGGCATGTTCCACAAAAGTGGGAGACGAAACTATTATTTGTTACGTCAGTGAAGAAGACTTCCATAGCTCTCATATGGGGAGATACATCGTCGTGATTGTATTGATCAGAAATAACATACCCATTCAAACGAACCCGACGATAGAAGGCGAACAAAGCAAACAGAGTATTCTCGTAGGATTCAACACTCTTGCTAAATCGCAAAACCGCAATATCACGAATCTTAGAATCAGCTAATGATGTTTTCTTCATACCCTTCAGTAGAAAGATAGGAACATCTATATCCTCTCTATCCATGGCAGCTGCAGGATTGGTTTCGTCTAATATGGCAAAGTTGTTTTCCTCGAACCTTTTGCTAACTTCATTCACACAATCTTCATCTTCAAGGACCAGCCAGATGGCACGTTTTTGTGGATCACACGAAGCGTTTTTTTGTACCGCGCGTTGGTTTATGGCAGCTGCCAAACTTGCACTACCCACTTGATGGCAATCATTGCCACTATCAACCTCAACATAATCACCTTTCACCATAGATTTAATTATTTCAGAAACTGCTTCAGGAGCTTGTGCTTGTGGCCACATCCACATGATACCGGACGAAGGCTTCAATGACTCAATGACTTTGATGCAACTTGCTGAAGCTGTAACATAATCAAAATCCAATTGATTTGTTTGCGGCAAATCAATGGATTTTTTATTGTTGTCAACTTGTACTGAATTCCGGGCAAGTGGCTCCAACTTGAGCAGTGATACAATGACAAAAAGGATTGTGAAAATAAGGGTGAGCTCAACTGAGCGGGCTCCTCCTCTGCGCCTACGCCTCCGTTCGGACAGTGCCGCTTCTGTTGGTGGAGGGTCCATGGCCATCTTATTTTTGTCTTTAGCACAATAGGTACAGTATTGTAATTACAGGGGATTGCTCGAACTATCCCCCGGGGATGATAGATAGATTATTTTAGTAGGGGGGATTATGAATTTTGGCTAGAAAGTTCTCCTTTCTCTACTGATCCTCGGGTCTAGAGAGTAGCTACTAAAATAATCTATCTATCTATCTATCTAGATAGATAGATTGCTAGAGAGGCTAGAGGCTAGTACATATCCGGTATGTATCTGAAACTAGGGTATCCTGTCCTGGAAGACCCCCGATGACTTGAGGCCTTGAGTGTGTTCAGTGTGAGTTTAACATGCACTGCACCTAGAGGCCTCATTTTTGCGATCCAACGCAAGAA
>Ga0209652_1003731_pt1 | contig 11057 bp, 6 predicted proteins | sample SaaInl74LU_5_DNA_FD_184641 | JGI IMG/M metagenome (GOLD analysis project Ga0209652, IMG submission 184641) | Marine microbial communities from expanding oxygen minimum zones in the Saanich Inlet - ESP_74LU_5_DNA (SPAdes) (version 2) | ecosystem: Environmental > Aquatic > Marine > Intertidal zone ...
CCCCAACCCAATTTGATGATAGTTGACAGCGGTTTTGTTCACTCCATTGTGCAATCTATACCCTACTTTATTGGCTCCTGCAAGGTAGTTTCCAAAATCAAACTGAGAATGAATTGAATGGGTTGAGTTAGAGAGCGAGACACAAGCTACCGCCAAAAAAAAATCAGAGCTGAGCTCAGCTCTGATTTAATTTCCCGCCACACAAACACACCACAAAAAGAGCAAAACATACAAAACAACCATGTGAGTACACACCGTTAGAGCGCACCTATAACCACATTGAACCCAAACAAATACGCGGGATGTCTTTAGGAGATATGTCCCTAGCCATTTATAATTTAGGCGACCGATTTATATTCACTCGATAAAGAGATATAATCGGTCCAAAATGGCCTATTTTGCTAGTTTAGTCGCTCGTATGAATCTAGGCATGACGCATGTATGTTCACCTATGCAGCTGCTGTAGTGCGAGTATATTGCATATGATGACTCCCAGTGGCTTAATCGAAAGGTAATAACATGTACTATCAAGTTATGGCCGGTGGTTGTAGTTAAAGGGTCGATTTTGAGGTGTAGAGGCAACAGTTTCAGTCGATTGTGTGTTTTGTGCGTAGTTTGTTAGCAAAAATCCCAGCTCTGATTTTTTTTCAGCTCTGATTTAATTTTGGCGGTAGCAAGACACATATAAAATGAGTACAGAACACATATGTATCGTACAAAAACGCACTCACCGTATGAATTTCACAGTGATGACCTATCTTGTCAAGAACAGCTTCTTCAAAAGAAAACTCATTATTGGACCCTACAGAATAGACAAGACAATCCTTCTGATCCGATATCCGATGCAGATCACAAATCCATTTCTCCCCATCGCCCAACCTGCCAATTCTACGTTCATGCTGACAAACAAAGTCAGGTTCGTAGTTGTTTTGGTAGAAGTTACCCGGCTTTTTGGGCATGTTATAATATCTTGGTGGGAGCCCCACCGCCCCTCCCTGAATGGGAGGTAAATTGGGTTAAAGTTGGGAGACATATCTTTCACCTTTTCCTTCATTCGGTCCCAGGTCCGAGACGGAATATCGTCAAAGAATCCCAGCGATTCACGTTTTGCTACATGAAAATCATTGCTGTTCCTTGGCAATATGCTATCTTTTGTAGCAGCGGCAATGCAATCGTTGAATCCAACAAATCGACTGTGTGACCATAATGTTAGCCCGCACATCATGACAAGTGGGATGCCAAATAAGACTTGGACACTACTATAGACGCGATGTCTACGAGGTGAATGTTGCTGTGGCTCCATTCTTGCTTATCAACGCCCAGCAATAGCAAAGCAAGCAGATGAATTCTATGTATGTCTTCGAATTTTTGCTTTGGAAACTCTCAAGGATTCATGTCGCAGTGTGCTTCTACGTAGGAATTCATATTCTACACCTCGAGTTGAATTGCAATATTCCATCTTGTTCCATAATATTATTGTGAGCGATTTGTATGTACTTCGTATACTTGTTGTTGCATCGACGAAGATCGCGACGATAGATGAATACATATGCGTTGGTAGCGTGGTTGGTAGTATTGAAGCAGTAATGATACAGCAAAACACTTGATGTTGGTTTGAGCTTGATTCCTATATTTACGCACAGCAAAAATAATGGCAAACGACAAAATAATAAAAGAGGACAGCACTGCATTAAACGATGATGATGAAATCAAATCATCGTCTAATAATAATGATGCAACCTCAGACAATGATGGTGATACAGCCACCGACTCATACGACAATGACGAAGAAGATGATGATGATGATAGTCTGTCACAAGATTCCTATCAAGATGACGACAGAGGCAGACCACTCCCAATGCCTCCCTTGAAATATGCTCGTATCATGGGATCTCTCCCCCGTGATAATAACAACGACATTAGTAATAACTCCACTACTCCTCCTTCTTCGTGTGCCCTCTCTGTAAAGGTGACATGCTCTACAATGGGTAGAGTAGTGCTACGTCCATCTGCAGATTATAAATCACATCATCATGATCACGCGTCAATATCAGAAGCAGCAGCAACAGGCGGCGGAGGCACAGCAAGTACATCAGCAGGTGTACACATTTCCGAATACGAAGATGACGAAGACGCCGACAGATCATTCACCAAAGTATGTCACGTAATCGCCATGGGATTTCAAGATGGTAAAATTAGATTGGTCGATGCATTATCCGGAGGGTCGGTATTGTTCGGATCGTCACTGGGAGATGGTGGTGCATGGTTTGTCAATCCGACATTAGCCAATAAACGTCCGGATGATCCGGAGAATGAAATTGTGGCACTTTCGTTTGATTCAAGTTCGACGTATTTGTGTGCCTTGAATGTTCGGGGGGATGCGGCAATTTTTGGACCTTTGGAATGGGGGAGACAGTCTCAGAGAGTGTCAGTTACTGATACGAAGGGAGGGACTCAAAAGCAGCAGCAGCAGGGATTCTTTGCAGCGTTTGTTGGTGGTGGCACGTCAGATGAACGAAAAGTTACAAATAGTGGCAATGAAGAGAATACTAATCGTGTCCTTCGGCCGCCATTTACATTGAACAAACCACCAACATCAACAGTGCGATTTTCCTACGCAGATCAACAAGGGGGCTGTCATCCTGTATGCATGGCACTCGATCCAGCATATGGAAAACGAAAAGAGAGGGCACTCTTGGTTGGATTCAATGATGGAAGACTCATCTTTTCCAAACTGCAGGGTGGAGGTGTCACCGCTGGAGTTACATCATTTTTCGGGGGAGCAGCAGCTGCGTCGACAGTGAAGAAGTCGGATTCAGTTATATATCAGGGGATGGGTTCCAGCTCTGTTGCTTCTGGTGACAAATTTGGAATCGAGGCTATTGCTTGGAGAGGTGGATTGGTGGCGTGGGCTGATTCAAGTGGAGTGAGACTGTTTGATATTGAGTACATGTCACGTATTGCGCATATTGATAGACCAACTGGTGCTAGGAGTAATTTGTATCCGACAATTTCATCGCTTCGGCCCTCGATTATGTTTGAGAGATCCGATTCGCTGCTGATTGGATGGGGTGATTGCTTAATGGCCATGGTAATTCGTGATGCCAAGTCATCAGCTGTCAAGAAAGATGGACCAACCCCAAAGGAAATCAAGAAGAAGACGGTCGATTGTACAATGGCATGGGAGTTAGATTGTGTTGCTTGCAGTGTGGTGCCCTTGGATGAAAAACACGTAGCTGTTCTTGGACTAGTGCCTTCTGCTGGTTCGTCCTCCTCATCTATTAATGATACCGCTGAATCTGAGTATGGGGACAGTCGGATTGCTGGAGGAGATAATGTGATAGAGCTTCAGGTCATAAACAGAGAAGATGGGAAATCAATATCAAACGATAGCCTCCCGCTGGCAGACCAGATATACACAAATAGTGTTGACAATAGCATCAAGCGTATCAGAACAGGTAATGCTTCGGAGTTCACTTTGCTTTCTTCTTACGCTGTATCAAGAATGGACGACTCAGCAGAATTTGAGGCATTAGATGATGGGGAGAAAGCCGTAATCGAAAGAGAAGTAGATGCCGTTAGTGTCAGTAGGACGAAGAAGTCTGCATCTAAACAGTTTTCTGATTTACACCGGCGGTGGAACTTGGCAAACGATGTCTGTTCATCTGGGAAGGAAATATTACAAGACTCGTTAGCCTTTCATCACGAAGAAGAAGAAGACGACGAATCAACCTCGTCCCAATTGAGTGCATGCAGTGACAACTATGTGTTTGCATTATCAGAGCCAATTAATCCAGACATTTTGTCATCAGATTTGGATCACTCCGCGAGGTCATCGCCACCCATTATGGCTGTAGTTTATAGCCATGATGTGTGTCTCGTGCAGACACGAGATGTAGATGATGTGGTATCATTTGCACGATCAATGGGTAAATCTGCACTTGCATTGAAGTATGCATTAGCACATCGACGAGACATGCGACGACATGAATTAGACCTTTTGGTTGACAACTACTTCTCAGCCTTGCTCCGTTTAGGTAGACATTCTGCTGCTGGAAAGTCTCTCTCTTTCTCTCGGGTGAAAATTGCTGCTGAGTCGTTGCCGATACTTCTGGGAGGAGACTCGCGCATGTGGCAACGTTGGATATTCATGTTTGCTAGAATACCTGGTGGTCTCTTTCTGATAAGAGAAAAGATACCTGTGAGAGATCCTCATTTACCAAGTTACGTCTTTGAAATGGTATTAGAGAAAATGCTGGAGGAAACAGTGGACCATCGTTCACAGGACAACATAATTTCAGACGACTATGATGTGCATGACGCTGCGTCAGACAAGATGACTGATTTATTCCTTGAAACACTTCGCAGCTGGGGTCCAACTTCTTGTCTTCGAAAACGGATACAATTGCAGCGATATTTCAGCCAAAAGTCTAGGAACAATTCAACCTCTGTTGCTTTCATCAAACAAGCAGAAAAAGACCTCCAAAGAAGGATCAGCCAGACTGCATTTGGGGTTTTGTCCGATGCAAAGGATTCTGCATCCATGATCGAAGACATTTCGACCCGACAAGCTATTGATGCTTCGAAAGATTCATTATTTGACGTTGAAAATTTGATTGACAAGTTTTCTTCCAGGCTTCAACTGAATGGCACGTCAACCAGCCAAGATTGTCAATCCTCAAGAATTTATGTGGGAAGGAAGAGTGATATCACAATTATTTTTGCCAGTGCCGAGCTTGAAATGATGAGAGAGAGGTTTGATCGCGCACTTGGTTATTATCTATCAATCGGCAGCTCATTCATGACTGAGTCGCTGCCTTTGCTTCAAGAAACTGCAGTTTTGATGGTGAATCACTCTCAGGAGAAAATTGCACTGGCTGAAGTCACAGGAAACAAATATGATCACGTGCTATCATTGCTTGAAATGCACCAACTTCAATACGTTCTGTTGAACAGAAATTATTCATTTGTTGACAAAAGTGAAGGCAGTACCGAGCCACCTATTGTCGCTCTGATCATGTTAGTGGGTCTATCGAAAGCCGGGAGCTTTTTAATGGATTGCTTATCTCCACCAGATTCAAAGGCGGACGCTGATGCAGAGATGGAAAACAACACAAACTCGAGTAATGATTCGAATCTACCGCTTGATGCCATTGCAACTCAATTAGCTTCTAGACCGAAACTTCTATATTGGTTCTTGTTCCAAGTATTCACAAAGAGGCCAGACATGTACGTCAAATTTCCAACGACGTCCGTCCCTCCTTTGACCATTACGAATCTCCATCGGGCACAATTCTCGCTGTTCCTAGACTACGCCAACGAGAGTGAAGGTGAAGTGATAAGTGAGCCAATGACTTCAACTTCTATGACAGTCGATTCAGATTCTCCATTCATGTCTTTTCTTCGGGCAACAATTCCTCACGGTGGTGTGGATGCAGTAACAGTCAGAGAAAGGCTGGGCTCATACCGAGGTGGCAGAACAGATAATCCCGTATTTGCACGGGAGCTCGCCTTTGTAACGGAGAAGTTTGGTAAAGGAACCCTTGATGAGGCAAAAGAGGTCTTAAATCTGTACCTTTTAGGTGCGAAGAATTTGTCAATGGCAGTTGCATTTGCTGAAAGAGACACAAAACATTCGAAAGATCTCTGGAAGATGCTCGTGGAACACTGTACGATATCCGATCCATCAAGTGATGCAAGCGAAAAGGGTGCCTTGTTCGGCTCGCTTCTTGAAGCTGCAGCACACTGTGGTGCGGACTTGGCGTCACTTGTGTCTAGTATCCCCGAAGGAATGTCAATTGAAGGACTGAGGCCCAAGCTTATCGCTGCAATTGCAGATTACCGTCACAAGGTGCGAATCCACGAGTACACAGCTGATGCACTTGCGGAAGACAAAGTCAGTTTGCTTCGTGAGTTGTGCCATCTATCACGCCGCGGTGAGAGGGGCATTGACATGAAAATGAAAGACGGTGCTCACAAAAAAGATTCTCTCCCTAGCAACAAACTCAGTCTGCTTCAGCGGCAGAGGATGAAATCAGGCACGGCAACAATGAGACACCCCAGTTCGTTCTCGTTATCAATCAGATAGTAGATAACTGCTAATATAACATTGATTTTATCTCCCTGGTCCGCCCGTACTACTACTCTCATAACCAAGAAGAAGAATACCGAAGATGGTAACAAACGCTGACATAAACCATCTCGTAACCTCTCGTGGTCTCGTAACTTCTCGATAATAAAATATACCCCAAAGACCTGCGACTAATAAAGCCGCTTGAGAAGCTGGATAGCCCACTCCCTGTCCAAGTTGTTGCACTGCTACTATACTACCCACATTTCCAAGAGACCAAAGCGTTCCCGCCGTTGCGCCAGGTAACCACATTACCTTGAAATGAAACGGCGGCAGTACTGCATATCCCTCCCTGATTGACTTTAACTTGGCAATCATGTACAAGAATCTAAAAATCCACATCCATATTGTAACAAGCAAGGCACCAGTGCCAAAAGATATGACATAACCGAGTCCACCGGTATCACCTTTGGAATAGTGCATTGGTACCAAACAACTTCCACCCCACGTCCCACAAAGAAGAGCAGAAATCAGACCTAAATTCCGTCTCTGAAACGTTTTGCCACAAACGATAATTGCCCCACTGCCAGGAGTTGCTTGTTTTTCTCTCCCCGGTGAAGCAGGCGAGATCTCCAATGAATTCGCAAGAGGATTGGACGGGGACGGTTCATTCTCATATGATGCGGATGATGTAGAACCATCATTCAAAAATGCATCTTGCTCATCTTCTTCAAAATCATAATCATGATCACTACTCGTTGCTTCATGATCATGATCAGTATTATCCACCCAATCAGAAGCGGAATAGTAGCTCATCCCATACAAGCCACCCATAATCAACCAAACCGCCAAATACGCCATAACTTGCGACTTGGCCGGCTCTTTGAATATTATATTCCCCCAGATGAAACTAACCATGACGATGGATGATGCCACAATCCCCTGTGATATGGCCAATCCGGCATTTCGAATGGCAAAGATATTAAATGCTCCACCGGGTACCCAAAAAAGGCCCGAGACGACCCCCCACCATGTGAAGGTAACTTGCTGTCCTAATAGAACGACTAGCCAGCTGGTTAAGAAGCACATGAGACTTTTGTAGGATTGCATCACTAATGGATCTATATCGACTTTGGTGGCTGCGTCGCCTTTGATTGGGACAGCGAAGGAGCCGAAGCCTATGGCTCCGACGAATGCTGCAAACCAGCCCAACACAAGATTTGGTTCCGCCATGTTTTAAGTTATATGATGTTGCTGCTCTTATCAGCAACCACCACACCACTTGACACTGCGAAGCTGGTAGAGATCGTTTGTAATGACAAAGAAGATGACTGCTGCTGTCTCGCAACGCCTTTTACTAATGCCTGCACCACACAACAACAACAATGGAGTGGCATTTTGGGCGCAAATTTCCGAATCGGAATTCAAATGTCTTTGTCGCCGAAATATCGCTCATACCATTCCACTTCCACTGTTTGATGGCGACGCGACGATGACAATAACATCATCGGTTACCTACTCGTTGGTGGCGTAACTTGGCAGTAACAACTCATCCTATCATGGCAATAACTGGTTCAAACAGCGTCGTCGTCGTCAATCTCGTGGCAGTGGTAGCGTCACTCGCTACCACTGCCAGCGCAAGAAGTCAGCACATGATGTGCACATCACCCGCATTCCTCGGCCATCATCATCCTCAAGTTGCTCACAGACAACAACAACATTCCAGCACTACGTTATTTGGTGGTTTCGGTGGGGTATCATCCAAAGATAAAAAGGACAAGAAGAAAAAGGGTGGTGGACAATCATCTACAAACAAAAAGATGACTCCTCAAAATGCAAAAAAGGCAAAGCAACAATTACTAGAAAGGTATGGTGGCGATCTGAACATTGGAACTCAAGAACGCATCGACAAGTATTTAAACTCATTAGAGCCTCATCTCAAGGAGGCAGCAGAGCTATACAAAACAACGACACAATTCGACGCGCTAATTGCACCAATGACTCCAGCTGATCGTAATCGACTCATCCCTCCAGTTCAATTTGAAATGGCTACCTCAGATAAGGCCAAATTGAAATCATTAATGGAGGAACACAAATTGACAGAGATTGATTTGCACAATGTATTTCAACAAGCTACATGGGATGCAAGTGCGGATGCCAAGGCTACTCAGGCGGACATTGTGGGAGGGAAAATGAAGCCAGAATTGCAACAGCGTATTGATAAGGCATGTTCGTTTGTTGTGGATGCTACCAAGACAGAGGGGGCAGTCGGCAAAATACTTGATGTTGGTTGTGGTCATGGTTCAATTGTCAAGTCACTTGTGGATGCTGGACTAGAGGAGCCGGATATGTATGTAGGTCTTGATTTGAGTTCGGAAATGATCAAGAATGCCGTTGATAGGTATGGTTCAGCTAGGAATGGACGGACTGGAAAAGGTCGTGTCTTTGTTGCAGATGACTTTTTAGCACATGACTTCTCAGTATATGGTAATGAAGATTCGAATGATATCTTTGACGGAGTCATATTTTGTTCTGCGCTACATGACCTACCAGATATGATAGGTTCAATTACCAAGGCGGCATCTGTACTCAGATCGTCTGGTGGCAAGCTCGTTGTAGTTCACGCACAGGGTGCTCAACATGTATTGGGACAAAATCAGGCCAATCCAGTCATGGTTTCTAGAGGGCTACCCACTGCGAAAGAATGGTCTGAAATGCTAGCAGAACACCCTGAGTGGGGATTAACTTTGGAGCACGAACCTGCTGATCCACGGTCTGATGGGGATTTGAAATATGGCTACCTCACAGTACTGTCTAAGATATAAAAGTCTAATTAAAAGCTAAGCTTTGCACCGTTATGATCATACAGTTACCAAGCATCATGCAACACCACATACACCTAGAGGCATTTCTTCTCCTTCGCTTTCTTCTTCCTCTTCTGATGCGTCTTTGTCCTCGATTGTATCTTCTTCCTCCCAAAACACTCTAATCAAGTCCACTTCAACATCCACACACTTTTGTTTATGGAATTTGTACATGTTGGGTATATCAAACTTCATTTCTGCAACAACTTCCACATTGAGCCCCCACTTGTCTCTAAGTAGTTTCACTAGGAATGGACGAGTGGATGTTTTGTGAAATGAGTAAACAGATCTCCGTGCTAGACGAATTGCCGTCTTTAAGAATTGGACATCAATACCTTCATTATTCTTTGTACCAAATGGTGGGTTGGTAATCACAGTATCAACCATTTTTGATGGTAGCGGTATTCCATCGTCTCGATTGTCTAATTTTGGATCCAGCAGCAGTAATTCATTAGGTTGTGTTGATGATGCCGATCCTCTGCCTCCTTTTCCTCTACCCCCTCCACCGCGCCCTCGCCCTCTACCTCTGCCTTTACCTCCACGGCCTCCGCCACCATTTTGATTCTTCTTTGGCGGATCATACTTCAGTTTTGCCATTATGAGTTCCACTCCCATACAACAACCATCTTCATCCTCACTGCAACTTCCAATTAATTCCTCTTCTTCCAGCATCTCCACATTCTCACGTGCCAGATCTAAAGCATCCGAGTCACAATCAACTAGATACACAAAATCGCTCTTGACCATTGCAAATGCCAATCCAAGATTTCCTGTTCCGCAGCCGAGATCCAATATAGTTCTTCCTTTGCCAGCATCTCCCTTGGCGAGAGCCGTGAGAACGATTGATGCCGCCAGATTCACTGAAGTTGGGTACTGCTCCAGCTGAATTTTGGGGTCGGGGAAGATCCTGTTTGGTATAGATGATAGGCACGATTCTAGATGCTTCTGTTTCATGGTTGCCACAATCACCTATTGCCCGAGTATTGTATCGGTTGAGGATAAACCGAGCACCTCGTTTGAATGAGCAGGTTGATGTGTAGAATCGGGCAAAGCCGATTCATACCTTATGTTGGCAACGTATGGTGGAACTTGACTACCATAATTAATTCCCACGTACAATCAATACGCGGTCAGACAAACCGAGCGAAAGTTTTTGCCATCTTCACCAAAGCAAGTGGTGAGTAAGTAAGTCTAGAGGACGTAGGCAAGTGGTTCACCACAATGAGGCTATATACTTAACACAGCTATCACTTTTCCCTACTACTCAAGTTACATCCTAGCCCTTCTTTCATAATATATTGTATTGGAGTCAGAGATACCAGGTGGCTAATCCTCTGGTATTCAGTAAAGTGCATCACTTTTTCAGTCTTACTTCAATTCAACCTACTACTCTACCAGATTCACAGCGAAGGATTGTCCTCTTTGGATGATTCAACCGGCAGGTAATGATAATGAGCGAAGTCGAAGTCTCTTCAGAAAGTCTTTTCTAGGTGTAGTGTTTGTTGGAGCGGCTCTCTTTTTGAATGCAGCAAGGGGCGGCATCACGCAGAATGTATCAATATTCGATATCCAGAACTAATGCTCGACAATATCAGCAGACATCATGTAGTTGCTTTCCCTAGGTTAATAGCTATTAATACGGACCCTATGAGGGTTTCTTCGTATCAAGGCTCTACAAAGTGTAGACATTGATGGGTTGAAGTTGAAGATTGGACTTGGGGCAACGAAGGTGGGTTGTTTCATGTTCCCTGGCTTATAGTTATAGCTGGACTACACCATACTGTTGGACCCCCGATAAAAGAATTCCGCCCCCTGAGTCCTGAGTGACTTCACCATCTATCTATACTTGCAGGTGTGACTCTCAAGAAGATTTCGTCAGGACTAGCAAAGAATAATTCATCTTCCATATGATAAGTCTTCGCCTTCGCCTGACAAGATGCATCTCTCCTCAACTTCAGAGTCCACTCTATTGCAGGGCCCTTTGCATGTAGCCATTCTTCAAGATCTACTGAATTCCTGGCTTCATCAGTCCCTTTCTTATGCAGCAGCACCAGCAAAGCAAACAGAGACTTATCAATTCCTACGTACAATCAAACGCGGTCAGACACAGAGACGGCAAGCGC
>Ga0209652_1003732_pt1 | contig 11052 bp, 8 predicted proteins | sample SaaInl74LU_5_DNA_FD_184641 | JGI IMG/M metagenome (GOLD analysis project Ga0209652, IMG submission 184641) | Marine microbial communities from expanding oxygen minimum zones in the Saanich Inlet - ESP_74LU_5_DNA (SPAdes) (version 2) | ecosystem: Environmental > Aquatic > Marine > Intertidal zone ...
ATTATGGTTCGGTGTAGATCGATTTATGGGGAAGATGGGAGAAAGCTGATCCTATGTACTGATTCCTACGTGGTGTTTTACTAGGCGCTCCAACTTTTCCACCAAAGTTCCGCACGTGATTTATTCAATCCTTGCCTTGGTTGAACGACCACCCTCTGGATATTACAGTATTAGAAACCTCTAACATGGACCCTCTGGCAGCAACAGAAGCACCACCACCGCCACCAAAACCTCCCCAGCAGTTGCGAGTTGGGGGGATAGGGATGAGGAATAGAAATAGAGGTAGGGGCAATAGTGATAGCAACCAGCAAATTCCTACTAGAGGTGTTACAGATAGACGGCTTGGGCAATGGGCATATCTCCATCATGCAATTGCTTGCATTGCGACGCGGAAGTGGCAGCTCTTCACTGCCATAATATGTTATGTCATGGTTTTCAAATTGAACTACGATGACGTCGTCCAAACTCCGAACAAAAATCACCGAACACAATTTGTTGACTCTGATATTCGTCATCCTACCAAGAACAGCGATGCACCAGATGAGGGCGCTGCCATCGTGCGATACAATACAATGCCTGAAGATACAGAGCCAAAGGAGAACAACGAGAGCAGAAGCAGCAATGTTGCTGATGTTAGCATTATCCGGCAGCAGCAGTGTGAAAGACAAGACATGATTCAATTCAATTATTATACAGTTTGCAATGGGTTATCTAATCAGTTGGCTGGCCATGCTGCATTCATTGCTAGTTTTATCATGTCTGGAAAGAAAGTTACTATACCAGATGCCTTCATTTTCAATGGCATTCAAAGTGAGAGGAACACAGATGGACAAACGTTGAAGAATGTAGTTGCAACCAAAGACAATTCTATTCCACTGACTTCAATCATAGATGCTGATACTCTACTGAAGACGATTCGTCAGTATGGTGTTAATGCATGCTTCATTCCTCATGATATGATTGTGATGTCACGTAAGGAACACACAACGTCGAAATGCTCTTGGTTACAACAATTAAGAAGTTCTGACAATGATATTGTGGCCACTCTGTTGGATGCCATGAAGCCTAGTATTCCCTTGTCGGGCATTGTAAAATCAGTTACATCCAAAATAGGAGATAAATTGACCAACAACAACAACAACAACTTCATATCAGAGGAGGGTGTTTGCCTGCATTATAGAAATGGTACTGATTGGCACAATCACTGTTCAATTTGGAAGGGCAACAATTGTAAGAATAGTGGTAATAGGGCGATTGTAGACTTAGTGAAGGAGCGAATTCCTGCCACTTACCCAAAGAAGTGGATGTATTATGTTGGTGATGCAACGCCAAGTGAAAGGCTGGTTGAGACAATGAAGGAACACACAAACTTGACAATGATTCATCGCATCAGAGACAATCTTGCACTTTCAAGCAATGATGAGATTCGCGAACTTGTAAAAAATGGAAGTGAGGAGCTGTCATTGGAAAAACACCGGGACGTTTTTGCTGCCATTGATTTCTTTGTCTGCAAAAGTGTGCCGAGTTTCATTGGGAATTCGGTGTCGACCTTTTCTGCTCTCCAGATAGCTACGAGGCAAGGAAAAAACTCTTCTTGGTATAATTCAAGGAGTGTCCCTTTATTGAATGGCTTTTTCCAAGCCAAGGTGATTCCAATTGTATATACCTATACGGAGGAAAGCCAAGCTATGGGAAAGATTCTCCTCAAAGCATCAATTACATCTGTGAGGCAAACTTTTGGGATGGACATTGGAATCCATGTAATTTATCATGGCACAGAGGATAGAATGTTCATGTATTGGTTGGAGAAACGCAAGGTTATTATCCATGTCCATGAACCTAAGTGGCTGCCAATGATCGAAGATATGTTACTGGATGCCAATCACATGAATTCGCACTTATACTCCCATCGGGGCAATTACATCGGGACGTGGCAACGAATTGATATCCCATTATTCATTGATGCAGAATATGTCATCTTTTTGGATTCTGATACGATTGTCCGAAACAAGTTTGATTTCTCAACCTTTGGTGACAATATTACGCCAGGGATCGCCTTCAGTAGTGAGGCTGACGAAAAATTGAAGGTGCCCTTTAATGCTGGTGTTGCATTGTTGAATGTCCCCTTACTGAGGGAAACGTACAATGAATTCCTTGCTTTCATTCAAGATCATGCTCAGACGAAGAAAGATTTTGTCTTGGGACCATCTGACCAGGGCGCATATCTTGACTTCTACCATTCATTCAAGAATCCTGGCGTTGTGCTTAGACGTGAAGTGTCAACGTACGTCCAATATCTAGATCAAACCTTCAACGTAAAGCCGTACTACAAAAACAAGGACACATTCGATAAAAGAAGAGTCATCCATTTCCATGGCTTCAAACCTCAGGATCTCCTTAAAGGCTTAATGGGCTATGGTAAAGATGAATTTGCCCCAGCACTGCATGGTCTGTTTGAGATGATGTTTCGCGGCAATGATCACAACCTTCTATGCCTGGCTCTTCGTGACTTTGCACTTTCGGTTACAGTTGATGATGATGAGGACAACTTACATCAATTTTGCAAAGCTGCATTCCCCTTTGCCCATGAGGAGGAAATAACATGCAAATTATTTTTCCAAACTCTGTCGAAGCAACAAGAAGGAGGACACTCCAACTGCAAGAACATCTTGAAATTGGATGTATCAAAATAGCATCAGCATCCTCCCCTTAGTTTTCCATCATTACGTTATACTGTCGCCGCCATTGCTGTTATCTTTTCTGTTTACCATCTAGGTCAAGGAACTCGGCGGCGGGGCCTTCCTCAATAGTACAGCGTAGAAATTGTAACCTAGAGATCCTCTTCACATGACACCTACCACTACATGGCACAATTGGTGTTGTTATTCAAAACATCAAACTACCTAGTGTGCAAGTGATTGAGGTAACTGCACGAACACACCAATGACACTGCTGGAGAGGACAAACCTCCTTCATAGCAGTAATGAAATGTATAAAAACCAACAGCTTGAAGGGGCCCATTATGATTGGTTACAATAGCATAGAACGATAAATGACACTACCCATGCTACTTACGTGTATTGGCCATGCTACAGCCTCGGAGGTAGCCTGATAAGGCCAAATATTGAGACGGCCGTATGCGCTACTCTATCACCATATCGTATCTCACGCTGCGAATATGGCAATTAACAGCTTCTAGTGACCCATTATAGTTGGCCATGATAGAATAGAAGCATCTTTATCACGGCTCAAGCTCAAGCATTGGTTGGACGTATATCCGTCGCGATCGCTACAACGTCGTAGATGACCTGATGTGGCATCTGAGACGGCCGCCAGACCTACTCTCTAGCACCATATCGTATCTCACGCTGTGAATATGACAATCAACAGCTTCTAGTGACCCATTATAGTTGGCCATGATAGTACGTATAGACGTATTTTTAACACGGCGGCCGCCAGCTCCTCAGTTGACGGCCATATCATATCCCACGCTGTGAATATGAAAATCAACAGCTTCTAGTGACCCATTATAGTTGGCAATGATAGTAAAGAAGCATCTTTATCACGGCTCAAGCATTGGTTGGACGTATATCCGTCGCGATCGCTACAACGTCGTAGATGACCTGATGAGCCCGTCTGGGTTGCTGCAAGCTCCTCAGTTGACGGCAATATCATATCCCACGCTGTGAATATGGCAATCAACAGCTTCTAGTGACCCATTAGAGTTGGCCATGATAGTAAAGAAGCATCTTTATCACGGCTCAAGCATTGGTTGGACGTATATCCGTCGCTTCAACGTCGTAGATGACCTGATGAGGCCATCTGAGACGGCCGCCAGCTCCTCAGTTGACGGCCACATCGTATCCCACGCTGTGAATATCGCAATCAACAGCTTCTAGTGACCCAATATAGTTGGCCATGATAGTATAGAAGCATCTTTATCACGGCGCAAGCATTGGTTGGACGTATCTGCGTCGCTAAAACGTCGTAGGTGACCTGATGAGGCCATATCAGATCTGAGACGGCCGTCAGACCTACTCTCTAGCACCATATCGTATCCCACGCTGTGAATATGGTAATCAACAGCTTCTAGTGACCTATTAGAGTTGGCCATGATAGTATAGAAGCATCTTTTACACGGCTCCTGCAAAAAAAGCATATGATATCTCCGAGTTTTCCTTGATGAAGATGGGATTGTTCCGACGATCTAGTACCACTTTGTGATCATTTGGATCAACTAGTCGTCGATGATTTCTTTCGGATGCTGGTGAAGATGATGTTGTGGTATCCCGCATACTCAAAAATTTGGAAGACGAAATTATGGTAAATAGAATTATCTTGCAATTCATTGCAACTTATTCATCCCCAAAAGCATAGCCCATTTGTCCTTCTTCTTTTTCAAGCACTCGATATCACTCTTCAATTCATCCAGAACTTGAGCATCTGTCTCATCCTTTAATTCGTTCCTCAACTTCTTCAACTCGGCACTGGCTTCCTTCCACATTGCCACCCAATGACGTTCTTGATTCATGCATTCAACACTCATTTGCTTCTTAGTTTCCCTCACAAATTCCTGCTCCAAAGCTGATGCTTTCCTCTTGTTGTTCGAATTATCGCCCTGCAAGTAGACAGCTCCGTTGCGTTGATAAGGAATGCCGACTGACATGAGGTCCACAAGATTGGTCGGTGCACCCGGCTTCGCTTTGTCCAAGGACAGATCAGTCGATGCGGGGGAGGACTTCACACGTTCTTTAGCCGTTTTGGGTGCTGGTTGATTTTTCTCCTTCTCTTTCTTCAATTCTTTGTTGACGTTGTATGCAGAAAATTTCACTCTCTGTTCCTCGCCTGTTGAGGGCTGATTGCGTTGGTTCAACTGAAGAACAACATACTTCGCAATCTTCGATGGGGCCAAGCCCCTTTCACGGGCTCTTTTTACGGCAGCTTTGCATTCAGGTGTTTGACGAGTGCTTTTTCCAGCCGTCCACGTACGGGCCACCTTTGTAAGCAATTCTTGTTCACTCTCTTTGTTCACCTGCGTGTTGCTTTCGGCCTGCTTTTGGCTCCTTGCTGCTTCGGCCGTCCACGTGCGGGACAGCAAGTCTTGTTCGCTCACGTTGTTGACCTGCGTGTTGCTTTCCGCCGCCTTCGGTGACGCATTCGTTAGATCGACGGTTGAGTTAGTGGCATCTTTCAATGGCAAACACTCGCCGGCAGTCGACTGTGGCGAGATGCGTTGAGCAAAAGACGACTCTGCACCATGATGGGTTGAGAGCAAAGAAACACCAGCAAAAAGAGTAATGTGAAAGTGGAAGCTTCGTTCGACGGCGTTATACCAAGAATTGTCATACATACGTCGTTCTATACTTGGTACTTCGCGGTATCGTGAAAAGACTGTATTTACATCACACACATATTTCAACTATTTAACATCACCACTATCACAACATAAACTTAATTGCTCATCCGATGCATGCGTAGCATAGTACCAGCTGCATCTGTATGGTAAGCTGCTGCTGACACACGAGCTTACCACCTCTAGTTATCACTGCTTGTAGCACCAACATCCTCCATGCTGTTGCTAGGAGTGATCACAGTTGTATCAAATGCGTTGCCTACGATGTCAGTTGTTACAGCCGTACCCATTGAACAAAGCTTGGCCTGATCCATCTCAATGTGAGGGACTCCTACATCCTGAGACGACTCGAGATTGATTCCTCCTGATGAGTTACTATCAAGCTTCTCGGAAATATTCACTGCCTCTTCACTTAACACTTTCCTCTTCTTCACATTGTCTCCTCTCTTGTAGATGACTCCATTCTGCTGAAAGGGAATGCCTAGAGACACGAGGTCTTCAATATCGGTTGTCTTTGTAGTAGAAATTGTAGCCGGTAAGGCTTTCCCTGCAGCCTGAATCTTCAATGACTTACTGAGGTTGTTTGCACACGATCTGGCTCGCTTTCGCTCCTGGGCTTGAATATCTTCGTTCATACTCCTGGCAACATAGTCAGAAATATCAATTGGAGAAATGCCATTGAGTAGGCACGTGCGGATCGCAGCCTTGCACGTGTAAGTTTGGCGATAGGATTTGCCTGGTCTCCATTGAAGTTGCACCTGAGCGAGTAAAAGATCTTTTTTGGAAGTGCCCGTAGAACAAGCCCTTGCCCTTGCACTAGACATCTGTGTGTTACTGACATCTTTCAGTGGCGCTGGGGCTGGGACTGCCTTGCCTGCTTGGCGCAGTACAACGAAACATTTCACAGGTGCTTTCACCAAGTTCACCCACGCTGTCTTTCCGTCTTCTAATTTGATCATGGCATCATAACGACGGCCATTACGCGAAATGATGATATCGTCCACTTGGAGAAGCGAATTTTGATTGACTTTGTCAGTAATAGTGCAATATTGTGCACCCATGGAAATTGTCACTCCGAGGGACCCCGGCTTCGAATGATACAATCGAAAACCGTACTTCTCTTGGGAAGACGTTGCTACTAGGGAAGGTTTCACAGCAGTAATGGATGGAGCTACTGCCTGCGTGTGAGAAGAGTCCTTCGCGTTGTCAGCCTTGATGAAAGCTTGCTTTGCCTTGTCGTTAATCATCACAGAACACGGAAGAGATAAGGGTTCATCACCAATGAAAGTAAAGGAAGGCATTGTGTATTCGTCCAAAGAAGTGTACCAAGTGGAGATGAGGATATTCATATGTGGATGGCCCCTTTATCAACTGACATCGCCGCTTTTTTGCGAGTGCGACTGAATCTCAATACACTCTTTCTTGTGTCGAAGAAAGCCATGAGTCCACAAAACTACTTCCATGTGTTGTGTGTGTGTTAGTTGTGTTTTTAAGTAGTAGGAGAGGGGTTGGATTGGTTAGCTGTCCTTGATTAATTGTCCTCGATTCAGCTTCCGTTCACCAGTACCTCTTGTTTCGTGTCCTCTTCTATTGTATCGGTGTCATCTAGATTTCTTTGAAATGCCAACAGCTGGCTGTATCTTCCTCCTCGACGAATAAGCTCATCATGAGTGCCCTGCTCTACTACCCGCCCACCGTCCATCACCACAATCAGGTCGCAGTCTTGTACTGTGCTCAATCGGTGGGCAATGATAACACATGTTTTCTCTTCATCCTTGCCTATTTCTTTGAGGTTGTTCATGATCTCCAACTCAGTTTGTGAGTCCAAACTAGAGGTGGGCTCGTCACAAAGCAGTATCGGTGACTTCTTTAGAATGGCACGAGCAAGCGATACTCGCTGCTTCTCACCACCTGACATTTTTAATCCTCGCTCACCCACAACAGTGTTGTACTGATTCGGTAATCGCATGATAATATCGTGCAGATGAGCTTTCTTAGCCGCCTCAATCACATCTTCCCATGATGCGTTCAGATTTCCATAATGTATATTGTATCCTATCGAGTCATTGAACAGAACTGTATCCTGAGGAACCACAGCAATGGCTTTCCGCACAGATTCTGTCGTAAAAACAGAGATATCTTTTCCACCGATACGGATTGAACCCGTATCAGGAGTGTAGAACCGATATAGCAATCGAAGAAGCGTACTCTTTCCAGAACCACTAGCTCCAACAATTGCCACTGTTTTGCCTTGAGGAATTGTAAACGATGTTTTCTTCAATATTGGTCGTCTTTTCGTTAGCTGTTCTTCGTGTAACAGTTTTGCTCCACCCGCTGGAGTAGCTTCTGTTGCATCATATGCAAATTCAAGCTCGTCAAACTCTATTGTCGTCCCATCCTTCGACGGGACATATGCCACGGCATTTGGGTCATCGTTGATCTCAGGCTTTGTATCCCTGAGTTCAAACATTGCTTCCATGTCTATAAATGCCTGCTTTACCTCTTGATACACCCAGCCAATAAAGTTGAGAGGCACACTCAATTGAAACAACAATCCATTCACCAAAACCAAGTCACCCACCGTTGCCAATCCTGCTTTCACATTTCGCAGTGTCAGATACATAATCATCATTAATCCCATGGAAAAGATAGCATTTTGTCCAAAGTTCAGTGCCGACATACTACTTGCTGCTTTCAGTGCCTTCTTTTGATACTTCAAAAGGGTTGTTTCATAAGTTGATCCCTCGTGAAGCTCGTTACCAAAATACTTGATCGTTTCATAATTCAGCAAGCTGTCACTAACTTTCCCTGCGGCCTTGTTATCCAATGCAATCATGTCCTTTCTAATGCTACTCCGCCATTGCGTAATGAAGATTGTAAATACTGAATAAATAAAAATGGTCATTGCCACTGTAACCGCCTCCCAAACCCCAAATTTGCGGAACATTATCCCCATTACAATTGAAACTTCCAACAGTGTTGGAATGGTGTTGAACACTAATGCATTTAGTGCAAATGATATACTGCGTGAGCCTCGCTCCAAAACTCTTCCGAGTGCACCAGTATTACGATTCAAATGATATTGCAAATCAAGGGAATGGACATGATCAAATGTCGATCTGCCGAAACGTCTGATCGCGGATTGAGCAACATGGGCAAAGATGGCATTCGTCATCTCTCTCAATAGGGAGGATAATGATCTACAAGTACCATAAGCTAAAAGCAGTAGAATGGGAAGTGATTTCACCGTTGATGTAGCCACACCTTCCGCATAACTTGGTACAATGTCCACAAGCATCTTGAATAAGAATGGAGTGGCGATTGTAACTCCTTTACCAGCTAACATCAGTAAGATGGAGGCAACAACGCGATAACGGATTGAAAGTGCCTGTCTTCTATCTTTTTTGTTTTCTGCTGCACTAATGTGATTGGCGTGTGTTGCTGATGAATCACCATTCACTTGATCTGCCGCCATATCTGATGATTGCTTCTTTTGAGCTTTTGGTGGAACCTTTGGCCACACGTGATTGCCTAACTCCCTTGCAATTCTCCAATAACGTTGTCGAGTGTTTATAGGTGCTGTCTCAGCAGCTGTAGCTGTCGCCTGTAACGTAGTAGTAGTCAAGCCACCGCTACCAGCTGCAGAAGAACTCTTACTTGACGCTGCAGTAGCCAATGCTGCTGATGTTCGTGGTACCGTCAAGACATCCCCGCCTCGCACCGATGTCAGGAGGCGATATTTTTTGTTCTCATCATTGGTAGGGAGAAATCTATTGCCAGAGATTGATGAGGAGGAATGTGCAGTGGCTAATGCGTGACATGATGAGGACGATGGTATGGATACTATTAGCAGCAGCAGAACACCCTTCATTATTAGATAATATTGGGTGTAGATAATATTCTGATAATATTATGTTGTTCTTCCAGCTCATTATTGCATCATCGGCGGCATCAAATCAGATTTTGTTTGGGTCGGAGAAATCTTCCCTAAAATTTCCTAAAATGAACTTATCTTAAACGTGTCTACACAGATACATAGGGGTACTTATGTAGTGATTATTGTACCCCTATGTATTGTACCTCAGCCCCTGCTCTCTAGACTCGTCTGAATAATCAGGTACTTCAAACTCGAACGTCTGAATAATCAGGCACTTCAAACTCAATTCCTGCATTAAACTAGTCGCTTTAAGACAAACAACAATAAGATTTTTCTGCATTGCTGGTCGTGCCGCGTCTTGTTTCTGTCGGCTCTTTGACTCTTCAAAAGTCGACCTCCAGTATTTGGTTTCATCATACATATCAGAATTACCTGGAATTAATAAACGCTGTCTTGAATTGCCCCAGCCTCTTTTTAGCTCGTTCTGCTCGCGAGACCTTGGATTTGTCTCTTGCACTGTTGTCCACATTTGAGTAGGGATTGGGAACTGCTACCTTCTTCTCATTGACCTTGGGTTTCTCTTTCTGCTCCACCTTGGATTTCTCTCTTGCAATGTTGTCCACATTTGAGTAGGGATTGGGAGGAGGATCTGCTGCCATCTTCTTATTGACCTTGGCTTTCTCTTTCTGCTTCACCACAGGTTCAATAAGTTTCCTACGCTTAGCTCTTTCCGCTCGCGAGACCTTGGATTTCTCTCTTGCGCTGTTGTCCGCATTTGAGTAGGGATTAGGAGGAGGAGGATCTGATACCTTCTTCTTATTATTAAACTTGGTCTTCTCTTTCTGCTTCACCACAGGTTCAATTTTCCTACGCTTTGGTGGTCTGGGCGGGTTCGAATAAGCAATGTCATGTGAAAGCTTCGTAGGGAGAACACCTATTGTTTGAAGTGCGGATACTTGTTCTGGTTGGAGATATGCTGACTTTGCCTTTTGCATTTTGATCCAGTCATGCAAATCATCGTGTGTTCCATCTCTCGGGACATCTACATGCTGATGTCTCTGTTTGTATATTTGAAGTATTGAGTAGTGATACTCCCAGTCATCGCCCACTTCTTTAGTCGAGAGAATAGCGTGCCAATTAATATTGCTTGTCTTCGCTTGTGCTCCCTCACTATCACCGGTTTCATCGACATGTCTCTTCTTCTTAGTATTGTTCTTCTGTTTGTTCTTTGGTGATGGCGAGCTTATATCAGCACTTTTGCTATTGCCATCGTCATCGGTCGATGCATTAAGCAACGATGCCAATGTTGCGGCTGCTTCTCTTTCTGTATCACCCATTGCTTGAACGATCCGGTAATTGCAAAGTGAATTGATCGATGGGTCTCTCTCTAGAGCTACTGCTAATGGCAGAAGTGGTATGGAAAGTGCCTGAGACCGCAATTTTCTACGGCAGGTTGCAATTTTGGATACTAATTCCCAAGTAGAAATCGTGGCATTATGAAGAAGAGATTGATCCCATAAGAAGAAGTGTAGGTGTAGTTGGCTGCTAGTCTCTGATCTTAATTGTGCTCGGTTAGGACAGTGTAGCATCGGCTGCGTATGCATTATTATTTCATCTCAATCTAACAATGGACAGCCAGATCGGAACCTTCCTCATCTGCGCCATAGGCGGTGATAGAACCATGAACATTGAAATGTCCGGTGGGCTCATCTACGAAATCATCAACGCTGACGAGGAGTGGGTTCACGGCGACGGAAGTAAGTTGCAATCAGGGACAAAGGTCATCCTTCCTCGCGGCACTGAAATTATAGACAATGCCAAG
>Ga0209652_1003733_pt1 | contig 11051 bp, 6 predicted proteins | sample SaaInl74LU_5_DNA_FD_184641 | JGI IMG/M metagenome (GOLD analysis project Ga0209652, IMG submission 184641) | Marine microbial communities from expanding oxygen minimum zones in the Saanich Inlet - ESP_74LU_5_DNA (SPAdes) (version 2) | ecosystem: Environmental > Aquatic > Marine > Intertidal zone ...
TATGGATTCGCGCCTAGACTCTTGCCCTTGTTTTAAATCTGCTTCTTTTAGTTTTAATAGTTCATACTGCAGGTTAAGCATTTTCTCTAAAGTACCCCGGTTAAAACCCTTATCTAGGAGTTGTTGCTCTATACCCTGCATTTTTTTTATTAGTTCTCCGCCAAGACCCTCAAGGCCTAATTTACTGAGTCTATCTTCTAGGTCTTGGCGTAGTTGCTGCTGCTGTTTATAAATCTCAAAGAGCTCGGCGTCATTGTTTTCGGTTTGGTTGGTTGGGGAAGCGTTTGGTTGGTTGCCGGGTTTGCCGTTGCCTCCATCGCCTTGTCCTTGGCCTTCTCCCTGTCCCTCGCCCTGCCCTTCACCCTCGCCTTCTCCTTGACCCTCGCCTTGTTCTCCTTCTTTACCCTCTTTTCCTTCTTTGCCTTTTTCGCCCATGCCTTCTTGCATTTTTTCGGCTAGGCTCTTTTGTTTTTCAATAATGTCAGGAAGCTGAAAACCCTCGCCTTGTCCTTGTCCGGGCTTTGGCATTCCTTGCTTGCCGCTTCCAGAGCCTTGGCCCATTTGTTGTTGCTGCATGCTGGTGAGTAGGTTGGTGAGTAGGTTTGCCAAATCGTTGGTGGCGGTAACGGCGTATTGCTGTGATCCAACACCCTGAGGTGTTTGGTTTTCTGCAAGACGCTCCATCGCCTTTTTTAAATTATAATGAACCTGGGTCACAGACTCGTTTATTTTCTGACCAATGGTGGGTTGGCGCAGTGAAAGAGAAAACAAACTATCGTCTATGTGCTGAAAATTTTGCTTTAAGTCATTTTGAGTGTTTAGGCGTTTTCCAAAAAGAGGATTGCCGTACTGTGTTGCTTTAAAATCCTCCATTAACGCTTCTTGCCTAAAAGAAAACACAACCAAGTTGTCTAATATTTGACGCAACATAGCCACATCTTCTTCTATTTGTTCTCCTTGAGATCCAGATAGGGCCATCATCATTTGTTGGCCCATTTCTTGCATTTTTTTACCCGCCTTTTTTTGATTTTCTTTTGCGCCAGCTTTGTTTTGTTTCTCCAGTTTTTGAGTTGCTTGTTGCTGCTGGCTGTCTACCACTTTTTCACCCACTTTATCTTGTGGGAGTTTCATGGGAGCTTTTAATTTTTCATTCTCTTTTTTTAGCTCTTCAAGTTCCTGTTTGTATTTCTCAAACTTTTCATTGATTTTTTCTTGAGCCTGCTTGGTGTTCTGCTGTTCTGGTTTTTCTGCTAGTTTACGCTGCTTTACTCCTAATTTAAAAAGTTCTTCAGAAAGCTTTTCGCTTTTTTTAGACACATAATAGCGTTTGGTTAATTCTATGAGCTGTTCTAGGTTTTTTTCTTGGTTTTTGTTTTTCTTGGCTACTTTTTCTAGTTTTTCTGTAAGCTCTTCTTTGGTGATTTTGTCTTGTAACTCTTCTAGCTCTTGAAGTAGTTTTTCGTTTTCTTTTAATTTTTCTTGGTTTTCTTTTAGTCTTTTCTCAAGCTGCTGCTTAAAGGGATCTTTTTCTTTACTCTCTGGCTGAAATTTTTCTAAACTCTCTTGCAGTTGTTTTGAAAACTGCTGCATCATTTTTTCTTGCTCCTTTTGGCGCCTTAAAACTTCTTCTAGCTTCTTTTTGTCATTCCAGTTAAGGGCCTCTTTTTCTTTTTGTATGAGTTCTAATTCCTCAAGGCGCTTGTCTTGGTTTTTTAATTCTTGCAAGGCAGCGTCCATGGCTTTTATTGCGTTTTCTTGGTTTTGTAATTGCTGTGTCTGCAGCTCGTCTTGAGATAGTTTTCGATAAGAGTAATACCCAGATCGAGAAGATTTATAGGTGTTAACAGCGTCATTATCAAAGATTTCAAAATAGTACTCATACTCAACATCCTGAGGCAAATCTAACGCGCCAGGAAAGACGTATGTAAACTGGTCCAGGGTACTCTTATTTACGGGTATTTGTTCTGTTTTTTTTAAGTCTTGCTGGCCTTGTGGGTAATAGACCAGTTGTAGTTTTGAAAAGCCATAATCATCGCTAACTTGTCCTAAAAAATATCTCTGTTGCTCGCTTAGGCTATCTAGCTTAGATTGTACAGAAATCTCAGGAAACTCATCTTTAATTACCCTTATGGTAAAAGACAGATTCTCATACTCCCGCAACATATTGTTAGAGGTTGTAAGGGCGTAGTCTAAGTTGCTATATATTGTTTTACGGTACTTGTGTTGCTGCTGGTTTGAAGTAAAAGAATACACCGTGTCTTTTGTTTTTAATCCAACATGACTGGTGTTTTTAGTGGTTACAAGCCACTGAACTTTTGTGCCCTCTGGCAAGATTGTATTTCCTGTGCTGTTGAGGGTTTGGTCTTTTTTTCCTGTATAACTAGGGTAATTTAAAAAGAGCTGGAAACTTACCAGAGAAGGGGTTTTTACAACCTCCAGGGTGTAGTTTTTTGAGCTTACATCATTTGCTAATAAGGTAAAATCAATCGCGGCGTTGGGTTGTAAAAAAGTATATTCGAAAACTCCTGGTGCGGTTTGTTGAAGAAAGTGTTTTTGGTTATTGTAGGCAATACTTGCGTCTTGCGGGATAGCGCTGCCCTTGGTTCTTATTTTAAGAGTAAAGGGTTTGTTTTGAATTGCTGATAAATCCTGGTTAACAATATAAAAACTAAAGGGAGCTGGGGGCGCATAGGCGGTGTCATAGTTTACAACGCGTTTGTAGCTACTGGCAAACAAATCTTTCTCACCCAGAGCAGAAACTACACCAAAAACCAGTATTGGGATAGCAGCAAAAACAAGATATTTTAGATTTTTTTGAAAATTTATTGCTTTTTTAAAAACCACAGACTGCATTTGGAGCGACTTTTGGTCTATACTTGCAGATAGCAGGTCTGACTCTCTTTGGTTTTGGTTTAGCTGTAAAACATTTAATAGTTTGTCATTAACCTCTGGAAAATGATCTCCAATGATTTGAGCTGCCTGCTCATTGGTAATACCCTTTTGAAGACTAAAAAGTTTAAGTAGCGTAAAGGCAATGAAACGCATAAAAAGAGCAAGCTCAACAAGCACAAAGGTCCAGAACAAAATAGTTCTACCCAAGGGGTTTAGCCACAAAAAATACTCTATCAGAAGAGTGAGTAAAAAATACAAAAATCCAGCAGCAAAAAAGAAAATGGTTCCCTTTATCAGCTCACTGGTATAGTATTTTTTTATAAATTGTTCCAGCTTCTGCTGGATAAGACTAAATGAACTCATTTGGTTTTGTCGGCGATTTACAACGGATTTAAAATTAGTGCAAAAAAAACAGCAAACACAGTAAATTTTAGAATTTATGAAAGATTTAAAATATGTATTTGCCTACATAACACCTCTTGGGGCGGTAATGGGTTTATGGTTACAGGGGTTTTGGGTGTTTTTTACGCCCTTTTTTGCTTTTATTTTAGTTCCTTTATTGGAAACTATTTTGCCTATAGCCAAGCAAAACCTTAGCAAAGAAGAGCTAATTAGCAAAGATAAAAACAAATTTTTCAATGTCCTGCTATACCTTAATATTCCAATTGTTTATGGGTTGGTGGGGTATTTTTTATGGAGCCTTGCTTTTAGAGAATACACCCTAACTGAGCTTGTTGGCTTAACTATTTCTCTGGGTATTGTTGTGGGGGCCAACGGCATTAATGTTGCTCATGAGCTGGGGCACAGAAAATTACGTTTTGAAAGAACTTTTGGTAAAATATTATTGTTACCCGCGCTGTATATGCACTTTTTTATAGAACATAATTTTGGACACCACCTTCATGCGGCAACACCGCAAGATCCAGCAACGGCAAGATACAATCAAAGCGTATATTCTTTTTGGTTTAGCTCTATAAAAGGGCAGTATATAAAAGCTTGGAGCATTCAAAAATCATTATTAGAGCGCGCAAAACTTCCTTTTTTAAGTAGTAAAAACGATATGTTTTGGTACACATTAATACAATTTGGATACCTGGTGGGTGTCTATTTGTTTTTAGGTGAACTAGCGGCGGGGCTTGCGTTTTGTATAGCCTTAAGTGGTGTGTTGTTGCTGGAAACCATCAACTATATTGAGCACTATGGTCTTAAAAGAAATAAAACAGCCTCTGGGAGATATGAGCGAATTTCAGAAATTCATTCTTGGAACTCCAACCATGTATTGGGTAGAATTCTATTATATGAACTAACCCGCCACAGCGATCATCATTACAGAGCGCATAAAAAGTTTCAACTATTAGAATATCACGATAGTAGCCCTCAGATGCCTTTTGGGTATACAACATCTATGGTTTTAGCCTTGGCGCCCCCGCTTTGGTTTTTGGTTATGAATACCTTAATTCCTGTTGCGATGCGACCATAGAATTGTATATTTACATCCATAAAAATTAAATTTTCATGGCTCAAAAAGTACGCGTTAGATTCGCTCCTAGTCCAACAGGACCTCTACATATTGGCGGTGTTAGAACCGCATTATTTAACTATTTATTTGCAAAAAAACACGGTGGAGACTTTATTCTTAGAATAGAAGATACAGACCAAGGGCGCTACGTGCCCGGGGCAGAACAGTACATTGTAGAGGCAATGAGCTGGCTTGGTATTGACTTTGACGAAAGCCCAAAAAAACCCGCAAGTGTGGGACCCTACAGACAAAGTGAGCGCAAAGAAATATACAAACAATACGCCGACACCCTAATTAAATCTGGCCACGCATATTACGCCTTTGATACGCCTCAGGCGCTTGACAAAGAAAGAAAGGCCTGTGAAGAAAACTCGAAAACATTTATTTATAATTGGCACAATAGAGAGGCTCTAGACAACTCTCTATCGCTTTGTTTGGAAGAAACCAGAGCAAAACTAGAGGCAGGAACACCTTTTGTGATTCGTTTTAAAACACCTCAAGACGAAATTTTATACCTGAAGGATGTTGTTAGGGGCACTGTAAAAATAGACACAAACCTGCTAGATGATAAGGTTTTATTTAAAAGCGACGGAATGCCAACCTACCACTTGGCAAACATTGTTGACGACCACCTTATGAATATAACTCATGTAATTCGAGGAGAAGAGTGGCTACCCTCTCTTGCCCTGCATATATTATTATATAGAAGCCTTGGATGGGAGGCGCCTATTTTTGCTCACCTGCCCCTTATTATGAAACCTACAGGCAAAGGAAAGCTAAGCAAAAGAGATGGAGACAAGATGGGTTTTCCTGTATTTCCTCTACAGTGGAAAACCCCAGACGGAGAGCTGTTCTCTGGGTATAGAGAAGATGGTTATCTGCCAAAAGGGGTGCTAAACATGCTTGCTTTTTTAGGTTGGAACCCAGGAACCGAGCAGGAATTGTTTACCCTTGAGCAGCTCATCGCTGATTTTAGCTTAGAGCGCGTTAATAAGGCGGGAGCAAAATTTGATCCAGACAAAACAAAGTGGTTTCAGCAACAATATTTTCAACAACTAGATACTAGCGCTTTAACTAAAGAGTTTTCTACTCTTTTAGATAAAAAAGGTGTTGAGACAACCCTAAATCTAGAGGTAATTGTGTCTTTAATTAAAGAGCGAGCGGTCTTTGTTGCTGATTTATGGGAGCAAGGGCGTTTCTTTTTTGAAAGGCCTGAAGCCTTTGACCAAAAAGCAGCTAAAAAGGCCTTTAAGGAAGATACGCCTTCCGTTCTTTTGAGTGTTTGTGAAATTTTAGAGCAGCAAAGCACCTTTGATGGTGAAACAGTTTCCAGGGAGATCAAAGGTTGGCTAAGCAAAAAAGAAATGGGGTTTGGAAAAGTAATGATGCCCCTAAGACTTGCCTTGGTTGGGGCTATGCAGGGTCCTGATGTTTTTGAAATTGCTGCTGTGTTGGGTAAAAAAGAAGCCATTTCAAGAATAAAAAGCGCTATTAGTTTTATGAACAACGCATCATAAAGCAGCAATTTTTTTGTATATTCATTATTATTAATTTTATAAATATCGTGTCATGGGAAGTACCCTTTTTTTAGTGCCTTTTTTAATGTTTGTTGTTTTTTTCTTGCTTTCAGGAATATTTACTGTAAAGCAGCAAACCTCAGCAATAGTAGAGCGTTTTGGAAGGTTTTTAAGCGGCAGAAGCTCTGGTCTTCATTTTAAAATTCCGTTTGTGGACAGAATTGCAGGAAGAATAAACTTAAAAGTACAACAACTTGATGTTTTGGTAGAAACAAAAACAAAAGATGATGTGTTTGTGAAGCTTAAAATTTCGGTACAATTTCAGGTAATAAAAGAAAAAGTGTATGATGCTTTTTATAAACTAGAAAACCCCCATGATCAAATAACCTCTTATGTTTTTGATGTTGTTAGGGCGGAGGTACCAAAAATGAAACTAGATGATGTTTTTGAAAGAAAAGACGATGTGGCTATTGCTGTAAAAAAAGAGCTTAACGACGCCATGATCAATTATGGGTATGACATTATAAAAACACTAGTAACAGACATAGATCCAGATGTACAAGTAAAGGCGGCCATGAACCGCATTAACGCTGCTGAAAGAGAAAAGGTGGCTGCAGAGTATGAAGGAGAGGCAGAGCGCATTAAAATTGTTGCCAAAGCCCGCGCAGAGGCAGAAAGCAAAAGACTACAAGGACAAGGAATCGCAGACCAAAGAAGAGAAATTGCGCGTGGTCTTGAGGAATCTGTAGATGTATTAAACAACGTTGGGATTAACTCTCAAGAAGCCTCGGCACTAATTGTTGTTACCCAGCACTATGACACGCTTCAATCTATAGGTGAGGCAACAAATACCAACTTAATTTTATTGCCAAACTCGCCACAAGCAGGAAGCAATATGTTAAATGATATGATCGCTAGTTTTGTAGCTAGCAATCAAATTGGTGAAGAAATGAAAAAAACCAATGCGGCTAAGGGTCTTGGTAAAAAAAATAAAGCAAGTAAAAAACTTCCTCCTCAAAACCCAGCTATGGATAATGATGGTGTTGTTTTTTAAACGATTCTATTTATTGGTTAATTTAAAAAAGCCCAACACAATGTGTTGGGCTTTTTTATTATTCTGCAAGCTTGGCCCAGGAGTCTCTTAGGCCAACAGTGCGATTAAACACCATTTTTTCTTGTGTTGTTTCTGGGTCTACGGTGAAATACCCTAAACGCTGAAATTGTACAGTATCTTCTACTTTTAAATCCTTTAAGCTTGGTTCTCCATAACCGGTAATGACCTTTAAAGAATCTGGGTTAATAAAATCCATAAAATCTTTGTCTTTGTGGGTGTCTGGAGAGGGGTCTGTAAAGAGTCTATCATATAACCGCACCTCAACCTCTATTGCTTTATTAACAGCAACCCAGTGCAAGGTTCCTTTTACTTTGCGCAAACTCTCCTGTGTGCCGCTTCCGCTTTTACTTTTTGGATCATAGGTGCAGTGAATTTCTGTAATGTTTCCGTCGTGATCTTTATCACAGCTTTCGGCTTTTATGATGTAAGCATTTTTAAGACGTACCTCTTTACCAAGCTTAAGTCTGAAAAACTTTTTATTTGCCTCTTCTCTGAAGTCTTCGCGCTCTATATAAAGCGTTTTAGAGAACGGAACCTCTCTTGAGCCCGCATCTATATCTTCTTGGTTGTTTTCTGCCTCTAACCACTCTGTTTGGTCTTCTGGGTAATTGGTTATGGTTACCTTTACTGGATCTAATACAGCCATAACGCGGTTGGCCTTTTTGTTTAAGTCTTCCCTGACACTAAACTCAAGTCTAGAAACATCAATTAGATTATCTCGTTTTCCAACACCAATTCCTTGAGCGAAATTTTTTATAGCATCTGGAGTGTATCCTCTTCTTCTTAAACCAGATATTGTTGGCATCCTTGGATCGTCCCAGGAGTCTACAACCCCTTCTTGAACAAGTCTAGCTAGTTTTCGTTTACTAACAAGGGTGTGGCTTAGATTTCTACGAGCAAATTCTCGTTGTTTTGGACGCAGTTTTGAGCCGTCTACGAGTTGGTCTAAAAACCAATCGTATAGTTCTCTGTGGGGTAAAAATTCAAGGGTACAGAAAGAGTGTGAAATTTGCTCTATATAATCACTCTCTCCATGGGTCCAGTCATACATTGGAAAAATTTTCCAATCTGTTCCTGTTCTGTGATGCGCTTTGTGAAGGGTTCTGTATATCACAGGATCCCTCATAAGCATATTGGTGGATTGGAGGTCTATTTTTGCGCGAAGCACATGGGCTCCTTCTGGGGCTTCACCTGTTTTCATTTGCTCGAAAAGCGCTAAATTTTCTTCTACAGACCTATCTCGGTACGGGCCTGCTACCCCTGGCTGGGTTGGGGTTCCTTTTTGTGAGGCAATATCCTCACTGGACTGAGAATCTACGTACGCCTTACCTTGGTTAATTAGTAGTAGTGCCCAAGAGTATAGTTGCTCAAAATAATCACTGGCATAACACTCTTTGGCCCAAGAATATCCTAACCACTGAACATCTTTTTTTATTGCATCCACAAAACGCTGTTCTTCTTTGGCTGGGTTGGTGTCATCAAAACGAAGGTTCACGGGAGCGTTGTACTTTAGCCCTAAACCAAAATTTAGACATATAGAAGATGCGTGGCCAATATGCAAATACCCGTTTGGCTCTGGCGGAAACCTAAAATACAACGCCTCTTTAGAATGTGTTGTTTTTAAATCCTCTTCTATAATTTGCTCAATAAAATTGAGTGATTCTTTTTCTTCAGACATTGTATATTGTGTTTTAAAACAAAGCACAAAGGTACGGATTCTTGTTAAAAAGCAGTGATTGTGTGGCGCTATCTAAACACATAATTTTATCTTTACAAAAAGCATACATTATGAGCTGTATTGAATTAGAAGATATTCGTATTTACGCCAACCACGGCTGTTTAAGCGAGGAAGAAAAAATAGGAAGTCATTACCTGGTAAACCTAAAGGTTGAGTGTGATTTAAGTAAAGCCTCAAAAACAGACGCCCTAGAGGACACCATAGACTACGTAGAACTAAATGATATTGTTAAAAAACAGATGGGGATTCGGGCAAAACTTCTTGAGACTGTGGGTTATAGAATAATTAAAAATATTTTGGAGTCATTTTCTGGGGTATCTCATGTTAGTGTAACGGTCTCAAAATTAACCCCCCCCATTGGTGGAGATGTTAAACAGGTAAGTGTTACCATGACTTCTTAAATAGATAATTTCTATTTTTAGTTGTTGTTCTAAGGACTAATCTTATATATTTGCGTTCTGAAATTTAGCAAGCCTGGTGGTTTATTACAGTTCAGTAAAAAGGGCATCATGGCCGAGCGGCTAGGCAGAGGTCTGCAAAACCTTCTACAGCGGTTCGAATCCGCTTGATGCCTCGGTAAACCTTCAGTGAAAACTGGAGGTTTTTTTATTACTCATGATTAAATTGCACATCTAGTCTTTCTATATTTTTTGTTACCCCAGAGGGAAGAACACCTTGGAATAACATAAAAACTCCAAAAGTTATAATTAAAATGCTCACCCATTTTTTAGTTTTTATAATAACACGAGGGGTTAGTTTGTTTTTTAATTTTTTTGCTGCCGCTATTTTTAGTAGATCAACACAGAAAAAAACAGCCAACACGGTTCCTAAAAATAATAAGACACCGTTCTCGGAGCTTGTTAAGGCGTTTGCCGCCACGATTGTTAGCACCCAACCTGAGAGTACACCAAAATTCACAAAATTGAGTAGAAAGCCTTTTAAAAAAAGGCCTCCAAGGTTTTTTTTAACACTAACGCCATAGTGTTCTCTTACAATTTTAATAAAGTTTTTAGATGTCCTTATATAAGAAATAACACCATATGCAATCAAAATTACCCCGCCAAACACAAGTAAGCCAGGATCGTCTTTTACGTGTTTTAATATTTTTGATGTGCTAAAATAAGCTATTATAATAAAAACAACATCTGCAGACAAGGCGCCCAAATCAAAAAAAACACCCGCTTTAAAGCCTTTAGTAATACTTGTTTCAATTAAGGTAAAGAAGATTGGTCCAACAGCAAAAGCTAGAATAAAACCATATAAGGCGGCGTATGTTAATCCATCAAACATAGAGGTGTAATTTACAAAGGTTTTATTGAGAATTATAAAAAAATTACTGCTGTTTTTATACAGTCTCTGGTCTTTGCGCGAGCATTGTAAAATCAAGGTGTTTTCTTACTAAATCTGCGTTTTTAACCCTTACATATACCTCATCTCCAAGGGTGAAGGTGTTTTGGGTTTTTCTACCAACAACAGCGTAATCCTCTTTTATAAATTCATAGTGATCGTCTCTCATGTCTTGAATACGAACCATACCCTCACATTTATTTGATACAATTTCTATATAAATACCCCACTCTGTGACACCGCTAATAACACCCAAGAAATCTTCATCTTGATGGTCTTTCATGTATTTAATTTGCATGTATTTAATACTATCTCGTTCTGCTCTTGCGGCCAAACCTTCTCTCTCACTGCTATGTCTACATTTTTCTTCAAATGCTTCTTGTTTTGCGGTGGTGTTTGCGTCAAGGTAGTGTTGTAATAGTCTATGAACCATTACATCTGGATACCTACGAATAGGAGAAGTAAAATGGGTATAATAATCAAAGGCTAAACCGTAGTGTCCAATATTATTGGTAGTATAAACAGCTTTACTCATGGTGCGTATCGCTAATGTATCTACCATATTTTGTTCTTTTCTGCCGTGTACATCTTTGAGTAATTTATTCATAGACTGCGCAGTAGATTTTTTATCCCTTGTGTCTAGTTTATACCCAAATTGCTTAATTATTTTTTCTAATGCTGCAATTTTTTCATCATCTGGCTCATCATGTACCCTATATACAAATGTTTTTTTAGGGTTCTGTTTTCCTATAAATTCTGCTACACTTCTATTTGCTAGAAGCATAAATTCTTCAATTAATTTATTAGCGTCTTTACTTTCTTTAAAATATACTCCTTCTGGGTTATTGGTTTCATCAAGTTTAAAACGCACTTCTACTTTATCAAAAGAAATAGCACCATTATTCATTCTTTTTGTACGAATAA
>Ga0209652_1003734_pt1 | contig 11049 bp, 7 predicted proteins | sample SaaInl74LU_5_DNA_FD_184641 | JGI IMG/M metagenome (GOLD analysis project Ga0209652, IMG submission 184641) | Marine microbial communities from expanding oxygen minimum zones in the Saanich Inlet - ESP_74LU_5_DNA (SPAdes) (version 2) | ecosystem: Environmental > Aquatic > Marine > Intertidal zone ...
ACCGATACCACTACTTGTTTGGTCGGATCGACATTTCGGCTTGCGATGCTTTGAAGCGCTATCACCATATGGCTGGCCGTCACTGTGGGATCGACCGTTTCATGAGGTTTGGCCGCGTGCCCACCATGCCCCTTGACGGTGATAGTCCAGTTATCCGCAGCTGCAAAAAACGGCCCAGAACGAATTGCAAATGTACCAACGGGCACACCGGGCCAATTGTGCATTCCGTAGACCTCTTCAATGCCAAACCGTTCCATCAAGCCGTCATTCACCATTTCACGGCCGCCACCGCCACCTTCTTCGGCGGGCTGAAAGATCACAACCACAGTGCCATTGAAGGCCCGTGTTTCAGTCAGATATTTCGCCGCGCCAAGCAGCATCGACGTATGGCCATCGTGACCACAAGCGTGCATCTTGCCCTCGGCTTTGCTGGCATACGCAAGGCCAGTGGCCTCAAAAATCGGAAGTGCGTCCATGTCTGCGCGCAGACCCACAACGCGACCATCTGTATCAATCTTACCCTTGATCACACCAACAACACCGGTACGGCCCAAACCTTCGACAACTTCGTCACAGCCAAACGCACGCAGTTTCTCGGCCACAATGCCGCTTGTTCGATGCGTGTCGAACAACAACTCGGGGTGGGCGTGAAAATCATGGCGCCACTCAGTGATCTCGGGCAGCATTTCGGCAAAACGGTTTTTGATGGGCATCGGCTAAATCTCGATCAATAATGAAAGTGCGCACGGCGACCTAATCAGGAGCACGTCCGATAGTCCAGATGGTGGCACCTGCCAGTTCAGTCCATCGATTGGCGGATACGGCGGACAAGCCACCACACCAACAAGATAACGACTGGCGTTGTAACCGCAGCCAGTGTGACTTTTGACAGGTCCAAGGATTTTCCCGCAGGTCCCAACACATAGAGTGCAAGGTTGACCGCGTAATAGCTGATCGCCACCACAGATAGGCCCTCAACGGTTTTCTGTAGACGCAGCTGCAAGTCGGCACGCTTGTCCATGCTGGCCAAAAGCGTCTGGTTCTGCGCGCTGCGCTCCACGTCAACCCGTGTGCGCAACAATTCGGCTGCGCGCACCGCACGTCCCGCCATTGCCTGTAGACGCGCCTCGGTGGATTTGACCGTGCGCATCGCAGGGTCAAAGCGGCGCATCATGAACTCCGCAAATGTTTGGCGACCGCTAAAACGTTCTTCACGAAGCACGTCGATGCGTTGGTTTACGATTGCCTCGTAAGCACCCGTAGCACCGAAACGAAATGTTGACTTAGCAATCATGTTTTCCAGCTCTGCTGAAATCGTCAAAAGCTGCTGCAATGTGGTGTCCGCGTCCACATTCGCATCGGTCATCGCACCCACCATCGAAGACAGATCCGCCTCCAAAGCGCCCATACGTGCGCCCAACTGTTTGACCCGCGCCAACCCCAGCATGGAAGCCGACTTATACATCTCAATCTCGCACAGGCGTTGCACGACACGGCCAATCCTACGGCTGCCCGTGTCATCATCCGCAAATATCGCGAACCGCATGTGTCCCGCAGGATCGATCCGGAAATCACCCGCAATAATTGCCGCGTCATCAAGCACGCGGCTAACCGCAAGGCTTTCGGGAACAAACCAATCCTGCAGGTTTTTGACTACAACATCATCAGGAGGACGAGGCGCTATGTGAAAAAGGGCCGAAGTCAGCCGCACACCGGGGGCGGCATCCAGCCAATCATTGGGAAACACATCGAATGCAACAGGATCAAACGCATTGCCGCGGTCGCTTTCCTCAAAAACCGTGTAGGTCACAAATTCCGTATGCTGTTCCCACTTCAGCGTGAAGCGACCAATCTGGCCGTAAAAATGCGTCGCATCGGGGGGCGGGTGTGCTGCACCGAACCGATCAAGCAAATCTACAAGATGGGCCCTGTCGGCACTTCGGTCCCGCGCAACAGCATTGGCTGGCTGCTTGATCGCCAGAAACACAGCCGTGCATGGCGCATCAAGCGATGGAAAAGGGCGCGCGTGAAGTTCATTGGCCAAATCATAGCGCAATTGGTGGTCGGTGATCGGGGCCATTGGGTCTGTCCTAGTTAGTTACTAGTTAAAGTAGGAGGGTTGTGCCTGTTCGCAAACAGAAAAACCCCTTTATTTTCAACAATCTCAGTCTACCAATGTATGCATTTTGGCCTATCGGAAAGTTTTGCGACCTCCCGTGGGCAAAGAAAAAGCCGCGCTCCGAATGGCGGAACGCGGCTTTTGTCATCTCAAATCGTTCAAAGATCAGTCGATCATTGGCAACAGTTTATCCAAGGATTGCTTGGCATCACCGTAGAACATCCGTGTGTTTTCTTTGAAGAAGAGCGGATTTTCGATACCCGAATAACCAGTGCCCTGCCCGCGCTTGCTGACAAACACCTGTTTGGCTTTCCAGCATTCCAGCACAGGCATGCCTGCGATTGGGCTATTGGGGTCGTCTTGCGCCGCCGGATTGACGATATCGTTGGAGCCGATCACGATCGCAACGTCTGTTTCGGGGAAATCATCGTTGATTTCATCCATTTCCAACACGATGTCGTAAGGCACTTTGGCTTCAGCCAAGAGCACATTCATGTGACCGGGCAAACGGCCCGCCACAGGGTGGATCGCAAAGCGAACGTTCTTACCTTTGGCACGCAGCTTACGCACCAACTCGCTGACCGTTTGTTGGGCCTGCGCCACCGCCATGCCGTAGCCCGGGATGATCACAATGCTGTCTGCGTCGTTCAACGCAGCCGCTACACCATCGGCCTCAATGGCGATTTGCTCACCTTCGACTGCCATCTGCTCACCTGCTGGGCCACCAAAGCCGCCCAAAATGACCGAGATAAAGCTACGGTTCATCGCTTTGCACATGATGTAAGACAAGATCGCACCGGACGAGCCAACAAGCGCACCCACAACGATCAGAAGGTCATTACCAAGTGAGAAACCAATCGCCGCAGCTGCCCAGCCTGAATAGGAGTTGAGCATTGAAACAACGACCGGCATGTCAGCACCGCCAATGCCCATGATCAGGTGATAGCCGATGAAGAGCGCCAGCAACGTCACCAGCACCAACATGATCATGCCGCCACCGTTGAAATACATGATCGCGAACAGCACAGACAGCGCCGCAGCACCCGCATTCAACATGTGACCACCGGGCAATTTGGTCGCGGACGTATCCACCCGTCCCGCAAGCTTGCCGTAAGCAATAACCGAGCCAGTGAACGTCACTGCCCCAATGAAGATGCCCAAGACCAACTCAACACGTAAGATTGAGACCTCGACAGATGACTTTTTGGCCAGAAGCGCCGCAAAACCCTCAAGGCCTTTTTTGGCGGTGTCATCCATTGCCAAAACGCGGGTCAGTTCAATATCGGCGTTAAAGCCCACGAATACCGCAGCCAGACCAACAAGGCTGTGCATCGCAGCAACCAATTCGGGCATCTGTGTCATTTGCACTTTGGTTGCGAGTTGATAGCCAATCGCGCCACCTGCTGCGATCAAAATGATCGACAGTGCCCAGTAACCTGACCCAGGCCCGATGAGCGTTGCAAAGACCGCAAGCGCCATCCCGACAATGCCATACCATACCGCGCGCTTGGCGCTTTCTTGACCCGATAGTCCCCCAAGGCTGAGGATGAACAAAACGGCCGCGACGACGTATGCCGCTGTTGTGAAACCATATTCCATGTCTCTAACCCTCTTAAGATTTCTGGAACATGGCAAGCATGCGCCGTGTGACGAGGAACCCGCCAAAGATATTGATACCAGTCATAAAGACCGCCAGCGCACCAAGCACCACAACGATGCCAGACGTCGATCCGATTTGCGTCAAAGCGCCCAAGATGATGATGGACGAAATCGCATTGGTCACCGCCATAAGCGGCGTGTGAAGCGAATGCGATACATTCCAAATCACTTGGAAGCCAACAAAGACCGAAAGCACAAACACAATGAAGTGCTGCATAAAGCTGGCTGGTGCGACAAGACCAATCGCCAAAAGCAAAGCACCGCCGGCAGCCAAAAGGCCGACTTGGGTTTTGGTTTGCTTTTTGAAGGCTTCAGTCTCAAGCGCGCGTTTTTCGTCCGCAGTCAGCTCTTTGATCGGCTCTTTCTTTTGAACCGCAATCGCGGCTACTTTTGGTGGGGGTGGCGGGAACGTGACCTCACTTGCGTGAGCAACGGTTGCGCCGCGGATCACATCGTCGTCCATATCGTGAACGATCACACCATCTTTTTCAGGGGTGAGATCAGCCAGCATGTGGCGGATGTTCGTTGAATAAAGCGTGGAAGATTGCGCAGCCATTTGGCTTGGGAAATCCGTGTAGCCAATGATGGTTACGCCGTTATCCGAAACGATCTTCTCGTCCATGACGGTCAACTCACAGTTGCCGCCCTTCTCTGCCGCCAAGTCAACAATGACAGACCCGGGCTTCATCATCTCAACCATGTCTTTGGTCCACAAAAGTGGCGCTGCACGGTTGGGGATCAAAGCAGTCGTAATAACGATGTCGATATCAGGAGCGATCTCGCGGAACTTTTCAAGCTGCTTTGCCTGGAACTCCGGCGATGAGGGCGGCGCGTAGCCACCTGTTTCTGCACCATCGGGCAATTCGCTTTCGTCGAATTCAAGGAAGACAAACTCGGCGCCCATGCTCTCGATCTGCTCTGCCACTTCGGGGCGTACGTCAAACGCGTAAGTGATCGCGCCAAGCGAAGTGGACGTCCCGATCGCAGCCAAACCTGCAACACCTGCGCCCACAACCAAGACCTTTGCAGGCGGCACTTTACCGGCAGCCGTGACCTGACCTGTGAAAAAGCGGCCAAAGTTATTACCCGCTTCAATAACCGCGCGGTAGCCTGCGATGTTGGCCATTGAGCTGAGCGCGTCCATTTTCTGCGCACGGCTGATGCGGGGCACCATATCCATGGCGATGACGCTTGAGCCTTTCTTGGCCAGGCTTTTCATCAGCTTTTCGTTTGCTGCCGGATAGAAGAACGAGATCAGCGTTTTGTCCGCGCTCAATCGTTTGGCTTCTGTATCCGAGGGCGGACGTACCTTGACGATCACGTCGGCAGCTTTCCACAGCGCCGCTGCGGTTTTCACCACCTCGACACCTGCAGTCGCATACGCGTCGTCAGAGAACCCCGCAGCTGCGCCGGCCCCCATCTCGATCACGCACGAATGCCCAAGTTTCTGCAACTGGAGCGCGCTATCGGGCGTCATTGCGACCCGGGCTTCGCCCTCAAAAGTTTCTTTTGGTGCGCCAATTATCATCTGGTGCGTTTCCCTTCAGTAAGATTTATGACCCTAACCTAATACGCTGGGTCCATTTGGCACTACCCATTGAAATAATATTGCGCAAGGGATGTGCGCGCTAACAGTGCTGCGGTGTGCCAAATTAGTGCGTGAGCGCCTATTTGTTATACCTCTAAGAACCTAGTTCCGTACGATTTAGCCTACTAAAATCTTTCCGAAAGACACCGTGATTAAGATTAAAAATATCGAAGATGCGGACGCCACAGGGTGTTACGACGTGTTTTACCGCGCCATTCACGAAGGCGCGCGGCCTGCTTATTCTGCACCTCAACGGAACGCTTGGGCGCCATTCAGAGAAATGCCTGTGGGGTTCGCAAACGCCCTTCAAGCTCCGTGCGCACTAATGGCAATCACGGACCAGATCGTTGGTTTCATCACGGTATTACAGGACGGCTATCTGGATTTACTCTTTGTAGCACCCGACCATCACCGCCAAGGTGTGGCCACAACGCTTTACCAAAGCGCCTTACTGCAAACAAAAGGCCCACTTCATACAGAGGCCAGCCACCTATCGCGGCCATTCTTTTTACACCATGGCTGGCGCGAAATTACCCCGCAACGGGTCGAAAAGCGTGGGGTGTGGATGACCAATTTTGTGATGGAGTTAAGCCGTTAATTCCTAACGCTCTGCGCGGTATGCGCGTGCCGCATCCCCAAACGCTGCAAACAAAGGCCGCGAAACTGCGTCTTTGTCCGCCTGATATTCCGGATGCCACTGCACTGACAACGTAAAGCCCTTGGCATCTTTGATATAAGTGGCCTCTGGCGTTCCATCAGGCGCCCAACCATCAACGACAATCCTGTCACCCGCGGTTTTGATCCCCTGCCCGTGCAACGAATTAGTCATGACCTTGGCCCGCCCCATCAGCTTTGCAAACGGGCCACCTTCCGTGAACGTCACTTCGTGACGCATCGCAAACTTTTCTTCAAGAGAACCGTCAGGCGGCATTCGGTGGTTATCGCGTCCCTTCAGATCACGGATCTCAGGATGAAGCGTGCCGCCCATAGCCACATTTACTTCCTGAAACCCACGACAAATCCCCAAGATCGGCAGGCCCGCGTCAACACAGGCCCGAATAAGCGGCAGGGCAATCCGGTCACGACATCTATCAAAAGTGCCATGGGCAGGTGTTTCCGCCTCGCCGTATTCTTCGGGGTGCACATTGGGCCGCCCACCGGTGAACACAAAGCCGTCACAGGTCGCCATCAGGTCATCGACTGTGACGTGATCCGGATCAGATGGGACAATCAAGGGCAAGCCACCGGATACACGGGCAACAGCTTCGCAATTCATAGTGCCCGCCGCATGGGCAGGATACTGATCATTGATCAGATACGAGTTACCGATAACCCCAATCACTGGACGTTGCATAGAATCCCTCTCATTGATGCGTGCGTTTACTTTAGTGACAAAACCGCAAAGCGAAAGAGAATGAGCGCACAAGCACCTCTGCCTGCACGCTCATTTCATTTTTAGATCATCTGGGGGCTTGGCCCCTTCGATGTGCCTTAGATTTCGCCTTCAAGCTGCGCCAGCGCGAGGCCCGCCAATGCGGCCTCTGCATCATTGTCAGATGTGTCGCCTGTGACACCAACAGCACCAATAACTGCGCCTTTTTTGTCGCGCACCAAAACGCCGCCCGGAACAGGAACAACCTGACCGCCATAAACACCGTTAACCGCGGCCATGAAATACGCCTGCTGCTCTGCACGCGCCATCTGTGCGGTGCCTGCCATGCCAAGCATTACAGCGCCGTAGGCTTTGCCCTGCGCGATGGCAAAACGACCTGGTGCCGCACCATCTTCACGCTCGAACGCTTTGACGTGGCCGCCAGCATCCAGAACGATGACAGAAAGCGGCTTCAGCTCCATCTCGCGGCCCTTGGCAAAAGTGCCTTTGATGATTTGACGTGCTTTACGAATTGAAATCTCAGCCATTTGTCAGGCTCCTATTCTTTATTGAGTTGCTTTAAGATCGCGACGGCGCGCGTGAAGAACCGGCTCTGTGTAGCCGGATGGCTGTTTCGTTCCTTCAAATACCAGCTCGCATGCCGCGTTGAAAGCAACACCATCAAAGTCAGGTGCCATCGGGATATAGGACGCATCATTTGCGTTTTGTCCGTCAACCACAGCCGCCATTTTGCGCAGCGCATCCATGACGCGGTCACGGCTTACGACACCGTGATGCAACCAGTTTGCAAGAGCTTGGCTGGAAATACGGCATGTTGCACGGTCTTCCATCAGACCCACATCATTGATGTCTGGCACTTTTGAACACCCAACGCCTTGATCGACCCACCGCACAACATATCCCAAAATACCTTGGGCGTTGTTTTCGATCTCCTGCTGGATTTGCTCTGCGCTCCACTGGGTGCTGTCAGCCACTGGAATGGTCAGCAGGTCCGCCAGTGTCCCGCGCGCACCGCCAGCTTTCAGATCATCTTGGACCGCAAAAACATCCACGTGGTGGTAGTGCGTCGCATGCAACGTCGCAGCCGTTGGGGACGGAACCCATGCACAGTTTGCACCGGATTTCGGGTGACCGATCTTGGCATCCATCATGTCTGCCATGCGATCGGGCATCGCCCACATACCTTTGCCGATCTGCGCTTTGCCCTGCAGGCCACAGGCCAAACCGATATCCACGTTGCGATCTTCATAAGACGCGATCCACGGGGTTGCTTTCATATCGCCCTTCATCATGAACGGGCCTGCTTCCATAGAGGTATGAATTTCATCACCCGTACGATCCAAGAAGCCTGTGTTGATAAACGCCACCCGTGATTTTGCGGCACGGATACATTCTTTAAGGTTCACAGACGTGCGGCGCTCTTCGTCCATGATGCCGAGCTTCACCGTATTTTGCGGCAGCCCCAAGATGCTTTCAACGCGGGTGAAAATCTCGTCTGCAAAAGCAACTTCGTCTGGTCCGTGCATTTTGGGTTTCACAACATAAACCGAGCCGTGCAGCGAGTTACCGCCGTCACGCTTAAGATCATGCATCGCGATCAGCGTGGTGCACATCGCATCAAGCAAACCTTCGCCAATCTCATTGCCGTTCGCATCCCGTACCGCCGGCGTGGTCATCAGGTGACCAACGTTGCGCACCAACATCAATGCACGCCCCTTCAGGGTAAGCGCAGTACCGTCTTTTGCTGTGAACTCCAGATCATCGGCCAATACGCGGTCGAAAGATTTACCGCCCTTGCTAACTGTTTCGCGCAGATCGCCCTTCATCAAGCCGAGCCAGTTTTTGTAAACCAGCGCCTTGTCCACACCGTCCACGGCCGCCACGGAATCTTCGCAATCCATGATGGTCGACAGTGCAGATTCCAAAATGACATCGGCAATGTTTGCAGGATCCGTCTTGCCGATCTGATGCTCCGCATCGACCACGATGCGAATATGCATGCCGTTCTTCACAAGCAGAATTTCAGAGCGTGAGCCGTCCTTATGGCCGACAAATTGCGCGGGGTCTGCAAGGGCCACTGTGCCACCTGCGGTCGCACAGCTCAACGCGCCACCCTCAACAGTCAAGCCAGTCACATCGGCCCATGAGCCCGTAGCAAGAGGCACTGCAGCATCAAGATGTGCCTTGGCTTTTGCCACAACGCGCAATCCGCGCGCCTCATCATAGCCGCCCGCTGCAGGCAGATCGCCCAAGGCATCCGTGCCATAGAACGCATCATACAAACTGCCCCACCGCGCGTTTGCAGCATTCAACGCAAAGCGTGCGTTGTTGATCGGCACAACTAATTGGGGCCCTGCGATGCTTGCAATTTCAGGGTCCACATTCGCAGTTTCAATCGCAAAATCATCCCCCTCGGGGACAAGATAGCCAATCTCTGTCAAAAAGTCCTGATAGGCTTGCGCATCATGATCGGTGCCGCGGCGCTCAATATGGTAGGCGTCAAGCTTCGCTTGGATGTCTGCGCGCTTGGCCAGAAACGCAGCGTTCTTTGGCCCCATGTCGGCGATAAGGCCTGCGAGACCGTCCCAGAATGCATCGGCATCAACGCCAGTACCCGGAAGGGCAGATGTTTCAAGAAATGTGGCAAGTGTTTCGTCAACATCCAGCCCTGCACGTTGCACGCGGTTTTGGTTTGTGTCGGTCATGAGGTGCCCTCCCAGACAAGTCATTAGAATTTCGGGTTGGCCAGACCCTGATGGATTGATGGCCCCTTCGCAAACGAGAAATATTGACTGTCGATTAAGTTTTACTTCACTGAACGTGGTTTTGACTTGGCATCGCGGCGACACCGGTCTGAGCAAAAACGGACCTCATCCCACACTTTTTCCCACTTTTTTCGCCAGTTAAACGGCAAACCACACTGTGCACATGGTTTTGAGGGGAGGTCAGATTTCTTTCGCATTTTTGGCATATCAAATATCAAAGCTCATTTGGCGGGTGTCAGGGTCTTTGGGGGCTTTGTCGCGCTGAAAGCCCCGATCTGATTTACGGCTGGCATGCTTTTTGACGATCGTTTTCGCCTCATTGCGAAAGGCCGCGCCCTTACGGACTGACCAGACTTGATCACGAGCAAAACGCGCGGCTTGCGGCAAATCGACTATGGGCTCAGGGTATAACGTGCCAACAACTGTGCCCGCACCGTCCCAACGCCAAGGTTCTTGCAAAAAGCGATCAGGTACCTGTTCCAGTTCAGGGCACCAGCGGCGTGTAAATATTCCGTTCGGATCCTGATCAATCCCCTGTTTAACCGGATTATACATCCGCACCGTATTGATACCGGTTGTGCCAGATTGCATCTGGACCTGACTCCAATGAATGCCCGGCTCATAATCTGTGAACATCTGCGCCAAGTGCGGGCCTGTGCTGCGCCAATCAAGCCAAAGGTGATAACTTGCGACAGACATCAACATCGACCGCATCCGAAAATTCAGCCAACCGGTGTGGATCAAGTACCGCATACAAGCATCTACAAATGGAATGCCCGTTTGTCCGGTTTTCCACGCGTGAAGTCGTTCAGCGTTGGGATGTTTTGGCCTAAGGTTTTCGTAGGCCGAATGCATGGCCTGATACTCAAGCCGCGGTGCATCTTCGAGCTTTTGCATAAAATGATCGCGCCATGCCAAGCGGCTTTGAAAGCTGCGCAATGAACCGCTCCACCCTGACCGAGTACCTGCCACTTCACGGCTCCGCGCCTGCCCTGCATGGGCCGCCTCACGGACCGAAAGCGCGCCCAGCGCAAGATGCGGCGACATCCTTGAGCAGGCCCACTCCCCCTCAAGCGGTGATGACATTGCAGCGCGGTAAGACTGACCGCGCTCTGTCAGAAACCCACCGAGCAACGACAACGCTGAACCGCGCCCACCGGCCTGCCGGTCAGGGCAATCATCAATTAACCACAGGTCCGCAAGGCTCGGCATGCGCTGGCCCTCCACACCGTGAGGCCGCATGGCAACGGGGGGATCAATCTGAGCCAGCCGAACAGATTTCTCTCGACTGGCCGCCCACCCATCCCGAGAGCGCAGGCCACGTACTACACCAAATTGCGGCACCTGCGTCCACGTAATACCTGTATGTTTAGCCCACGCAGCTACCCGCTGGTCCCGTCGAAACGTCCATGCGTTACCCGTTTCTTCTGTGCTGAAAATCTGGTTGATCTGGTATGTCTTTGACAACTCATCGAGAGCCTGAACGGCATCTGAAACGCGTACAACCAAAGGCGCGCCAAGCCCG
>Ga0209652_1003735_pt1 | contig 11048 bp, 3 predicted proteins | sample SaaInl74LU_5_DNA_FD_184641 | JGI IMG/M metagenome (GOLD analysis project Ga0209652, IMG submission 184641) | Marine microbial communities from expanding oxygen minimum zones in the Saanich Inlet - ESP_74LU_5_DNA (SPAdes) (version 2) | ecosystem: Environmental > Aquatic > Marine > Intertidal zone ...
CGTCGAGGCTGCCGGGCGGCTTCTGACGTACGACCCGGCGAGCGCGGCGGATTGGCCGAAGGGCGCTCCGGCGCCGTACCTGTTCCTCGCCAACGTGTTCGAGAACATCTCCGAGACCACCAAGCGGCTGGAGATTGCTGAGATGCTGACGAACGCGTTCCGCACGATCCTGCACAACTCAACACAAGGGTCGCACGAGGACCTGCTCGCGGCGGTGTACCTCGCCTCGAACGCCATCGCGCCGCAGCATTCCGGCGTCGACCTCGGCATCGGTGACGCGACGCTTATCAAGGCGCTCGCCGAGGCGACGGGGCGGAAAGAGAGCGCGATCAAGTCCGATTACAAGAACGAGGGTGACTTAGGGATCGTGGCGATGCTCTCGAGGAGCACGCAGAAGACGATGTTCGCGCCTCCGAAGCTGACCATCGCGGGCGTGCTGAAGGAGTTCCGCGCCATCGCGACGACGGAGGGAAACAAGAGCGTGGACGCCAAGAAGTCAAAGATCAAGAAGCTCCTCGTCGGCGCGCGCGAGTGCGAGGCGGGGTACATCGTGCGGTCGTTACAGGGGAAGCTGAGAATCGGTTTAGCGCAGCAGACGGTGACGTGCGCGCTCGCGCATGCCGTCGTGCTGCACTCGAAGAAAGCGGCGGAGCTGAAGGAAAAAGGCGGCGACGTCGCCGTCGCCGACGCGTTGGGCGCGGCGTTTGACGTGCTCAAGCAGGTGTTTTCGGAGTGCCCGTCGTTCGACGAGATCGTGCCCGCGCTGCTGATGGAGGGCGGCGTCGACAAGCTCGCGGAGAGGTGCCACTTCCGGCCGGGCGTGCCGGTGAAGCCCATGCTGGCGAAGCCCACCAACGGCGTGCGCGAGGTGCTCCACCGGTTCCAGGATGTGCAGTTCACGTGCGAGTACAAGTACGACGGCGAGCGCGCGCAGATCCACCTTTTACCCGACGGGAGCGTAAAGATTTTCTCGCGCAACCAGGAGGACAACACGCCCAAATTCCCCGACGTGATTCGGTCGTTGCCCAAGTACTTAGCGGCTGGGACGAAATCGGTGGTGATCGACGCCGAAGCTGTGGCGTTTTGCCGGGAGACGAACAAGATTTTGCCGTTCCAGATATTAAGCACGCGCGGGCGCAAGAACATCGACGAGAAGGATATTAAAGTGAACGTCGCGATTTACGCGTTCGACTGCTTGTTTCTGAACGGCGTCAACTTGTTGCAGGAGCCGCTCACGAAGCGCCGCGAGGCGCTGTACGGCGCGTTCAAAGAGACGCCCGGCGAGTTCATGTTCGTCACGGCGAAGATCTCGCGCGACGTGGACGAGCTGCAGGTGTTCCTGGAGGACTCCATCACCGAGAACACGGAGGGGCTCATCGTGAAGACGATGGACGCGACGTACGAGCCCTCCAAGCGCTCGCTCAACTGGCTCAAGCTCAAGAAGGATTACATGGAGGGCTGCGGCGACTCGCTGGACCTCGTGCCCATCGGCGCGTTCCACGGGCGAGGCAAGCGTACGGGCGTGTACGGCGCGTACCTGCTCGCGTGCTACGACGAAAACACCGAGGAGCTGCAGAGCATCTGCAAGATCGGCACCGGGTTCTCGGACGCCGAGCTTGCGTCGCTGAGCGAAGCGCTTCGCCCGACGGCGATTGACCAGCCGCGGTCGTACTTCAAGTTCGGCGAGTCCGTGAGGCCGGACGTGTGGTTCGACCCCAAGTTCGTGTGGGAAGTGAAGGCGGCGGACCTGAGCGTCTCGCCGACGCACCAAGCCGCGCACGGTTTAGTGGACCCCAACAAGGGCATCGCGCTTCGGTTCCCGCGGTTCTTAAGAGTGCGCGAGGACAAGACGCCGGAGACGGCGACGAGCGCCGAACAAGTCGCCGACTTTTACAACGCGCAAGCCACGAAGCAGGAGTTCAACGGCGAGGACGACGAGTTTTGAAACGTTTCAAAACGCCTCGTTCGTCACGCGTGGTCCGAGGCGTCTCACGAGGGGGGGGTCGCGTGAGAAATGTTGTGTAGGTATTACGTACATCGTTCTGTGCTCGGAAAGGGACTCGCGTTCGCGACGTTCGCGCCTCGTCGCGTCCAGATTGGAAAATCTTTCGTAGTCTACGTAGTCTCGTTTCGTTCGCAGACGACCTTTCAGCGAGAGGCGCGGTGTTGGACCCCGAGGCGTCGGGGTCACTCGAAGCCTCGCGAAGCTCGCCGCGCGGGTGGGGTCGCGTGGCGCGCACCCCCGCGCGTGGCTCGTCGGCGCGATGGCCGGGGACGACGCATCGCGCGCGGCAGCGGCGAGGGAGGCTGCTCGAGGTGCCCATCGTTCGATGCGAGAGCCGGGTCTCGCCCCGCCCGACGCGGCGACTCGCGTGGCGGAGGCTGCGCGCGCGGCGGAACCTCTGCTGGACATGAAACAGCGTACGACGCGCGATGACCCGGACGGGTTCATGGACACGTTTTTCCGCGCGTCGCGCCTGCACTACATCGGCACGTGGAAGCACAGGTACGAGGCTTTCCTGGAGGATCTGCCGGCGCCTCCGCCTTTGCCCGAGACGAAACGCGACAGCTCCGCGCGCGTCGTGATGCACGTGGACATGGACTGTTTCTTCGCCGCGGTCGCGACGCTGGGCAGACCCTCGCTGAGTGGTTTGCCTGTCGCGGTCTCGTGGTCGTCCGGCGCCAAGGGCGCGGGTGAACTCTCCAGCTGCAACTACGAGGCGCGCGCCTTCGGCGTCCGCGCGGGCGGCCGCGTGGCGGACGCGCTCCGGCGGTGCCCGAACCTGGTGGTGATGCCGTACGAGTTCGAGAAGTACTCCGCCGTGGCGCTGGAGGTGTACCGGATCCTGCACGAACTCACGCCGCACGTCATGGGCGTGAGCGTGGACGAGGCGTACATCGACGTCACGGCGCTCGTCACCGGGGGGGGACGTTCGTCGCGTGACGAAACGTCACGTGACGAAACGTCGCGTGACTCGCCGACGGGGACTCCTGATGAAACGAAAAGAACCCCGAAAGAGTTGGCTGAGTTTGTACGCGAGCGCGTGTTTAACGAAACCGGTTGCGTCGCGTCCGTCGGGATCGGGCCCAACCGACTGATCGCGAGACTCGCGACGATGCGCGCGAAACCGAACGGTGTCTTCGAAGTCTCTTTAAACGAAGCGGAGGCGTACGTCGCATCCCTTCCCGTGCGCAATCTCCCGGGCGTCGGACGCGGCGCGCTCGAGAAGCTCAGCGCCGTGGTCTCCCCCGCCGGAGATGTTGAAAACGAAAAAAACGAAAAAGACGGAAAAGAAGCAAACGCGCGCATCGCGTGCCGCGACGTCCTGCGCGTCCCCTCGGAGCGTCTGCAGCGCGCGCTCGGTCGTAAGTCCGCGCTGAGTCTTTTAAACGCGTGCCGTGGGATCGACCAAAGAGACTGGGTTTCCCGTCCGCCGCGAAAGAGCGTCGGCGCGCAGGTCACGTGGGGCGTGCGCTTCGACAAAGCGAGCGAAGTCGTCGCGTTCGCCGCCAAGCTCGCGGGCGAGGTTTCCGCGCGCGCCGTTCGATTAAAGGTGAAGGGGCGTTGTTTGACCGTGAAGGTGCTGCGCGCGGTGGCGAACGTCCCGGACGGGATGATGAAGGGCAGCGTGGGGCACGGCGTGTGCGACCACCTGACGCGCTCGGTGACGCTGTCCTCGTACGCCGACGGCGCCGAGACGCTGGCGCGCGAGGCGATGAACATTCTCGCCGCGCTTGCGGTTCCGGCGGGGGAGATCCGCGGGATGGGCCTGCAACTCTCGAAGCTGGACTCGGACCCGGCCTCGGCGTCGAGGGGCGCGAGCGATTTGAGACGAACCGCGCGTCTTCACGCCAAGCCCGCGGGCCGACGGACGGAGTGGGCGGAGCGGGGCGAGGCGATCGAGCGGCGGTACGCGGGGTGGTTTGACGGCGGAGGCGCGAGACTGAAAGCAAAAACCGCCGACTTGCGAGACTCGCGGCGCGACGCGAGCGCGAAGAAACGGACGAGTCCGCGCGGGAAGGCGAACGCGTACGCGGAGGCGATGGACAGCGCGATGGGAGACGATTTGTCGCGCGGACTCGTCGCCGCGCTCGCGCGCGGGTCCCGGTCCCGCAAACGCGCGGCGGAGGAGGCGACCGACGCGAACTCAGCCGAAGAAACAAAAGGGGGCCTTTCTCGCGACGCCGCTTCGTCCGACTCGTCCGGCGACGAAGACGAGCCTCCCGTCTCGCTGCGCCGCGCGCACGCCGCGGCGTCTCGCGCGCACGCGCACGGCGTCTTCGTCGAGACGGGCGACATCGCGGACGACGCTTTGAAAAACACCAACTCGGTGACGCTCGAGAGCCGACTCAAAGCCAGCGCCGCGTCGACGCTTCGCGAGTGCGAGTCGTTCGCCCTTAAACGAGCGTCGAGCGTCTTTGAAAAAAAAGGACCCGACGAAGCGGCGAGGGTCGTCTCGGCGGCGCGCCGTTTGGCGCGCGCGCAATGGACGACACCGCCCGTGGCGTTCGCGCTCTGCGGCGCGGGGGCCGCCGGCGCGCGCGCGGCGGCGCAGCAGCGCGCGTTCGCGGACGCGTGGATCGAGGCGTGCGACCGGGTGGAGGAGGAAGTCGTGAGAGTGGCGTTGACGCAGTGACGAAAGATTGATTTGCTTTGCGAACAGAGCGTCGGCCGGCGGGACGACGGGACGCCTTTCAGTACGTAGTCTTCGATCATACGTAGTATGACTCGCGCTTTTTTCGCGCGAGTATGTAGTACTACCATCGCGTCTCTTCTCGCGTCGTCCGACGGCGTCACCTCCTCGAGCGTCTCTTGGTTTTGGTCCCCGGCGTGAGGGGCGTGCGCAGGTCCGCGTCGTCCGCGGGGGACCACGCGTTTGCATCCGCCGCGTCGTCCGCGCCGGGAGACGACGAGAGTGACCGGAGCGAGTCGTCGCTCGCCGCGGGGCTCTCGGCGATGTCGTCCAACAGGGGTGAGCCCGGCTGCCCCGGCGCGCAGCAGCACCAGCGCGCGACGGCGCTCAGGGACCCGCCTTTCTTGCCCCTGCCTTGTTCGAGCCCCGCGGAGAGTCCGTCGCCGAGAGAGTCGCTACTGTCAAGCGGAAGTCCACTTCCGAGACGGGCGTTGTTTGACGCGTTCGCCGAGCGGCGCTCGCGCGACGATCGTCCGTGGGGCGCGCGACTCGTCCGCTCGTCCGCGCTGTCGATGTCCCCTTCGCCGTCGACGTCCCGCCTCTCCTCCCTCTCTGCAGATTGCCGCGTGTCCATGCCGTGCACCGGGCTGAGAAAGGCGCCCGAAGCGCCGCCGGGTGACGCGCGGAAAAACTCGGGCGTCTCCAGCGGCGAGTCGCTCTCGAACGCGTGCGGCGACAGCAACGAACCGACGGGGGTCGCCCCCGCGTCGTTCGCGGCGCCCCGGGGCGGAGGCAGGGGCGGCCTTCTTGTCGCCGCGAACGAAGGGGTCTGGGGATACCGCTCGGAAGATCCGTTCGACGCCGCGCCAAGTGGACGCGCGTCGCCCCCCCGCCCGCCCCAGCCTTCTTCTCTTCCGTCGTCCCGCGCGGATTCGTTTTCGATTTGAAACGAATCCGCGCTGTGGAACGACGCGCTGGAGAGATCCGATCCTTCGCTCTCCACGGACGCCGCGCGGATTAAGCGGGGGGAGGTTCCGGCGTTTGTCGTCTCGACGACGGTCTCTATGCTCGTCGCGGAGAGTGAGGGCGAACGGGGGATCCCACCCGGGATCCCCCCGGCGAACCCAAATTCGGTTAAGCGTGTCTCGCGCGTCGCCACCCACTCGTGCACGATTTCGGGGAGCTTTTTGTACGCGTTTCGCAGGTTCTGCACGATGACGGACTCCACCTTCCCTCCCAGACCCGCGATGCGCACGACGCACTCGCCCTGGACACGGATCACCGTGCCCATCATCATCGCGCCTTCCGTGTTTTGCAAAACAGGCACGGGCGCTCGGTCGATCACGATCGTTCCCGCGACGCTCGCGCGTTCGGTGATGTTGTTCACCGTGCGGAACGTCTGCGCGAACGGGAGTTTCCCCTTGTCTCGCTGCAGAAACGTTCTTGTGTCCACAAACTCAACCTCCTTGCCCCGGAGCACGGGGCGCACGACGCGCGGAAGCTTCATGCCGGGGACCGTGCGCACCACAACCTTGACCCGCCCGTCCACCACCTCGTGCGAAAGCACCTCCGACTCGAGAGTGCCCAGCTTCTCCATCTGCGGACACGCGCGAGACGTCGTGGTCGGGTCAGCCGAGACGCGCGGCGAGAGCGCGGATGTCGAGTCACGAGACGAAAAAAGAAGATGTCACGTGTCGTAAACCGAGAAACCGGGGAAGGGGGGGGTGCGAGGATGCGCGCCGATACGTACGTGAAACTTCTTGTACACCGGCGTATCCTTGTCCGCGATGTACATCGCCGCGTCGCACGCCAGCAGCGTCTCCACCTGGAACTTCACCATGGCGGGGGAGGCTGCTTCCGAGCCGCTCGGATGGCACGCGTCACGTCACGAAAAAAACCGACGATCGGTCAACCCCGGCCCGTCCGTGGAGATGGCGGAGGCGTGTCAGGCGGGACGCGCGCTCCGCTCGGAGCGATGGCAACACACCGCGCTCCCGAATCCCGCGCCGACTCCGCGTTCGCGCGGCGTCAGGGGGCTGCGCTTGTGTGGCGGTGTTCCCCCCTCCGAGGTTTTTGCGTTATACAGTTATCGGGTAACAAAGCCCCAAACTCACCGATTCCCGTTCGGGGAGTATTGACTCGTGAGGTCGGTTCCCCTAAAATCAGTGCGCGCCGAGTCGCCAAAATCCGAAAAAGTGACCCGCTCCATCATTTTTCAAACGCAACGCGCAGGTGGAAGCGCGGCGCCCCCCCACTCCCCGACGCCCGCGAGAGTCGTCGGAGAGCCGGTGACCATGTCCGTCGGCGCCACCGTCGAGGAGCTCAAGGATGTGCTGAGGGAAACCCTGGAGAACCGCGGCGCCCTCGGGAACGTCCGCGCGCAACTCCGCGCGGAGGTTTCCAACGCGCTGGAGGACCGCTCGAGCGCGACGAAACGTCCCGAGCTGAGCGACGAGAACCTCATCATCAACGAGCTCATCCGCGAGTACTTGGTGTTCAACCGATACAGAAGCACGCTGAGCGTGTTGCTCCCCGAGAGCGGACAGCCGGAGACGCCGCCGTTCGACCGCGACTTCCTGGCGCGCGAGATGCGCGTTCGCGAAAACGACAACTCCAGGAAGCTCCCGCTCCTGTACACGATGGTGTCCAACGCGCAGCGCGGCGCCGGGAAGAACCAGTAGACCTCGCGTGAGACGAGAGAGACACCGAAGTGCGTGACACGCGTATCGATCATCACGCGACGTGGGAAAAACGCACGACGTAGGGTCCTATGTATGAATACTAGTCTAACGACTCCCGCGCGCCGCGACGCCGACGAAGCGTCAAAAAAAATCAAAATAAGTACTCGTCATCCGGGACGACGATGGTCTCGACCCGCCCGCGACTGGATTCGCGCGCGCCCCGGACGCGGATCGCGCGTCGCCCCTTGGCGCGCAAACGCGCGGCGTCCGCCTTCTCCAGCGCGGCGCCGGCGATCGCCACCGCCTCGGCAGCCTTCTGGCAGTTGGCCGCCGCCACCGCGGCGGCGTCCGCCGCCGCCGCGACGGCGCGCGCCGATTTCTTCGAGTCGAGCACGCGCGTCGCTTCAGCCTCCACTTTCAGAAACACTTCCCCGGCGGAGACGCGCGCGTCAATCGGGACACGCAAACCGCCGAGAGATGTTCCTTCCTTCGCGTCAAACTTCTTCAGCCATTCCCCCAGCTTATCGAGCTCGCGTTTGTCGTTCCACGCGTGAAGCCTCTGCTCGACGTTTGTCGCCTCGGGCGGCTCGCACAGACGCAGACGCTCGGCGACACCGGGCTCATCTTCCGGCGGCGGGTCGAAATCCAGGTGGTACGCGATGCCCGTCTCCGGGTCCACCCTCCGGCCGAGCGCGCGCAGCGTCGCCGCCTGGCAATCCGGCTCGCAGGGCAGCTCCAGGGTGATGATGCCGTCCAGGCCGGAAACGTAGCTCACCTCCGTTCGCGCCAAAAGCTCGTGCTCGGCGGGAGGCGCTACCATGGAAACCGCTAAACGGAGCGTCTCCGCGAGTTCGACGTCCAACCCGGTGAACGCGCGCTCCAGCGCGACACACTCCTCCGACGTGCACGGAAATCCGTCAATGACGTACCCCGGCGGCCGCGGATACGTCGCTTCGAGTTCCGCCACGGAAGCCGCGTACGCGGCATCGAGAGCCTCGATCTCCGCCTGACGCGCGGTCTCCTTTTCTGAGCGCAAAGCCTGACGTTTAGCAGCCTTCGCCTCAGCGTACGCCGAACGCGCGGCGACGGCGGCGGCGTGCGCCGCCTTCTCCTCGTCGGGCGCATCCTCCGCGGGCTCCGCGGGTTCCTCGTCTTGTTCCGCCTCCTGGGCCTCCTCGTTCTCCTCGTCGCCGCCGAGGTCCGCGTCCGTGACCGGCGGCGGGTACACCACGGGCGGGGGCTTGGGGGGCGCGAGCGCGTCCACCGCGAGCGCGATGAGCCCGGCGACGACGGACGGCGGAACCGGCGCGCCGGCGTCCCTCGCCTCCAGCGCGCGCAAACCCAAGACGATTTTTCGCGACGGTTCCGGTTTCGACTCGGGAGGTTCGGGTTCGGACGTTTCCGTCCCCGCGCCTTCGCCTTCGCCCGCGGGCGCGTCGTCAGACGGCGCGTCGCCTTCGGGCGAGTCGCCTTCGGGTGAGTCGCCTTCGGGCGAGTCGCCTTCGGCCTCGGCGGCAGCCTTCGCCTCCGCCGCCGCCTCCGCCTCCGCCGCCTTCTCCGCCGCCGCCGCCGCCGCCGCCTCGGCGGCGGCGCGCTCGGCGTCTCGCCACGCGGCGGCTTCCGTCACCGCCTCGCGCGTCAGTTCTTCCGGGTCGATCAGGACGAGCGCCCTGGACTCCGCGAGTTTCCTCGCGGCCGTGCTCTTGCCGCAGAAGGGGGGACCGACGATCGCGAGCCGCGCGTCGAACGAAGCGTCCGGAAGCCATCCATCTTTCGACGTCGTCGACGTATGGGCAATCGTCGAAGCCGTCAAGTCGAAGACGGCGCTGCCCAACGCTCGGTTGACGAGCGCCGCGTCTCCTGGAAGCCTTTTCATATCCGCCTTCTCCCCCCCCTCCTTCTCTTCACCCTTCGAATCGTTCGTCGTCGTCTCATCGAGCACATCCCCCGTGTTCTCGTCGCTCACAGGTTCGTTCGCGACAGTATCGTTCGTCTCGTCCTTCGCGTTCTCGCCGGCGGAAAGATCTTCTTCGCCCGTCAAAGGCGGCTCGCGCCCGAGTCCGCCGTCGTGCGGCGTCAGCGCGCCGCCGAGCGCGGCGCGCGCCCAGTCGCCGTCGCCGCGCAGGTAGTCCAGCGCGTTGGCTTCGTCCACCAGGGTCACGACCCGCTCGCCCCCGGTCACGGCCTCTGCCCCTTCCACCACCTCCGACTCACAAGAAGGCAGCGCGAAGGGAAGCGGCACGCCCGCCACGAGCAAGCCGGTCCACTCGCGGTACTCGCGCCGCGGCACGAGCTTCTCTGTCGTTTCGCGGTACTCCGCGCAGCGGCACGCCAGCGCGACGATATCTTGAATCGTGCCTTTGACGAACCGAGTAACATCCTCTCTTCGCTCGCGCTCGCTCGCGGAGAGCGCGTCATCGATATCCGCAGCCGCAGCAGCCGCGTCCGCGCGGTACGCCGCGCGACGTTGCGCTGCGAGCTTCGCCTCGCGACGCAAAGCCGCCTCCCAATCCGCGCGACGCTGCGCTTCGTATCGCGCGTCGCGGTCGCGCCTGTTGTCGCGCATGATATCCCGCTCGCGCTCGAGCGCGCGCAGACGCTCGGCGACGCGCGTTTCCTGCTTCGATTTAAACGCGAGCGTCGCGAGCAACTCGTCCTCGCGACGCCGAGCCTCCGCCGCCTCGCCGGCGCGCTCGCGGTCGGCGTCGAGTTTGCGACGGCGACGCTCTCGTTCTTTGCGCGCGAGCGCCTCCTCGGACCTGTCAGACTTGATGCGCCGGATGGTCCGCTCGCCCTCGCGCTGCAGCGCGCGCGGGTCGGGGAGGGACGCGCGCATCGCCGCGAGGTGCAAACGCGGGTCCTGCGTGCCCGTGGTGATGTTCGAAACGGTCGTGTCGAGAGACTCTCTCGTCGCTCCTCTGAAGGATGAGCGCGAACCGACGTGTCGCGACAGGTTCTTTTCGAACGCGTCCAGGCCGCGCAGAGCCTCCTCCCCTTCTTCTTCCTCACGAGCCAGTTTCCCAACGCGCGCCTTCTCCGCGAGCGCCATCTCGATCTCGATCTCTCTTTTCTCGGCGTCGGCGCGCGCGCGGAGAATCTCGGCGTGCGTCGCGTACTCGGACGCCATCCGCACGGCTCGCGCTTCCCGAGTCGCGTTGAACGCGTTCACCGAGTCTATTCTCCGGTCAATCTGCACGTTCGACAGACCTAATCGACGAGACAACACAGCCTGCTCCGCTTCTTGTTTTTGCCTCTCGCCCTCCTGGATGAAATGCGACACGCGCGCCGTCTCCATCAACACGTTGTTGCTCGTCTCGCGCGCGCGCACGACGTCGCCGAAGATTTTGGCATCCGCATCGCGGCGCGTTTTTAAGCGCGAGTTGAACGCGCCTACGCCGCGGTGGGACTCTGTGATGGAAAGCGTCGGCCTGGACGGTAAAGACGCGCTCCGCGCGAGCTCCGAGACGTCTCGCCTTTTGCTCTGCTCGACGTCGCGCACCATCGCGTCGAGCACGCTCTTCAACTGCACGAGCAGGCGACTCGCCGCGCCGCGCTCCTCGCGCACCACGGAGGTCACCGCGCGCGCGTCCAGGGGGATGCCCAGCTTTTGCAGGGACGGCTGAGTGGTGTGAAGGTAGAGCGGTATCGGGTGTGAGACGACAAAAAGTACGCGCGTGGAGTTGATGCGTGGAGATGGACGCTTTGGCGCGTGAGGGAGAGCGCGCGGAGAGAC
>Ga0209652_1003741_pt1 | contig 11037 bp, 10 predicted proteins | sample SaaInl74LU_5_DNA_FD_184641 | JGI IMG/M metagenome (GOLD analysis project Ga0209652, IMG submission 184641) | Marine microbial communities from expanding oxygen minimum zones in the Saanich Inlet - ESP_74LU_5_DNA (SPAdes) (version 2) | ecosystem: Environmental > Aquatic > Marine > Intertidal zone...
ACAATTTATTGCGAGGCTCTGGTCGGCCTTCATGCCATGAGATTAGTGCATGGTGAATAATATCACCATGATACTGCTCTAAAATACACAAGCACATGAACGTCAGTGGTGTAGTGCTGCTGCGTTGCTATATCAGCAATTACTGGAGTCGTCTCCACCAGAGCTTTATCCACATTTCGAAATGAAAAATATCAATGGGTGCAATACGTCACCTCTCAATCCACATGCCTTTGCAACTCTTTCTAACCTTCATCCTCTCTTTCACCCCCTACAGATCAATATCTCTTGCCCCAGCACCGGATTGCAAAAGGTTATCGAAATCGATGACGAAAAGCGTCTCCAAAACTTCTACGAGCGCCGCATGGCCCAAGAGATTGACGGAGGTGTCCTCGGAGATGAATTCGCCGGATATGTCATGCGCATCACCGGAGGTAACGATAAGCAGGGATTCCCCATGCGTCAGGGTATCCTCGTCAACCACCGTGTGCGCCTTTTGATGCACAAGGGACACAAGGGTTACAGACAGCGTCGTGCGGGTGAGCGCAAGCGCAAGAGTATCCGTGGATGCATTGTCTCACATGATATTGCTGTCCTCAACTTGGCTGTTGTCAAGATTGGTGACAACACAATTGCTGGACTCACTGATGACTCTATCCCCCGTCGTCTTGGACCCAAGCGTGCTCAGAAGATCCGTAAGCTTTTCAACTTGACCAAGGAGGATGATGTCACCAAATACGTCATCGCCCGTACTTTCACCAACAAGAAGGGCAAGGAGGTCCGCAAGGCACCCAAGATCCAACGTTTGGTTACACCTCTTACTCTTCAACGAAAGAGGGCACGAAAGGCTGCCAAGTTGGCGTCCGTTCTTAGAAACAAGGAGGATGCCGCTGCTTACAAGAAGGTTGTTGCCCAACGTCTTGCTGAGCAGAAGGAGGCTCGTCGTTCATTGATCTCCAAGAGGAGGAGTACTCGCAGATCTCAGAAGATTGCTGAGTAAATAATAGTGTTGATAAAAATTAAAGAAATAAGTTCTGTTCAAACACTGTCACTTAGTTGAATGAATTGAAATGGATCAGTGAAGGGGTAATGATTAGATGCTGGAAAGTGATCCAGTCTGATGGATGATAGGTCGTGAGACGAATAACATTGCCACGACGAAATGGCTCCCAGATGCTCTATCCACTATGCAAGAGTTGTTGATATGATAAAAGACATGAGTCAGCGCTTCCTACAAATTTGACACAATAGAATAATGGTAATTGATACAAGTTTTTGATTTTTATGAGAAATTTGAAGGTAAGTAAACGCAACCAAATAGACAGCAGTTAGAGAAGAACTTCACTTCTCTTCCTTCACTGAAGGCACCGGCGACGGCTTTTCATCCGAGGTGGAAACGTTCTGCCCAGAACTCTTCATCATCTTATGCCAATTCGCGATGCGCAAGGCTTGATTGGCAGCCAAAGTAGCAGCGTTGGCCGCTGCTGTCTTTTGCAAGGCATACTGCTCAAGACTTTGAATATATGTATCACTATCTACTGCAGCGACAGCAGGTACTGGATCTGGCTTCTTTGCGTCATTAAACCCCGTATCAAACTGTGAGAATACGCTTGCTGCTGACCTTGCTGCAGCCGATGGGTATCCCATGTTTTCATACACAGCTTGCATGGCAGAAAAATGAGCTTGATCTGCATGTGCGACATTTGCCGGGTCGACGACAGAGGCAAGTGGCGTAGGAACAGTAATAGGAGCCGGTTGCTGTCCAACCTTTGCTTCTACGCTTGGAGAACTCTCTACCACACCACTTTCTTCTTCCTCCGGTGTTTTCAAGCCTCCTGCCGTTGCTACGGCATGATCACCACCATCTTTTTGGCTTAACTTCTGTTTCGCAATCAAGAGGAGCGCCTCCAACTCTTCATTTGACTTCTTGAGATTTTCATTCGCTTTGCTGTAAAAAGTCACTGAGCGTTGAAGCTCTCCAATCATGACCTTCTTCCTCCGCCTGGACTCGATGGCCGCACGACGGTTTTGTTCCAGACGCCGAGCACGAGCGGCAGAAATCTGTGCTCCATCTCTCTGCCGGCCATTGCTTTTGCGCTTCTTCTTGTTGTTTCCTGCGTCATCATCCTCATTATCGCCTATTGCAGCAGCGGCGGCGGCCACCGCCACGAGCCCGTCCATAGGGCTTGACTTGCCGGTGTCTTCGGCAGCGGCAGGTTGTTTTTTGTCGTCCTCTTTTGAAGTGTTCATGGTGATGAACAAGTTGTAGCGTTCTGGCGTCGTACGGTGATTCCTCGCCTTATTATGGTATTATTATGACTGCCTCACTGAAACTCTGCTTACGTCCTGATACCATGCTTTTATTGAAACACTTCAACAGAAAAGAATTCCATCTTGTGGCTGCTGAACTGCTGCTGCTTGTGCTTTTTGATTGTGAATGAAATTCTGCAGGTGTCTTTCAAATAATTTTGGACGATTCCTACGTGGAGCGATGATGACGTTACATTCTCTTCATGCTGACGTCGGCATGCCTGCGCTGGTTCTCCGGACGTGTCAGCAAGAGTCAGCATGGCTGAGATACCGAGATAAAGACACGGAACACCGGTATTGAAGATTAGCTTGCAACTGCTTCTGCTGCTCGGGAAAGCCTCGAATGTTGGTGAAGCAGCTACATAGGCTTTGGTGCCTCACACAGATGTTTCATGCCACGCCACAGCCGTGATATCTGGTGGAACGATTTGCTTGTATCACTACCATCATAGAAGCGTACTCTCTCTCCTTGCAGTATTGATGACCTTCAATTATATAAATAGGCCCTGAGCTTGAGTAGCAAACTCTTGCATAACTAGCGAATGCAGAGTGTGAGAAGCGCGCTGGTACAATATCAATTATCTATGTGATCATAAACTGAAACAAGATATACCTATAACAAGGCTAAGGAAGATTCTTGTTCAACTCTTGGTTAAACTATTATCATTGACCTTTGGCTACAATACTGTCTCTTTTTATTCTGGCCAGAAATGGATTATACCAACTGGCAAGAAAAACGTAATCTCCAACCGGTTCAAGCTCAGAGAGCCAAGGTACACTTACACCCAACTTTTTCCCTTTCTCGTCTACCATCTTACCATCATCCCGCAAAGTCTCCATCAAATTGCCCTCTTCATCATAAACTGCAACAGCGCTCCACTTAGGTATAAGTTGAATGAGTGTTTCATACGGAACAAATGCAAGGATGAATGATCGTATCCACACCTTGTCGGCTACGAACTTGAATAAGGAGAAGGGCTTCTTGTACGGAGACCCTAAGGCAGTCCAATAGCATTTGACTTCCCTCCCATCAGGTGTTGTGTCCATGGTTTTGATGTTATCTCCAGTGCCTGGCATCACCATCACGAACGGATCTGTGTCAAGCTTTTGAGTCTCTAAATTGAATTTTAGCACCCTAACTCCACTTACAATCAGTAAACTCTTTTCGTCATGAGATGTTGTAATTCCATTGGCCATTAAGATATCGTCAGCAACGACTTCGACTTTTCCTGTCTCATTACGATAACGCAAGAGACGACCTGTGGCATGTCCTTCCATTGAAGCATGGAAAAGCCTTCGTCTTTGATGCTTTGTTGACGTCTCTGTTAAGTAGATATCTCCATTTCTAGTTGCAACCACTGCATTCAATAATGTGAAATTGTATTCCAGTGGATCAGATTCTGCTCTTGTCGCAAGTGTTTGGATGGATGCTTGATCTCCGTAGATGTTGCTAAACATAACAAAACCTTTATATGCGTCAGCAACAAGCAATCTATGGCCATAATCATTTCCCTCTGTTGAGTTCAACAACCAAAGGCCAAGGGGTCGTCCACACTTTGATTCCATATTAGCACCATCCGCCCAAGTATCAGCTGGACCTCCTTTCCCACAGTTCTCGTCATCCTCTCCTGTACGTCCGATGAATTCGATTTTGAGATCATCTAAATTATCTGCTTGGGGATTGCCAATCCTTGCTACCCTACCATCACCCAAGGATGCAAACATATATTGCTCATCTGATGAAAGCACAAGGCATTCTGGATAGGGCAGTTCACCGCCTTCTCCAATCTTCTCATAGTTTACATTGTTTGTTGCAAGCCTCTCATCCAATTCAAGAAGGTCTGGAAGGTCGGGCAAATCAAAGTAGATCGGGGAGAGATTCAGCTTTGCAAGTCGAAGCTGAACTATTTTCACCACGGCCAAGATAAGCAGTGGAAGAACTTGCAGTAGAGTTGTTTTCGCCATGGTGAATTATATATTATTTATATACTTCGAAGCTTCAGCTTCATTGAGGTACTCATCTATGTCACCCTAGCAATACGCAATTGACTGGTGCGTGGGGGTGTGGGGTGGTGCGGTGGTGTTGGAAGTTCAAGAAGCGTCAGGTACACGGATGCCGGATGCATCCTAAAAAAGTAATTTGGACGATTCCGACGTAAGTAGAGTGATGATTACGTTGCACTTTCTTCAAGCTGACGTTTGTTCCTCCGGATGTGTCAGCGTGGCTGACTGAGATGAGACATCAAGGACATGAACAACTTATGAAAGTAGCTCTTCTTGAAGACTAGCTTGCAAATGCTTCTGCTGCCCGGTAATAATCATATATGTATTTGTGGTATCTCTAGAGAGTAGAGGTTCAACAAATCAGTTTCTCTTAGATACATCTCATGCCCACAGGCGTTGATCGCAGCTGGAGATACTTGCTGTGGTATGCCTCACAGTACAATAGATGTTTCACGCCTTTATTTCAAAGTCATCTCTAAACAAAAGTTTGTTACATGTTACGTGCGATACATGCTATTTGATTTTTCAAACCTCTCTACATACATACGGCCTCTCACTGCTCACTTCTCCTCACTCAAAACCTTCTTCATTTTATTCTTCCACTTTTCCACATTTTCTTCATCCACTCTACGCAACAAACGAGCTTGTGCTTCCAATGCAACTTGCTTTGTGTCCCCATCGCATAATCTTTGTCGATAGACTGCATCCCACACTTCATTGTTTTGATCTAATTCCAACACTACTCCGGGGCCTGTAACGTAGCTGCAACAAGTTAAGACGTATCCTGATTTTGTTAGCTCGGAAGCGATTGTTGGTGATAGACCATTGTCCACATTGACAACCAGATTATTATCACTAGCCGTTCGTTTGACATATTTTGATGCACATGTGAGACAATTTCCGCGTCTACATTCATGCGGTATGCTCGAAAGAGCTAGTGCCATTTGATCACGACTGCCGGCTATTGTTGATTGTCGTTCTAAAGCTTGTAAAATTGGTTCATTTTCATGAACGTTAATTGTTGTTTTGCGACCTTGGTGAATTATCTGCACTGGATAACTTATTGCATCTTGATTGTCAATACTTGTTTCCAAGCCAATTTCTGGATTTGTATTATAGATTAGTGTTGTTGATGACGAAGGAGACGATATTCTTGAAGATGTTGACCCATTTGGCAAATCTCTATACGGCTGCTTAGTATATATTGTTGAAAAGGCATTCACAGTTACCAAGAAGGAGGTGAACGTAAAAATTATTCCCATCATCGCGAGCAGCATCATGATTCCTCCTTGTGATGATGAACACGATCTGACGGAAAGATTGCGATCAGCAGCCTTTTAATCAATAGTATCTCCGGAAGAACGCAATAGTAATGCAATTACCAGCCTGTAGAGGGAGAGAATTTTACTATTTCTTTGTAGGTGCACGCATGAATACAGATACTAGCCAATAGCCAACATCTCTCACTGAATGTATGAACTCGCTCGCTTTAGCGCTTGGCGGATTTGCCCAGCTAGAGCAAACAGGTGGAAGTGGGAGATGCCAAAAGGTGGGACGGCCAGACTTTGGGATTGGCTGACGCACCGAAAGGCTAAATAAATCTCACTCCGACGTCATCAAAGGTTGCTTCTTTGGTCTCCCTGCGGAAGTTCACAGCCTCTGGTTCACGTGTCCCAACTTTGGGTCTACGTCTGTACGTCAGTTTGAACACAAAATCAAATGTAAAAGTTTAAACATTGACATACACATAATCTACTTTCCATTGAAAGTGGGACAAGCTGATGCTCAAATTACGCTGAAATGCACGTGCGTGCGCATTATTATTAATTCCACCGTACGTGTTCCCTACGGATGAGCTCGGATTAGGGGCAGGGTGACTCGAGTTTGGCCATCGATGATGCAACCGTTTCCTCGCATCGACCCATAATAAAAAATCAGTGAGAACAACACTATGAGCAACCCAATGAACAACCTTGTTACAGCCCTTGCGGCAGCTACCGACGGCGATGAGCAGGGAGATCTCGCGCCTCCTCCTGCCAAGAAGGCTCGCACAAGTAGGAGTAAGAAGGGAGGAGACATTCCGAGGGAGAAACGTCTTGAGCAGAATCGTAAAGCGGCCATTGAGTCAAGACGTCGTAAGAAGGTCATGGTAAGTTGTACTTGGCCACTGGGCCGTGAGGGACTGCCTCGCCAACGGCTGATGATGATATCGGGTATGGCTGTGCTCTACAGCGCTGCTTGTTTGCGTTTCTCATCCTCTTGCTAACACATGATATGTCGTCGTCATCTTCAACCCATGCGTAGGTTGATGAACTAAAGAGGAGCGTCCACTTTTACACCAAGGCCAACACCAGCCTCAAGTCCCAAAACGCTGATTTGGAGCGACAGCTTCTAATGGCAAAACAAGCCATCCTTTTCAAGAAGGAGAAGGCCGACTCCAAGGCTGCAAGTGTGAAGCCGGCGGCACCCGTCTTGAGCAATACAACATTTCCGACAATGGACATGTCCGCTTTTGCCACCCCTTTCAACTTTGGGAAACAATCAACACAGGATATTGAGAGTGAAGCCATGCATGCTCAGTTTGCGGCTACTCAAGCGCTATATGCATCCATGGGATATCCTTCTGCAGCTGCAAGAGCTGCAGCCTCGACATTCTCCTCTGTTGCTACACCGGCTGCTCCAGTTTCTCCACCAGAAGTCAAGGAGCCAACCAAGACTACCACTCCTCCTACTGCTGCTGCTGCTGCTGCATCAACTAGCGCGCAAAGTAATCCTTTTGCCAACTTCCTTGGCATACCGAATAACACCTCTGCCTTGAAATCATCTATGGGAGCCAGTCTTCCTGACCTCACTAGCAACAGCTGTATAATGGACATGGACAGGATTGAAGAATTGAACCAATTTGCAATGCAACAAGCCGCAGCGGCCAATGCAGCAGCTGCTGCTGCCACTGCTGCCATCAAAGCTGCCAACTTTCATCGTCAAATGAAGGGTTCTACTTCAAAAGCCATGCCTATCATGCCCATGTTTGCCTTTCCATTTGCCCAATTTCCTGGATTTCAAGCTCCATAATAAGTGTATTATTCTGTTAGTAATTGTAGAAAGAAGCCAAAAGAATTGGCTCCGTATGTAGATGCAAATTATATAAAGTAATCATCGAAATGAAAATCTAGTTCGATTCGACCTATTGTAAGACGTATACTTTGTTTTACTCCTATAGTGATTTCTTCAAATGTCTTCATGCACTTCACCTTCGTCTACAGATACAATATGTTCAAGCCCTCCAAACGTACTCTTTGATGGTGAAATACCAAGTGCTCGCTGTAATCGCTGCACCTTTCTCTTTAATTGATCATTCTCTGTCTCCAAATCTTGAACCTTTTCTCTGAGCAACTCTGCCTCGCGACCAAGTCCAGGCAGCCGAGCTCTATACGCAGCACCCACGACGGATGAAACAGAATCTACGTCATCATTGGATAAGTTGAGATCTAGACCAGAAGTGACAGAGCGTAAGCGTTCACCAAGATCATTTAGACACTTGTGGATGGAACGTTCCAAATGAAGCATTTCTTGAAGACTTCGAATAAAGGGCCACGCAGCTGCCTGTCCTCCTTGTAAATAAACGTCCATGTCCTTTTCGGTTGGATTTGATAAAATGCTCAGGCCAACTAAACACAGAAAACGAGCAACAAATCATTAGAAGGGTCAGATGGTAACATAATGCATTCTCACTCTCTCAACAGAACTTACACTTGTGTGCGGTGGTAAATTTCGGAACCAATGTCAAGTCACCATAATACCTCTGTCGGAACATCTTGCTGAGGTCATTACCAAAGAGTTTTGGGAGCAGACCAAATTGACTCAATGCAGCCAAGCGATTTCCTGCATCATTCATACAAAATTGGAATCTGTTTGAAGAAGTAAAGAATGTGAGAGTCTAATTGACAGATGAAACAAAGCCTGCACACACACGGCGTGTTTTTTAAGCAACTTACAATTTCCAGTATAACGAATTGATACTTGGATGATGCGACTTGTGGATAAATGGGACCACTGTGTTGTGTGTAAAGAAAAGAAGCATGAGCACAGGTGACAAAACAACAGCTCAATGAGCAAGCAAACTATCAAACAGACGCACCATGAAAGTTCGTTTGGCACACAACATAATTGGAGACATTGAAGAGTGTCGAAATTCTCTTGACAGGTATATCTGCCTGGACACTCCCATCAATCCATTCCACACCATCCACCTCAAATGGGACTTCCTTTCCACGACTATCTTTAATCATTAGCGTGGCAGCAGTAAAGAATCCTGGCACTGCACAACTTGCTCTTACCGCACTTGCCAATGTTACATTTGGTGTACTGATATGATTCAGCAACAATCGTTGCATGCCTTTTCCAGAGGTAGCACGACTCGCTGTCACCGTGATACACACATGCTTCCTCGTCATCTCATACGCCTCCTCAAAGGTAATATCCTTAAAGTAAAAATCACAACAACGCTTGAACTCATCTCCATCCACAACTATCCGATTCTTGATAAAGAATGCACCCATATCAAACGCTGTTGGAAACCATCGTACATTCTGTTTCTTCTGCTCTCCAGTGAGCATGTAGTCAGTTGATACAGTACGGACACAAATATCCGTGAGGAGTTCGGCCGGTGTCTTGATGGCACACATTGCCGCCGAAATACTACCACCGGATGTTCCCGAGATGACATGAATGTGTTCGTAAACTCCTGCTTCGACTAATGCCTTGATTGATCCTAAATGATACATTGTCTGAGCCCCTCCTCCAGATAACATTAGTGCTGTATGGCCGACATTTTGCTTCATTCGTTTCACCAGTGTATATCGTTTCGACAATTCCTCACGCTGCTTTTCCATAACATCTTCTTGCGTATTCACCTTCTTCTTTTCCACGTCATTCTCCTCCTCATCACCAACACCTGATTTCGGACCCAAATACACAGGCCCATTCGCAATCCAATCCATACACCTCTCCACCTCATCCCCATACCGATCAATCGCATCACGTGTCTCCTTCCTCAAACTATGCTGTCCACGTTCCGCAACACTACGTGCATCTTGAATCAACCAATCTTCAATACTGAGATGATTGCGCTTGACTATCCCACTTAGGAGTGTTTTCAGTGAGGAAGAATAGTCTTCGTTCCATTGTTTTTTACGTTTGGGTATTGTTGTTGATGATGATGTAGTTGTGCCAAATGATGCGGTAATGTGATAGGATGATCTTTTTCTTGTTGGATCATTCTCTGTTTCGTCTTCTTCTTCGTCGTCTTTGGAAAGGGAGGAAAGGCTTGGTAGTATAATTGCATCATCATCTTGATTGTCATCATCATCATCATCATCATGATCAGCAGCAGAAGAGTGATCCACATTACTCCCCTGCATAGCCTGCAAACGAGCCTCCTTCAACCTCGCCAAAGTAGTCAACAACATACTCCCCTCCATACCTAAATCATCCTTTACAACATTCTGCCACGTAGGACAACTTTCTTCCTCCTCTTCTTCATTGTGATCATGATTGACACAGTCATGATTATGATGCTCACTATTGTGTGGAAGTGAACTGGAGGAATAGGTACGTTTGATTGGTGCAATCCATGGTTTATTGTGTGTTGTGATTGTTTTACGGATTGGTTTCCCTCGTATTCCTCTTGGTGATGACAAGAGAGCAGTAGTATTAGTATTATTGCTCATTGTTGTTGGTAGTTTGGAAGTAGATTGTCCACGTTTTAACTCGAGACAACTATGTATCTTTCTCATTGGACTATCTGCTGCTTGTGGTGGTGGTTGATCCATTGGTGATTCTTCAATTGTTTTAATGGGTGATGATGGTGGAAATTGTGTCGTTGATTCATGATTGTTATTGTTGTCATGTTGTTGTTGTTGAGAAGATGAGGATTGTTTTCGTCTCCTCAATCCACTACCACCAGCAGTAGTAGTACCACCCAAATTGATTCCAGTCGACACTGACTTTTTAATCAAATTCGGTTTCCTCGTCGCTATCGAAACCAACCGCTTCCTCTTCTTTATTGTTTTACTTCCATCACCACCACTTCCATTTGCTTGTATCGTAGGCTCATAAATTTCAATCTCCTCAAACTCCTTACAACTCCTCGCCCTTCCCACATCCTGACTCCATTCCTTTCGTCTCCGTCGTACATGATGACTCCCCATCTTCCCCTTGCGACTTTTGCGTTCAATCCCCATGGATTTATATGTTGCAAACACGGCTTTGTAATAATACCGTCGTGATCGACTGCGTATCATACTAAATGTTTTTAAGACTACCAATATGGCCAAGTCCCACGTGATCATGAAGAAGTTGTAGATGACGTATAGGAGTTGGACGAGGCCGGTGGTGGCGCCGATGGCGAGCCAGAAGAGCCAGGCGGAGGCGGAGAGGGAGGTGGCGATTAGGGTGACGAAGATTGGCCAGAAGAGGGTTAGGAGGACTAGGAGGGGGAGATACCGGAGGAGGAGTGGGTCGGATGATGAGTTGGAGTTGATGGTGGAGTCGATGTTGTCATTGTTGTTGTTGGAGGGGCTGCCGCCGGGTGAGAGGGGTGGATTGAGGAGTAATTCTCGTAGATAGTCGTATAGATGGCTCAGCATGATGAAGTTATTATGAGAAGAGCTTGCTGCCAATGGTACGATGTGATGGCAATGTTTTTGAATGAACAGAACGAACACG
>Ga0209652_1003743_pt1 | contig 11035 bp, 8 predicted proteins | sample SaaInl74LU_5_DNA_FD_184641 | JGI IMG/M metagenome (GOLD analysis project Ga0209652, IMG submission 184641) | Marine microbial communities from expanding oxygen minimum zones in the Saanich Inlet - ESP_74LU_5_DNA (SPAdes) (version 2) | ecosystem: Environmental > Aquatic > Marine > Intertidal zone ...
CACACTCAATGGACTTTGAAGGAGTGTCGGGGTAGAGAGCTGCCGAATGTTGCTCTCAATTCCAATTCTGCCACAGCAGATGATAGAACAAGAACCCCGAGAATACTTGCATCGGCCCATGGCCGTAGGAAGGCAGCGTACGCGGCTAATCAACGGCATGGTGAAGATTATTGAAGCGATCTTTTCTTTCAGCATTGGGCTGTGAAAAATTCACAGAAAGTACCATACAATGACAAGTTACCAGTAACTGAAGTGTTAGATAGGATGCTGAGCCCCCGAAATGAAGGAGCTCGACGCTCTCGAAGGAGCTGCCAACTTTTTGACAACATTGACGATTGACGAGAATGACGGTGAAGTGATGTAGGATGTGTAGGCACTCCACTACAACGGCTATGGTGCCTCATCACTGTGGACTGTGGACAATCATCCCGGCAGGATGATTATTACACGTGGGGGATGCGGTGGAATGTCTGCTGCTAGGAAATCGTCTCCTTTGAACATGCCAGTATCTATCTAGAGAAAAACAAATCCACCGCCCGACCGCCACCCGGCAACTCGCCAAGCCAACCAAGAAGTGACAACTTCTTTCGAGGGATGAGGGCCGCGGTCGCCATTGTATTATTACACAAAACGAATGATGCATACTATGTATGGAGCATTGACGATTTGCACATCTCATATACAATAAAAGAAGCTTGAGAGGAATGATAAATGGTTCATCTTGCTGCATTATGCCACCGTAGCAGCAGGCTAGTGTCCCCGCGCCCAATAAAAGTACTAACGACGAACAGGTCGTTCTTCTCCTTCTTTGGTAGCAATGATAACCATAGCAGCAGCACTAGATTAACAGAGGAAGAGACGGCCGCTCAAGTCAAGCAACAAGAAGAGGCAACACGTATTCTACTTGATGGAGTGTATCATCGTATTTCAATCCAGCATGCCCATCCACTTGGACCATGGCAGGCCATTTTAGCTGCTGTTCAAGATCATTACAATAGTTGGGTGGATGTGCAAGATGCAATCAAACTGAAGAAGGAAGACAATTTAGCAGAAGATATTGCAAGAACTCATGAGGAGTTGGGTATTGCATCAACAGTTCTGCCATCAGCAGTAGCATCAGCAGCACCATTTCGTGTCCTCGATTTGGCAAGTGGGCCTCGTGGTGAACCTGGCACGACAATTGCTCATGCATTACCTCTTGCGGCGGTACATTGCACGGATTCGTGTTCTGTAGCTGTTGCGGCTATTCCTGTACATACACTTGTGGATGAGGCTATTAGTAACACTGCTGCTGTTACTAATGTTGGTATTGGTGGATTAAGTAAGAAGAATAGTATCTTATCAGCGATAGCAGGGGATGATGCAACAATACAAGCAGTAATGCCATTATCATCGAGCAATCTCTTGCCACTTATACCGCCTCCACCAAAGAATTTAACAAAGTCCATCGCTGATCTCACAGATTTGTCATCCTACAATTCCAACTCGTTTGATGCAATCATATGCTGTTATGGATACAACCTATCCTCGAATGTATCCCATGCTCTGGCCGAGGCATATCGTGTCCTTGTCCCTGGTGGAGTACTTGTTATTGCCACATGGGAACGATCAGCAATGTTAGCAATTGGACGTGATGTTGAGGCATATGTACGGGGTGGAGGACGTGATCCATATTCTACATTGGATGATGATGAGTCATTCCTACCTCCTCGTATAGTTCCAGTGAATAAGATTGAATTGTCTGGAGTTGGTGAACTGGAGGCTCTACTGATTGCTTCGGGATTTGACCAGCCTCAAGCTGTTCTTGCGAAAAGTTTGGTATATCCTATTGATTTGGGTAACAACTCGGATGATCAGTTTGCAATGGGAACGATCCTTGTTAGGGACGAACTTGAGAGTCTGGGAGCATTGAGTCCGCCTGCTACTGATGGTGGCAATGGAGCGTGGGAAAACTTGGCCGAGGAGGCCTTTTGGATGAATATACAAAAATATGCTGATGTGGTGGAGGGAAATTTGCTTTTGAGAGACAACACATTTAAGCTCACTGTTTCCACGAAGAAGTAATACCAATGATGTAATAGCTATAGCATACCGCTGTAAATTACTGAGCTACGATATAAGAACAAAAGCCTATCCGTATCCCTTTGAAGTTTCTATAGACTAAAGACTGAGGTTGTTCTGTTCTATCCAACTATTCGAGCTCATACCTCTGACGAAGATGCATTCAATGGCTTGGGCGGATGACTCTTACTCTTCTCACAAGTGACCTGATTTGAGGTCAACAATTTTACTTCATCAAAGTGCTCTTTGGAAGCAATCACGTGGTGATGATCATCTGGATAGTCGATATAGTGAACGCTGTTTCGATTTGGCTGTACATTACTTTTCAACTTATGCAAGTGGTTGCTCACGAACTTAAGCTGCCTCTCATCAACTTTCCTTTGATCACCTGTGCCAATACGAACAAATATAACCTGGTCATAGCCTTGTACTGCTGCTTCTTTCCTCAGCGCAACCATTCTGCCGAGCTCTCTGTTGATAGGACAGCGTGAGTCTCCGTGATACCTCTCGTCGATTTCCACGAAGATGACGGATTCATCAGAAATAATTACCCCGTCAGGGAACAACCTCACGCCGAAGAATACCTTGTTCAGCATATCAAACTCATGGCCCATTCTCTCGAGCTCATATATGATCATGTTTTCTATTAGGCTGGACCCTTTTGATATCTTTCGAGTAAAGAAATCAAAGTTGACCTTCTTCAATTGATCATATCTCTGCCGTGGGCTCTTCGAATACCTCTGACGCATGCACCATTCATATAGCTCTTCGTGCTCTTTTTCCCCCAGAGGAATTTTCGTGTGACCATATCTCTTGTAGAAGCTGTGAAGTTTGTCGTATTTGCTTTGCCAGGCTGCTTCATGCACGTCCCAAACAAACCCCATTTCATTCAGTTTGTCTACACGCTCATCGTTTAGCTGGGATGCCTCTCCCCTTTGTTTGAGTTTATACTTATACTGGACTCGTTGTTTATCGACCCATTTTCCCAACTTTGGATTGTCTTTGTACCTCGCTGGGACGAGTGTGTGACCATGCTCATTCTTGTACTCCACGAGCTCTTTCAATCTTTCTTCCCAAGCTGCTTCATAAGGTTCCCAAACAAAGCCAATCTCATTCAATTTGTCTATACGCACAGGAGCCATCTTATTGTTCTTTCTCTTTTGCCGCTGTTTATCGACCCAAATGGCTAACTGTCGATTTTCGGCATAGCTCTGTGGGACGAGCGTGTCACCATATTCTTCCTTGTACTTCATGAGCTGTTGCAACATCTCGTTCCAGGCGTCATCGAATGGGTCCCAAACGAAGCCAATTTCATTCAGTTTGTCTACATGCTCGTCCGTCATCTTGGTTGCTTGTCCACTTTGCTTGCGTTTATATATACTTCGCTGATTACTTACCCAAATGCCCAACTGCGGATTATCTGTGTACCTTTGTGGGACAAGCGTATCACCATGTTCATCTTTGTACTGCTTCAACTGTTGCAACATGTCTTCCCACACAGCTTCAAGGACGTCCCAAACGAAGCCAATCTCATTAAGCTTGTCTATACGCTCTTTATTCAACTTATTGTTCTTTCTATCATTTCGCCGATTGTTGACCCAAATGCCCAACTGCCGATTATCAGGATAATTCTGCGGAACGAGTGTATCACCATGCTCATCGTTGTACGCCACGAGCTCCTGGTACCTCATATGCCACAGCTCCTCCCTAGATATTGGCGCATTATTATTTCCATAAGAACTAAGAGTAAGATTGTCGTATTTGTATCGACGCTGCTTCGACTTTGGGGAGTATGGCGATGTAAATCCATTAGAGGAGGAGGAGGAGGGAAGAAGAAGAAGCACAATCAATAGACTTTTAATGAGAATGATGGCAGAAGACGAGGCACGTAAATATTTGCACTGGCCCATGGCCGTAGGAAGGCGGCATAGGCTAACCAACGGCATGGGTAGACTCATGGGTAGTCTTGAAGTGATCTTTTCTGGCAGCATTGGGCTGTGAAAAATTCACAGAAAGTACAATAATAAGTTACCAGTAACTGAAGTGATAGATAGGATGATGAGCCCCTGAAATGAAGAGCTTGACGCGTCCCGAAGGAGCTGCGCCACTTTTTTCTGCTCTGAAATGCACTCTGCACCTTGCTCCCATTTCAGCGTTATTGGACGATACCTCTGAGCTTGCTGCCACTAGTTAGACCACTATTGCCAACATCCCCTCGGCGACCTCATTATTTTACTCGGAGTGTTGTCTGCTGTGTGGGAAATCTGCCCTTTGTGTTGTGACCTACGGAGATACGCTAGCTTGTACAACCATGACATCCGTCATCCTCACATGGATTGTGATCCCCCTTTGTCGTTTGCTTTGGCTGCTATTTTCTAGCAGTAGCCAAAATAGCAGCGATGATGAAAAGAAAAATACCGGCGGAGACGGCAGTGATCCGTTCAAGGTCCTCGGATTGGACGGCGGCAAGGCAAATACTACAATTGAGGAGGCCACCAAAGCGAGGCGCAAATTGGCTCTGAAATGGCATCCCGATCGGAATATTGGCAATGAAGAGGAGGCCACGAAGAAAATGCAGGAGATCAATCATGCCTTTACACAGGTGGAGACAATTCTTGGTGAGGGGGGCGGTAATGTGAAAGATCAAGAGGACGAGGCAGGGCAACAAAGACAAAGCGAAAGTGAAGATGAAGAAGAACGTGAGACGAGGGCTGCCAAGAGGAGAGCAAAGCGGCATCGGAGGAAGGAACGACAAGAGGAAGAAAAATTCGAGAGAAATGTAAGAGCAGAATTTGGAGAAGAATTTGCCAACTTTGAAAGGGCGCATAGGAAAGAATTTGCCAACTTTGAAAGGGCGCATAGGAATGCTGCAAGGGGTTCATTCGATACTACATCTCCCCCATTTGCAGCAGAGTCTCACGGACAGGAAGAGTCTCCTCCAAGAGGTGACCGAGGAAAGGGTGGAAAAGGCAAATCAAAGAGTGCAAAAAGGAATGCAAAGCAAAGAGCAAAGCAGAGAGAAAAGCAGTTCAAACAAAGCAGGGTGCAAGCTGCCCCTCAATGCCGCAATCTAGATGAAAACAATGCGCCTCTTGGTGAAAAGAACAAGGAGGAAGCTGGTGTAAGTGACATTCCATTTCACCATTTGCCTCTGGAGAAACGATGCGAGATCAAGTTTCAAAGCGAGGAACTTTTGAAGTCAGCTGTCTTTACCGGTAAGATATTCTATTGTGTTGTTTGCATCTGACAATATGAATGTATACGATTAGCTCACCTCTTCCCAAAAATATCAGCCCTAAGTACAAGAGCTTACAACATATTGCGAGTGCTCGCCATGACGCAAGATCTATGCGATCATTTCCCACTACCAGGTGAAGAAGAATGTGACGCTGAAGAAGTATTCGTGACACCCCTGATGATAGCATCATATCTTGGTGATTACAAAGCTGCAGATATCCTCATTCAATGTGCAGGGAAGAAGTGGAAAGATGATGTCCTGGCAAAGTCAAGTCAAGGGGATGACTGCCTTACTCTTGCCAAAGAAGCTCGAGACATTGCCCAGCTACTATATGATGAAGCCCGGGCATATGAAGTAGAGGCAGCTACGAAAAAAGAACTCAAGAGGAGAGAAAAGATTGTTGTAGAGTACGCCGAAAATCTAGAGATGGCGGTGCATCTCGTGGAGCGTCTCAATAGTATGAAGCCGCTCGCATTGGAGGAAAAGGCAAAAGAAGAGCGGATGCTAGGATTCATGTCGATGGGAGTGATGGCTGTCGGCATTGCTTGGAAGCTTTACTCTTCTCGATGCTGAAGCTGGTGATATACTTCGTGGAAAGCAGTCGTCTGCTGGCCGAAGCCGGGAGGACGGAATCCTGCAAGCTGCAGTATATTTATCTAATTGCCAACTATTACAATATCTATTATTGCGTTAGGGATCATGTTGCGTATGGTACAATATCCTAAAACATAATATTTGTGATTAAACTATCACAGAACAAATACAAACATGATCGATGATCGCCTTCCACCTTCCAAGAATATAGAAAGGCACGGTCTCAAGATCACATTCGGACAAGAGGACTCCAGCGCTTGCCCAATTTATAGCAGCAGCGACAAACAATACAGTAGAACCAAGGAGAGTCCTACACGATGCGATCTTATTCTTTCGCCTGAATTCCTCACCACCACACTTTGAAAGTCAATGATGCTACTGTACCCGGCGTAGTTTCCCTTTGAAGATTTCCCCCCAACTCGATCGTCATCATACCCCACACATGGATAACCGTCATCGGTATACCTGCCTCCATTGATGTGAATACAGCCACTTTTGCTCCCCTTGGCACCAGCTTCCCACGATCCTTGCTTCCACTTGGAAGACTTTGTTTTCGACGATTTCCCAGGGAAAATAGGCCGCCAATCATCCGTCGCTGGAGGAGGTTTATCATCGTCCATCCCTGGAGAAGGTGGATAAGGAATAATATAATCGTCAATATCCGATGATGAACTAGGAGGGTTAGGTTTGCCAGGTGTAGAACCCCAATTAGGAGGCTTCGGTTGAGGTTTGCCACCCCAGCTAGGAGGACTCCAATCGTCAGTATCCGATGAACTAGGAGGGTTAGGTTTGTCAGGTGTAGAACCCCAACTAGGAGGCTTCGGCTGAGGTTGGCCTGGATTTGACGGCCTTCTAAACGTGGGCTTCATCGTTGTTGGAACAAAGTTATATGGTACAGGAGGGCCGCTTGGCTCTTGAGTTGGTGTTACCGTCCTTTGGTAGTAGAAGGTAGAAAGAGATTTCGGTGAGCAAAATAGCACTAATGTGCAAAGAGGAACGCAAATAACTTCTCATTCATCACACTTACGGGTGCAACGTAGGATCAATTGTCGGATCAATGGTACTGAAACGAAGTCAAAAGCGATAAGAAGAAATGTGAGTTTTTGTACTGACAATAAGATGATACTTAAAACAAAATACATGTACTCACGGTTCCATTGTTGGGTCAATCGTCCTGTTGGTAAGAAAGATCAAGAATAATTTGTGTGAGATGACATTATGTTCATATTTGATTCGAAGGTACTTCTGACATTTGATCAACTTACGGCTGAAATGTTGGCTCCATGGTAGGCGATATTGTTGGCTCAAGCGTCGGTGTTAACGTCGGACTTATCGTTGGCTCAAGCGTCGGACTGATTGTTGGAGTAAACGTGGGAGACTGTACAAAAGAAAAGGTTAGAATACGCCTCATAACACTGATCATTTCAATTAACTTCGCATCATTCTCTGCTACTTACAAGAGTCGGAGAGATGCTAGGTCTCCTAGTTGGTCTCTGTAAATCGTAAAGGAGGGGAAGGATGAGATATTAGTGCAGCGCTCAAGCGTAACAATCTGACATTCAATTATGATCTTACCGGTGTCGGAATTTTCGTCGGCTTCGGAGTCACTGGCTTCTTGGTTGGTTTGGGCTGTTTTGACAAAGAGAGAGTATGTCAGAATCAATGGAGACATGATCTCAAAATAACAATTAACTGGAATTTTGGTACTTACAGTGGGACGGCGAGTTGGATTAAGCGAGACAGAGGGAGGGTTCGAAGGTCTATGTGAAGGTTTGAAACTAATAGTGGGAGAAGTTGATGGCTGAGGACTCCTCGTCGGATTCGCAGACGGACTCGCCGTCGGTTCAGTAGAGATCGTCGGATGAGTACTGATACTTGGTTCGTCAGATGGTTCACTACTTGGTGCTGCAGAAACACTCGGCTGATAGGATGGCTGATGACTTGGTGCGGTGGAAATACTGGGTGGGTTCGTAGCACAACGTGCTTGGAAGTTCTCGGTAAAGTCATCATCCTTTCCGATCTGCGATGAGAGAAGGGGATGAAACAATTTGAGTTAAGGGAATGAGGAGCGGTGCAGCAAACGAACCAAAATAGAGCAAAACGAAACACCGCATAAGCCACCCTCTCTCCCCCCACATTATCAATATATGTACCACTTACCGAGTAACAGAGGTATTGATCACCAAAGCCGACAGAACCAATCACAGGCCCTTCCCCCGTATACAAAGCACCTGTTGTTGGAATGATGGTATTTTCATCAAGTTCATCAAACAAACTGCATTGTTTACTAATCGCCGTCAAATTGCCACGTGTCAGCACCCCATCATCAGGGTTCACAAACGTCTCATAATTCAAGAGACAATTGCACTTATCCCCCGCTGTCAATTCAAACCCCACATAAAAGAATCCACGAGTTTCTACTCCACACAGACATATTTCACACGATTGAGCACATTCCAATGGGGTTGTTACACTCCCACGGACTTGTAGACCACTGTATCCATATACTTCGATTTGACCTTGTCCTGCTGCATTTGTGGATAAACATTGTCCTGATCCTATTGTATCGTACCCATCCACAGATGTTCGAGCCAAGTTATTATTCTGAAAGTCTTCGAAAAGAGCGGCAAATGATGTAGAAGATTCAGTTACTACAGTTCTGTTAGTCGGTAGAGGTGTTGGCACTGGAGTTGGTGATGGTGTCACGATCATTGTAGGTATAGGTGTTGGCTCGAGGGTTGGTGATGGTGTTACGACTAGTTTTCCAGAAGGTGGAGGTGTAAATACAGGAACATCCGATTGAGTAGACTCAAGAGTGGGTGTTGTTGGAGAAGGCCGAGGAGTAAATACAGGAACATCCTCAAGAGTAGGTGGTTTTGTTGTCACCGTTGCATCGTAGGTTGGAGTAAGAGTTGTACCAGTAGGCTCAGAAATAGGTGGTGCTGTTTTCGTACCCCCCAAAGTAACAGTTGGAGAAGGAGTTTCTTCTGAAGAAACTTCGGGTGGTATAAAGACTTGAATTTCTGATTGTGTAGGATTAGAAGTAGGCGTTGTTGTTGTTGCCGCCTCTACCTCATCAGTTGGAGAAAGAGTTGTTGGACGAGAAGTCACTGGAGCAATAGTTGTTGGAGCATCAGTCGATGGTGTCGTAGACGGTATTGCAGATGATTCCTCTGGTGACTCCGATGGCTGAGGTGAAGGATTCGATGATATTGGCGACGAAGATACTGGAGCGCTAGTCGATGGTGCCGCAGAAGGAACTGCTGATGGTTCTTCTTCTGGTGATTCTGAAGGCTCAGGTGAAGGATTCGATGATATTGGCGACGAAGATACTGGAGCAATAGTTGTTGGAGCATCAGAAGGAGCTGCTGATGGATCTTCTTCTGGAGACTCTGAAGGTTGAGGTGAAGGATTCCATGTCACTGGAGCAATAGTTGTTGGAGCATCAGTTGTTGGACTAGAAGTTTCAGGAGAGTCCGAAGGCCGAGATGAAGGATTCAATGTTATTGGAGATGAAGTCACTGGAGCACTAGTCGACGGTGCTGAAGAAGGAGCTGTTGATGGTTTTTCTTCAGGCGATTCTGAAGGCTGAGGTGAAGGATTCGATGTTACTGGAGCATCAGTTGTTGGACTAGAAGTTGTTTCAGGAGAGTCCGAAGGCATAGACGACGAACTTGTTGTTGGAGCTGGTGTTGGCTCACGTGTCGGATTTGGAGTTGGAGCCGGCGTAGGAGGTAATGATGTACTCGGTGAAACTGATATAGTAGGCTTTGACGTCGGTGAAGATGTCGGAAGAGGTGTTGGTTTCTTCGTCGTGGGAGGAGGAGATGGTGGGAGGGAAGGTATTGGATTTGGTGCTACAGTTGGCACTTTAGTTGGCTTTGCCGTGGTTGGCTTTGCTGTAGTTGGTTTTCCAGTCGTCGGCATTTCAGTCGTCGGCTTCTCAGTTGTTGGGGGAGGAGTAATTGGCGCTGCAGTTGTCGGCTTCTCAGTTGTTGGTGCTTTAGTTGTTGGCGGCTTCGTAGTCGGCTGTCCAGTCGGCACGTCAGTTACTTTTGTTATTATTTCTTCTGGAGGCGTCGTCGTCGTCGAGTTATCTGATGGAATGAATCCATTTGCCTGCAATATATAGTTAATTGGGGAGAAACAATTGGTGTGAGCAATAATTTAAAATTGATAACTGATACATGCACAGCACCAATTTATGCACATCATGTGTACACTCACCTGCTCAAACCATGCTGCGGCAATGGCAACGATGATTATTATTCGTTGAGCCTGAACAGAGCTGCATATTCTATTATTGCTCCATCGATTTGAACCACTCATTTTGTTCATCTATTGTATGTTGAAGTCTTTGACATTAAGGCACATAGGTTCGCATCGAATTATCGTTCCAGCTGATATCTCTCTCCAACCAGGCCGCTGATTTTATCTGCGCCGCAGCTATCTATAGCAATACAGCGTGATTACGACAGTGTCAAACGATTGATTCAACGAGGTTTTGCAGCGAACATAGGTGGTGTTACCGTGATGCAGTGATAGCCGAATTAGTCGATGATCATCGTGTATGTATCACCTGTTGTCGCGTGCGAAAGTTGTCTAACTCGGTTGGGCGGGCGAAAAAGTGAAATTTGTCCAGAGAACACAAGAAAGAGCCAATTCAAAAATATTTGAATTTATTGATTGTCTCCCAGGCGTTGGCCGTTGACCTCTTTGAATGCTTCAGAGGAGAAACTCCTCGAGAGCATGGAGTACAAGAAGTAGTGCTGCACATCAGACAACCGAACCAACCACAAACATTGCCTTCGCAGATTACATGCATCAAAGAGTAATGAGCGCTTGCAAGGCATCATACTAAGTAATGTTAAGAACGAACCAGCAGCGGCATGCGAGGCCCAACCAAGATGAAGGCATTGCTATTGAATTTGGAAGAGGGAACAATCACTCTCAGTCGAAATATGTGAAATCTCTACGCAGCAAAACCACAAGCACAAGGGAAGCAGCAGCTAACGCTGTTGTAGTAGGCATCGCTTTGACATTGTTGTTGATAGTCGGTCTATCACATTTCCGACCGCAATCTATCACCACCAAATTGAAACTAGATCTCCCAAAACTGGATCTTCCAAAAGATTGGCAAGC
>Ga0209652_1003745_pt1 | contig 11029 bp, 3 predicted proteins | sample SaaInl74LU_5_DNA_FD_184641 | JGI IMG/M metagenome (GOLD analysis project Ga0209652, IMG submission 184641) | Marine microbial communities from expanding oxygen minimum zones in the Saanich Inlet - ESP_74LU_5_DNA (SPAdes) (version 2) | ecosystem: Environmental > Aquatic > Marine > Intertidal zone ...
ACCCACTTTGGGTAGTAATTTTCAAAAACTATCAATGCAAACGCAAGATCGCTTGCTGTCATCTTATCAAGAACAGACCTTTCCTGATTCGCTTTTAACCATGTCCTGATAGCAGTGCGTCCATACACCTCACTCGCGTAGTAGTAAACGAGGTTGTAAAGCTGATTGAGCGCAGCGGAACTATCGTGTAGGGCATCCCAGTCGTTGGCGGTCGATAACAGTGCAGCAAACGATGTGCCAACGAGGTCGAAGCTGAGGCAACTTCGATGAAGTTCTAGATGGTAAAATTGCATTGTGCGATGTGAGAGGCGGCTTGGTGTCTCTTCACGACAACAATACGAACAAGATTCATGTACACATATTACTCACTAATAAATACCTTTCGACAGGCTGTCACAAAGTTACTTCTCAAAGTACTTATCTTACTTGACACATTTGGCAAGGCGAACTTTTCGTAATATTGATGTTCGAATCCGTTGAATGATTCAGGTAGTTCAACATAACTCATCACATGTGCAGCAAAAACATGTGGCTGTTGCTTATCGTACACAGCCCACCTTCCCGTGAAGTACAAAAACTTGTACGCTGGCCAAATGGTGGCTGCCACACCCTTGTACAGTGCAACCTTATTCGTCATGTTCGCTGCATCTGCCATATACATCGATTGTTTGTTCTTACCCATGCCGCCCCTGTGCGTACGAGACCCCCCACTATCGGCTAACATGCGTAGCCTCTCGTTCTCTGCTGTTAGAAACTTAATGTGTCTCTGCAATGACTCCTCATCTTGTTGACGTTTAGAACTTTTACTACTGCTACTGTTGCTCAAGAGTTCCTCTGCACCATTTGCAAACGAGAGTGATGACATTGAGGATGTACTTATCACCTTTTCACCGCCAATGCTTGCCATCATTTCTCCGCCCGCTCTGTTATACTTACCAGTGTGCTGTGGTGTCGCCGTCCCCTGCTCCTCCTGCTGCTGCTGCTGCTGGGTATTTATTGACGGATATTGCAATAGCTTTTTAAATGCAGCCAACGGACTCTGCATTGTAGCACTGTGTTTTAGTGTGCATGAACTGTCAAAGGACGAGTATGAGCAGTTGGATTGCATTGGTGGGGTTTGAAAAAGCTCCTTTCTTGTTAAGATTAGTAGAAAGTCACGGTGGAATAAGTATATATTTTTCAAAATTCTACAGATAAGATTGAAGTGTCGGAGGTACATATCGCTAGAGAGAGGGAGGGAGTTCGTCAGCTCCTTCGCCGCCGCCAATTTCACTCACACTTTACATTGTACTTTCTACACCATCCATTACCAATAACCACCATGTCTACCAATAAACGCACGAAGATTGCTTCCAACCAAATGCGTATGTGTGCATGTGGCAAGCAGTTCACGTCAAGGGCATATGGGCATCATGTCGTCGATTGTCTTCCCTTCCACAACCTCACCACAACTCGTCGCGTCTATCATTCAGCAGCAACTAATCATGCCGCCAATGCGGCACCACAGCAGCAAAACTTAACAATGCATCAACAACGACAATGGATTAACCGTGTCAAGGTAAATGTAGAAAGCTCAGCTATTGAACAACGTCACAATGAACATAAGGTCACTTATAACAATCACCTCAAACAAATGACAACGACAGCGCCGCCACGGCCACGTCGTTCTGGCGGCAGCCTAGCTGATGACGAGATGAAAGATACCGCTCTGTCGGATGATGATGATGGTGATAAGCATGACTCTATCGACAGCAATGACTGCTCTGTAATGTTTGATTCAATGGTAGACTATGGCACAGCTGATGATGTCTCTCTCGACAATGATGTGAATGATGCTAATGTGCCAATGACTGCAGACGGTGCACCTGTCCTAGCGGCAACTGGACACATTTTGCCACCACTCTTTCCCAATACAACTGACTTCGATCATGACGACTCAATTCGGTTCGATAGTACGGTTGCTCCATGCACTGCAGCGGGCATTAAACTCATGGAAATAATAGGAAAGCATAGCGTTGACCTTACGCTATATAATGATATTGTATGCTTCATTGGTGACCTCGCTGATGCTGGTTACAACTTCACTCAGAAGCTCCCGAAGCGCAATGCACTGCATACACAATGCGAGCACGCGTTTAATTACAGTTCTCTTCGCCCAAAACTGGTGGAAGTCCCTGTGGCGACTTTAGACACCCCGACCATAACTATGCCTGTGTTTGACATCAAGGCGGTTCTGGCAAAGATGCTTCGAAATCCTGTGCTAATGCAAGAGGCTAATTTTGCAGCAAACTATGACATTTTTACAGGTAAGCCTCTTCGTAACACTGCGTTTGAAGACCAAGCTTACTATGATGAAATACACACCGGGCAACAATGGCAAACTGCGGTCAATCATTATTGTGGTGCCAGTGACAATTTGTTCCCATGTGGCTTGGTCGTCTTTTATGATAAAAGTCATGCTGACAGGCACGGAAGTTTGGCGGTATCGCCCATAATGTTTACATTGACACTCTTCAACAAAACTGCGAGAGCGCAATGTAAATTTTGGGATATCCTGGCATACGTTCCTAATCTAGACGCTGGAACCAACAAAACAGCAGACAGTTCAATTGGGCGAGAAATATCTTCAGCACAAAAAGTCCAAGACGAACACGTCTGCTTATCGAATGCTCTTCGACAGTTAAAGGATGTGAATGATAGCGGCGGGATCCCAATGCGAGTGATGGGGAGAAAGGTAAAAGTTATGGTCTGGATTCACATCATGGTCGGAGACATCTCTGGCAACAACGGGTTACTTGGTAGCTACAATACATACAATGCGAAATGCCCATATCGGGACTGCAGTTGTGCGAAGGAAAGTTTTCTTGATCCAAATGCAACGTGTACAATGATTCGTAAAGCTGATATAGATCGAATGAAGGGAGACAACGACGTGGCCGCACTGAAGGCAGCCTCAAAACACAATATAACAAACGCCTTTGATACGATACCGACAGGAAATCCAGTCGACACAATCTACCATTTGACACCACCCGAAACTATGCATGCAATCAACTCTGGCATTGTTAAGCGAATGATCGAAAACATTGGCGACCAAATCAAATCAAAGAAGCAGCCAGCGGCTGGTATTCAAAATCTGCATCTTCTTCTAATAGAAAGGCATTCATGGCAGAGTGAACGTAACGCATCATCACGTCCATCATCAAGGAATCATATTTTTGACACAACAAAAACGCAAGCCACCGAAATGATGGGTAACCTCTTCATGATTATGTGTGCACTGCACACATCAATGGGTCGAACCGTTTGCAGAGATGCAGGAGTATCTGAACCGCAACGCAAGGGTAAGATCGAAACAATTAAGATGATTCTTGCAGTGGAAAAATGGTTCAATCGTCGCACACTATGCTCTGACATAGACGACAATTCCAAGATCCAGTCCCTAATACGTCAACAGCTAATACCGAATTTACAGAAATTCTTCCCACGCAATGACGGAACAGGGTGGCAGTTTCCAAAAGTCCATAGTCTTACAAAATTTTCGGTATATATTCAAATGTTTGGGTCTGCGATTAATTTCTATGGAGGCTTTGGCGAGAGCCATCTCAAAACGTTTATGAAGAGGTTGGCACATTTCACACAACGTCGCGCGACCAAATTTGCAACACAACTTGGAGAGAATCATTATCAACAGAGTCTGTTTGCTCACAGCTCATTTGCCATTCGCATGCAAACCAAGTCAAATTTTGTGCTTCTGGAAGAGTCTGTGCAACAAGACTTTAGAGGAGTTCACAGAATAACTTTCACTCAAAGGAGCGCCAGTCGTGCTAATAGTGTGGAATACATTACCAGTGTGGATTGGCCAAAACAGCAATCAAGCAAGCCGCTCGACGATATTTTGAGATACACAATCAGTCGATACATGGCTACAAATGATCCATCTCGTAAACAGTTCCATGTGACAGCCTACACGGAAGCTAAGCTACCGAACAATAAGGAAACCTTGGAGTCATACGATGCTGGACCAACGCATTCGCTATACAAGGTTGACACTAAGGTGAAACGATTTGATTGGTGCATAATATTAACGCACACAGTCGGTAGTGAGGAAGATGATGAACGTCTTGATACATGGGCGTACGCATGTCCGGCACAGATACATGGCTTTATTCGGTTTGATACAGGAGGAGTTCGAACACCTCACCTGCTTCAAAACGGCAATGCTGACATGGTCAATAATTCAGAATACATAGACGAAACCATGTATGTGGTAGTAAGAACTCACAAGGACTTTCTTAGTTGGAGAGAGCTAGAGAAACAATTCGTTGTTCCTATACAGCTTGGCAACTTGGATGACTGCACATATATCCTACCCGTATCACGCATTGTCAATCCATTATACGTTTTTGAGGATCATGGGCAACCAGAAAACACACCCAACACATCATTTTTTGCAACCCTGCCTGCAAGATATTCGGCCTTTTATCTTGATTACAAGCTCAATCCACAATTGAGTCCAGGCGAGGGTGGACTGAGCCAGAAATGTGAGGAAGTATAGTAGAGAAGGGGTTAAGACTTGAAACACACAAATTAGAGTTCTACATCATGTCCTCTTCCTCTTCCTCTTCTTGTTCTTCTTCTGTTCAGAAGTTCGTTTGTTCTTCCCAAAACTATGAATCAGCTTTCTCCAAGAAGTGTCATGTAGAATCTCTTTGGTGGGACAAGACAGAGTACTTTTCTCTGGGCTATAAAAGTATCTTGCACTAACGAGCACTACAACATCTTTATTGCCATTCAATTTTCGAGTGAGAGAAGACAGATTGAGGTCATATGGGTGTGTTTCCTGAAAATCATAAACTACCTTGTTTGACGCCACAAGCGAGTGTGTCTGATGAGACGATATAGATTGGAATTCTAGGATGGTTGGAGCTTGAAAGTCACTGAACAAAGTAGCTGTCTCTTGGAGGCTGAGATTCTTTCTAAGATTGATCACTACGTTTCGAATACGAAACTGAGCTTTGATGTACTCAAGTGCTTCTTTCATCGGATCAACATCAATAGTAAACAAATGTTGTGATTCTGCCCATTCCTTCATCATGCTCGCTTGACAATGAAGACCTTCAGCGTGCAGCCAGTTGGCAATGGCTCCTGAAACACAAAGATTGTATTTGTTGCGTGCGTCCGACCAAACATTTTTGTTTGCCATGTACGACTCCGGTCTCAACGCATGTGGAGTTGCTTTCTTGCCGACACCAATTGCAACTACTGTCAAACCGGCAACATGGAGTAAAGATGACAAAGATTCCAAGAGCCAATGCTCTTGTATATTTTTTAAGCACTCAATCTCGTTATTCGCATTGATAAATATGTTGCTGCCGCTGGATAAGGTGACTTCAAGTATCTTGTTGGGGTAGAGTGAGTATAAGCGTAGACTCTTGATTTCATATTTCAATGAACGCTCAATGGGGTCCCTCAGTTTGTTGCGTGTTTGTGGACTTATTTTGAGTGTTCTCATTTTGCCATTGAGCAAAGCTTCAACGTTTGCCTTGGGTAACAGTTTCAGGAAGGAGTCAGTTGGAATAAACCAAGCTATATTGGATATCATCTCCTTTGTAAGCTCACTCAATCTAATTGCCACATGGGATTCTCTGTTTCGCGCTCTTCCAACATCTGATATGACAACCAATGTTTTCTTCGTGATCTTGTATTGTGCCATAAAAGTATCAAGCTCTTTTGGAAGAGAGACCTTGTTACCAACTGAATTCGTCAAGTGACGAAAGCTCATGCCTGGTTCGATTGCAATGACGCAATTCGCATAATAATAGCTGAGCATATTTAACACTTGATTGCCTTTGCCGTCTCGAGGTGTATACACTGCTACTGCATCATCTTCCACTTCTAGATTGCCAACATTGAAGGTCTCCGTACTCTTTCGCTTTGCAAATTCTTCTTTGGAGCTATGAAGAGATTGCTTGGACATAGAGAGTGCTACCTTGTCTTCCACACTCTCATCCCATGATGGATCTGACTTCAAGGTAGCTATTGAATCCACCCCCAACTCTGTTATTTGAACTTGAATCGGTCGACCTGTCAGTACAGACGTCAAATCTTGTATTGTTAGACTCTTTGACATACTTGTCGGCATCATTTTGTCCACATCTGTTTGAAACAATTTATTCAACATTTTCAAGAGTCCGTTTACAAGGGGATATTGATCAAGAGTACCTGTAGTGACATCAATTGGTAGCAAAGTTGAAGTGAGAGCAAGTGTGTTGCATATCAAATGTCCATGTCTATCAGAATGACATGCTCTGTCGACCTTTGTTGCGTCGCAGAATCTCATCCTCATCAATGTGCTTTGTCTTGATCCACTTCCACTCCACACTTCACAAGGATAGATGACAAATCCAATAGGAATATCTTTGGTGCGGATTTCTCCAAGTATTTCATGTAAGCCGACATTATCATGACCAAGATAATGATGATTGATAATGCGGGTACCAAGGCTTATCAATGTCACGAAGTCAAGGGAAGAATTCATTGCTTGACCACAACATTGGCATTTCAGACAGTATGACCAATCATTCCACTTCGCATTCACATCAGACGTAACTGGTACAATAGAAGCTATCTGAAGTAATTCGGCTCCAAGCTCAGTGATGTCTTGGCTCTTGTTCAAAAAGTGCGTGAAAAATGCAAGAGGGATCTTTACTGAGCACTCTCTTTCATCCTCGGCTTCTACTACTTCCTGTGTCGCAAACTGTACAACAGCTGGCAAAAGAAGCTCTTCAAGGTTGGCAAGCATTTTTGGAGCTATCTTGATTGTCTTCTCTTTTGCTTTGAAAACCCATTCTTCCATTTGAGTCGTCATCTGAAGGAGCAGTTGATCTCCACCAAATCTAGCTGCAATGTCAGCAATCGTTTCATTTCGAGCGTCCCAAAGTAGAAGTTTTTTTCTCTTCGACACAGCAGCAGTTTGGGTCTTGATTACCAATGCTTTCTTCGATCTCCAAAACAGTATGCACGCAATTTGCATCAGTCGATCAAGTAGAGCTCCATCAAAGGCATCAGAGGTCCACATCAAAGGAACACGGATGTATTTGTCCGCCTTACTAATTGGTCTCGTAATGAGTATCAAAGAATGAAATATCAATTCGTCAACGTTCTGCTGATGACCTGCCAATTCGTTCATGTACATAGTCGTGAATGCTATCAACATTAATCCTTCTTCCTCCTGTGCTGTCTTCATCATATCGTCAAAAGTAGTAGAATCAACCTGCCTCTTTAGCGTTTTGATAAGATCATGCTCCTCTTGCTTTGGAAACGTCATACGAACCATGAGTTTACTCCTTGCACTATTAGTACGGATATGATCGATGACTTCGATGGGATCTACTCCTTCTATGGTGAAAGGCTCTGCATCGCAAAAGAACAAATTTCTAAAGAAGCTCTTGTCAGCATCCCTTAGTACAATCGTTTTCCTATCCATCTTCTGTCTGAAAAAGGAGCAAGTGGGCTCAATCGCTTCAAAAATGTCGATGTTTCCATGTGCAAAAGGTCGTAACACAGTTTTTTTGTTTTGTTTTGATCTCATCTCGACTGGGACGAGTCCTGTCACATCTTCAGAATGCTGGTGCCCAACTTTCGTAGTTTCTTCCATGCTTATGTGTATATTCATGGATGAGCCACAAGGTTTGTAAGATATATTGTCTTTCTCAGTGGTAGGACAACTAGTTTTCTTCTTCATCTTGGTGTCATCACGTATGAATTGACATTTGATGTGCATGTCACCAGTGGATTGGACTGAAGATCTTTTTGGTTGCTTTGACAGTTGCTTTGACACCTGCTTAGCCGACGCTGCTTCCACCTTCTTCTCCACCTTCTTCTGGTCCACCTCCCTAGCTGACGCTACTTCCACCTTCTTAGCTGACGCTACTTCCACCCGCACAGCCTGTACTTTCGCCTTCTTCTTCGCCTTCTCCGGCACCGCATCCTTCAGCACCACCTGCTTAGCCGTTGAAGATCGTTTTGGTTGCTTTGCTTTCGGCTTCTCCTTGGCCTTTTCCAACGTGTCATCTACTGCTTTCGTCAACGATGCTGCTTTCTTCAATGACAATACGTCCTCGTCTTCATCTGACTCTTCCTCATCCGACTCCGCCTGCGGTGCTTTCGGCTTCTCCTTCGCCTTCTGTGCTTTCGGCTTCTTCTTCGCCTTCTCCGGCACCGCATCCTCCAGTTCCACCTGCTTGGCCGTTGAAGATCGTATTGGTTGCTTTCTTAACACCTGCTTAGTTGACGCTGCTTCCACCATCTTCTCCACCTTCGTCTGATCCACCTCCTTAGCCGATGATGCTTCCACCGACTCAGCCTGCAGTGCTTTCAGCTTCTCCTTCGCCTTCTGTGCTTTCGGCTTCTTCTTCGCCTTCTCCGGCACCGCATCCTCCAGCTCCACCTGCTTAGCTGTTGAAGATCGTTTTGGTTGCTTTCTTAACACCTGCTTAGTTGACGCTGCTTCCACCATCTTCTCCACCTTCTTCTGATCCACCTCCTTAGCCGATGATGCTTCCACCTCCTTCTGCACCTTCTTCTGATCCAACTGCAGTGCTTTTGGCTTCTCCTTCGTCTCCACCTTCTTCTGATCCACCTCCTTCGTCTCCACCTTTTTCGTCTCCACCTTCTTCTGATCCACCTCCTTAGCCGATGATGCTTCCACCTCCTTCTGCGTCTTCTTCTGATCTACCAGCTCAGCTTGCGGTGCTTTCGGCTTCTCCTTCGCCTTTTCCAACATGTCATCTACTGCTTTCGTCAACGATGCTGCTTTCTTTAATGACAATACGTCCTCGTCTTCATCTGACTCTCCCTCATCCGACTCAACTAGTATACGCTTTCGATTCTTCCTTCTGTTCGCCGCCACAGCCTCTCCTTCGATAGATTGATTGAACTGATCTTGAATACTTTGCATCAAAACGTCAGGTAAGATCACCTTAGCCCCAGTGAATCTATGATGCAAATCCATCAACTGTACCATCCGAAAATTGCAATGATCCAATAGCCGAGGATAACTGCTCCTCATAGATGAAGAATAGTCAACTGAAGAAAGGTTGTAGATAGCCTTTTTCAGACATTTCAATTTGTTATCGCTCTTCAAGTACATTGCTTGCATTGTGCTTCCGTGCTTTGTGAAAGTAAATCTCTTGAAGTACTTCATCATAAAATCCATCGAATTTTGTAGGCCTTCATTTATGGCATCATAACACGTCGCCATCAATTGCCCAATCCTTCCATTCTTTAAACTCTTTGCATTAATGGTGCAGTAACGTTTCTCCAGCTCCTTTTGTCTTAGAAGGATCAAATCAATGCAGAGAGGATTAGATTGCCGATCTTGTGCTACAATTGCACGTCCATTATCTAGAACCAACGATGCTCTTTTAAATGCGACGATAGTATCGAGTAAGTAACTTGCAAATACTTCACAGAAGGCGTCGTCCCTCAGAGCAGCATCACCAAATTTTGACAAAGTCTGTTTCGACATCTCATACATGCAAAGCACCTGTTGAACATGCATATTGATAAGTTCACAAAGGTTGTCAAAATCAGTCTTGAACCTTGCCATATCATTACTCCTCCCAGGTGAACTACTAAAGTATACATCAATGTCGTCTACTGTAATAGGCAGTGTTTTCTTCATCTTGTCATGAACAGCCATATACACATGTTTTTGATCGCAATCTGTTAACAGTTTCTCCAACGACGCTGCTCTGACATCATCAGCAAATGTTATGGAGTGGGAGGATGGCGACTCCAATGCATGCATTAGTGCAGTAGACAAAGTAGGCTGAGCTAATGATGACTTCGCAGTTGACTTCGAACTTGTCTTCGAGTATGCCATTGACGAGGACAGCTTCGCACTTGTCGTCTTTGCCGTCTTTGTCGACTCCCCTAGTAGGTCGATCGTTCCTGTTCTCTTCTCCTCCTCAGTTAATCGTTGCTTCTCTGCTTTGGCAACCGCGGCTTGGTAGGCTGCATCTGAATTTGCCAAAGCTTCTTTCGCTTTTTTAAAAAAAGAAGTCAAACCATCTGGCGAATACTTCAAAGTACTCATTCCTAACATAAGGCCCGACAATTTGATTCGGACGCGCTCAATCATTTTTTGGTTGAAAAGAATTTCTCTCACCGCAGCTGAAGTGGGATCGTCAACAACTGTAAGTATGACGCCATTCACAGTTCTAAAAATTCCACAATTAATACCATCACGCTGTGTTGGTACCTCAAGTTTAATATGCTTCCAAGCTCTAGGTTGTGACCCATCTTTGAAGAGAGCATGGTTCAGCAAAGGGGAGAGTTTGGCGAAGACTTTGTGGTGAGAGTCTGTTTTGATGCCAAAACTATCAAAGGTTGACACTGTGCCGTCGACAACATTGGCAATACTACCAACGAAGTGATTCCCATCAATGTGGAAGGGAAAGAACACCTTCTTTAATTGACTGAACGTGTTACCCTTGCCGAAGTATCTTTTGTATTGGTTTGCAGTTGTGAATCCACATCCACCCTCTTTCAAATCCTTGGATCCCCCTTCCGTATTCAATTCACCGGTTGCTACTGTGTTCACAAAATGCACATATTCCTTCATCTCATTTGGGAGGAGGTAAATCATGTACTTCAATAGAAATTGGAGGGCTTCATCGTGGACATAGTTTTCAGTGACGACGGCGTAATAAGTGATCCAACTAAGACTTTCCCCCACCTTTCTAAAAGGTTTGGTGGCATCTGACGAAGCTGCAAAGTTGGCTATGTTATATGCTCCTGCTGTTTGACTGCATTTCCGAACTTTATCGTATGGAAATTGGAAATTGATTGGATCATAGCGATCCACAAGAAGCTTCTCGTTTGAGGTGAGAGGTTCTATTAGTTGTTTGAACACTGCTTGTAGTTGCTGCTCCTTACTCATGATGATCAATATCTCAGACAGTACAACACAATAAGAAGGCACGGTCCCGACCTTGCAGTTGTGCGTTCAAAAAGAAGTGCA
>Ga0209652_1003746_pt1 | contig 11029 bp, 7 predicted proteins | sample SaaInl74LU_5_DNA_FD_184641 | JGI IMG/M metagenome (GOLD analysis project Ga0209652, IMG submission 184641) | Marine microbial communities from expanding oxygen minimum zones in the Saanich Inlet - ESP_74LU_5_DNA (SPAdes) (version 2) | ecosystem: Environmental > Aquatic > Marine > Intertidal zone ...
ATACATCTCAGAACAGCATGACAATCATTCGGAAACGCACCGCTGACAACACTGGTTATAAAATTGGCAAAATGATTCTTACATTGAGTGCAAAGCATATCTTCGTCTTCTCCGCTCTTGTTGGTGGAGTCCTTGCTACCAACAACTTGAGGCAGCTTAAAACACGCCATAATAGTGATGAGGTGCACAAGTCGGCAGCTTCATCCTATCACGGTCCTAGCATCACTTTGGATAAGGAAGTTTATGATGAAGGCGAAGACATTACCGTCTCTTTCGCTGTGGGGAGGCCCAACGACGCGTTCTTCAGCTCTTCAGATGCTCCTTCATTGAATTTGGACTTCAACTACCCCAAGTGGCGGGTGGGACTCTTTATGAGGGATGCGGATCCTCAAGGAGGAACATTGGAACCCATCGTTGGTATCAACCTATGCGGTGCGATGAATTGTGATCCTGACAACTTGGACTTTGAGGCCTACACTTCAAGTGTAACGTTTGGTTCAGAGTTTGAGTCTTTGATGGAAGGTGAATGGCCAGTCAAGATGAATGACTATGGACAAGGGTTAGATGCATATGTACTTGATGCAAACGGAGCAGCCGCGATTGGGCCATTCGAATTTGAAATCCATAGTAAGGAGAAACCCAAGCCCAAGAAGCTCTCTGGATTAGCCAAATACAGCCATGCTGACTTGAAGGATAGTGCGAGGCAGCATACAGGCATAAACAAGGCAGCCAAGACAGCAGCTAAACTCCACGAAGCGAATGGGCTGGTGTCACCCCTCCGTATTCCTTCACATAGCAGCAAGGACACAAAGACCGCAAGCTCTTCTAATACATCTATCAAGAAGAATACAATCTCTGCCGAGAAGAAAGAATACCAGGATAATGAACAAGTCCTCATCAACTTTTCTCTTGATGATATATTCAAGAATGACGACAAGTCCAAGTGGCGCATAGGAATTTTCGCTGCGAATACTCGTCCACATGGAGGCACTGTTGATCCAATCGTCTCCATCCCTATCTGTGGTGGAAAAGAGTGTACAGATACGGTTGGTACAACGAATGGACAGGTCGTATTCGGTTATAATTCTGTCGAAGCCATCGAAGGATACTGGCCAATGAATTTCGCTGAGTGGGGCAATGAGTTCAATGTGTTTGTGCTCGACGATAGCGGAGCCACAATCCTTGGACCAGAAAGAATCAGTGTGGTTTCAGATGAATTTGCTTAGACCGTAGGTGATGAGTGTAATTGCAATTAAGATCAAATAAAGTGTACAATTAGCAGATTTACAACAACAACAACTTCCTCTTCTGCTCAACTAGTGACAAAATTGTTGAGCACTTCTTATCTCCTCTAGCTCTAGACCTCTATTGCAAAATACTTCTTCGCTATTGATGCTCTTCTCGACTGCTTGACATGCTGTGCATCATCCTGTTTCGTTGCTGGTTTCCAAAGATCATTCAAGTTGGCATTTAATGTGTCAGTTGTTTGATAGGCTATTACAATGCCTACCAGTGAAATTGAGCTGGCTAGCCCAAGTGCATAACTGAAGCGATTTGAGTTGATAAGAGGACCGTAAATAAATTGCACCAAGAAACCAAATGCTCTTCCAGATGCCTTGCAAACGCTGGAACCGGTGCTTCTAATCTTAGTTGGAAATGATTCTACACAGAGGCAGTCCACTGGAAAGAGACAAGACAGAACGTAGTTGAGCAAAATGAAGTAGGCATGCAAGCCAATAGAAACTCCCAAATTTCAAAGAAGACTTACATCCAAGCCACCCTAGACACAAACCTATCGTGTTCAAATTCGCAAAAGCCAAAATGATCATTGTTTCACTTGTGGTTCTTTCTGCCGAATTATTATGAGCTAGTCGCGATAAAAGACATAGCGTTGCAGACATGATAGCACATCCTGTTGCAACCAGGCTTCGTCTGCCGATCTTGTCAATGAGATATGTTGCAAGCACAATACCAGGGATTTGCGAAAATGTGTGATACATTGTCATCACGAATGGATCGATGGTCAAGTTCAACCCCTGAAAAATCTTTGTCCACCAGAAGCTCACTCCAGTTACCAATGTAAGACAGATATATGCGAATTGTAAAGGAATCGTAAATTTGTACATGCCATCTTGATATACTTCATGTAAGCTCATCAGCTTTGCAAGAAATTCTCTTGGTAGTGATTGATGATCGTCTTCATTTTGCTGCAATGATTCTTTGCCCAGGTTGCTAGTTCGCCCAATAGCCTTTGCTTGAAACAAATACTTTCTCAATTCCGGTTCAGTCAAATAGTGATCAACGTAGCCCAGCTTACTAGCGATTGAATTTGTTGCATGAGCTGCTTCTTTTAGCATTCCTCTACTCAGATAAAATCTAGGACTTTCAGGTACATGTGCATATGCTATTGAGAGAGACAACAATGTCGGTATGGCATTGGCAACCATAAAAAGTCTCCAGTTACCAGATCCTGATGATTGGAATATAGTAACTGCCCAAAATGAAATGTACAAATATCCCAGAGTGTAGCATGAACCAACGATTGCCATGAACCGACCACGTTTTGATGGTGGAGCAATCTCTGCACTTAATGTGACCACCCCGCTTATCACTAGCCCCAAGCCCAAACCGCAGACAAATCGCAAGATGAAAAGTTGTGTTGCAGTTCTTGTCATCGCCGATGCTACACCTACAAAAGAATTGCACGCAAGTCCAAGCAATAAAGTTTTCCTCCTACCCCATACGTCTGCCAGAACACCAGCAAGCAGACCACTGATCAACATGCCTGCCAAATGTGCTCCAGCAATCGCAGCTCCTCTTTTAGCGAAGTCTGCTTCCGAATCCAAGCTTCCTTGTAAAATGTCGTGCTGAAATTGGCTCGACGCCATGACAGAGCCCATGCAGCCCATTTCAGCTGAGTCGCCACTGTTTGCCAAGCCCAGTGCAAAAAAGATAAGGTAAAATCTCCAGAGGTTTTTGATGGTCGTCGAAGAGTAAGCATGTTCGAGAACATCGTCTATTGAACGCGGTGAGCCAGGCGGCGGCCGTTGTGTTGCGTTTAGTGGCTGCGATTCCGACATCATTGATGAGATGTGTAGGGATGAGGTTGCTGCCGCTTCTGTTCCAAAGCAAGCAACACAGAGCTTGGGCTTTGGGCTTCCGCTTCTCGTTTGGGCCGGCGGCGGGGGATCGCGGGTGACGATGCCATCGTCATTTTTGATGACGCATGTCTACCAGCAATATCCCTCATTAACCCACTTCTGTACAATTCTGCAATGCAATTTGGGCATTCATGATATGTATCTCATACTCACAGGCAGTCATACGCAATGACAACACATCTTATGTATTTACTATTGACCTGTACATTAGTACCTCCCGCGTCTTGGCGGACTGGGTGATCTTCTTCTCTTCCTATCACCTCCATATCCACCATCATTGTAACCACCACCACCGCCATATCTCCCACGCTGATGATACCCAGGTGGAGGCCCACGATCATTGTATCTTCCGCCCCCACCGCCACCATATCCAGGCGGTGGACCACGATCATCAAATCTACCGCCTCCACCATATCCAGGCGGTGGACCACGATCATCATATCTACCGCCACCACCGCCATAACCAGGAGGAGGTCCGCGATCATTGTAGTGTCCATGTTGCGGTGGACCACCTCTGCCAGGAAACCCAGGTGGTCCCATGGGCCCTCCTGGACCCATTCCTCCCGGTGGACCATGATGTGGATGAGGAGGACCCATTCCCATCATCTGAGGTGGTGGTGGTGGCATCACAGGTTGCTTTGACGGATCAAACCTCCCCGCCATGAATATATTCTCATCCTTCCCACCCAATCGTGTCCCACCCAATCCACCCCCAAGTCGTCTCGGCAACCAATTCGGCACCGTATGTCCCCGTTCCACATCCACGACTATTGCACGTCCCTCCAATCTCATCCCATCGGCAGCACGATAGGCTCGTTTCATATCTTCTTCATGTTCATATTCGACAAAGGCATATCCACGACTCTTTCCTGTAGCTTTGTCAGTGACCAACTTTAAATCCTTGACAGGTCCATAAGCCTCCATTTCACGTAATAATTTCCGTTCTGTCACCTCATAGGCCAACCGACCAACAAAGAGTGTATTGTAACAATTCATCCCATTGGTAAATTCTCCAGCACATTGCTTTTGCTCTTCGTGATAAGACTCGATCAATGGTGTTAATTTGGCATCCTGGTCGGATTTACGCTTGGTATTTTTTTCTTTTTTGAGACTTTGAGGTGTTGGATTGACCTTGCGTTCGGGTGGTTGGGTTCGTTCAAAGTGGTGGAGGAAGGAGGATACGCCGGTTAGGCCTGCTCCGCGCTTTTTGCGTGGAAAGGAGGTGGGAATTGTTTTATTAGTACTTGTAGAGGAGGTAGTAAGTGGTGGTGCAGCAGAAGGAACAGGTGGTGGTGCAGTAGTGTCCTCCTCATCGGTAACATAATTATCCGACGCGAGAACGTGTCGTTTGAAAGGAGGGAGGTGCTTTAGAGGAGGATTGGGCATGAATGTCGCACGGACATGATCCGGCATCATCATGATGGCTGGACCGTTGCGGCCGCCACTCATTTGCCCCTTGGGCGTCATGGCACGCTGCTTCTTGAAGCCTTGGCCGCTCATGGTCGCTGTGGTTTATTGACGTCGTTCCGTTTTGTGTTGGTTGTGGGTTTGTGATGGTCAATGAAAATGTCGATTCTTGCCCCTCTAGATACGTACATAGGGAACTGAGTCTAACGAGTTTGATAGTGTTTCTACTAGTATACTAAAATTACTTGTACACTCAATGCATCTCACAGAACCTCCAACTCCAACCTATAGCCTATAGTATCAACCTCGCCACGTGAATTAGCGGTGAATGCGTTGTGGTTATAGTGAATAGGATAGCGGTAATGCATGTATTACTATCTCAATAAGGAGGATTCTTCTGGGTGAGGATGGATAATGAAATGCAAGAGGGCGCTGCTTCATCTGCAGCGGAGCCAACTTCGGTCAGTGCAAATGAAAAAGATGTCAACAATAACATCACAGAAAAACCTACAAAGCTATCCACACAACCATCACCATCATCATCTGCGCAAAGTTCTTCCAACAGCATGGTATCTCAACATTTGAACACATTAGAACATCTCGATAAACAACATCAGCATCTGCGCGGAGTCGAACAATCCCTTCAAAAGTATTTGGATGAATTGCAAAAAGAAGAACAATCACTTAGAAAAGCTTTGGTTCAATCATCATCTACGTTGAAGGATCAGCGTGAGTCTGAAAAGAAAAAGAAAGAAGCTGAAGCTTTAGCACGATTGGAAGATGCTTTGATGAATGATGATGACGATGACAGTGATAGCACTGCAAGTTAGCCGATGTGATTTTGCCTCATACAGGTTGCATTCTATCTAAATATTCATGCATATTGCATAAAGGCATTCTAATACAATTAATCACTTTGTCCAGCAATGTAATTCCTCATGACCTTTTCCTTCACCTGCAGCGTTCCCTGTTCTAATTTGGGCACTACGCAAAAGACTGCAGGTTTCAACTCATCTCGTAACACCTCTCGGACGTATTCTCTCATCTTGGATGCACCAGTGATCAACGAAAAGTCCTTTACATCCAAGTCACCATTCTTGGCTGCATTTGCTATCCTTCGAAAGATAAATCGACAAGCCGCACGTGCCACCGGGAATGACATTCTTGATAAATCTACCTCCCACGACGAGTCTAGTGAATCTTCTTTCAGTATGATACCCCTTGACACTGCCTCGGCAAACACTTTGTCGGCACGCTCCCTATTAATCTTTCCAATTCCTCTATCAAGAGTTGCAATCACCTCTGTCAATGTGACAATGTCGGGTGATACCTTTTCTCTTTTATCAGTATTGCACATTTCCACCCAGAGGTCAAACACCTGCTCAGGTTGATTTGACATGGTGCCCGCATTAATCAATGCATTGTATGCAACAAGATCGGGTTGCAATCCATCATTCTTCATATCATTGAATAGCTCGAATGCAGGCTCCCATTTCTCTGAATTGGCACAGGCTGTAATTGCTGATGTGTAGGCAATTTTATTGGGTTTGGTCACACGTTTCATTGCATCGATAAGGTCAAGCGACTCTTGCCACCGACCAGCTGCACCGCATGTGCTGATTGCTGACGAAAATGTGAACGAATCTCGCCGAACGCCTTCTTTTTCCATACAGTCAACAAGATCTAGAGCTTTCTTCCAAAGGTCGTTGTCGTTGTAAGCTGGATTCGATGACTCAACCTTTGACCACCCTCCTCCAGGCTTGTAATCATACCTTCTCTGTTGCCTCGATTCGCTCCTAGCAGCTTTGGCCAAAGCAGCAATTGCAGAATTGTACGTGATGGTATTGATTTTCATGTTTTCCTTCCTCATTTGCTCCAACAGCTCCAAGGCCTTTTCCCATTGACCACCATTCCCGCAGGCAGACACTGCAACACCATAGGATACCTCATTGGGTTCAATCCCCTTCTCCTTCATCTCGTCTAGTAACGATAATGCCACCTTCCAACGTCTTCCCTTGGCACATGCATCCATCGCAGTAGTGTAGCAATACACATCCATCTTCACGCCCATATCCTTCACCACACGGAAAATTTCCATCGCTTTATCCGTCTTCCTGGCACGTGCGCATGCCCGAATGGTAGAGGTGAATGTGACAAGATCAGGATTGACACCGGGTTCACGCTGGCATTGACTTAGTATCGAAACTGCCTCCCTCCACCGTGCCGTTTGTGCACATATCTTCAGGAGTGAATTGTAGGTGAAGACAGTCGGCCTAACACCTCGTCGACGCATCCTTGTTAATAGTGAATTCATGTGATCATATTCCCCTGCCTCGACAAATGCAATTAGAACAGTTTGATATACATTCAATGATGGAACAGCAGCGTTGTCTTTATCATCACTTGAGCCAAATTTTTCTTCCAACGCTGCAAGTGTTCGGTAGGCATCTTGCCACCTTCCCCTACGCGCATATCCTGAAATAAGTGTCTCGTATGCATGTGATGTAACCTCCTCTCCCATGGCGGTAAGCAAGTCTGCAGCTTCGTTTATTTTGTCCATTGCTGATTTGTTGTTGTTGCTGCTGTTGTTGTTCTTGTTGTACTTCTTATTATTGTGGCGTTCAACCTTTCCTGCACAGCAAGCCTCTATAACGGCATGGTATGTTGACGCGGGAATACTGTCCCCACCACCATCAACGCTTTGCAGCATTGATAGTGCATCATCGAGATTACCATTTTCTACCAACGAAACGATGGATCGTGATGACGAAGGAGACGATGATGCCTGTGAATCAGTTTGATGTTCTGATGTGAAGCGACATGATGGGTTCCGGCTGACACTTTTGGTGGTTATTGGAGACGTTTGGAATGCCTCTGTCGATAATATCACTGACACCACTGCCAGCAGCAAGAAAGCAGTGCGTCGATTAGGGGTGATGTGATTCATTGGAACTTGGTGAGTAAACTTTGTGGTGGTGTCAGCACCTTCATGGTCGAAAAAATTCAAGTTGTCGAGTGACGCGGAACGCGGATGCAGATATCAACAACGAAGCAGTAAAACCTTATCGGGAGTCTTTGGAATTTGATAGGGGATAGGGGTGGAGAGCAAAAACCATGTCGACAAACGGCAACTAGATACTGAGGGAGTACTGAGGGTAGCATATGATACACTTGAGGAAGCATATTTGCGTTGCATCATGAGTGATTTTGCATCTCTACTGAGCTCGTTCAAGCAGGATGCCTCAGCGGTTTCGGCTGCATCAAAATCGTCATCTGGAGCTGCAACCAGCAGTAATCAAGACCGGCAGCAAAATAATAAACCATCTCGGAAAAGACCACTTGCTACAACTTCTGCTCCGGCTTCTCCCCATTTTCCATCGATGCATTCCAATAAACGCAAAAATACTGACTTTGAATTAACGTTTCTAGGCATTGGTGCACAAAAGGCTGGTACGACGTGGCTACACAAACTTTTGCAAAAGTGTAGTGACATTTCTCTCCCACAAGAGCAAAAAGAAGTGCACTTTTGGGATTGGCATCATCGCAAAGGATTTGAGTGGTACATTCGACAATTTGGATATCATTCACAAAAGGCGGCATCATCATCAGCACCACATTACGGTGAAATTACACCCTGCTACGCTGTCTTGCCAGAACCTACAATAGCTGAACTATACAAATGCTTTCCTAATCTCAAGATCATATTTGTAGCACGTGATTTGGTTGATAGGGCGTGGAGTGCAATGATCATGGAATTAAGAGATCAAACTATGGGATTGAGTGCTGGAGAATTTGCCAATGGTGTGACTGGAACTGATAAAAATATCAACAGCAATCATGCAAACAAGAGGACAAAGCTGAGTGCAGCACAGCAACGAAGGTTAGAACAACAATCATCACCATCGTCACAACCAGATTCTTATTTTTTGGATCGTCTTCGAAACGCTACCCATGATTCTCGATCTAATTATGCAAAGCATTTGAGTAACTGGTACAAGCATTTCCCATCGTCATCCATTTTGCTTATTGATTACAGAGAGATTGAATCAAATCCGCGAGATGTATTGTTGAAAGTAGCGATGCACATTGGTGTTGAAGAAGAAAAGGCAAAGCAATTCGTTACTAGTTTGAATGATAATGAGGTTGGTCAAAGAGTCAATGCGGCTACAACAAGTGTGTCAGGTGCAAGTACGGGTTCGTCAACGTCATCACATCAATTGTTGACCCAACGACCGATGTTAAAGAAACAAATGGAAAGCTATTTGCAACCGTATGCTAGAGAGTTCAACGACATGCTCAAAACAAAGGGTTATGATTGGAGGTTGGATGACTTTAGTCTTAAGAAAGAAAAACTCTAACATTACTTTTTACCTACCATACTAACTGTATCCTAATCATCCTAACACCAGCATTAGTCTATGCTCTGTAACCCTATAGTATAATGTGTTTGCCTATTCATCCATTCTAAGCAGCTTGGCAAACTCCGCCTTTCGCTTGCGCAATCCCTTGATGTCAGCTTGAATATCAGCAATTGCATCCTCATCGCTTTCTTCTTTAAGTTCCCCCCGCAGACGCTTTATTTCATTACCAGAATCTTTCCACATGTCCATCCAAAACTTTTCCTGTGACATCTTCCCTTCTGGACTGGAATTGGATTGTTCAGTTGTTGCTTCTTCTTCTATTTCAACAGGAGTTTTCATCTTTTCAATCATTTTCCTTCTGGCTATACGCAAGCGATCATTGATTATAGCTCCACTGGACGTACCGTCATTCGATCTAACTGGATTTTCCAAAAGGTGGATATTTAGACCACCTTCTCTGACTTGCTTTTTGTAATTTGGGACGCTCTTTGATGAAAAGTTTGCTCTTTTACTGTTGGATGCTGTTGCCGGTTGCTTCTTTACCGTAACGTTTGCTCCTCCTCCTCCTCCAACCTTTTGTTTTGCAACGCGGAGCCGAAAGTCTGGATGATTGTTCATTTGGCATAGGGACATTCCAGTTGTGCTTGTTTGTTGTGTAGCAGTATTGGCCGTAGAGTCATCTTGATTTTTAGTGTGCAGCTGCCTCTGATAGGCGGACGGTAGCGATGACGATGATAATGAACTCAAACAGTTGACCCGCCCTGACATTAGGCAGCCAATATGCCGGGCGTTTAGAAGCAAGCTCATTGTTGGTAGATTTCTCTTTGATTGTTGGTTGGTAGGGGACGTCGATAGAATGAGTTGGATTTGGATTTGGAGGAGTTTGGATTTCGGATTTGTGGGTGGTACACATGTAGGAGCTTGTGTAAGGTAGTTGGTAGGAGCTTGTGTAGGTGAGCCGTAATGAAGGAGCGACAGGCAAACTATTGTTACTGACTGCAATTACGCGACAAATACATCTATGTTACAGTTTATCTCTTCTGCCTCTTTTGCACTCCGAGATACCTTGGATACGAATCACGAGCCATAACACCAAAGATTTCTTTTTGACAGGCGTCAAATGTATCCTTGCAAAGGATTCTCGAGTCGATTGCTTTCTTTAGGTCGCTCTTGTGTTTGGAAGAGAGATTAATTTGATGCTCCGTGTCTTCGACAAATGAGGCATAAATATATAATGCCATTTTATAGATTTCAGATTCTCGACTCTCTTTACCACCCGCCACATCGCTTGTTTCTGCTTCATCATCGTCAGTATCTACATCGACAGTTGAATAGAGTGGACAGCTCTCTTCATCAAACTTGGCTTTGTACTCGTTTACTGCTACCCAAAAGCGGACTGGTGGGATGGTGGAGTATACGACGAGTGTCAGAAGAGTGACATATTCATATACGAAAGTAAGTCAAAATGTCGAAAAAAGAGACAAGCCTTACCATTTTCAGAGCTAAACTCTCTTGCGCAATGCTGGCTGAATGCATTGATACCCTCTTGCGTCGAGAGCAATATACACAATCCTGCATCCCAAGATACAGTCATCTCACGAGCACGCTGTTCCTGTTTCGTTGTCATTGGAGAGACTATGCTGATCCTTCCACCGATTAGGCTGGGCCGAGTTGAACGAGGTATCGGCTGTGCATATCCTGGTAGTGTACTATTACTCGCGGACGCAATAGAGAAGCTAGCTTGATTCGATTGTTTTGCAGTGATTGATGGAGGGATAAACTCAAATGCCGACAAGCACGGAATGACAATCATTGAGAAAGAAAGGAACATTTGCTGGATCATCTGCAAAAGTGGCTGCCACTCGTCATACCCGAGTAATTTGATAATCAAGATCACAACATATGTGACTCCCAAAAAGACGACATTTCGCAGTATCTCACTCCTCAATCCAAGCTCATCTTGAGCCTTCCTGATGAGGATTGTAGCCAGCAATGCAAGCGCAGTGCTTACGATTCCAAATGCCGGCGTTAGGAACACGTATGCTGGCTCGGAATTGCATTGATCAAAGTCTGTTGCCAACAAGTTGCCGGAATCACCTG
>Ga0209652_1003748_pt1 | contig 11021 bp, 18 predicted proteins | sample SaaInl74LU_5_DNA_FD_184641 | JGI IMG/M metagenome (GOLD analysis project Ga0209652, IMG submission 184641) | Marine microbial communities from expanding oxygen minimum zones in the Saanich Inlet - ESP_74LU_5_DNA (SPAdes) (version 2) | ecosystem: Environmental > Aquatic > Marine > Intertidal zone...
TGACATTAACACTGAACTTCGTGCTATTGCTATGGACCTTAATTTCATACTAAAAGACAAGTACAACTACACAACACAATTTGATTATGTAACAAACAACGGCACCGGCGAACATATCTTTGATCAGCGCACAGTGTTTGAAAATATGCATAACCTGTGCAAGCCAGGCGGTATTATGATTAATGTGCTGCCATTTGCTCCATGGTTCAATCACTGCTTCTATAGTTTTCATCCAGGTTTGTTTCGTGACATTGCTGCAGCAAATGGTTATGAATGGCAGTTTATGTGGTTAGCACAGAACACAGGCAAATACATTGACTGCCCAACAGGCATGGACAGTTGGGCGCACTATGAACAAAAGAAACCTCGTGCGCCAATCAGTGAACTAGAACGGGCATATGACGAACTACATGCTAGAGATGGCAAAGCACAAAATGTAAGCATTGTTACGGCATATCGTAAGATTGATGACAAGCCATTTCAGATCCCATTCCAAGGTCGCTATGTTAATGATGTTATAGATGAACTAAAAACAGAATACAGTGAAACTAACATTGATGTAAGACAAGCAGATCATAAGAGTGCAAACTATTAATGTTCATTACTACCAATAAGAAAATAGGATTTATACATATACCCAAGTGCGGTGGATCAAGTATAAGTGCTGCATTTCGCTATGGACAAAAAGGACCTAATTTAAATAATCCAGATGATCCTTGGTCGCCATGGTATCCTGTTAATACACATACAACTTATCATAGAACTGTTAAAGATAAAATAACGCAGCCTGAAAATTGGTTCACTGTAGTGAGAAATCCTTTTGCAAGATATCACAGTTGGTATTACTATCAGATTGCGTGGAATGAAAAACGGCTCAGTGGCGAACTCGGCATGAAAAATCTTGATCCGGTGTTATTAAAACAGCAGGTCGCAGCGTTGAAAAAAGTAGGCATAAAAAATACACTGTTAAACTTGGATGAGATTTGTGAAAAGCATACACTTAAAGAAATTAGAAGACCACAGTTTGAATGGATTGACGGTTGCAAAAATATCCGCTGGTTTAAACTTGAAGAAATTGAAATGCTATATGAGTGGTTACACGAAATGGGATGCATGGTTGAGTATACACATGAAAAGAAAAATCCTAAGAAAAAAACTTGGCAGGAAGAATTTGACGATGAAATGATCCAACGCATACAACAACGCTATGCTATAGACTTTGAAAAGTTTGGGTATGAACTTATACTTTAACACACAAAACAGCGAAAGCAAATGCAACTGGGTAATGCGAAGTTTGCTCAGAGGCTGGCCTGGATCTCATCCTATATATACGAGAGACGAAATAAATCTTACGCCCAGTCACTTCTGGGGCTTTATACAAGACAATGAAAAAAGAATACAGGCATTAACACAAGCAAATGTAGATTGGTACTTTTGGGACATGCCTTACTATGGGAGATGGTATGAGCATACAAAAGAGGATTATTATTGGCGTGTTAGCCGTAACAGCGTTCATTATAGTAAGACAGTGGATTATCCCAGCGACAGATTTACACAATGGAATGTCAAGCCACTTGAATACAAAGCAGGATCAAAAATCCTAGTATGCCCTAGCAGTGAAACAATGACACGATACATTACTGGTATGAGTGTTGAAATGTGGCTAACAATGATAATAAGTTCATTGAAAGAACTAACAGATAGACCTATAGAAGTAAGACACAAGCCTAGGGCAAATGGCACTAGTGGTCCTGCTGCAGCAACCATTCCATTTGAAGAACAAGCACAGGACACTCACTGTGCGGTTACTTGTATTAGTCTAGCAGCAATAGATGCACAGTTGATGGGTATACCAACCATATGCCATCCAGCAAGTTTTGCAGCAGATATAAGTAGTAATAGTTTAGAAGAAATCGAAAACCCTCGGCGTGTAGACAGACAGCAATGGTTTAACAATCTTGCTTACAGTCAGTTTACACATCGTGAAATAGAATCAGGACTAGCACAAGAGATACTCAATGCCTAAGTTATTTGTATATGCAACTGATCGAGATTTAACGACAAAATTTACTTTGGCATTTGCTAGAGGTGTAATCAGACAAGGACAACCCAACAGAGCCTGGGAAGTTAAGCATATGCCCATCCAGGAATATATAGATCATGGCTTAGATAAAAATATTGTACCAGGCAAGGATGCAGTAGCAACATTGGGTATATTGCGCGGCACTGGATTGTTACTAAAAGAAGCAAAGCAGAAGGGCATAGATTATTACTATATGGACCATGCTTATTACAATCCAGGGTATAGTGGCAAAGGCTGGCTACGCATTACAAAAAATGGACATGCATGCACTACACTAAAGCCTTGTGATGCAACAGCATATAATGGCTTTGCAGCAAGCCAGAATAAAAATGTAGCACAACCATGGACAGGCTCACGAGGAAGCAAAATAATTATTTGTCCTCCTACGCATGCAGTGCAATGGTTTTTGGATGAATACACCTGGGAACAAGACACTGTAGAAAAGTTAAAAAATATATTACCTGCAGATCAACATGATCGTATTGTTGTAAGACCTAAACCCAAAGAACCCATTGTTGATGAACGAGGTAATTTGCTTGAACTTAGAGTAAATCCACAACAAGGCAGTTTAACAGAAGATTTAGAACAAGCGCATTGTGTTATTGCATACAACAGTATGGTAGCACTGGAAGCAACACTCAAAGGTATTCCAGTTATTACGAGCGAACATAGTTGTTGCACACATGTTAGTTTTGATTTAGAGGATTTAGCAACACCAGAAGTGTTTAGCAGCGAGCCTTTAAATAGACAAGCAGTGCTGAACTGGTTAGCACACAATCAATGGAAGATAGCAAATCTAGAAGATGGTACTGCTTGGTCTAGATTGCAAGAGAACTACAATGGGTAAAACAACTGCAGAAAAACATGAAAAAAAATGGGGCGATCACCACAGTGATGTTCCTAGTGCAGAAATTGCAACACAGCCTCTAATAAAGCGACAAATGATTACGTTCAGGCATCAAATGACTGACGACTTTCCTATAAAGTTTAATATTCCAGGCTGGGAAATAATTGATTTTGCAGACAGGCACAAATATAAATCACAATACTATTTTCAAATAAATGTAGATAAACCCAGCAATAGAACTAAAGAAGGCGAAGTAATAGATCCAGTATATGATTATATCAAAGGAACTGGCAAGCCCTATCTAGTATGCGAACTAAGTTGTTTTAGACAAAATAGTTATCAGGGAGATCCTAACAATTGGTATTATACACTAGGATGGTTTCATTTTTTAAGACAGGGCTTATTTCGTAACAATAATAGTCCCGGCGATAGATGGAACCAAATTCAAAAGCATCAGAATATAGAAATACTGCCATGGCGAACACAAGTTCGCGATAATGATTATGCACTTGTATGTTTACAAAAGGTAAATGACAGTACACTTATTCCTATGCACGAAACACATGGGAAATATAAGTGGTGGATAGAAGTTGCGTGTAAGCAAATTAGAAATATATATCCCAAATTGCCTATAATAATTAGACCTCACTTGAGAACTAAACTAACAAACTATATGTATTCGCTACACAACATCAAAAATGTACATTTAAGTAAAACATGGGAAGATCGTACCTATCACGAAGGTGGCGCAGGCTTGCAATCAGATTTAGATGGCGCAAGATTTGTTGTAGGATATAACAGTAATGTGCTAACGCAAAGTGTATTACAAGGCATTCCTACTGTATGTTGGGATATTCGTAGCGCAGCAAGTCCGGTTTGCCTGGATCCGAGTCAACTAAAAAATATAGAACAAGCACATAACATTGATCGTGAACAATGGTTATACGATTTAGGTTACACCCAATGGACTCGTGCTGAGATTAGCAATGGGCATGCATGGAATCATTTAAAGCAGTATGAGTTTTAACTACTGTATAAGTTAATAACTTCTTTCTTCCACACATGATCATATTCACAATCACGCATGTTTTCAAACCATGGACCACCTTCAGTATAGTGTAGCACTTTAGGTGCACCATCTACTGGCTCTTTGTAGTGTCCTACTAGCCAGTTCCACTCCGGACCTAGTTCACCAATCTCACTATCATCGCACCATTCAAATCTGTGCAAGTAAGCACCTGTTTCAGTGTTTACAGTTTCCAAGTCTAGATTCTTGCAACTAGGATGCGCACAGTTAAAGATCATAAAACTCGACCAATTCTTACGAGGATACTGCAACTGCATTTGTCCATCCATTTTCAATCCTTCTGGAGGATTGTAGTCATGCTTCACTACCCATACTGCTTTTGATTCATCTTTGAAACCATTTTCAAACAAGTGATACGCATCTGTTAAAAACACCATATCACTGTCGCAGAACACTGCTAGTCCTTTGTAGTTGTTTAGGTGTGGAATGAGAAAGCGTGTAAATGTAAACTCAGTACTAGCAAGTTTGTCAACTTCACGCCAGTAAAGTTTTTGCTCACGCAGTTCATTTTGTTTAAGAGGGATAACATTTACAAACTCTCGGTATGTGCGTCTTAGTATTGAATGTTCGCATACTTGATATGCAATATCTTCACGGCTATCCCAGCCAACATATATATTGTTCATCGATCAGTTTTCCTGTATAATAAATAGAATAATAAAGTGCGTATATTATTTATCAGGTGTTTCGATGACAACAGTAGTTTTAGTAACAGGCGGCTTTGATCCGCTGCACAGTGGGCACATTGCTTACTTTGAAGCAGCAAAACAATTAGGTGATGAACTTTGGGTTGGACTTAACAGTGACGCTTGGCTTGGTAATAAAAAGGGCAGACACTTTATGCCTATTACAGAACGGGCAAGCATTGTAAAGAATCTACGCATGGTTGATCGTGTAATCACAAACTTTGATGACAGTGACGGCAGTGCCAGTGGAGCAATACATAAAGCATTTACCTTGGGTGCAGAACACATTGTATTTGCTAACGGCGGCGACAGAGGCACGGGCAATACTCCAGAGCAGCACGACTTTAGACACACACCAAACATTGAGTTTGTGTTTGGCATTGGCGGTGAAGATAAACGCAACAGTAGCAGTTGGATTCTCAAAGAATGGCAAGCACCTAAAACAGAACGAGAGTGGGGACACTATAGAGAACTTTACAGCGGTGATGGGTTTAGTGTTAAAGAACTTGTTATTGCTCCGCATAGTAAACTTAGTATGCAACGGCATCATTACCGCAGTGAAACTTGGAACTTGGTTAGTGGGAAAGCACATGTGCTAACAAGTACCAACAACAGTGATCCCACTGACGGCGCAAGACGACAACTGCTTACTCCGCCTAACCCTGTAGACATTCCTCGCGGTGTATGGCATCAAGGCGTAAATGACAGTGACGAACCAGCACACATTGTTGAAGTGTGGAAAGGTCCTAGTGAGCAGCTAACTGAAGAAGATATAGAACGCTGGGATTAATATGAAAGAAGTAGCAGTTGTGCTTGCAGGTGACAAGTTTGATCCTGCACTGCATATAAAACAAATATATACAAACCTACATGCAAACTGCACTGACTTTAGACTGACTGTGTTCACTGACAGAGATGACATAGGATTGCCTGGCGTAAGAATTATTAAGTTACCAGACTGGAACTTGCACGGACCAAGACAGTTATGGTGGTACAAAGTGTATATGTTCAGTCCTCAGACTTGGACTGGTCCTGTGTTTTATATGGATCTCGATACTATTATTGTAAACAACATAGACAAGTTTTGGGATCACGAAGTGGGCAAGTTTTGCATTTGCCAGGACTTTAATAGACAGTTTATAGAAGATTATCCAGTAAGTAATAGCAGTGTTATGCGCTTTGACAGCGAAAAACATCACAAACTATACACAGATTTTACAGCAAATCCACAGAAAATTATGCGACAATACAGAGGTGATCAGGACTATGTTACTGCTTATCTCAAAGAGCGCACGGACTACGCATGGTGGCCCACAGTATGGGCTATGAGTTACAAGTGGGAAATACTGCACGGCGGCGCAAAAACAGGCGGTCCTAACATAAAACATCCAGATGATTACTACTATCCAGAGTATGACACTGTGCTACCAGATAGATGCAGCATAGTAGTATTTCACGGAAAACCTGACCCATATGACACAAACTTTGGTAAAAAAAGGTTGACAGTTTTTAAATAGGTGCTATATTAATATAGTAAGTTGAAATTGAGGAGAGAGCAATGCAACAGCAAATTGAAAAATTAATCGAAGATATTGTTAACGATTACGCAGGTTGGCAAAAGCAGTGTGTGCGTGAGGATACATGCTTTAAAGTTCAGCGTGATATGTTTGATCGCTTTAAGTCACGCATCTCTTTTAAAGAAGGTAAGAAATACATTAAAATCTTTACTGAAGGTGGCAGTGTATGGGGCTTTGTTGTTAAACAAAATGATGCAAAGTTTCGTAAAGGTGACATCCTTAAAGCAGCAGGATGGAACGCTCCGGCTCGCAATGCAGCACGTGGCAACATCTTAGATGGTGGCTACAAAATCCAGTGGACAGGTCCACTTTACTTAAAATAGGAGACTACAATGATGGTTATGGACAAAAAAGATCAAGCGGCTTATGATGCAGCAATGGCTGAATACTTTGCTAAGGGTGGTAAAGTTACCACTTGTCCTGTTAATGAGCGCACAGAAGGCTTGGTAACGAACATTTGGAAGCGCGGCCCAGGTCGTCCAACCAAAGAGCAAGCAGAAAAGGCTGCCAAAGCAGATAGTGACGAATAAAAGGTTGACATAATCTGTATCTGTGCTATGTTTAATAGTAAGTTGTTTTTGAGGAGAGAGATATGCCCCAGATTTTTTCAGTTTTTCAGATTGTTATTGACAAAGACCTAGCTGATCTTATTAACAAAGAAGGTCACGATTGTCATGTAAAGAGCAAGGCTCGCATACAAGCGATGATGGACGGCGATGTGCGTCTTGGTGTACAGCATAATTGTTACACAAAGGTAGCAGAAGTTGTTGCTGATGATCTGGAGCATGTGTTTGAAGTTGGGAACATTGGTCCTGAGGATCGTATTACACGCTTTGAAAAGATGACCAGCATCTCAGTTGGTGATATTATTGCTGATGCAGATGGCGTCTGTAGTGTAGTTAACAATGTTGGGTTTACTCCACTTGCACCGTCATTCCACAAAATGGTATTGAAGGAGGCAGCATAATGTTTTTTGAAATCGTATTAGTTGCTCTAGCAGTTTCGGTTGGCTTTATGCCTATATATATTGTATTAGCGGAGGTTTAGTAATGTTTGATGTATTCACAAGTGCCACAGGCACAATTGGAACATATCCTACACTGGATAAGGCTGTAGTTGCCGCTAAGAAACTTGGGCGTACAGCGCAAATCTTTAACACTAACAACCCTTTTAAAGTTGTTAAAACAGTAGTTGCGAGGTAGTAAATGATTAAGTTTTATGTATTAACCGCAATTGGAGCAGCCTTTGCCGCTGCCGTAGATAGCATTGTTGTATTGGGTATAACAACTGCAATTGTTCTTTTGTTGTATAAGAGGGAGCAAGATATTAATGGAAATTAAACTAACAGACGCTGGCACATTTGAATTGCTGTATGATAAGTTGGATGTTTTTATTCATTTGCTTGCATTTGGTTTTGCAATTGCCCTTGTTGTTACAGTAATTGTTGCCAGCATTAGGTTAGGCTGGAAACTTTGGCCCTGGATACTTGGGCTAGGATTACTGGCGTTTTTGTTTACATGAGGCGCGGCAAAGCAAAAGATCCCGCTGAATATATTCATATACGAATGAAGCAGTTATATGAAGAAGCGCATAAATGTCATGATGCACATGACAAACAATGGTACAATAGATGCGCAGAAGAATTGCATTGGGTACTTAAATTAATGGAGAAAGATAATGGAACCAGTTGATCCAAGCAAGAAGCACTTTTATATTAGTCTTGTAAAAAGTGCATTGCGTTTGTTAGGTTGTTATTTACTTTGGAGTGCAGGTTATGTAATGGATGACATTGCAGGCGTGTTTGTTATGTATACAGCATACGCACTAGGTGCCGCTGAAGTATTAGGTATTGTGGAGGAACTCTAATGGGACCGTATAGCGATTATACACAGCAAAAGCGGGCAGAACGAATTGCTAGTGTGCTTGTTAACTGTAAGAACGAGGATGCAAGGCGTATTTGGCGTCTGCATCTAGCAAACTTGGCAAACAATGAAACAGACTACAACGCTCGTGTTGTAGAGATGTATGGAGAGAAAAAATGGAACCAGTATATTGGTATGGTATTGCCTACATCGTAGGCACAGGTTGCGGATTTTTCATTGGTCGTAATTACGGCATTGGATTAGGTATTCTTACTACACTGTCAACTCTTGTTGAAGGTGGCTATGTAAAAACTCGCAAGGATTCAAATGGTGAACTTGATCTTATTAAACTTACTTTTGAAGAACGGTTAGATGACACCAAGTCAGACATCTAAAATACATGTAACATGGCCCGCGGGTTGTTATGGTAGTTATATTATGCAATCAATATATGTATATAGTAACCTGGATCCAACTTCAACGTCTGAAATTATTATAGATCCTACCGGTAGCAGTCATACTTTTCGAGACAGTAAAGAAAAAAGAAAACATTTTACTTTCAGTCACAATATGACAGATACAAGCGATATAAGTATCGGTCCCAATAATGAACATGCATTGGACTATTTTGTTAATCAGTTCGTTAAAGCACACTCAGATATTATTAAATATCTGGGCATAGTATTTGAAAATTCTCAACTTCAAACTGATAAAAATTGGAAAAATAAAGACGTATGGGAAATCAGAGAATGGATAAGTTTTTGCTTATTAGAAATTCTTAACGCTTCGTATAATTGGAGTATTACTACTGATTTTACAACCGATCAACTATTTTCTGAAGATGAAGATTGTTTTCCTAAATTAATTAATCGCTTAAATAAAAAATTAGGTTTAATTACTGTTGCTAATGTTGATACTATAAAAGACAATCATAAGATTTGGACGAATAGTCAGGTTTATCATAATTTACAAAAGCGTTGTGATAAATGGGTTAGTGAAATTATAACTACTCAAGAAAATACCGCAAGTCCTTGCATTACTATTATCGACGAAGCGTATGTACAAAGTCGTTTAAGATCATACGGATATGAAATTCGTTGTTTTGAGTTAAATGTTTTTCCAAAAACCAGTAATGAATTAAGATCGTTATTATACAAGGAGACACAAGATGACACTGCCGCCAAAACAGAAGATTGTTAACTTTGGTCCGGACTACAAACTAAGCATTGTAGACGAAGTTGATCACAAAAACAAATATGAACTTGCTGTGTTCTACAAAGAACATATGATATCTATGCCAGGCATTACAGATCCAGGCGATACTGTAACACGGTTTAAAACAGCAAGCGATGTACAAATGATTATGAAAAAGATGTACAGTATCACAGGAAAAGTGCCAAAAAACGGTTGACATATTCTGTATCCATGCTATGTTTAATAGTAAGTTAAATGTTTGGAGAGAAACAAATGAACTATTCACCAGAACTTGAAGCAGCATTGGAAGCGATGCGCAAGATCACCGATACCTCAGACATGCATGTATTGGCTCAGCAGTATAATTCACATGTAACATTCCTTGGCAAGCGCAAAGGCGCTGGCATTATCAAAGGCGACAAGATTGCTTGGGAATATGGTGGATTGCAAAAGGTTGGTGTTGTAATTAAGGTTAACCGTAAAACTGTTGAAGTACAGAACTACGGTAATACACCGTTTGGTGCAACACGCACACGCTTGGACAAGTCAATGATCCTTGGCAAGGTTGACGAATCAACTGAGTCATTTGCATAAGCAAATGTCTTATAAGTATTGGCCCAACATTGTTAGAGAAGTTTTCCCCAGAGCAGAAGTATTAGACGCTGCTCTGGCGTATCCTATTACAGACTACGGTTGGGATGTTAATGTTCCTCGTAGCACAACCTTTTGCAATTTTGAAGATCCCGAATACAGACTGGTAATTAATCTGCAGGACATGTTAACTCGTTATGAGGATCACAAGATTCCTGGCGAACTTACTAAACTGCATCAGCATTTTGTTAAAAATGATTTTCCCATGGATCGTATTATTGTATTAATATGGCCCTTGGGTATTAAAAAGGATTGGCCCAAGGATAGTTTTCATTTAATTGAATTTAGCAGTCATCAGTATGAAACTTGGTGCAGTTATAAAAGTGCCGAAGATGTATTGCGTGAAGCGTTTAGCAGAGAACACAAAGACTTTGAATACAACTTTGTTTGTCCACAGCGCATCTACAAACCGCATAGAGCAGCATTGCACAGTAGTTTAGACACAACCATTGGCAATGTAAGTTTACAAACAAAAGGTGTTGAACTAAAGTATCCTAGTTTAAGTGTTGAAGACTATGACAACACCTATGACAATCTCAGTAACTTGCTTGCTATGCGCAAGAACTATAACACAGCACTGTTTACTATCGTAAGTGAAAGCCAGTACACAGAAGAATATGGCATCATAACAGAAAAGACTTTTAATGCTATTGTAGCAGGACATCCGTTCCTAATGTGTGCGCATCAGTATGCGCTGGAGAATATTCGGCATTACGGATTTCAGACCTACAACTACATCTTTGATGAAGCATATGACGACTTGGATAATGTTGTGCGTATGAAGGATATGATTAACAGCAATTGGCACTTTACACAGGAACGTTTGAGTGCAGTTGAAATGCAAAAGATGTTTGAAGACTGTCACGGAATAATCAACTACAACAGAGACTACTTCTTTGATCAGTTCGGTGACCAAATGATTGACGAACTTAGAATGGATCTGTTAAACTTATGGGGTAAATGATGGCACTGCCTAGACAGAAAAAGAATTGGGATCAAGACGCTGCATTGTTGTTTATGGAAAATCTAAACAT
>Ga0209652_1003749_pt1 | contig 11018 bp, 10 predicted proteins | sample SaaInl74LU_5_DNA_FD_184641 | JGI IMG/M metagenome (GOLD analysis project Ga0209652, IMG submission 184641) | Marine microbial communities from expanding oxygen minimum zones in the Saanich Inlet - ESP_74LU_5_DNA (SPAdes) (version 2) | ecosystem: Environmental > Aquatic > Marine > Intertidal zone...
GAGGTCGTTATGGCTGAAATTGCGGGGCGCTTGGATGCGCCTGCCCCGCCGGATTCGGTGCCCTTTTTCAAAAATAAAGATGAGGAAAGTCAATTTTTAAGACTCAAAGGCCGTGATGTAAGCTTAAACGAGTAAACTAGGCAGCAAAGATTACCCCCAAAACGCTTAAGCCCAAAAACAAAATGCCAAATACTTCTCGACGGCTCACGCGCTCTTGAAAAAACAAAATCGAAACGCACAGGCTGAAAAGCAATTCGATCTGCCCCAAGCCTTTTACATAAGCGGCCGTTTGCAACGTAAAAGCTGTAAACCAGCCAAGTGATCCTAACAAACCGGTGACCCCAACCCAAAGCGCGGTTTTACGGGCGTGCCAGACGGCGCGCAGTTGGGATGGCTCGCGCAACCCCATCCAAACCCCCATCACGCAGGTTTGAAACACAATCACAACAAAAAGGCTCACAGCGGCGCGTAAAAAAGGCTGCTCATAAGGCAATTCTAAGCTCGCGGCGCGATAGCACACCCCTGAAATAGCAAAGAGCAAACCAGAGGCCAATCCCAATGCAGAGGCTCGATTGATCCACCTACTTCCGTCGCCCTGCCCCGAAAGTGGCTGTTTAGACAGGAGTAGAAGACCGATCAGCCCCAAAAGGATAGCCCCAAAGCCCAGACTGGAAATGCCTTCCCCCAGCAGCACAAACCCCACCAGCGCAACCAAAATGACTTCGGTTTTCTTAAACGTAATCCCGACCGCAAAATTGCGGTATTTAAACATGGAAAGCACGCATAAGGTTGCAAATATTTGGGTCAGGCCACCGACGCCCGCATATACCAAAAGCCGTGCGTTCAAGGCGGGAAATGCGATCGCATTCATCCCAAAATACACTGCCAAGCCGACAGTCAAAAACGGCAAGGCGTAACAAAACCGAGCGAATGTGGCGCCTGTTGCGCTTAACGCGTCGCTGCTTAAGATTTTTTGTAGCGTAAAGCGAAGCGTTTGAAACGTAGAGGCCAGCAAAGTTGCGATAATCCAAAGTTCCATAGCGTTTCAAACATCACTTCTTTCAGCCAATTTCAACAGATTATTCGAAAACGCAACGCGATAGTCACCTCAATAGGGCATTGGATGCGCCTTATGAACATCGGCGATATCCGCCAGACACTCTGGCGAAAGCGTGATATCTACCGAGCCTAGCGCCCATTTCAATTGATCAAATTGCGTTGCGCCAAAAATTGCCGAACACATGAAGGGGCGGGTGCGACACCATGCCAATGCCATGTGAACAGGATCAACCTGATGGCGCTGTGCAACTTTTAAATATGCCGCAACGGCGGGCAAAACGCGCGGCGTCATCCGCCCGCCCAGATCATGGCTTAACGACAAGCGGGACGCATCGGGTATAGCGCCGTCTTGATATTTTCCTGTCAGCAGCCCGGTCGCCAACGGAGAAAAAGCCAGTAACCCGACATCTTCATTCACGCTTAATTCTGCCAAATCCGTGTCATATAGTCGGCAGAGAAGCGAATATTCATTCTGCATTGTGGCCACGCGGGGCAGCCCCCGATCCTCGGCAAGGCGCAACCATTGTGCAGTGCCCCATGCGCTTTCATTTGAAAGCCCAAAATGGCGAATATTACCTTTATCCACTTGGCTTTGAAGCGCCTCAAGACACTCTTGCATATTGGCAAGCGTTTCGGTTCGGTTCTGCGATGAAGGATCATAGGACCAATTCTTACGGAACATATAAGATCCCCGATTGGGCCAATGAAATTGATACAGATCAATATAATCGGTTTGCAAACGGCGAAGGTTACCCTCAATCGTTTCGGCAATGGTCGCAGCGCTGATGGGCGCGCCATCGCGCACATAGCCCAAACCTTCTCCAGAATGTTTGGTTGCCAGAATATACGCATCACGCCGCGCAGGGTTTTTGGCGTTCCAGGTGCCAATAATTTCTTCGGTGCGGCCTATTGTTTCTTTGGCAATTGGGTTGACCGGATACATTTCAGCCGTATCGATGAAATTTATTCCATTTCCCAGCGCAAAATCAATTTGGGCATGCCCATCGGCCTCAGAGGTTTGGCTGCCGAAGGTCATCGTTCCCAGACAAAGCTCGGATACATAAAGCCCGCTGCGGCCCATCGCATTCATTTTCATACCAAAATCTCCTTAACCGACTGGTTTAACAGTGATCTATCATTTCACTGCAAAGTGCAATCAATCGTAAAGACCCTATGAAAAATCTGCGGGCCCGATGAAAAGTTTCACGCTGACAGCAGGGTGTTATGTGATGCGCAAACCATCGATATTATAGCTTATTTTTATTGAGAACAAATCATGAACATATATAAAGGCATTATGGATATTAACTTACTGACTCGACAAAATCGCAGCACGCGGCCCCAAATCGCTCCCTTTCAGACTCAAAATCTGGATATCCGCTTAGATTTAGGGCGGGTGCATGAATGCGCCGGACGCGCCAGGCGCAGCTTTGCCCTGATGCTCGCAGCACAGCTTTCGGGGCCAATTTTATGGATCACGCCCCAATATGAAACACAGCGCCCGAACCCAGACGGGATACAGCCTTTTTTGGATCCGGCCCGGCTGCTTTTTGCCACACCGCAGCGACCAGTGGACAGCCTGTGGTGTATGGAAGAAGCCTTGCGCAGCGGTGTTGTCCCTTTGGTGGTTGCAGATTTGAACGACTATCCAGCGCTCACGCCGGTACGCCGGTTACATTTGGCAGCAGAAACCGGCGCAAAATACAGCGCAAAAGCGCCGCCGCTTGGGGTGCTATTAACCCCCGATAAAGGTGGTGCGGCAGGGGTTGAAACACGATGGCTTTTGCAACCAGACAGCACAGAAGAGCAACCCGGCTGGCAGCTCAAGCGCTTAAAGGCGCGGCGCGCACCACCGCGCGCTTGGCATATCGCGCAAACCCCTGATTATTGTTTCACTGCCATGACCTAAATCATACATTAACGCGCATTAACGACCGCCAATGTCGACTATATGCTAGTAGCGCCGCCCGAAAAGCGGCAAATAGAAATTTATGAGACTTTTACTTTCTTTTGCAGCACTTTTTCTATCCGTTGTGTTGCTGCAAACCTCTACGGGCGGCCTCGGTCCGCTTGATGCCTTATCGGGCTTTGCCTTGGGATTTACCACCCAGCAAATCGGCTTGCTCGGTTCTGCGCATTTTTTTGGATTTCTAATTGGCTGCTGGTGGGCGCCAAGAGTGATGGGCAAGGTTGGCCATTCGCGTGCATTTGCAGCGTTTACCGCCACCGGAGCCATCGGATTATTGGCGCATATGCTGGTGCTTGATCCTTATGCATGGGCGGGTATGCGCATCGCTTCAGGCCTGTGTATTGCAGGCTGCTACACGGTGGTTGAAGCTTGGATGCAAGCCAAGGTTACCAATAGCACGCGCGGCCGCGCGATGGCCACCTATCGCATTGTTGATCTGGGTGGCTCGCTGGGCGCGCAATTGCTTATCAGCGTTTTGCCCGCAGCAAGCTATGTTTCCTATAATATCTTGGCACTGCTATGCTGCGCCACGCTGATCCCCTTAACCTTGACCACGGTTCAACAACCGGCAACACCCAGCGCACCCCGGTTGCGCCCCTCTCTTGCAATACAGCGTTCTCCCCTTGCCGCCGCAGGAGTTTTGGTCGCGGCCTTATCAGGTGCATCTTTTCGAATGGTCGGGCCCGTCTATGGCAATGAAATAGGCTTAAGCGCCGCGCAACTTGGCTATTTTCTGGCAACGTTTGTTTTGGGGGGCGCAATCGCGCAATATCCAATCGGCTGGCTGGCAGATAAATATGATCGGCGATGGGTTTTGATCTGGCTGTCTATTGCTGCAATCCTCAGCTGCATCCTCACCGCCAGCTTCAGCAACAGCAACATCACCGTGGTTCTGATTATGGCCGCTTTGTTCGGTTTCACCACTTTTCCCATCTATTCGGTGGCCACTGCGCATGCGCATGATTTTGCCAGCTCGGAAGAACGGGTTGAATTATCCGCAGCGCTGCTGTTCTTTTTTGCCTTAGGCGCGATCGCGGCGCCCTTTATCGCCTCGCAATTGATTTCATCCTTTGGACCCGCAGCCTTATTCATTCTTATTGCGCTGGGGCATGTGGCTTTGGTGATTTTTGGCCTCAACCGTATGCGAGTGCGGCCAACAGCCACCGAAAAAACACCCTATGTATATGCCCCGCGCACCACATTCACCATTGGCCGCTTATTGGGCAGCAGCAGAGAGCGCGGCAACTCTGTGCGCTCTAAAACGGATGAACATTAAAATGGCACCATGACCTGCCCATGCGGACCTTTAGCAAAACGCGGCATGCTCTTTCCCCGACCGCGAACTTAGTCTAGAGGAAGGGCCAGCTAAGAATGAGGCCAGCATGACACGTCACCTGATTACATCGGCAATCCCCTACATCAACGGGGTGAAACATCTGGGCAACCTCATTGGCAGCCAGTTGCCTGCAGATCTTTTCGCGCGTTATCAAAGGGCACGTGGCAATGAAGTGCTGTTCTTATGCGCAACCGATGAGCATGGAACCCCGGCCGAGCTGGCTGCGGCAAAAGCGGGCAAACCTGTGGCCGAATATTGCGCCGAGCTGCACGCCATTCAGGCCAAAATTGCCAATGGATTTCGCCTATCATTTGACCATTTCGGCAGATCATCCAGCCCGCAAAACCAAAAGCTGACGCAATATTTTGCCGGCAAACTGGCCGATGCAAACCTGATCCGGGAAGTGCAAGAAACCCAGATGTATTCGCCCACCGATGGCCGCTACCTTCCCGATCGCTATATCGAGGGAACCTGCCCGAATTGCGGATTTGAAGATGCGCGGGGCGATCAATGCGATGAGTGCACCAAACAATTAGACCCTGCCGATTTGATCAACCCCCGCTCTACGATATCCGGAGCAACGGATCTAGAACGGCGCCTAACCAAGCATCTTTACCTTCGCCAAAGCCAGATGCGCGACCAGCTGCAAACCTGGATTGATGGTAAAACCGATTGGCCGCTTTTAACCGTTTCAATCGCAAAAAAATGGCTAAATGACGGCGATGGCTTGCAAGATCGCGGCATCACCCGCGATTTAAATTGGGGCATTCCAGTGCGTAAAGGCGAAGATCCTTGGCCCGGCATGGAAGACAAAGTGTTCTATGTCTGGTTTGATGCGCCGATCGAATATATTGCCTGTGCGCAAGAATGGCAGGATGCCGGCAAAGGCAGCGACTGGCAGCGCTGGTGGCGCACCGATAAAGGCGCGCAGGATGTCACCTATACGCAGTTTATGGGCAAAGATAATGTACCCTTCCACACGCTCTCTTTTCCGGCCACAATTTTAGGGTCGGGCGCGGCTTGGAAATTGGTAGATTATATTAAATCTTTCAATTATTTGAATTATGATGGCGGGCAATTTAGCACCTCGCGCGGGCGCGGCGTCTTTATGGATCAAGCGCTCGAGATATTACCGGCAGACTATTGGCGCTGGTGGCTGCTAAGCCATGCACCAGAAAGCTCGGATGCCGAATTCACCTGGGAAAATTTTCAAGCCAGCGTCAATAAAGATCTGGCGGATGTGTTGGGAAATTTTGTCAGCCGTGTCACAAAATTTTGCCGCAGTAAATTTGGTGAAGCGGTTCCAGAAGGGGGCAGTTTAGGGCCAGAGGAAAAGCAGCTGATCGCCGATTTAACCGCCCGGTTGCGCATGTATGAAGACCTGATGGAACGCATGGAAGTGCGCAAATCAGCGGCTGAATTGCGCGCGATCTGGGTGGCCGGAAATGAATATCTGCAAAACGCGGCCCCTTGGGCCACCTTTAAAACCGACCCTGAAAAAGCCGCCGCGCAAATTCGTTTGGCGCTGAACCTCATCCGCTTCTATGCGGTCTTGTCTAGCCCGTTTATTCCCGATGCCAGCGCCACGCTGATGACGGCAATGCAAAGCAGCGATGATCGCTGGCCGGATGGCGATGTTGAAGCCAGCCTAACCCGTTTGCAACCCGGGCACGGGTTCAGCGTGCCAGATGTGACATTTCGTAAAATTAGTGATGAAGAAGCTGCAGAGTGGAAATTAAGGTTTTCCGGTGGTCAAAGCGCCGAGGCTAATCAGGATATTTAAGCCTATAATACAAGCGGCCGATCATTTCGCGAACGCATAAAGACGTCTCTTCGAAGGCCTCTGCTGTGGGCAAAAAATCTAGAAAGTTGGCCTGTTTATATGTGGCGCGAAAATCTACCGGATACGGATGGATCATCAGACCTTGCGCGGCAAAAACCTGCTGGGCGCGCGGCATATGAAACGCCGAGGTTACCAAAACAATGCGGCGTTGCTCTTGGGGCATTAAAGCAGCGATGGCGCGCGCTTCTTGATCGGTGTTCTGCACCGGAGGCGTCAGCCTGATTTGTTTTGGATCAACCCCGTATTTCTTGGCTAAATCGGCCAAAACCTCGCCCTCGGCCGCGCCCTTACTCCAAGGCAGTTGACCCCGTGTGAGGATTAATAAAGGCGCTTTCTGATGCTCAATAAGATCAATCCCTGCAAATAAACGGTCTGCAGCATCATTGAATTCATAGAAAACCCGATCACCGCTCGAAACCGCGCGCAGCATTCCGCTTAACACAACGATTGCATCTGCCTTTGGGACGGCGTCTGCGGAAGATATCTCCCTGCCCTGTTCCAACTTTTCCAGAAGGGTCTGCGACACAACCGGTAAAGATCCAAACCATAAGATCAACAAAGCGAAACCTGAAAACCGGCGTTTGCGAAACAAGATTGCGCAAAACAGGCAAATAATCGCCAGCCCCAAAGGGCTTAAAAACAGCGGTAAAATTTTATGCGCATATATCATCAAAAAATTCCGCTCTTCCCGCCTGCGAGAGTTGTCTAACAGATTTATGCCTTATCCAAAAAGGCGTTGCATCGAGCGCATTCTCGAAATCTCGGTTTCTTTTTACACGTGGTTTTGAAACAATATGGGCCTATTGTTTTGGATCATACTAAATTGTCAAAATCGCCTAATTTGACCGAAAGTTGTAACAATTGAAGGGTGGGCACCAACTCTTTCATCTCATCCACTTTGATGGCGCGGCGGCCCTGCCGTAATTCTATCGCCCGACCTTTGTAAAACACCGATAATTGTATCGTCCCATCCAGCGTTTCCAGCCACCATTGTTTGATTTTAAGGGGCACTTCCACTTTTCTAACATTACCGTTCACATCACTGCGCCACGTATAGCGCACAGGACGATAGGTGCGATCGGTTAAAAGACGGATTTGTTCTTCCAGATCCTTGGTTAATTGATCGCGTTTTTTTCGGATCAAGCGTATATGATCTTCCGCATCCTCAACAACAAAATTGAAGGACTCAAAGACCTGTGATTTTGCGCCGTGATTTGATTTTGCACTAAAATGCGTCGTCATACCCTAACCCTGATGTCTCAAAAGCCAAAATAACTTTTGATTGCAGCCAAACCCTTTAGATACCGCGCCTATGAGACGGGCTCATCTAACACTACGCCTTTCTCGAATATACGGCGCTGCCAAGAATTTGTTTAGCTTGATTGTAAAGAATCGCGGCAAGCGCGCAGGTGCCATGCGCTACCTATGTTCAAAAATGGGCACTATTGACAAAAATAGCCCCCCTAATGTTCTGCCGCTCCGCTTGGCAAGCCTTTCAAAGCCTGCGCAGATTTTTGAAGCTGTGCCTCATTTTGCACCCGCCAATCGGCGTAATGCTCAGACACGCGACCCCGCAGCGTTTCGCCCGAGCACGGCCGGCCAATCGCCTCCATAAAATCGGCGCAGGCCGCAAGAGCCGCCTCGTCAAGCACCAAAGGGTTTGATCCGGTTTTCAATTCAGTGTGGCGCCAATAGGCCATGAAAATATGATCATCATCCCGGTCAGGCGCCGCCTGCGCATGTGGTTTGGCAAGATCAAGAAAGGCAGCAAGCTCTTCTGCCATTCCAGCGGGAAGCGGATGCTTTTGCAAATGACCGCTGCGCAAAAGCTCTGACAAGACCTGCAAATCGCGCGAAACCTCATATGTGTTCCAAAGAAGCTGAAGCTCGGCTTGCTCGCGTTGCTGCTCTGATTGACAAAAACGCGATTGTTCTTGGTGCTGAAACGCCCGCGCTGGTTCTATGGGCCGGCTGTAGCGGGCGGGTTTTTTTTGCATGGGCTGCACCGCTTGGCCAGGCTGCATTGGTGTTCTGATAAGTTTTTTTTGTTCAAAATTCTCGGCTAAAGCGTCAATTCGATTGGCTTTGAGGCGCGCCGCTTTTACCGATAGTTTGGGATGCACCCCCAGCTTAATACGCTCGTCTTCGCCCAAAAATTCAGAGCAAAGATACCAAGTTTTTGCACCAGAACCCGATATAGAGAGGCAAAGCCCCTCTACCACAGAATCATATAAATGCCGTGATTGACCGCTGCGCTGTAAGCTTGCGATCAGTTCCTCGGTCAAACGCATCAAACACTCCATCTGGGGCGGATAAATTTATCCTGCCTCAATGAAAGTAACGTCCATATTCCAAAAATGTTCAGTCGGCGGTGCAAAAATGATGGCGCCGGTAGGATGACCCAAAAAAACGTCTAGCTGGAAAACATAAAATCAGGCGCCCGCGAGCGGCGGACACCATGATTGTTTAACCAATAATATCCAGAAAGGTTTGTGATCCGCGCATGGCGGCTTCGGATTTTTGAGCATCCATATTGTAATAGCCCCCAAGATCCACGGCTTTGCCTTGCAGCGCAGACAGCTCGGCTATGATGGTGGCTTCATTCTCCGCCAATGCCCCAGCAATCGGGGTAAAATGTGCCGCAACATCTGCATCATCTTTTTGCGAGGCCAGCGCCTGAGCCCAATATAGAGCGAAGTAAAAATGGCTGTCGCGGTTATCGGGCTGCCCAACCCGGCGCATCGGCGATCTGTTATGATCCAAAACGCCTTGCACAGCGGCATCCACCGCATCACCTAGAATTTTGGCTTTTGCATTTTCTTTTACATCTGCCAAGAAATTAAAGCTTTCTCCAATGGCGCAAAACTCCCCCAAGGAATCCCAGCGTAAATGGTTTTCTTCCATCAATTGCTGCACGTGTTTGGGGGCCGAGCCCCCTGCTCCGGTTTCGAACAAGCCGCCGCCATTCATCAGCTTTACGATCGAAAGCATTTTGGCAGATGTGCCCAGCTCTAAGATCGGAAATAAATCGGTTAGATAATCGCGCAGCACATTTCCGGTTACAGCAATTGTATTGCGCCCATCGCGGATTGTTTCAAAACTGGCGCGGGTCGCGGCGCGCGGCGCCATAATCACAAATTTATCAGAAACGCCTGCAGCGGCCAATAAAGGGCGCACATAAGCAATCAGCTCAGCATCATGCGCCCGCGCCTCATCCAGCCAGAAAACCGCCTGGCAATTTTCAGCTTTTTGTCGATCGATTGCCAGCTTTACCCAATCTTCAATCGGCGCTTTACGCGTTGAGGCCGAGCGCCAAATATCACCTTTTTCCACGAGCTGTTCGTGCAAAACATCACCATTGGCGAACACCATTCTCACGGTGCCCTCTTCAGGAATTTCAAATGTAGTGGGATGCGAGCCGTATTCTTCGGCTTTTTGCGCCATAAGGCCAACATTTTGTACAGTGCCCGCGCGCGTTGGATCTAACGCACCGTTCTTTTTGCAATCTTCAACAGCCTCTTCGTATACCGCTGCATAAGAACTGTCTGGAATAACGCAATTTGCATCCGCCTCAGCGCCATCGGGCCCCCAGCCTTTGCCACCTGCGCGGATCAAAGCCGGCATCGACGCATCAATAATCACATCGGAGGGCACGTGCAAATTGCTGATACCCTTATCCGAATTCACCATATAAAGCGGTGGGCGGTCTGCCAACACATCCGCAATCGCGGCCTCTATCTGATCTTTTTCAGGAAGTGATTGAATATCCTCGATCATCGCGCCAATCCCAGAATTAGGATTGATGGCCGCAGCCTGTAAAACATCACCAAAACGGTCAAAAACCGGTTGCAAATAGGCTTTTACTGCATGGCCGAAAATAATCGGGTCCGACACTTTCATCATGGTGGCTTTTAAGTGCAAGGAAAACAAAACACCGTCTTTTTTTGTTGCCTCGATTTGGCCATCCAAAAACTGCCTTAAAGCTTTAGCCGACATAAAGGTGGCATCCACAATCGTACCTTCTGGAAAGTCTAAACCGTCTTTCAACACCTGAACATTACCATTCGCGCAGACCAATTCGATCCGCGCCGGGCCTGCCTGCGCCGCGCTCAGCGTAACCGAGCGCTCATTCGATCTGAAATCCCCAATTGACATACTGGCCACGCTGGTTTTGCTCGACGCGCTCCACGCGCCCATGGAATGCGGATTGGCCATCGCATATTTTTTCACCGCACGGGCAGCGCGGCGATCCGAATTGCCCTCGCGCAGCACCGGGTTTACCGCTGAGCCTTTGATCGTATCAAATTTCGCGCGCACTTGCTTTTCGGCATCGCTTGCCGGATTTTCAGGATAATCGGGAATATCATAACCCTGCGCTTGTAATTCTTTGACCGCCGCCACCAATTGCGGGACCGAAGCCGATATATTCGGCAATTTGATCACGTTGGCCCCAGCCGTTTTAACCAGCTGGCCCAAAGCCGCCAAATCATCTTCCTGGCGTTGCTCCGCCGTTAAATTTTCGGGAAAAGTCGCGATGATCCGACCCGCCAGAGAAATGTCTTTTGTTCCAATAGAAACGCCTGCAGCCGCCGCAAAGCTGCGCACAATCGGCAGTAACGAAACAGATGCTATTTGGGGTGCTTCATCTACTTTTGTAAAAATAATATCGGGGGTTGTGCTCTCAGTCATCGCTCTCGCCTCTTTCCTGCTTTGCGGTTGCTTTAGAGGATCCACCGATGTTTGTCCAATGGCTGAGCTGGTAAAAAAACCTTAAGTCTAAACGTCAACCCGCCGCGCGGCCAACAGCCGCT
>Ga0209652_1003752_pt1 | contig 11010 bp, 9 predicted proteins | sample SaaInl74LU_5_DNA_FD_184641 | JGI IMG/M metagenome (GOLD analysis project Ga0209652, IMG submission 184641) | Marine microbial communities from expanding oxygen minimum zones in the Saanich Inlet - ESP_74LU_5_DNA (SPAdes) (version 2) | ecosystem: Environmental > Aquatic > Marine > Intertidal zone ...
AGAGCACCACGACCTCTGGCTTATCTGCTGCCCACTGGAGGAAGTTGTCCTGGTGTGGGCGGGCTACTATCTCAAAACTCATCGGCTCATCTCCTCGTAAGCAGCCTGGTATTGGGCCTGCTCGTCGCTGCTCTTGAAACGTAGGTAATGCAAAACGGGATATCGCTCTTGCAAGATCGGAAGGCCTCGAGAGGGATCGGTGTAACACAGGATTGCCATGGGCCGCGAACTACTGTCGTTGCCGGCTAAGCGGATGGCGTCAATGTCGTGACCGTCCACTTTGCGCACATCCCAGCCAAAGTTGGCAATCTTGTCTTCCAGTGGCTCGATCACCATGACGCTGTCCATGGGGCCATCTACTTGGGCGCGGTTCACGTCGACGATGATGCGCAGCGAATCGAGGCTGTAATGGTTGGCGGCGTGGAGCGCCTCCCAGGTTTGTCCTTCTTGGAATTCACCATCACTCATGAACACCCAGGTTTTGCCCGAATCCTTCTTTGTCCTTCGTGCGAGGGCAATGCCAATGGCGTGAGAGAGCGCCTGGGCGAGAGACCCCGTTGTGGTTTCAAACCCGGGGGAGTGCTCAGCGCCAATCATTTCCACGGTGGAGCCATCTTTGTTGAAGGAGTCCAACGCGTTCTCGTCAAGACGGCCCATTTCAATGAGCGCCGCGTAGACCACGAGAGCGTAATGCGCGGGTGACACGATGAGGCGATCATGCTCCGCGCTGACACCACCGTGGAAGATTGCTCCCGTCTGGCGATTGATTCCACCCGGGGCCGGAGTGCCCGCAAAGGCTTCCGGCAACAGTGGTGCGCTAACGGGAGGAAGATGGAGGATATCGGCATACAGGGTGCTCAGAAGTTCAGCAGCCGAGCAGGCCTGACTCATGTAACCACCATTGTTGGTCAGAGTGTGCTGCAGGACTCTTTTTCGGATTCCCTGAGCTAGAGAGTGAATATGTTCCGTAGTTACCTCAGCGGCAGTAGATCCCATAGTGCTTGAGTCCTTCCGAAAACTCACGACAGTGTGGTGCGAAAGCGCAACGTCCCTGAGAGTGTACATGGATATGCACAATTGTGTAAATCCTGCACTAATGTTCACTCCCCGGCTAGACTAAGCACCACGTGCTCCGTTTTTGTGCCATTAAACATAGGCTGGTCACGAACGTTCGGGTCTAAGGAGAGAACATGCTGGGTCGGGTTGCCTCTCTTCATTACACGCATGGTTTGACGCATCAGAAAATCGCAGACCTCTTGGGGCTCTCGCGCGTCCAGGTCACGCGCCTCTTGGCACGCGCTCTTAAAGAGGGTGTGGTGGAAATCCGTGTTCATTCCGACGAATCGATATTTCCCGATCTTCAGATAGCTCTGCAATCTACTTTTGGTTTGGAACAGGCGTGGGTTTCTCCGGGTTTTGACGACCACGAGAAAAACATGGAATCGCTGGGAGCGGTGGCGGCGCAATGTCTGATGTCGTTATTGAAACCCGATGATGTTGTGGCGGTGGGTCTTTCGGCGACCCTGGAGCATATGATCCCGCACCTGCCCCGCACCAAAATAGGGGCCACCTTTGTGCCTGCCTTGGGTAGTCGCCCTGGAGGGGCCGTGAGTATCAACCCTCACGAAATCGCCAGCGATTTAGCTGAGCGTTTGGGTGGATCGACCCGGCATCTTCCGGCACCTTTTGTGATGGCTTCAGAAGAGTCCGCCACCATGATGCGCAACGAACCCGATGTCGCCTCCACGTTGGAATTGGCGCGCCAAGCATCCATGGGCCTCTATGGGTTGGGGGGAACCCAAGCAGGTTCTGGCCCGCTGATCGAAGCGATTGCCCCGTCGGGTGAACTAGAGAAGCTCACGAAAAAAGGTGCTGTGGGCGACATCTCGGGTATCTACTTCGATCGCCAAGGCGGATATGTCCCCAGCTCAATCGAAAAGAGAATCATCGGATTGTCGTTGGAAGAAATCATGGCCATTCCTCGCCGCGTCATCGTGGCTGGTGGGTTGAAGAAACTCGACGCGATTGCTGCGGCATCACAATCAGGAATTGTTACCCATCTTGTGACAGACCAGCGCACAGCCGAAACACTGCTACTGAGATAGAGAAAATTCGTTCTCTTTCCGTTATCAAAACCTCAACTTGCGTTCGGGTTGGTAGGGCATGATAAGTTCTACAACTGTACCGCTGTAACATCAATGAACAATTGTTCATTACGCAATCTCGACGACGAGAGGACGGCCCCACCGAAATGAGCCTCACCACAGGGGGACCCACGGGGGATATTCGACCTGTCGTCTGGGATGCTGCGACCGAATCTGTCGTCGTGCTCGACCAGACGCTGCTTCCCCTGCAGGTAGTCGACGTCCAGTGTTCTGATGTCGCCACCCTGGTGGATGCTATTTCCCGCCTCGTTGTTCGAGGCGCACCAGCACTGGGTGTGACCGGTGCTTACGGTGTGGCACTAGCCATGGTTCAGGCCCAGCGTGAAGGCTGGAGCACCCAGGCACTCACAGACGCCATCGACTCGGTGCGCAATGCTCGACCCACTGCTGTGAACCTGGCCTGGGGCGTGGATCAAGTTCGTCCCCTCGTTGAGGATGGTCTGGCTGCGGTTCTGAGCGCTGCCGATCGAGTGGCAGCGGAAGATGAGCAGGCCAATCGGGATTTGTCCCGCCATGGTGCTGACTGGCTTCTGGAGAAGTTAGGTGATCGTCGCCTGCGCGCCCTCACCCACTGCAACACGGGGTCGCTAGCAACCTCGACGTGGGGAACAGGGCTTGGCATCATTAGAGAATTACACGCCCGTGATCGCATCGAGCTGGTCTATGCCGATGAGACTCGTCCCTTGCTCCAGGGCTCCCGCTTGACCGCATGGGAACTCAAAGAAAACGGGATTCCTTATCTTGTTCAAGTCGATGGTGCTGCGGCGAGCACGATTACTCGTGGGTTAGTCGACTTCGCAGCCATCGGTGCAGACCGGATTGCGTTCAACGGTGATACCGCCAACAAGATTGGTTCGCTGGGTGTTGCCCTCGCGTGTGCTGATGCAGGAATTCCTTTCGTCGTAGCGGCACCGAGTTCTACCGTGGACTTGAGCTATCCCACGGGTGAGAACATCGAAATTGAATTACGCCCGGCCACCGAAGTCACCGAGTATGCCGGTCACCAGGTCGCCCCCGAGAGCGATCGTGCCTTCAACCCGGCTTTTGATGTGACCCCTGCTCGGTTAGTGAGCGCCGTCGTCACGGAACTAGGTGTTGCCCAACCATCTCAGGGCGAGTCCGTCGAGAGGCTGGTGCCCTAAATGTCTCACAATCCATTGCTCAGTGCCCCTGAGTTGAGCGAACTGATTACCCGAACCCGGGTGATTGGCGCTGACTCGTCGCTGGTTGTTTTTGGCGGGGGCAATACCTCGGCCAAAGGCACGGTGACTCTGGAAAATGGCACGTCCCACCGAGTGATGTGGATTAAGGCCAGTGGTGGCGATATGGCCACCGCAACGGAATCGACTTTTGCCCCGCTCGATCTCGACATGATTGACGAACTCCGGGCCCACCAAGATCTCACCGATGAGCAGATGGTCGAGCTGGTAGCTAAGACCAGTTTGCTCCAGGGAGCGCCACGGCCCTCGATCGAAACGCTGTTACACGGCTTCATGCCTTTTACGCATATTGATCACGTCCATGCTGATGCGATTTGTGCGCTGACCAACCACCCCGACGGGGAAAGCGCCACTCGCGAAGCTCTCGGTGACGAGTGGGCTTATGTGGAATGGATGCGCAGCGGATTCCCGCTGAGCAAGGTAGTGGAAAAGCTGGGTGACTACCGTGGCGTGGTGTTGGCCCACCACGGTGTTATTACCTGGGCAGAAACCTCGAAGGAGTGCCTCCAAGAAACACACGACGTCGTCGCGAAGGCTCAGGAGTATCTTGACTCCCGCTCGAAGGCCTCCACGAGCATCAGTGTTGCCGCACCGGCAATCTCTGAAGTGGTGCCCCGCATCAGGGCAGGAATGTCCGCCACCACGGCGGTCGTGGTGCGCGTCGATGACCGTTTCCTCGAGATTGCCAATCGCTCTGATGTGAATGAGGTGGTCTCTGCGGGTGTTTCCTCGGCTGATCACATGTTGCGTATTAGGCCGTTTTCGATGGTGGTCTCTGACAGTTCCCTGGAGGGAATAGACGCTGCTTTTGCTGCGTACCGTGCCGACTATGACGCGTATACGCAGCGCAATCTTGCCTTGTTGCCCGAGGGCTATGACCTCTTTGAAGGAGTGCCGCGGGTGGCGTTGGTGCCCGGTCTGGGGGCAGTGACCGCCGGTAAGACCCTGGCTGAAGCGGAAATGGTGGCCGATATCGCGCTGCATACCCACCAGGTGGCAGCCCGGGTTCGAGACTGTTTTGGGCAGGGCGAAGCGATGCCCGATGCCGAAATATTCAGATTTGAATACTGGCCAATGGAGTTATACAAGTTGGGGCTCAAGCCACCACCGCGCGCTTTTGCCGGCCGAGTCATGGTGGTCACGGGAGCTGCCGGTGGCATTGGACGGGTTCTCGCGCTGCGCTTGGGTGAACTAGGAGCAAGCCTGGTCCTGGCGGATTTGGATGCGGCCGGATTAGACGAGGTTGTCGCACAGCTTCGCGACGAGCACCACGTGGATGCCATTGCGGTTGCTGGGGACCAAACGAATCCCGAGATAGCCAGTGCCACCATAGCTCGCAGTATTGAAGCCTTCGGCGGTGTCGATGGCGTCGTATTCAATGCTGGTATTGCCGTGGCCGGACGACTCGACGAACTTGCCCCTAGCGATTGGGACAAGGCGCTGAGCGTGAACCTCACGAGTGCTTTCCTACTCACCGCGGCGAGCATGAAACTGTTGATTGATCAGGGCATGGGCGGCTCGTTGGTCTATATGGCCTCGAAGAATGCTTTTGCTCCCGGGGAAGGCTTCGGCGCCTATTCTGTGACCAAAGCGGGTTTGATTCAAATGATGCGCATCGCCGCCATTGAAGGTGGATCCCACGGTATTAGGTCGAACGCTCTCAACCCGGACGCCATCTTTGAAAGCTCACAACTGTGGAGCAAGGGTATTCGTGAGGAGCGCGCGGCTGCCCACGGCATCCAGCCAGACGAGCTTGAAGATTTTTATGCCAAGAGAAACATCTTGCATCGACACGTGCGGGCAGCCGATGTTGCCCACGCCGCAGAGTTCCTACTCTCTGACGTGTCCAGCAGGACCACAGGAGCCGTCATCCCTGTTGATGGCGGCGTAGTAGGAGGATTCCCCCGATGAGTCGGAGGAAGGTAGGACTCGCTGATACCAGCGAGTGTGGCCACCAAGAGAAAGAGAAAAAAATGAAACTGGCGAGAAATAGAACTGGCCTGTTGATGGCAGGAATCGGCATCGCTGCCGTTGTCCTTGCCGGATGTACTCAGGCCGCTGACGAATCAGCACCCGCCGAAGAAGAAGCCAGCAGCTCTGAAAGTGCTGGTACGACTGAGGTAACCGCTGAAGCACCCGCACCCTTCGATGGCACCGTCAAAATTGCGATCGTAGAAAACAGTGGCGCAGGTGACTACTTCCAGCAGTTCCGTAACGGAGCTGTCCAGCAGGCTGAGGCCATGGGCGTCGAGTATGAAATTTATGACGCTCAGGCTGATAACGCCAAGCAGGCCACCGACATGGAAACCGCTATCGGTTCCGGTGTTGATGGCATCATCGTGCGTCACGGAAACACGGACACCATGTGCCCGCTGATCAACGATGCTTTGGATGCTGGTATTCCTGTGGTCATTTACGACGTGGAGATTTCAGAATGTGCACCCCGTGCCATCGAAACCTCTCAGTCTGACTTCGACCTCGCAGAGACCGTACTCACTCAGATGGCTGCCGACATGGGTAGCGACATCAACGTGGGTTATGTCAACGTGTTCGGTATCGCTCCTTTGGATCGCCGTCACACCATCTGGGAAGAGTTCAAGACGGCAAACAACTGGACTGAGTCCTTCTTCGTGGGAGAGTTCACCAACTCTGTTGCCACGGATAACGCTCAGCTAGTCGATGCGGCCCTCAAGGCCAACTCGGGTGTTACTGCCATCTTTGCCCCTTATGACGAGTTCACTAAGGGAACTGTTTCTGCCATTGAGCAAAACGCAATGGAAGGCACAGTTGCTGCCTACGGTATTGACATCTCTAACGCTGACATCGAAGTGATGACAGCTGAGAACAGCCCCTGGAAGGCAACTGCTGCAACAGACCCCAACGCAATTGGGGCCGCTGTTGTCCGCACGATGATCCTCCACCTGGCTGGCGAACTCGACGAGAACGAGTACCAGTTCCCCGGTGTTTTGGTTACCCAGGACTTCCTGGTTTCCGAGGGCATCACCAACATGGATGAGCTGCGTGCAGCTTTGCCAGCACTGAACCTCACTTCAGTAATGGCAGCGGACTGGATCCCAGCCGTATCCTTCTAGGAACACTGTCTGTGGGGCTGACGCCTGGTCAGCCCCACAGCACCCACCAGAGACAATGAGGTTTGTGGAATGAATAATTCAGTGGAGATGAAAGACATCTCTAAATCTTTTGGTTCCAACCTGGTCTTACGTGGCGTTAATCTTTCGGTTCCCGCGGGCAAAGTCACTGCTCTGCTGGGAGCTAATGGGGCAGGAAAATCTACCCTCATCAAAATCCTCTCGGGTCTCTATCCCGATCATGGCGGTTCTGTGTTGGTCAACGGATCAGTTGCGACCCTCGACTCCCCAGGGACTGCGAAATCCCAGGGCATCCAGACGGTGCACCAACGTGTGGACGAAGCGGTGGTCCCGGGTCTCTCGGTCGCCGAAAATTTATTATTTGAAAAAATTGCCACTCGGGAAAAGGGAACCTCGGGATCCCTGGCCAAGCTGTTACCGGAGGCGAGAAAAGTTGCCGCAGCTCTCAGTCTCGACTGGTCGGACAAGTTCTTGCGTAAAGATGTCTACGAACTCGATATCGCTGATCAGCAGCTGCTAACTTTGGCGCGAGCTGTGGTGGATAAACCCAGTTTGTTAGTGCTCGATGAACCCACCAGTGCGTTGTCTGCCTCCGAGGTGGATAACCTGATGGCCGTCGTGCGAAGTCTGCGCGATCAGGGCGTAGGAATCCTCTATGTGAGCCACCGCTTGAGCGAGGTAGATGCTCTAGCTGATCACCTGGTGGTGTTGCGCGATGGTGTTATTCGCGGGGAACAAGATGCCCCGTTTGCGTGGAATGAAGCGTTGACCCAAATGTTGGGAGATGACGCTGGTGATTCTGCGAGTTCAGCAAAAGAACAGCGGGGCTCGGAGGATATCCTCACCATTTCTGGCCTGAAGCTTTTCCCTCGCAGTGCTCCTTTTGATTTGGCCATCCGTTCCGGGGAAGTCACGGGAGTCATTGGACTTCTGGGAGCAGGCAAGTCGGAAACGGCAGAGGCCATGTTTGGCGCGGGTAAAAGCAAGCCCGAGAATATGACGCTTCACAATTCGGAATTCAAACCCACCCACCCGGCCAAGGCCATTAAGCGCGGGGTGTACTTGGTCCCGGAAGATCGAGCAAAATTGTCAATGTTTGCTGACTGGTCGATTCAGAGAACAGTGACGCTACCTTTCCTGGACCAGATCACTCGCGGGTTCACCTTGGATAACTCGCGTGAGAAAAAAATGGGCTCGGATGTCATAGCTGAGTTGGGTGTGGTGGCAGAAGGGCCCGCGCAGCCAGTGGACTCACTCTCCGGCGGAAACCAACAAAAAGTGGTGGTGGGGCGCTGGCTTCAAGGTGACCCTCAGGTATTGGTCCTGGATGAGCCTTTCCGTGGCGTAGATATTGGGGCACGCCGAACAATTTCCGCCAAGGCCAGGAGTTTGGCTTCTCAAGGCAGAGGCGTCGTGGTCTTTACCTCGGAAGTGGATGAGCTGTTAGAGGTAGCGGATCGGGTCATCGTCATGGTCGATGGTGAACCGCGAATGGACACTTATCTCAGCGAGACCAATCGAGAAGAAATCGTCAACACTATGTCGGAGGTTATGTAAATGTCTCAGGTTGCACAGCGGGTTCAAGAAAGTATGCGCGTGAGAATGCAGGATTGGCTGGTCCGTTACGGCTTTATTGCGGTCACGGTCATTCTGTTCACCTGGTTCATTTTGAGCGAGGAAACCTTCCGCCAGCCCAGCACACTGTTTTCGATGCTGAAGTTCACGTCCGTGGTGGCCATTGTGGGCCTGGGTGTGACGTTCACGATGGTGGTGGGTGGTCTCGACCTGTCGGTGGGCTCCGTAGCGGGACTCGGGGTTACCGTCTCGGCCATGATGATGGTCATTTATAACCTCACCGGACTTTTTTCTGGGGCCATGGTTCTGGTTGCTGGAGCAGTGGTCGGAATAGTTAATGCGATCTTGATTGTGTGGATGAAAATCCCGGATCTCTTGGCGACCTTGGGCATGATGTTTATCATCATGGGCCTGAAGTTGTTGCCCGTGGATGGTCAATCGGTGTCTTCCAAGATGATCCTCCGGGATGGAACGGTGGCACCTGGTCGATTCACCGATGGCTTCCTCCAAATTGACCGACTCATGATCGGCATCGTTCCGCTGCCTGTGGTGCTCTGGATTGTGTTGACCTTTATCGCGTGGTTCATGCTCACCCGGACTCGATACGGACGCATCATGTATGCGGTGGGAGCAAACCCTGAAGCCGCCAGACTCGCCGGTATTCGTGTCGAATGGTACCGGGCCAGCGCTTACGTCATTTCGGGTCTTTTTGCCGCCATCGGAGGCATGATTTTGTCCTCCCGCATTGGCCAAGGAGATATCAGCGCTGGAAACTCATTGCTCCTCGATGCTGTTGCTGTGGCGTTGGTGGGAACCTCCGTGTTAGGCATTGGCAAACCCAATGCGTGGGGAACCGCGCTGGGGGCACTTCTTATTGGAATTGTCATTACGGGGTTGACCATTAAGGGCTTCCCCTACTACGCCCAAGACATCGCGAAGGGGCTGGTGTTGGTTGTTGCTCTCACCTTCTCCTTTACGCTTTCTCGTAAAAAGGCGAGATTCGTCCCCGCTACTTAGGAGGTATGCCCTATGGATTATGAATTTCTGAGCCAAGAAGGTATCCCGGACTACATACGCTCCAGGCCAGAGCTGGCCGGTGTGGTTGATCCTGACGCGATTGTCAGTATTACCGAGGTAGGAGATGGAAACCTCAACCTGGTCTTCATTATTGAAGACAGCGCAGGCAAGTCGGTAGTCCTGAAACAAGCTCTGCCCTACGTGCGACTGGTGGGTCCCGAGTGGCCTATGACGCCACTTCGGGCGGCTAAAGAAGCTCATGCGCTGATGACGCACAGCGCCTTGGTGCCCGAGCTAGTACCCGTCACCCATTTTTATGATCAAGACCGGTATGTCATTGGGATGGAGAATCTCCAGGGCTTTAGGGTCTGGCGAGGCGCACTGATGGAGGGCCTCAGGAACGAGGGCGTTGCCGCGGACATGGGGACCTACGTTGCTCACGTTGCCTTTGGGACATCGGTTCTCGCTGTTGATGCAGAGCACCACAAAGAATTGATGGCGCAGTCGATCAATCCAGAGTTGTGCAAGATTACGGAAGACCTTGTCTTTACCGAACCGCACGACGATATTGGTCGCAATTCGGTTCTTCCCGAAAACGAAAAAGACGCTGCCGAGCACGCCAGCGACCCCGCCATGATTACGGCGATGGGTCAAGCGAAATGGATCTTTATGACCCGGGCAGAAGCGCTTATTCACGGAGACCTACACACCGGATCAGTCATGGTCAAAGCCAGTTCGGGCGACGAGGGTGCGGGCGAATCTCGTGCTTTCGATAGCGAGTTCGCTTTCTATGGACCTGTTGCCTTTGACCTCGGGGCGTTGTGGGCCAATTACGCGATTTCGGCAGCGAGGTGGTTTGCCCTCGGTGATGACGACATGGCGCGATGGTCTCTCGGCCTTATTGAGCAAACATGGGAAAGCTTCGAGGCTACTTTTCGCCAGCTCTATCCGAAACGCCTTGATTCCCGGGTGTGGAAAGACGAGTTGCTCGAAGAGCTGTTGCTGCAGTGGAGAGAGGAATCATGGCTGTTTGCTGCGGCGAAGATGAGCCGCAGGATTGTCGGGTTGGCCAAGACCGCTGATATTGAATCCCTGGAGCCCCACCACCGAGAAGGAGCTGCTCGGGGGGTTCTTAATCTGGCACGCCGAGCGGTGCGCCAGCGCACGGAAGACTCTCGTCCGGAAAAATTCGTGGAATTAGCACAGTCAACTCTTCTCGAGTTCAGAACGGAGTAACACGATGCTCAAAGGAATTGACCCGGTCCTTCGCGGAGAGCTCCTCAAGGCCCTAGATGAGATGGGCCATGGAGATACGTTCGCCCTTGTCGATCGTAATTTCCCCGCCTATCAGGCGGGGAAGCAGGTGATTGACTTGGGTGAGGTCAGTGCTTCACGAGCGGCACACGCCGTGTTCTCGGTATTCCCCTTAGACACCTTCGGCCCAACACCCTTGCAGCGAATGGGTATTGATGGAGACCTTGAGAGTGAAAACGAGTGCCATCAAGAGGTCCGAACAGTGGCGAATGACTCCGCGGGAGAGGATTGGCCTTGGGTAGTGGTTCCCAGGCTAGATTTTTATCCCGCTATGAGCGGTGTTTCGCTAGTCATCCGATGCCTTGAGGATGCGCCTTATGCGTGCTTCCTCTTTCGCAAAGGTGTGATTTAGAGGTCCCAGCCTAGGCCGGCAATATCTCTGGCGCTAGAAGGTAACCCAGCGTTGGTCGCGTTGTAGCATTGCTGCCCTGAACAAAGGGAACCAGCATCGCTTGGGGGTGTGGATCGACGCTCTGCCGCCGCCCGAAGCGAACAACCAGGGCTGCGCGTCTATCAACTAGTGGATATTGAGCCCAGTATTGATCGGTGTATTGACAACGCGCACGACCTCTTGGTCCTCGTGGGCGAAGAAATCGGCAGAGCTAGCTA
>Ga0209652_1003755_pt1 | contig 11001 bp, 9 predicted proteins | sample SaaInl74LU_5_DNA_FD_184641 | JGI IMG/M metagenome (GOLD analysis project Ga0209652, IMG submission 184641) | Marine microbial communities from expanding oxygen minimum zones in the Saanich Inlet - ESP_74LU_5_DNA (SPAdes) (version 2) | ecosystem: Environmental > Aquatic > Marine > Intertidal zone ...
TTTCATTTGCTTATAGACTTTCATGTATTTGTCGCCGTTTGCAATGTCTTCTAACAAGTCATCTATTGCTGTGGACAAATCTGTACGTTGTTCTAAAAGTGTATTTAGTTTTGTTTGGCAGCTTTGTTTATGGGTATCGGAAGCATCTTGTCGAACTGTTTCGAGTTGCATGTGGTAAATTTTTAGAGCTAAAATGGATAAACGGTCAATCACCCAGGCTGGACTTTCGGAGTTGATTTTTGCAGTTGGTTTAGCCTGTACGTTTTTGTAAGTCTCTAAAAAATAACTGTCGATGAACTCTACTGTATCTGTCCGGTCTTGGTTAGAGGCATCTATCTTTCGTTTTAATTTTAAAGCGGCAACAGGATCAATATTTGGGTCTCTAATAATGTCCTCATAAGCCCATTGAACTGTATCTATCCAACATTTTCTGTAAAGTAAATGTCCGATGAGGTTTACGCCTTTATCGTATTTATTGTGAAAGGGCTGGTCTACTGAATTTAAGACTTTGTAAGTTGCTATAACGTCTTGAAAAATGGAATTGGCTTTGTTTGAAAACATCGTCTTTTATTTAAGTGACAAATATAGGTTTAATTCTTTAGTTTAGTTAAACAGACTTGGAATATTCAGCCCAAAAAGCAACACTGAAAAAAGTAGCACTCCTAAAATAAGATCTGATAGCCAGCGATACTGAGTCGTTTCAGAGAAATTTGCCAATACAATCGCAGAAGGTGCAACCGCGAATAAATAAGCTGCTTGTCCGTGATTTGATGTTGTAAATACAATAAAAAATGCTATAAAAATTGCCAAAATAAGAACAAAGAAGGTAGGGTTTTTAAGTCTATTTTTAAGAACTATTTTTAGAATGAAACTAACAACACCAAATAAAACGATAGCTAAAAATTGGATCGATTCGAGCTCTAGTATTTTATAGTTAAATGGAAAGGCGTCAAAATTTAAGGGGGGTAGGTATTCAGATAAGTTTGGAAACACATTTTTAGTAAGCAATTGAGAGCTTGCCAAAAGTATTCCTACGACTAAAATTCCACAAAAAGGAATGATGCTATTTTTAATTTGAGCAACTGAATAAAATACCATCCCAATAAATAAAACCAAAAAAAACAAAATAGCCCAGGGCTCAAAAAGCGTCGCCAAGCAGATCCACATGGAGGCATCTAACAGCTTTTTTTTGATGTTTTGATTTGTTTTTAAACTCACAATTCTTCTAAGAGAAAGCAAAACGAAAAAATTGGACACTAAAAGAGGATTCGTCCCTATACTAGAAGGTATAAGCCCAATAAACAAACAAAAGTAAAGTGCCGCGAAACTATTTTTATTAGTTAATTTGTTTTTAGTAGCAATAAATATTAAAGTAAAAAAGGAGGCTAAAACCAAAGAAAAATAGCCCAATTCTTTTAGCGTGTTTATTAGGTTTACTTCATAATCAACTGCTATAGTGCGCTGATACACAAACACACAAATTAGTACAATTAAAAAAATTATGTACTGAATTGGTTTAGATGTTTTAAAAAAGCTTGTAATCATATAAAGTGTTGACTATATTTGCCCTGTAAATATAAGGTTATTCTAAAAATGTCTTGTGAGATTGTGATTCAACAGCATCATTTTACATTTTTTTACCAAAAAAAATAAATTAAAGACCTATGAAAGATTTTTTTAATGCCATTCAAGACCTTTTCGAATCTGTCTTATTAGCTCCTTTTGATAGTTTAAGAGCTCTAGAAATTGAAAACTGGTTTGGTGCCAACATCATGTCTTGGATATTCATGAGTATTGGACTGGTTGCGTTTGTATATTGGATGTTACAATTAAAGTCTTTTAGTGACAATAACGAAGAAGATAAAAGCATCTCTTCTCATTCTTATTTATAGATCGAATCCAATATCTTTTCGATAATTCATTCCTTCAAATTTGATGTGTTCAATTGATTTGTAAGAGGAGTCTAAAGCCGATTTAAAATCTGTACCATAAGAAGTAATAGCCATGACGCGCCCTCCTGATGTTACAATTTCTCCAGCTTTATTTTTTGCTCCCGCATGGAAAACAATTGAGTTTTCAACTTTATCTAGACCTGTAATTTCTTTTCCTTTTTCGTAGGCTTCTGGATATCCACCTGAAACTAACATGATTGTTACTGCTGTTTGTGGGTCTATTTCAATATCAACTTCATTCAAACATTGTTTGTCAATTGCCTGAAATATTTCAACTAGGTCAGTTTTTAATCTGGGTAAAACGGCTTCAGTTTCTGGATCACCCATACGAACATTGTACTCAATTACAATGGGTTCTGAATCAACCATTATTAGTCCAATGAATATGAATCCTTTATATGGTAATTGATCTTTTATGAGGCCGTTAACCGTGGGTTTTACAATTCTATCTTCTATCTTTTTTAATAACACCTCATCTGCAAAAGGAACGGGCGAAATAGCGCCCATACCACCTGTATTTAAGCCTGTATCCCCCTCTCCTATTCGTTTGTAATCTTTGGCTGTTGGAAGGATTTTGTAATGTTTTCCGTCGGTTAAAACAAAACAACTTAATTCGATGCCGTCTAAAAATTCCTCAATTACCACCTTGGCACTTGCAGCACCAAATTTTGAGTCTACCAACATGTTTTTAAGTTCTCGCTTGGCTTCATCTATATCGGAAAGGATGAGTACTCCTTTTCCTGCAGCAAGACCATCTGCTTTAAGTACGTACGGAGGATTTAAGGTCTCTAGGAAGGTAAATCCAGCCTCAAGGTTGTCTCTAGTAAAACTCTCGTAAGCAGCGGTTGGGATGTTGTGACGGTATAAAAATTCTTTAGCAAACTCCTTACTACCCTCCAATTGAGCAGCGGCTTTTTGAGGACCAATCACAGCTACATGTTGAAGTTCAGAATCCTCTAAAAAGAAATCATAAATTCCATTTACCAATGGGTCTTCTGGGCCTACAACAACCATTGAGATTGAGTTGGCAAGAACTTGTTTCTTAATGCCTTCAAAGTCTGTGACAGAAACATCAAGGTTGGTGGCCAAAGCAGCTGTACCAGAATTCCCTGGAGCTACAAATAACGCATCACATAATGGGCTTTGAGAGATTTTCCACGCAAACGTATGTTCTCTACCGCCTGCACCTAATATTAAAATATTCATGAAACTGTTTTAATTAATATGCTTTTTCTTCCCCTCTAATAGTGTTAAAAAGAGTTTGAAAAATAATTTTTAAATCTAAGAAGAATGACCAGTTTTCGATGTAAAAAATATCGTGTTGGACACGCCCTATAATATCTTTGTCGGATTCAACCTCACCTCTGTACCCACTCACTTGTGCCAGGCCAGTGATTCCGGGCTTTACAAAGTGACGTACCATAAATTTGTCTATTTTTTTGGCATACATGTCTGTATGACTCAGCATATGAGGTCGTGGACCAACAACCGACATATCTCCCTTTAACACATTAAAAAATTGGGGCATCTCGTCCATGCTCGTCTTACGAAGTAATTGACCAAAAACAGTAATTCTCTCATCACCTCTCGTTACTTGTTCTATATCTGCTTTTGAATTCTTAACCATAGACCTAAACTTAAAACATCTAAAAGATTTAAAATTATATCCATTTCGTAATTGTGTAAAAAAGACCGGGCCTTTAGACTCAACTTTAATAACAAGTGCAATCAGTGGTGTGAGCCAAGACAATATTAATATAATAACAGCCAAAGAAAATACGATGTCAAATGCTCTCTTAAGCAGTGCGCTTAAGGGATCGTCTAATGTAATGGTTCTAAAGGTTAGAATTGGAATAATTCCATAGTAATCATGTTGCAGTTTTTTAGACAATACTTTACTTCTGTCTGGAATAAATTTCACCACTTTTAGGTTGTTATCGGCGTAGTTGACTACCGCTAAAAGGTCTTCATTATTAAGTTCTGAAATAGAACAAAAAATTTCATCAATATCTTCGTTTGTAATGTAATTAAAAATGGCTTGAAGATCCAGCTTAGATCGGTCTTTAAAACACACAATTTTTTTATTAAAAAATCCATATGCTGGGGTCCCTAACAAAACCTTTTCGAGCGATTCCGATTGGGCTGTTTTACCTAAAATGATCGTTTTACGAATATTCCCTTTAAAAATAGAGCGGTATCTTTTTAGTAGGAAAAACATTAAATATTTAAAAACCGAAATACAGAAAAATGACGCTATTATATATTTAACGATGACTAAAGGCTGGAAATTTAGTTTAAGATTAATTCCAGAATAGGCAAACATTAATAAACTAAAGAGAAGAATTTGTCTAAACAATAACTCTAGTATTCTTATGACTGTGGAGTATCTATAAACCTCATAAAAACTAGACACAAAGGTCGTTACCAACCATCCAAAAGAAACAAATAATAAAAAATTAAGTTGAGGAATCTCTTTGAAAAACCAAAAAAGACCGATCATATTTATAAGTACCAAATCGGTTGCGTATGAAATAGGTTTTATAAATCCTGAATATCGACCTTGCTTAAATAAACTCACTTATTGTTTGATATGTTTAGAAAAATCTTTGTGTTCAATCTTCGTTAATTTTTCGTCTGATAAATTCTGAAAATAATTATACGTTCTTTTCATTCCTTCTTCTCGTGATATTAACGGTGCCCAATTTAACACTTTTTTGGCTAATGTAATGTCTGGCTGTCGTTTTAAAGGGTCATCCTCAGGAAGCGATTTATAAATTATCTTTCGGTCCGATTTTGATAGTTTCAAAATTTCTTCTGCAAATTCAAGTATTGTGATTTCATCTGGGTTTCCTAAATTAATTGGATTTGAGCAATCACTAAATAATAACCTATAAATACCCTCCACCAAATCATCTACAAAGCAAAAAGAACGCGTTTGAACTCCTCTTCCAAAAACAGTGAGATTTTCTCCTCTAAAGGCCTGTCCCATGAAGGCTGGAATAACACGTCCATCGTTCAAACGCATACGTGGCCCATACGTGTTAAATATACGAGCAATACGAGTTTCCAGTCCATGAAATCGGTGATATGCCATGGTAATGGCTTCTTGGAATCGCTTGGCTTCATCATAAACCCCTCTTGGGCCAATAGAGTTCACATTTCCAAAATAATCTTCGGATTGTGGATGTACCAATGGATCTCCATAGACCTCGGACGTGGAAGCGATAAGAATACGTGCATTTTTGACTTTGGCCAGTCCTAATAGGTTATGAGTCCCTAAAGAGCCTACCTTAAGGGTTTGAATGGGAATTTTAAGGTAATCGATGGGACTAGCGGGGGATGCAAAGTGTAATATATAGTCAATTTGTTCTTCAATATCTATATGAACCGTTACATCGTGTTCTATAAAATGAAAATGTGAATGGTCAAACAAATGCTGGATGTTATCCTTATCTCCTGTGATAAAGTTGTCCATACCTAAAACTCTGAACCCTTCACCTACGAAGCGATCGCATAAATGGGATCCTAAAAATCCAGCAGCACCGGCAATAAGAATGGTTTTGGGCATAAGATTATTTACATGAGTGGCAAAGGTAATAAAATATTACTCCAAGATTGATCGAATCTATCTTTAAGTTTTAAGGCTCTTGACAATAGCTTATAGTGTTGACATAAGTAATAAACATCCTAATTGAAGATGACCCTACTTTAGATAGATTTTTTAATTTATTGCGATTCTTGAAGCGACATAAGTACTAAAAGCATTAACAATGATGACAATGGAATATATAGTAGATTGCCACTTAAAACTGAAAGTGTCAAAATAGTTACAAAAAAAACTTTTGCAACACTGCCTTTTACAATTTTCTTGTATACTAATTGTAAAAAAAGGAAATAGGCTACTAGTCCTGAGGCTCCAAAAAATAAAATTACATCAAAAAATTGCATTTCCAGCCGAACAACTTCTGTTTCTAATGCCCCAATAATAATGTTATAATTATTGTTATTTATTAGATTAAATACTTCAATTACATTTTCTGTTCTGTATGATGAAATGGCAGAAAACAAACCTTTAGATTCAAATACTCTAACAAACATAGGGGTCATTAATAATGTCACCAATAGAGTGGTAAATATTATCAATACTATTAAGATCATTAGAGTTTTATAGCGTTTGTTGAATTTAGTATTTGATAAAATCAATAAGCTCAATAATAAAAACTCTCCAAAATACACTCCTTTGAGCCCCGACAAACAACAAAGAATCAAAAGTAATATGAGCATTTTTTTATCTGCTCGGACCCAAAAAATGGTAGTAGCACTTAAATAAAAAAAAGGCGTGAATCCTTGGCTTAAAATTAAGCCGTTATATGCAAATCTACCTTCAAATTGATAGGTTTGAAAAAGTTGTATTTCAAATAAAATTCCTATTAAAACTAAAACAACATTTATAAGAACCAGCCATTTGAAAAGTTTATATAACGAATCAAATAAAGCATGACTCCTATTTGCGTAAGCATAATGTAGTAAAGGTAAAGCTAATAGTATAAATACGTAACGTATATATTCAAAAAAATAGCGTTCAGAAAAGTTGTTTTTAGACACATAGACAATTAATAAAAAAACAATTATAATCAACAAAATCCTATAATTTTCTTGTACATACTTAAAATGTGTTACAATAAATAGAACTGAGTAAAAAAGAAAAATGACTTTTAAGATTCTATTAAATTTTATAAAATCAATATTATAGAATATTTCAATTTTGTCTATAAAATCAAAACTAAAACTGAGTATAAGAAACCCAAAAATAGCAGCTTGATAGTTTAAAAAAAAAGATCTTATTTTATCCAAACCTAGCAAGATTTTATTTTATTTATAATATAGTTTTCATAGTGCGAGTTTATACTTTCCCAACTATAAATTTCATTGATCTTATTTATATTTGCGGTTGCAAAAGTTTCTTTATGCTCAAATAAAATATCCTGATTCAAAACAGTTGTTATGCCTTTGGAACTGTCAAAATAATGAGCATTTTCTTCTAAAATGCTTTTATTAAATATGTTGTTGTGCGCAATTATCAATGTATTTGAAGCCATCGCCTCGAGTAAAGATGGATTGGTTCCTCCTACAGAATGTCCATGAAAATAATATCTAGAAAAAAACCTTAAGTTGTTAAGGTCTTCCTGATTGTAGTTTGCACCGACGAACCGAATTCTCTTATCGTTAGCATACTTTTTTTGTAGTTTTTTCCCAAAGTCATTTAGAGCTCCAAATATAATAAGGGGGTGGGGCGTTTGAGACGCGTTATAGCCGTCAACAATAGTTTCAATATTATTTTCTGGCTCTAATCTAGCAATTAGAATACAATAGTTATTGATTTTAACAGCATATCTAGAAAGCACCTTTTCGTTTGGAGTATTAAAAACAGTTGCGCCGTAGGCAATAAACTCAGAGACTCTATTGTATTTCTTTAGTATATAGTCTTGAATCCCTATGGAATCAGATATTAAAAAATTGCTTGACTTTACAGCCAGCCTTTCCGCATACATGAGGAACTTTCTAACGGAAGAAGAATATTTAGAGCGCTTCCATTCCATTCCGTCCATATTGGTGATAATAATAGCTTCTTTAGGGAGCAGTTTAAACCAAACAGAGCTTGAAGTATATCCTAGTTGTAGGATAGCATCGAATTTTCTTTTTCTAGAGTCCATAATACAATTTAAATCATAGATAAACTGTCCTGCTGTTCCTGTTTTGTGTTCTGGATCATAAGCATGAATTATATTGACATCCTTAAAAACTGTTTCTTGATATGGATGATCGTGTGAGTTGTAAACGTATACATCGTGTTTTTTTGAAGCTAGATATACTGAAAAATGTTCAGCAAATTGTTCAAAACCCCCATGATTATTCGGTATACCCCTAGTTCCTAAAATGGCTATTTTCATTTGTCTCTGTCTTTATTTTGACATGATGTAATACTTTCTCCAATTTTATAATTGAAATTTGAGTTTGTTAGAATTAACAAAATGGTTGTAAAAAAATAAACTCCATTGACACGTCCAAATATAGATTCAGAACACATTACTGCTAACATAAATAATGAGAACTGAACTAATAATTTGTCCTTTCGATTTAGCCCAATAACTAAACTATATGTAGGAATCAAAATTAATAATAATAATCCTAAAATTCCTGTTCGCCAAAAAGTATCTACATATTGGTTGTGTGGGTTAAAGCTTAAATGATTGATTAGTCCTAAATCATTTAGTCTTTTTTCAAGAAGTTTGTTTGTTTGGCCTGTGGTTCCTTTGCCAAGTATATAATCCAACCCATTCATGGTGGCAAGTGTTTCTCTCCATAACATTAAGCGTAAAGTCAATCCGTTCACTCTTGCATCGTATGGATTTTGAATCCGTTTTTCATTAAGAACAGTAAGGTCCTCTATATTTGTGATTTCGCTAAAGCGTTGTTTTAATGGAGAAAACAAAACAACGATTAAGGCTAATGGTAAAATTAAAAGGACTGTTTTTTTATTCTTTAGCATATTTAAGAATACAGCCATTAAAGAAAACAAAAACACCATTTTAGACCCACAAAAAATAAGAAACATAAATAAAATAAACTCTAAAATGTACTTCTGTTTACCTTTATAATTTACATCTATAAAACATATTGAAAAAAACAGAAGGTAAGAAAAGTAAACGGGATGCATATATTTTGAAAACAAATCAAACGATAAAAACATAAAATTTTGATGCATATATACATCAAAAATTGATGTTATTAAAAGTCCAAATCCAATAACAAATGCCGATATTGGGAATAAATATAACACCTTTCTGTTAGCTATTGCTGGCAATACAATCCCTAAAACAACAAAAGGTAAAAACCGTTCAATAGTTGACATTTCTTTGAAGCTTTCTTCGGATACAAGAAGGTTATTCAATAAATAAATCAAAAAGAATCCGATAACAAAAAGATTGGTTTTATGTTGTTTTATGGCTGCCCATGATACGCTTCTAAGATTTAGTGCGGCCATTAAAATTAAAGCTACATTGTAAATTGGTGCAGGTAAAAACTCTGTTAAAACAAGTAAACTAATTGTTATGTTTGGGATGGATAATGGTCTAATTTCAATTTGCTTCAGGGTTTTAATCACCAAAATAATTAAAATTAGCACTATTAATAAAGGCAAAATAAGCTGGTAACTATTGTTAAAGTCTGATGAGTAAATACTAGTTTTAGAGAACTCTATATATCCGTTTTTTATAAGGGTTTCTATCTTAAGGTTGTTTGGCTGCGCACTACTCTTGACCCCAAATTGATTCTTAAATTTTTGTAATGGAATTAAAACAATCTCATTTGAAGATTTTAGGGCAATCGAATTAATTGAAACCGTTTTGTTTGGATAAGCAAAATAAAGTCTAAGCTTACGCAGTTTTTTTGTTTCATCAAGTTGACATTGATAAACTAGATTTCCTGTGTCTTGAAATTTATAAACGGTTTCAAAATTAATTTCTGATTCTTGGTTACTAGAAATATAGACAATTGGAACTTCTTGTATTGTTACTTCATCTCCAAAAACAAGTTCAATAGTATGAACTGGCGCTGGTAATAAACAATATTGATTGTATAAATAATAGCCAACCGAAGCAATCATCAATAAAAATAAATATTGTTGTTTTAATTTAGAAAAAAAATCAATGGTTTTCAAAATGATTAGTTAATATTTTTTTATAATTCTCAGCAATTGCTTTCCAATTAAACTTAGAAAGAATCGTAGCATACACATCATCTAAGTCAAAATTTTTATACAATTGCTCTTTTATTTTTATTTTTATTTCATTAACGTCATAGGGGTCAAACGTAACCTCATCAGGAAGGCCAAAATCAGCCATTGCTGTACTTTTGGAGCATAGTAATTTCTTTTTAAAGAACATGGCCTCTAATGGAGGTATTCCAAACCCTTCTGCAAAGGAAGGGAACACAAAAAGCTCGCAATTTTTGTAATATGACTTCAAATCTTCGTTGGATATATTCTCTAACCATATTACAGATTTATTAACTTCTTTATTATTTTTATCTATAAATAATTTTAAGTCATTAAAAACAATCTCTTTTTTACCAATAAAAACCAATTTATATCCTTTTTGAGCTAAACTCAATTCTATAAACGCTTTGAGTAAATTTAAATGGTTTTTTCTAGGTTCAATCCTTGAAACATACAAAATATACTTACCCAAATTAAGATTAGTATCAATATCAACCAGGTTTGTGTTTAAATAGGTCTCACTTACTGCGTTTGGTGTGATTTTAATTTGATCAATCTTTATATTATAAATTTCTGATATTTTTCTCCTAGAGTACTCAGATACCGTTAACAAAATATCAGCTCTTTTTGCAGATATTTTAAACAGGATACTGTTGATTAACCTATATTTTAATGGGAAAAATATTTTGAATTCTTTCTGCTCAAAAAGTATATCATGATTTGTTACAATTTGTTTACAATTTTTTATTGGAGAAGATATGTATTGGTAGTGGGCGTAATTAATATTAAATTTTCTAATTATAAATGGAAGTTCTATTAATAAACGATAAAACTTACTTTTCGATTTTAGCTCAATAAAGCTAACGTTATCATGAAAACCAAATTCTCTTTTTAAGTTTGCTGTATCATAGGCTACTAAATAAAAATGCCATTTTTCAGCGATCAGAAAAAGTTCTGAATACAGCCCTTTTAAATACGTTCTTGTTCCTTGTTGTTTGTCATCAAAAATATGTGTGTCAACTAATATATTCATGTTTCTTAGGTTCTATTTTTTTCATATTTAGCTGACTTAATCCGTAATAAATCAAAATGATTACAAAATAATAAAATCCTTGCTTTGGAATGTCTGTGCCTATTAGATTAATAATTAACCCTAAAAGAAAAAACAAGGATACTTTATTTCTGTTTGAATAGAATATTTCAATTAATGATAACGCAAATAAAACAAAGCCAATAATCCCTTTTTCCGCTAATGACATGGCAAGATAAGCA
>Ga0209652_1003756_pt1 | contig 11001 bp, 6 predicted proteins | sample SaaInl74LU_5_DNA_FD_184641 | JGI IMG/M metagenome (GOLD analysis project Ga0209652, IMG submission 184641) | Marine microbial communities from expanding oxygen minimum zones in the Saanich Inlet - ESP_74LU_5_DNA (SPAdes) (version 2) | ecosystem: Environmental > Aquatic > Marine > Intertidal zone ...
GAAAGGCATCGATTCGGCAACAAATTACGACAGCGAATAAAAAGATTGGAGCTTAGATTAGAGGGGAAGTCACCCATGTTGGATGTCAATCAGATGTCACCAGTATTGGTGTTTACGTTCAAGAGAGCTGATTATTTCGAGAGAGCCATGTGGAAATTGTATGAGAACCATCCTGCTCAGAAGTACGTGCAACAAAAAGCCAATCTACAAGAGAGGCATGATATTGGTAGGATCATTGGTGCACCCATAATCATTTCGCAAGATGGAGATGATCCGGAGGTCAAGGCTGTGATTGAAGCTTATCGGGAAGCATTCGAGATCAATCTTGGTATACCATTGTACAGGATCGAACACTATCGTCCACCCGAAGATAAGCAGGAGGAGGCTCAGGTTGATTCGTGGGATATTGACCCAAAGCCGTATCAAGATCTTGCTAGGCATTACGGATGGGCATTAGAACAAACCTTTTCGGGTGCTGCTTATGATCTTGACACACAGCACGATCGACACATTTCAAAACCACCACTTCCGCAGAGAGTAGTTATTCTCGAAGAAGACATTGAGATTGCAACAGATTTCTTCTCGCTCATGAATGCGACTGCTGACATACTTGACTCGGATGACACTCTTCTCGCTGTTTCTGGTTACAATGATAATGGGAAGACACAACATGTGGCAGATTCAAAACGTCTTGTGCGTTCCGACTTTTTCCCTGGGCTTGGCTGGATGATGCCGCGACGTGTATGGGATGGAGTCGAATCGCATCCAAATACTGCTCTGAAAAATAATTGGGCACCTAATGGATATTGGGATGACTGGATACGTGAACCGAATATAAGACTGGGGAGACAAGTGCTTCGACCGGAAGTGTCACGCACATTTCATTTTGGCAACATTCACGGGGTGAGTCAAAATGATATAGAGCACAATTTGAATCAAATTCTTTTAGATAGAGTCGGTGTGCAGTGGGAGAAGGAGGACTTGTCTTACTTGAAGCCTGAATGGTTTGCAGAGAGCTATTGGAGACGAGTATCAAACGCAAAGCTTGTATCAACAGAAGCTGATGCAAAGTTTTACATTGCACACAGCGATGTGAGACTAGTTTATAACAGTCTTTCTCACTTTGAAACATTGGCATTCAACTTCGATATAATGGCAGATGAAAAAGCAGGCATTGTAAGAACTGGTTATGAAGGTATTGTAGAGGTGCGATACGGCAAGGGCGAATTCATTTTCTTTCTTACACCGCCTTACGTGAGTGAAGGAAGTCCTCCGTCAACTTTTGGTAAAAAGGCGTGGACGAATGTGGAAAAAACAACACTTTTGCAGTCCTTTGGATTGTCAATCCCGTCAGAAGAGGACTGGCAAATGAATTGGTAGACAGGGCTCTTGGACCCTAGTTTCGATTTCATACGCGATTACGAGGGTCAAACCCAGGAGAAACTAATCCGGGAATGCCTTGGAGCTGTTCGTTCATGCCACCGCCAGGCGTACGATCTCGATGTGACCCGAGAGGAGAACGTGTCAGTGCCAAAGAATCATTGAGTGGAGATCTGCGTTTGGGCGGCGAAATCCTCTCCTCGTCTCCTCTATCGCCGTCGTTCTCTTCGGAGGTGATTGAAGATGCAGCCACCCAAACTGTCATTGCCGAATAGAGTAATGCTACCTTGACTAAAATGTTCGCAATAAATGCTACCAATGACAACTTCATCAAACCGCTGTACCCTTGTGCAATCTCTCCTGCCCATATTATGCAGAAGACAATGTCTGCCAACGTTGTCAGTCCACCAATAATTCCAAACAAGGCATTATTCCGTACTAGAATATCGGCATTAATGTTGTCTTGAAATGATGCATAAATTGCAACCAAAGCTGTGGCAGTGTTGTAGGAAGGAAAAGCTCTAACATGTGCTACGCCAGTCACTATTGATAGGCACAACGACAACCAAGCGAGCCTTGCGAATCTGATTTGCAGGTCGTCTAGCTTTTGCTTTTGGGTCGTCATTGTGATGATCTGGAGAGATTGAGCTGTCCAGATTGGCTTATTCAATAAAGAGGGTGGAGAATATGAGCACTCTTGCTTCACTATGGCTCGGCATATGACTGCGTGTCAACCAAACGCAACTTGTAATAACAGCTCTAGAGTGGTGAGAGGGGCGAAAATTTTGAATTTTTTCGCTTCATTTTCACTGGAGGATTTTTCTCGGTGATTTCTTTCACCGAGTTGAATTGAAAGGCGAGTTGATTAAAGGCAGATCTCAACACGAAGGAGCCTCTCATATCTGTCTCAAAACTCACCATGTTCAGGAACACGTTCCAGAGTGGATTCCTGTCGATCCTGTATTCGATTGGGTCGAAGCCACTTCAGATTTGGGATTCGAAAGTGAAGAATGGGCACATTAAACGCATAACAGACCAAGACATTCAAAGCTCTGTGCTGGAAATTATGGGAACTAATGTTTCGACGAGCTACATTGTTGCACCAGCCAATCCTAAGCACACCTTGGGAATCAAGCTGCCATTCCTTGTCATGATTATCAAGAATCTAAACAAGTATTTCACATTCGAGGTACAAGTTCTCGATGACAAGGGGGTCAAGAGGAGGTTTCGAGCGTCGAACTATCAGTCTTCGACTCGAGTGAAGCCGTTCATTTGCACGATGCCAATGCGTTTGGATGAGGGTTGGAATCAAATCCAATTCAATCTATCTGATTTCACTCGTCGTGCGTATGGAACCAACTATGTCGAGACTCTTCGTGTTCAGATCCACGCCAATTGTCGGTAAGTTTGCTGAATTAGATTTGCTACATGTTCCATCTTAACGCCACTCGCTAATAGTATTCTTTTCCGTCTTATTAGCATTCGTCGGATATACTTTTCTGATCGTCTCTATACCGAGGAAGAGCTCCCGGCTGAGTTCAAGCTCTTCCTGCCCATGGCTGCCAATCCGCCTCCTCCTTCTGCTACTACTACCGCTACTACTACCACCGCCACTGTTGCGGATCCCGAGAAGAAGAAGAAAAAGAACAAGGAAGACACAGATACTAATGAAAAAGTAAAGTCCAGTACTACAAAAAAGACAGACAAGTCTGTCGCAGAGTTCAAGGATCGTGAGGAGAAGATTGAAGAGAAAGAAAACAGCGCAGAGAATGTCGCTGCTGCTGTTGACCTAGACCTAGCCGAGCCTCTTGAACAGATGTCGATAGCATAACATAAAACTCTGACAATTGTATTCCATTACATCTTGTTGTTATCCCGAGAAAAGCATTACTACATCAACTGAAATTACGTCGATAGCTTATCGTCAAGAGAAGATGAGTACCCATGACTTCATCTCGGATTCAATTATATAATCTATTTCTCAGTAAGTTTATGGCATTGCCAGTCGTCTGGACAGATGAAGTTGTGTCTTGATAATTCCTCGATCAATGCAACAACGATGCGATCGCCTGGCCACTTTTTTATCCACAAGTGTGAATATATTTTGCACATTGTCCAATCCTTGTCTAGATAAGCATTCATCAGGCCATCATACAAATCTCTGTGTGAAATTTCGTTATCGGAATCAATTTTGGATTGTGCGTCTCTAATCAAACCTCTATAATCATTTTCGGTGTCTTCGTCCCACGAAGTCATCGCAACTAACTCGCTGTGATTACTGACGGGATTGTTTGACCAATCAGAGGCACCGGGAACGTGGTAAATTTGTATCGGGTCTGTAGATCCTTTGAAGATCACTCTGTCAACTCGACGACATGTAGATTGGACGTGACCTGACAATCCAGTAAAGAATGCCTCGCTCATGAGTAATGGCACACGGTATTGTTTTGTAGCAGCTTCTAGTCGAGAGGCCATGTTGACATGTGGCGACAGGTACGATGCATCAATCTTCACTTTGCTGCCAATCGCTGCAATAAAAAGCAGGAGAAATGAAGGTGAGATGAAATTATCATTGATGTGAAAAATATCTAATACAATAGCCTGAATCGCACGTACCTCCCTCGATTGCCCTGAAGTAGTAGTAGTATAGATGGAAACAGACGGTGTTGTGAGATGCAATTAGATTTGCGGATAGAGAGGAAAAGAATCATATATTCAGTCTGAATGGAACGTACCAGCCCTTGTGAAGGCCAACTCCAATGGCCACGTTGTATGACTTGAGGCTGGAAGCCCATGCAGTACTAATATTGCCTCCGCCGTCGTCATCTAGGAACGAAGCAAGGTTGCCAGCATGTTGGATGTCACGGATTACTCTTTGGCATGCTGCTAGAGCTGAATCATATAAATCCTTTTGCAAATCTCCACTGCTCTTGGTGCCATTTTTGCCTCCCTTGAGTTTCCACACAAGCAGAAATGCATCTCCAATGTTTTTGTTTGGATGACCTCCCGAATTCACCACGTGCCGATGCGTAATTGCAGCAATCTTATTCACAAAGATCATGACGTCCTGCTGAAGCCCTTCCGTCGCAAAAGTAAAGTTTCGAATGTCAGCAAAGCCAAATATTGCATTCACTCGAACTCCGGGAATCATGGGATTTAGCTCGCCCATATCGGATAGATTTTTCGCAATTATTTCGGCTCCTGCCGACCCAAAGCCTACTTGCAGCAACGCTGCCATTTTCGTTATCGCCTGTTCGAGCACGTCCGTTTCACTTGAATCGTTACCCCGATTATTCTTGACTCGCTCCAGATGCAGCAGCGGATTCTCAGATAGCTGCTGAACAGTGTGCTTCATTTTCTCAATCGGGTGAATCACCAGCTGATATGCATCTCTGCTAAAGAGAAGGCCCATCGAAGCAAGAAGGATTGACACAAACGCAGTAATGATGATACTCAAAATGGCTTGTGTCGCAGTGTCTTGCGAAACGTCAAAGGATGCAGTTACATCTTCATCCGCATCCGAGACAAGTGTTAGAATCTCCACGTCGCGCAATGCATCTAGACGTGCTCCATCGAGAAAGTCATTTTCGTCACCGTCGCTGAAAGCAACGATATTATCGTGAGATTCAAAGAAGCTATCGCGTAGAATAGTTGAGTTTGGATACATTCCAATGGAGTCGAGTTGCATTTGTCTCGCATCCGGTATCAAGTCGACGGAGGTAGCAGAAAAGACAATCAGCATCAGAACGACAGCCAATATTACCTTCTTCGTTATGCTCTCAGTCATCCGCCGTCCAATGATGCTCATGCTAAATGTGAGATCCTTTTCCAAATCATCTTTCGATTCATTTTGTGTGTTTCCCTTGATTACCCGCTTGAGTGTCCAGGTTGCAAATTTGAAGATCTTCAACAGACGGATCAACCTCAACAGTCTTCCTGCGCGAGCACCAACCTTTGCTGCTCTGCCAGCACGTGCTAATGCAAATTCGTTCAGACCCATCCCCATACCTGTATTTTCAAAGCTTTCTAAGAAGAAGCTAATCTCAAAGTACAACGAAATCGTAGCTATGAAGTCGAGCCAGAAAAAGAACTTCAAGTATCCTTTTGTGCAGAGTAGGGATAGGCAGATCTCTACCACAAAGATCGAGAACGCAGCCAGGGTCGCAAAATCCATGATTGTATCTGTTCTCTTGTTGCCAAGCGCTAAATTGAAGTCAAATGCAAAGAGTGCGAATATTGTACATAAAAACGTCAGGGCTTGAAATATTGGCGACTCCAAACATCTCTTCATTGCGGTGTACACAATATTGCTAGACTTCAACACTGTACTCTGCAGAGATAAGCGTCGCAAGGGTGTGTCGTGTTCTTCAAATACCCGTCCTAGCTCGGGATCCGCCTCTTTTCGTAAGGAATTATTCAAGGAGATAACACTGGCTCGTCTTACGTCAACATCTGCGCTGCTCTGAGTGGCATCAGATGGTATTCCTGGAATGTGCGTCTCACCGACGTCATCTGTTGGACCCACACTATCATTATCGCCATCGTTGCAGTCACTCGGAAGCATAAAGCTAACATCCTTCCCCTTTGACTTATCAATAAAGTTCACGATATCCTCCGTCTTTAATATACCTCTGTGTAACATCGACTGATAGAATGCCCGATTAAGTTGGAGAGGCTTGATACAGTGATCCTCCACGAGTGGTAAAAAGTCTGCGAGTAGTCGAAAGACGGGATGTACCACCGCATCGATAAAGGCTACTTGCATCCGCGGAAGATTCTCGTGTGATCTATCCATAAATGGACTCCGTGGAAGTCCAAGCTCTATTTCTTTGTCACCTTGACGAAAGAACTCCGTTTGGACGGAGTAAGCCCATTTTCGAGCAATTGTCCCTGGTCTCGTGGGGTTGGAGACATCCGAAACGTGAAGGATGAGGCTGGAGAGTAGACCTCTGGATAGTTTCTTCATTTCCATTCCGTGTTTGAATCTTGTCATCAACATGTAGTGATTCTTGGCATCGGTGTCGAGGATCAAATCTATTAAACGAGATCGCATCTTTGTCATCTCCTCGTCGCTGAGTCTAGCAAAAATGTTGCACTCCTTCTTCCTCAGTATCCTAAACAAATAGGCGGCTGAGTAATTCTCAAGGATGCTGATGCCATTATATGTCACTGCGTGATCGCTGTTTGTATTCTGGTGAAACGCATTGTTGTATCCATCATGACCCAAATCGTGGGCGAGTGCAGCCACCAGGATTGAAAGGACGTTGAAGCTCTCTAAATATTCGTCAGCTCCGCATTTCGTCATGAGGAGGTAGGAAACGTGCAAAACATCAAACGCGTGATAGGAGTTGTGGTATGGAGCTTCGCTGTTGTATCCGTTCTTGATCTCCGTAAGAAAGTTACAAAAAATAGACATTGGGATAGAGTACCGCGAAAACAATCCTCGCTCGTCGAATATATCAATTGCATGATGAATCAGCTCCTGCTCAGATTGTTGGAAGACATCGTAATCCCATGCCCTATCATTCACAGCAACGCTAGATCTTCTAACGTTGAAAACTGAGGGGTGCTTTGACAGCATAAATGCACCTCTTGTCCCTCCACTTGACTTGACGATGAGAGATTGCTTCTCTGCTGCACCGGTATCGCTGGTAATATTGATTGTTTCTCCTTGATCAAAGTTCTTTGCCTCGTATGTGTGGTGAATAGCCTCGCTATGATCTGCAATTAGTTCTTGCTGTTTGGAGTTGACAATCGCATGCCCTAGTTGCAAAGCAATGATTCTTGCGAATTGTGAGTCTGCAGCATTGAAGGATGACGTGCCATTCTCTTTGTTTCTGAATTCAACGACGCCAATGCTCTTTCCATCGGTAAAGTCGTGTATGGGCCACGCCAGATAACAAGTGGTGACAAAATTAGGCAGCTCGTCAAGCTCTTCTAGCCAAAGATCTGACTGCGACGCTCTGCTCAAATTGCACCCTGTAGATTCTGAAAGAACAGCTCCTGTGATTCCTCGATCGATCGGCTTTGTTGCTATCTGGTTTTTTCCTGCCGGGTCTTTCAGGTAGGTATGCAGTTTTTGTTCCTTGGTGTCTCGAATGAAGAGAAAGCACTTCTCCGCACCAAGCAATGATGCAGCTTTAGAGGTGATGTTGCTAAAGTCGTGCTCTTCAAAAGAGGACGTGAAGTCAGGAGAGAGGCACAGGTCGAATGTGTCATAATTCAATGCAGAGAGTCGAATTTTCGAACTCAACATTCCCTTGAGAGAGGAAGACGATGACGTCAAAGATGACAATGACGACGACCTCCTGGACTTCGTAACGATTGCCACTTCTTCATCCCGAGGGTTGATTTGATTGGTCATCACAGGTCTTCCCTTCCATCGATCAATCAGAAGAAAGAGAAGGCAAGCAAAGAGAGATCGCTTCCGAAGAAATTTCGTGATTTGCAAAAACGACGACGGCGCCAAAATTGAGACCAAAAATTTTTAGATCCAGGAGGCCTTGAGTAACTGGGTTTGAATTTATTTTGTTAGCATTGCAGTGTAGTTGACTGACTTGGGTCGTCTGTAGCAACATACATCGTGACTAAATAGCTAACCACTATGCTGACTATCCATAAACGACATTGTCCAGTAATGTGGCGGGGTGGATGCTGAAGGAGTAGTTGAATGTCGCATGTGGTTGTGGTGTGAGACAGAATATAATGCATAAAATTCATTACTACTTGCGAGAACCAATCGTCTAGATGGAACTTACCTGGCTTGTGTCTAGATCTATGACGAGAGCATTGGTTGATGATTTCATCTCTGTCGATGTGACCTCCTGCTGCTTCAAGTGCATCAAGGAACTTCCGGCACTCCTCACAATCGTGTCCAGGTAAATCCATCCGTTCATCTCGTTTCCTCACTACTTCCTGATACGCAAACGTAGGCTTGCCATCTTCCTCCGTTTTTGCACGAATCTGTTTCTTGTACGGATTTACAACTGCTTTACTTTTCGTTGGTGGTGCTTTGCCACCTCTTGCCAAGTTGGTGTTGGACGATGATTGGTCCGTAAAATTATTCACGGAATAGGATTTCAGGGCGGTTCTATGCGTGCTGCCACCATTGGCAAAGGAACTGTCAGAATCTTTGCTTCTCCTTCTTTTCGCATCAGTGTCATCAACAGGGTTGGAACTTTTGTAATCTATATTCCGAGGATGTGACCGGGAAGAGAACTGGCTGTCTCGTACACTGCCTTCTGCATTGTTTGTATTGTCACGGGTAAAGCTACTGCCATACTTGCGATTCTTTGAATTGATCTTCCCGTTTGTGGTATCTTCCTCCTCTTCACCGTATTGAACGCCTCTTTTGTGCGTTTGCCCAGTTCGTGTAGCTTTGAGGCGAAGCAATTCGTCCCTTGCTTCCTTTAGCTCATTCTCATATCGGGCTTTGACTTGATCAAGTTCCATCTGTTTCCGTTCCAAATCCGCTTTATACCCCACCTTCGCTCTCTCAAATGATTTCTTTTGCATTTCATGTTCGGATTGACGGTTACAAAGTTCAACTTCAAACTGCTCTCTAACGAATTTGGTTTCATTGTCGGCATGAAGAGCGTGATCTGTTGCTTTCAATGCCTGGGCCTGAAGTGTCATTGCATGAGAGCGCAATTTCGACAGAGCAAGACGTGTTGTGTCCAGTTGAGATTGTAAAGTGCGTGCTTCTTTGGCAGCGAAACGTGCAAAGATTTCTGAAATCTCATTCAAGTGCGATGGGATGGAAGATGGTTGCTGATTTCGTGGCTTGCTCTCGTCGTTGGAAGGTTGTCTCTTCGTAAAACAAAGCTTTGTTCCATTGTCAGCTGAAGAATTCGAAATAGTCACGCCCACTTTCGATTGTGAGGTAGAAGATTCGGCACCACTGCTTATTCCAAACACAAAATCCAAGCCGTTGGCTAATTGATCTAGCTTCCTCTGATTCTCAACACTACTGTTCTGCGAGGCCTGCGATGGAATGCTCCTCTTCTGATCATCGATACCACTACTAATTGTGCAAATCACATCGCGGATGAACATCACATTGCAGTGGTCAATACTCATCCCACGATCAAAAATGGCAAATACTTGGTCTTCTTCATTTTGTATGTGTTGCAACTCTTCCGATTCTACCGAAGATGCATCGCCTAGGGCACAGACATACTTTTCAAACTGTTGCAGAAAGTCGTGGAATTTTTCAATATCTACATCGAAAATAGACGGATCCTTCTCGGAAATTTGCATTGCTTCCTCTACCTCGTCTATGCATTGTCGTATGTCTGTTGATGACAACACAAATTCTGCATTCCCAGTACTGCGATTAGAAGTTGGCGTCAACTCTTGCTCATGTTGGTTGATATGATGTTGTTCCGCAGATTTAGGCTCCTTACTCGCGGCCAGACTATGCTGTTGCTGTGACGGCTTCATCTGATTAGGAGGTTCTACATGAGTTGCTGGCTTGTTGCTTTCGGCTATTGTTGTATTTACAACGTTGGAATCAGGTCTCTTGAGCAGTTCAAGTGACATGTGTGTTTCGTCTACAGATATCTCATCATCTTGATGTTGCTGCTCCATCGCTTCTTTCGGTTGACATGTGATCTTGGTATCATCATTTTCCTGTCCCTGTCTATTTTCATGATCATCACCTCTATCCTCATCGTTGGGTGGATCAACTTTACTCAATTCATTGTTGCTAGGATGAAGCTTGGGCACGGCCAAAGTTGCAGCATTTTCAATGTTGGAGATTGCACTCTTCTTGACAGATCCATCCAATGAACCTGTCTTCTTTCCGACGGACCCATCCAATGGGCCTGTCTCGGCAGCAATATTCTCATGAACTTTTCCGTTTTGGAAATCAATGCCAAAGTCGATAGTTTCATCTGAGTTGTTGTTGTTGTTGTCGTTGTCATCGAGCTTTTGAGACATTGGAGGACAATGAATTTCGGTCGGCGCACGGCCAATGTCATCATTTAATGGCAATGCCGCAGATAATGGCGACTGCTGCGGTGGGCAGATATTTTCCGGCATAACATCAATGCCATCCTCTTCGTCATTTTTGTCCTGCATAATATTATTTCTACTATTTCGAAGAGGAAACTGAATCTGAGTCCCCGCAACAAAGCTGCCCTCGTCAGTGAGTGCAGACATCATATCAGATTCACTACATTGGCTTTGCTTTACTGGTGAAAAGTCGGCTATATCACCTCCTTCTCCTCGTCGGTAGTCAAGATTGAGCTCCCCCGTCTGATCTAAAAATCTGGCACATCCAATCTTGATCTTCTGATCACCTCCGCCGCCGCTTTCTTTACTGTCACGAGACTTGCGTGCCTTGCGTGACTTCTCCTTCTTTCTGTGCGAGGGAAGAGATTTTAGAAAGCTCTTCATTTTGCTGTAGTGGTGGTTGTACTTAGGGGGTGTCAACGAAGAAGAAGAAGCAGAGATAAAGTGGTGCTGTCGTTGCATCATGATATTATTCTTATGCGTTCGTTTGGGTTGGTGTTTTGTCACACAAACTACTCGTAGATAAGTCATAACTTCTTGCTAGTATAGGTACATTCGTACGTAGAGGTCCTCTGGACTCTGGAACTTGGCACCTTTTTGGTTGGG
>Ga0209652_1003760_pt1 | contig 10981 bp, 9 predicted proteins | sample SaaInl74LU_5_DNA_FD_184641 | JGI IMG/M metagenome (GOLD analysis project Ga0209652, IMG submission 184641) | Marine microbial communities from expanding oxygen minimum zones in the Saanich Inlet - ESP_74LU_5_DNA (SPAdes) (version 2) | ecosystem: Environmental > Aquatic > Marine > Intertidal zone ...
ACAACGCTTGAGTTCGTACCATAATAGGTCTGGAACGATGGGACACACTCGTCGGCATGGCCTCCTCCAATCAATGCTAGCATCATTTGTGGTTGCATCATTGTCACATCAACTGATACTATGTCACGGCTACACCGTCGTCAACACATCTCTTCAACGTAAAAGCATAACAAGGATGCATCATCCTTCACATTGGGCATTCACAACACGACGTCAGTACATACCTTCAGCATCTACTCTGTACGCATCTGTTGACGACAACACCGAAAGCAGTAGTTCCAACAGTGACAATGAAGTAGAAGCAAACGACACCACAGAAGCCAACTTCTACAACGATTTCGACGACTTCTTCCCGTCGTCAAAGCAACAAGAATCACCAATCAGCCAAGCTACCGATGAGCAAATCATATCACAACTTCAAAAACGTCAAGAAGTGATTCAACAAGCATCAAATGATCTTCTGCAAAAGTGGTCTACCGGTCAATGCAAAAGTTACGGAGCATTCACAGTCAATGAATTCTTGATGGAAGGAAAAGAAATGGCGTTTGATTGGGTACGAAGGATGGATATTGGGTCGTATCCGCGAGTGTGTTGTGGTAGTGCACATGGATCTGTGTATGTTGCAGATGTGGAGGCGAACAAGCTACTTGGAATGGCAAAGGGGGTTCATTACAGTAGGCATAATGCCGATAGCAGTGATGCTACACACCTAGTAGATGGACTTAGCGGGTTGCTGTATGGGGAGTATGACGGAGGTGGTGTATTAGATGTTGCCATGCATGGAACAAATTTTGTAGCTAGTGCGGGGAGAGAGGGAGGCGTCAAGTTATTCAGATACATTGATGGTACGAATGTTTTGGAGTATGTAGGCAGTGTGCCTACGTTGATTCGTCCTTTGCCTGGAACAACTCCCACGATAGTCACGAGTGTAAGGTTCAATTCATTGGGACAGCTGTTTGTAGGCGGTAATGATGGATATCTGAGAATGATAACGTTTCCGAACGACTTTTTCGGGATGGACTTTGAGAAAATGAAGTCGGAAGTGGAGAACATGACGGTTACCATCATAAAGGAGGAAGAGAAAGTACAACAACCTCCGTCTCCTATCCTATCGTTCGATATTTGTGAAGAGTTGGAAATGGTTGCAACAGCTCACGCCAATGGTAACGTTTGTTTCTATTCAGTTCGTGACGATGACAGTCATCATGCCTTACTAGGAACGTGGAATCCATTCACTTCGGCGGAAGGAGGAAAGTCCCATGCACGTTCTGTCGCCTTTGTGACCAATGAAAGCAAGCAATGGAGTATTGTTGCCGGAGGAGGGAATGGGGAGATGTGGCTGCAAGATATTCACTCGTCAGTTATTGAAGCTTCGGGCGGTAACAATAACAAGCAGCCTACTACCGATAAACCAAATATGCAACTCTTCATGGAGAATTCAGTTCAAGCTATTAAACCAAACCATCAAGGGCCAGTGATTGGTTTGGCAAGTCGCCCTGGCGGTATCATTGTGAGTATTGCTCACGATGGTATTCTAAGAATAACGCAGACTTTTCCAACGCCCAAGGCATTGCTTGGGTTAGGTGGGTACAAAGTCTGGGTCGGGAGTGTCTGCATTGATTCGGAAGGGAAGCGGCTAATCTCTGATGGAAGAGATGATGTTGTGGTGGTCCACGACTTTTCAAAAGATCCTGAAGTCAATGATGATGAGGGTGATCTGTGATAAAGGAGAAAGTTCAGGTTGATAGTGATAGCATTTCAATCATTTTAGTCAACTCCCATTGCATACATTCGTCCTTTCCTAAAACAAAGCCCACCACGAGCCTTCTCTCCGTAGCCATGCCCACATCAATCCCTGGTATATCTAATCTTTCCTCTAGCTCTAGCTCTAGCAAATTCTCCAAGATGTCCTGTTCCACTTCAAACCTCTAAGCACACCAGCTCTTGCTTATCCTGGACCTCCTCCAAATCTTGGAACTGTCTTTGGCTGTACATCCCACCCCGTAGTATTGGACGTCTTCAGCAATACTTAGTTTGTACTCTTGATCGATACATCTCTTACTTAAGCTGTAGGATACCATTATTTCGCCTGCGAGAGTACAAAACCAGTAAACAGGGTCTACAATTCTTCCCTAATGGGGTGTGACTAAATTGTCTCCTCCTCCTCCTCACATCTTCTATCAAACAACCATGATGATTCGGTCTGCATACAGAGGTGGTCGGCGGCTTGCTCATGTCCTAAACCGATGTCATCGCTCGTCCTCAACGGCAGCAGCTGCGGCGTCATCTACATCAGCTGCATCCGACAAAAACATCATCTGTACTTGCGAATGTCCAGAATCTTGTCCACAACAGTGCCACAATCTCCTCAACACTGATAGACGACATGTAATTCATCCCTACACATCAATGACTGATCCTCTACCAACAGTCCCAATCCAAAGCGCAAAGGGCATACATCTAAAACTTAATGATGGACGGAAACTCATTGATGGCATGTCATCATGGTGGGCGGCAGTGCATGGGTATAGAAATCCTGTACTGGACAACGCGTTGAAGGAGCAGATTGAAAGTAGTATGAGCCATGTCATGTTCGGTGGGCTTACGCACAAACCGGCAGTACAATTAACAACAAAACTATTGCAATTGGCCAACAATATCCAAGATGATAGTACAGATTACCATCACTTTACCAAAGTATTCTTCTCCGATTCCGGATCTGTATCAGTCGAAGTGGCAATGAAAATGGCACTCCAATATTGGTTTACACTGGAACAACCATCCAAAACAAAGTTTGTGTCATTACGCAATGGTTATCATGGAGATACACTCGGGGCAATGAGTATTTGTGATCCAGTGAATGGGATGCATTCCATGTTTTCGGGGGGGGTACTTGCAAAGCAATTATTCGTATCTACACCAACTGGTGGTATGGAAGAGGATGGAGTACAAACAATTACTGAAATGAAACAACTTTTAGAACAGCAACATGAAGAAATAGCAGCAGTCGTCATGGAACCGATAGTTCAAGGTGCTGGTGGCATGAGATTTTATCATCCATCCGTCTTGAGGAAAGTGAGAGAATTGTGTGATGAATATAATGTCTTACTCATTTTAGATGAGATCGCTACCGGATTTGGACGGACGGGAACAATGTTTGCATCGTGGCAGAATGAAAGTACATATCAACCTTGGTACTTGACTGAGGGTAGCAGCTTCAGCATTATCAATAGCGAAGATAAAAAGATTTCAACAAATGAAATAGTTAACGCCGACATTCTTTGTCTCGGCAAAGCATTGACGGGAGGATACATGACACTCGGTGCAACTCTCACCACTGACAAAGTGGCACATGGCATATCACACAATGGAGGAGTCTTTATGCACGGTCCTACCTTCATGGCGAATCCATTAGCTTGTTCCGTATCATTGGCATCAATGAATCTACTAACATCGTCACCATGGGAGGAGCGAGTTCGCAATGTTGAAAATGCACTTATTGAGCATATATCACCGTTGTCTGAATTGGATTCAGTGAGAGAGATACGTGTGCTGGGTGCGATAGGAGTTTGCGAGTTGAAAGAAGGATTAGACAGAGATGGTATGGCAAGAATACAACGTGCTTTGGTCGAAGAAGGAGTTTGGCTCCGTCCTTTTGGCAAGTTGTTGTATACTATGCCTCCGTTCAACTGTGACGAGTTGGAAGACGATCATATAAAAAAGATTGGAGAGGCCATGTACAAAGTGGTGTCATCCAAACCTAAAGCGTGAACAAACTAAGCAAAAGCATAGTACTACCTATTATTTTACATTTCACGATTCTACAGGAGCGATGAGGTTGCTCCTCAATATATGGATTCTACAGGAGTGAGAAGTGGCTCTTCTAAATCTCTAATCAATGATCTTGGCATTCGTAGACCCTTAAAATCAGATTCATTCTCTTCCTCATACGGAGAATCTAAATAGAAGTCTTCGTATGCAGAGTCTCCTCCATTCAACAACGTGCGAGCATATCTCCTCACTCCGTCTGGTGAGAAAGGTAGAACAGAACCGGGCGAGAATAAATTACCCTCATCATCCGCAGCAGCGCTATTTTCATCTCCGCTTCTTCGTTTGCATTTTCTTCTACACTTGAAGCTACTTCCAAAGCGATACGTGACCAATCCTAACAGAATCACCAACAGTCCAGCAATATCCGAATCGTGCAGAGGCATCGATCCAGGTATGAACGGCATGGCAAACGCCAAATTACCAATGGGTACCATGATCGTTGCTGCCATGAAGAGCACATTGGCCGAACCAAACTTCAACACGAAAACAAGCAAAATATTGAACGCCACATTAAACACCAAGAAAATATTCACGTAGAGTGGAGATTCACTGCACAAATCATCCGGATGACATCCACCTGTAATTGTCGATATGCCCAAGTAGCATTTGATCCCATCCCAAATATTCGCTGGTAGCTCACTTGGCAAGATCCCCGTGGCCATTCCAGCTGGTATAGTTAGTGGGAAGGAAAACAGGAACTGGTACCAAGCGACCCAGCCGTTTAGAAAGATTGGATCAATTTGTGTTTCGGAGCCACTTAGTGCCATTTCTTTGTATATGGAGGATAAAGTCATTGGGATGCATGCTAGTATGGTAACGATGGACCAAATCAGTATTGTTGACGTGGAGTCAGACGAAGATGAGGAATCATCGGCTGAAGCGGATGACACCCATTGACAGAGTGCTCCATCATGATCATTTGCATTATTAGCACCAGATGATGACTTGCTACTTTCCGCCACATAGGCATGCAAATTATTCTTCCAATTCCAATTCAACTCCGTTGTTATTGTTGTTTCGCCATAACTCAAACATCCCTCCTCAGTACTCTCCTCACCACACGCGGCACAAAACTCATCATTGTAAGCCACACACGTAAATTCCTCCGTATGACGCTGCGTCACCAAAGGTTCCAATACCACCAATATCCCCAAAATCACCACCAATGCACCAAAGTATTGATATCTCGCATACGTATCACCCTTTATCCGATTGGAGAAGAACATAGATATGGGAATGGCAGCTTGTGGGAGGAGGATGAGGAGTGATCCGGGGAGGTAGACTGCTGAGAAGGTTAGTAGCATGCAGGTGATGCAGTCGAGTAGCCCCACTGTAGGTAGTAAATTGATGAAGAATGATGATTAGAAATGGTTCACATGTGCTATATATACAACTCAAGCAGGCAAGCAAAACATTACAACTATATCACTCACTAATGACAAACGGACGCTTGCTCATCATCGTAACCTCATTCGGGATACTATTATTAAATAATCCCAATCGACTCACTGGGATGATGTACATGAAGCATAATGGAACATATATAAAGTTTTGAATTAGGTTGAGTGAGCTTGGATAGTTATACATTCTGTAGAAAAGAGTAGTGCAGAAGGAAAGAAGATGGAAGGTTAGCTTGATGAGGTTTGCAAAAAGACAAACAAACTGATGCATAGGTGTTGTGTATAGCAAAAGTAACGTACGGTATAGCCTGGAGCTTTTGAAATATCTTCATTCCAGTCCCAACTACCACCATTAACAAGAATGTTAGCAACAATTTCATTTCCTGCGACGGTTGAGATGATGATGCGTTGTCATCATCATCAGTATTCACAGCATCATCATGAGGATTGAAACCAGTAGTATCAAACGATTGCTCCGTTTCAGCAGTACCCTCGCTATCATTCCGCCTTTGTTTTAATATATCGTGATATTCGACGTATTCATTGCTACCATCATCTGAATTACTCGCAATAGCTTCTTTGGCGGTGGCAAAGGTTGCATCGGCATCATCGGTAGAGTTCATGTCCATCAATAGACATTCGTGATCATCTACTTCATCGTCGGCTGGTGGCTGTTCCAACTCAAAGTTGTCTGCAATCATTGCAAGGAGGCTCATTATTTAGACTAGTTGTTAGTTTGATTGTAGAGAAGAATTTATGGCATGGTTAGCAGCATGCACACAAGCCTCCAATAGGAACGTTGAGACAAGGCAAAAAAAGAACATGGTGACGCCGATTTGAGAACTGACGTTCTTTTGAAATGATGAACGGAACATTCGGAGAAGGCAAACGCGGATGAGGATGGAGGAAGTTCTTGATGCAAGTTCCAGCATGGAGGCGTGAGGAAAGGATAGGCGTGTGGCTTTGGAAGCGGGCTGCTTTGTTGATTGCAATTCTCATTTCTCGCTTCAAATCGCTCATAAAAAATGGCCCGGATGGATCGTTCTATTCATCCGTGGACTCTGCTGTAGGCTGCTTGGCTCTTGGCTAAGAAGCAAGAAGAAGAAGTTGTCATAGAATCTTTGACGTAGTGCTCAGCCTGCACTTGTTTCAATTTGAATATCGCTGCACAACCTCTTTCATCATAAAATCATTCAAAATGGCATATCAAATCAAATCAATCCGCTATCAAAACAGCCCACGCAAAATCCTCCTTCAGAACATCAATGGGCCCTGTCCTCTCCTAGCTGCAGCCAATGCATTATTACTACGGGGTGTGATAACGTTATCCTCAGAATGTGTCCGAAATGGTGTGGCTAGTACGGATGATGTGGTGAATATGTTGGCCAATCGAGCTTTGATTCGTTCTCAGCAATCTTCATCTACATCATCATCTTTAGAGAAAAGTGATAAAGAAGACAACGATGGCAATGACAATGATACAGCAAACAAACCATCCAACCACGAATATCACCTAAACGAAGTCCTCTCCATCCTCCCAACCCTCCAACACGGCATGGACGTCAACCCTCAATTCACCTCACCCCAATCCATCGAATACACGCACAATCTTGCTGCATTTGATTTATTGGGAGTGGAATTGGTGCATGGATGGGTATTGGATCCACAGGATTTGGAATCGTGTGCGGTTGTGGAGATGAAGAGTTATAATGAGTTGATTGAGTTGGTGATTGGGGGGGATGAGAGGAGGAGGGAGGTTGTGAGGTTGGAGGGGTGGAAGGTTGAGAAGGAGGAGGAATTGATGAGGTTGATTGATAGCAACAAAGGCAGCACAGAAGGTAATGATGAGACTGAGGTCAAGAGTAAGATTGATGTTGTGGATGAAACTAAAGTTGATGATAGCAAGGCGCAGACAGAGAAAGGTGAAGGCGTGAAAGAACAGACAGAGACAGATGAAGGTGATGAGGTAACAAGTAATGATGCAGATAGTGAAAGCTCGACTTCGGAACAGATTAACAATCAGTGCCAAGAAACGGTATCACTTGAACAACAGCAAGCAATAGAACAAGAAATCGCCGACATTGGTCTCAAAATCGAACATGCATCACTACAAATATCACGTGCCGACGTTGCAAATGCATTCCTCACCTCCACAAGTCATCAACTTACCTATCATGGATTAGAACAACTACACGCTCACATTGGCGAAGATGCCGTACACGTCTTCTTTCGGAATAATCACTTTGGAACCATCACCAAACACGATGGTATACTCTACCTACTCGCCACTGACTTGGGTTATGCCAATACACCCGAGATTGTTTGGGAGAAGCTCGATTCAATAGATGGGAATACGGAATATGTCAATGAATACTTTGAAAAGCCAAGTCCTCGTGCGGAATTGGCTCCGGCGGCTGGACCAACGATTGATCCTGCATTGCTGCTTGCGCAACGATCTCAGGCGGAGAATGATTATCAGTTGGCCATGGCGATGAGTAGAGGTGAATCGAGTGTTCCGACTTCTTCTTCGCAGCATGCTAGTACTAATGCGGATGAGGAGGAGGGCAAGTTAATCGAGGCTGCAAAAGAGATCAGTTTACGAACATATCACGGTGAAAACGATGCCACCGTTGCAGTGGATGTTGAAAACTCCACTCTTCCTTCTACTTCTTCCTCTGCACAGAACTCTCAGTTGGATTCAGATCATCAAATGGCATTGTCATTTCAACGACAGGAGGAACAATTGAATCATGAGAGTGAACAGCTGGCTAGACAATTGCAAGCGTTGGATCAGCAAGAAGTTCAAATGCAGCGGCAACGACAACAAAGAAATGATACGAATAGAAGAAGACAGCCCAATAGCAGTAGACCGGCGGAAGAAACCAAGGCTGGATGTACAATATCATAAGATAAATGACATTCTGTCAATGTAAATAGATCGCAAGATCACTTAATCCCTCTCGTAGACAAAAGAGAAGGTGTCATTACTCGACTCTTTTCATGTATATAATATATCATTAGAAGAATGTCTTAAGACAATAGTGAGCAAACCATAAACAAATAAAGGTTACTGAGTAGTAACACTTTACTTGAATACAAACGATAACCTCCCTAAACATAACATCCCTCAACAATTAAATCCCCTAATTTTGAAACTATCCCCCGGTAAATTACAATTTACCCCACACTCAACCCCCTTGGCGAAAAGGTTGGTAGGTATCTATCTCCCTAATACAATAACAATGCGATGCAGAACCCCACACACAACTTCTTGATAGATGTTGGTAGGATGAAAAATAACCAATGGTTCTGAAATCACATGTTTGAAGCCCCCACTTTAATAAGTGGGACCCTGTGCACCCCACTGAGGCGGCTGCTGCTGCCCATATTGAGGAGGCATCCCGCCCTGCATAGGAGGTGGTTGTTGCATACCTCCCTGCATGGGTTGCTGCTGCATACCACCTTGCATCCCCATATTGTATGACTGCTGCTGCTGTGGATATCCACCATATTGCTGCTGCATTCCCATACCCATGCCCCCACCATACTGAGGTTGTTGCTGCTGTTGCATTCCCATACCCCAATTTCCACTCTGGCTGTTCGACATGACCATCGCTCCAGGGGCGGCATTCATCACAGGTTTCTTTGGAGAAGACTTCTTAATTTCACCCAATGTCTGATTGTTGGTGATGTTATTGGTATCAAACGGATTGGATGGTTTGGCAGCACTTCCAGTAATACCGAATGAGTCAATTGATCCCATGAGATTTTGAAGCGCTTTATCCGCCATGGATCCATCGGTAGCGGCAACACCATTTCCAAGAAGTCCATCCGAGCTGAGATTACCCATTGTCAACGGCACATTTGCTGGAGCAGGTGGTTGCTGATTACCCATTGATCCATTCGAAGTAATGGGAGGTTGAGAAACTGGAGGAGCCGGAGAAAACACGTTGGATGGAGCAGCGAATGGTCCAGGCGCCGAAGCAGTCATTCCCACAGATGGTTGGGGAGAAGCAAATGCAGGTGGTTGTTGCTGTCCCCCACCACTAAATGGATCATTCTGCATACCAAAGTTGGATTGTTGTTGTTGCTGCTGAGCAGGCGGAGGCGAGAAAGGATTGGAGGGTGCAGCCGAATAGGCGGGTGTTGCAGGAGGAGCAGCGAAGGCGGGGGCGGCAGGTTGTGCCCAAGCATCAGCTGCAGGTGCGGCAGGAGCAGCGGCTACAGCCCATTGATTGTTTTGAACAGGAGCAGGGGCCAAAGCCCATTGGTCGCTTCCACCAGCAGCTGGGGCAGCAGGTGCAGGAGCTGGAGGGAGAGTATTCCTGTTCAATACCAAATTGTATTGATAATATTATTTGAGCAGAAAAATTGTTAGCAAATGAGTCACAGGCAATTTCTCTCTCCATGACATATACTCCCAGCAGAATAAATTAATTCATCCACAGCAGTGCACAACCGTTTTACTCACCCAGTAGCATTCCAATCATCCATAAAATCAATCAAGAGATCCGCCGCCTCCGAAGAAACCTTGGGCTTCTCAGGTGACTTTGCCGCAGCAGGAGCACTCTGATCCTCCAAAGACGCCTTGATAGCCTCCGCCAAATAAGCATCCTCTTCATCCCGATTATGTGGCGTTTCATCCGCAGCAATAGAACTAGCCTTTCGGCGACCAGAACTTTCCGCCATCTTTCCTCCAGCAGTAGTAATAGCACGTTGGCCCTCAGCACGAGGACTCACGGTCCTGGATCCCGAAAGTCCCAATCGATACACCTTGGGAAACGTAAAAAAAGACCTCCCATCCACAAAGAAATCATATTGCCTAAACCCAGGATCCGCACTCATCGGAGCCGTGGCATGAGCAATGACCTTAAGGACATGATTTCCCCTCATGGTCCATGAGAAATCAATTACGGCACTACGAGAATTGCTATAGTGTACTTCTTGCCCATCCGCTAAAATTAGACGCTTTCCACTAGTCACACTCCACACCATGGTGACATCGTGTTCTTCCCCGCGGCAAGCTGTCCCGGTTTCACCTGCCGCGAGGGCATCGGGGTTGGCAAATCCAAAGCGCCATCGGACTCGGCGTTTGGTGTTGGCGATACGTTTTCCGCAGGCTACGGCGGTGAAATCGATGGCGTAGAGAGGACGGCTGACCCCACCGCCGGAGCGGGAGGGGTGGGGTGCTGAACGCCGTGAGGAGTTGCTAGGGGAGGGGTTTGCCATTGTTTAGACTGGCCCTCTGCCTCAATTGTTCTTGTGTTTTTGTGTTTCAGTTGGGCGGCGGCGAATGAACGTCAAAATGGTTCGGGGACTTTCGAAAAGAAAGATTTTTAAAGTAGAGACATAAGATGTGTATCTGATTTGGGTCTTGGATCTTGTCTTGCAACTTACAAACTGCCCGGGCAAAAGAGTGGACTTGGGTGACCTTGCACTTACTGCACGCAATGACTTGGCGAAGCGGCGGCTTTCTAGTATGGTGTATAAAATGATGGAAGAAGAATTTTGTGCTCGATGGTAGGAGAGGAGAATGAGCATCACTGAAACCTATTTAACAGAGCAAGAGTTGTGAAAGTTAGGGTGTGATAGGAGAAACGAAAGCGGTGCATGGAGGAAGATTGAATGTACCCTCTGTTGATTGTGCACACATACACTCCAAAAGACAAAGTATTTTGACATAGCTTTCAACTTCTTAGATTTTGACAGATAATGTCCTACTCGAAATGAATATTCCCCGCATAAAAAAT